>JAEIGA010002997.1_pt1 | contig 26588 bp, 40 predicted proteins | sample 9270691 | NCBI WGS metagenome assembly JAEIGA01 (sample SAMN17057246, study PRJNA624740) | gut metagenome | biome: biome; isolation source: fecal sample | host: Bos grunniens | place: China: Xizang | collected 2019 | reverse complement strand
TGCTAAAACCCTCATGAATCAGGGCTTGCAGCAATCCAAAAAATAAAAGATCCGGCACTGTTACCAGCAGCACCGGATCAGGGCAAGTGTTACCAGCACAAGCCCAACGCTCAACAACTCACCACAAGTCAAGGAGCATATTTATTTTACCTCCTTGACACACAAAAATCAAGGAGGAAATTTTTATGAAAAACAATACCGTTAAAACATTGTATTTTGAAGGCGCCGGTTGTGTTCCTCGCGCTGATGTTCCCAATTGCCGCATTCGAACAGCTTTTCACCTGGATGACGGTCGTGCTGTATACCTGGAGATTACCGGCATCGATGTGGGCCGCAGCACTGCCCCTATGTACCGCAATTTCACCAACTATGGAATTGTAGACCATCTGCATTTTATCCCCGGAGAAGCTGCTGACGATCGTGCAGAGTTCGGTCTTGATCGGTCTTTTGCTTTTGAGTACACACAGAAAAATATACTTGCTTTTGTGAATTCCCTTGGCGCTTCTTTTGATGCCATCGAAGTTGTTCCGAATCTGGCCGGTTATAGAGTGCACGGTGACGGCCGCGGACAGTATAACTTTGGTGACGAGTTTGTACTTGATTATGATCTGCTTGAACGTCGTCAGGTTATCAACGAAAACATTCGCCAAAAAGAGCTGGCACGTGGAGAGAAATATCCTTGTTATTCTCTTTGGGTTGATCACGACGACCCCGCAATCTTACACTATCACAATTGCCGCACCGGTGAGAAGTTCGGCATCTGCGTTGCTGCGCCAAAGGATCCGGAGAAGTTGCCGATCCTTCACAAATCAAATGCAGTTGTTGGTGCTGCATATGCGTGCTGCAATAGCTTAATGTTTTTGCTTCGAGTTTACCGCATAACAGAAGACTATGCCGACCGTTATCAGCTGATGTACCTCGACCGCTGCGAAGTTTCTACTTGGGGCGACATTGCGATGCCTGGTTCCGATGTGTACCACCGGGAACCCTCCAAAGTATAAGGAGGGCCAGGCAATGTCAGAATTTATTTTTTATACTTCCGCTGTTATAATTTCCTGCGGTATAGCTGCAGCAATATCTGATCTTCTTTGCGGCATTAGTAACCGCTTTTATATTTAATTTAGACATTAGTAATAGATTAGTAATAGCATAAATTTTAGCACAATTTCGCAAAATTGAGGTCTAACAAAATATGCCCAAAAACAAAGAAAAAGTACCGAAAACGTTGTGTTCTCGGTATTTTTTTGGTGGAGATAAGCGGGATCGAACCGCTGACCTCTTGAATGCCATTCAAAGAAAAGTTGTTGCGCCCCAACGGTTTTCGGTCTTGGCATTAGTAATACATTAGTAATAGCAAAACGTTAAGTAAGGCGGATCCTTAATGAATCCGCCTATATTGCATCCGTAATTTTGCGCAATCCTTCCAGGTCTACGTCCTGATAATGTCTCAGCATTTCGGTGCTTGTGTGTCCAATCAGGGAAAGCTTGTCCTTGTCCGCTCCCGGTACTTTCTTCATAAGGGTGGAGAAGGTGTGACGGCAGCTGTGCGGGGTGTACTTCTTTCTCAGCACTCCGTTTGCTTCTGTTGTGGGATTGTCTATGCCGCAGGCTTCCAGCGCTTCATAGAACTTTTCCCGGTATGCCTTGATCGTCAACTGGTTTCCTTTTTCATCACAGAAGATATATCCCGCCACCTTGCTGCGTGTAAGCCGGTCAATGATGCCCTGGATCTTCGGCGATATGGTGACCACACGATTCTTTCCCGCTTCCGTCTTTGCGCCGCCGGTGAGCGTCTTGTTTTGTCTGTCATAGTCCTTTATCTGCAGTTCCAGCAACTCGGAAGGTCTGAAACCCAGATAGCATTCCGCGACTATATAATCCGCATAAGGTACAACGTTTACAGCCTTGGAAAGCTTTTCCAGATCCGAAAGGGGAAGTCCTTCCTTGCCGGCTCCTGCTTCGCCATTGATCACCAGATACTGACCCATATTGATTGCCGTGTAATTTCTCGGTATTCCATACTTATACAGCAGACCACAAAGCGCTTTCATGTTTTCCATTGTCCGCTTTCCCGCGGGGCATTCGTCCAGACATTCCTGCAGATCGTCAACGGTGATCTCCGCGAAACTTTCATTCCAAAGCGGCTGGAAGTGATTCATTGCAGCTTTGTAGCAATCCAGCGTGGATTTTGACTTCTTGTGTGTTGGGATCCAGAGGTCATATACCTGGCGGAAAGTAACTTCCTTTTTGCGTTCCTTCTTGCTTTCCTTTGTAAGCTGCGGCAAATATTCCACAGCTTCCTTTTTGGTCTTAAATCCTGACTTGGAAACGGTCTGCTTTTTTAGTTTCCCGCTTTCGTCAATGTCCCACCGTATCACCTTGATTGCAATCCACGTTTTATTTGGTAACTGGTAGACAGACCCGGTGCCGTTTCCCCGTGCCTTCGGCTTGTGTGCCAGGTCCTGCTTTGCGCCGCAGTGGTTGCAAAACTTCGACCCGTCCTCAATGATGCTTCTGCACTTTCTGCAGTTCATAAAATACCTCTTGCCTTTCCGAGGTCAATCTGCTATACTGAAAGGGTAGATTGATCCTATGTGGTTGGTGGATTTCTGCACACCCTTTCGGAGTTGCCGCTCCGGAAGGGTTTTTTTATTAGTACCGTTTTAACGGACACATTGCGTCTTATAATGCGAACATAAGTTCTAAATATTGACCGGTCATTTAGAATCAATTCTCTGGATAATGGAATGCAGCAATTCGATTTGCTTATCCTTTATAAAAATCTGATCCCGGAGGAATTCTATCTTCCGCTGCGCTTCTTCGCGGAAGGATGCTCTCTCGGCCTTGTATTCTTCCGTCAAAGTGTCAAGCGTGTTTTGTAAGTGCTGGCATTGCGCAACAATGACAGGGTTGTCCACTTGAATCTCCTTTTTCGTTTCGGATACAAGTACACATGGAGATTTACCCCACACACCGTTTACCAATGCCCTTGCAACGGCTTGCATAGTAGTGATGCGCAGATCCTTGGAGTCACCGGCCATAATGCGATCAACGGAAACCTTTGACACACCTGCTACATCTGCGACCTTTTGGTTTTTCCATCCCAAAAAGTCCCGCCGCAATCTGCACCAGACACAAAATTCCTCAACAGACATCGCAAGGAAGTTTGGTCCGTCACAGGTCTGCCCAATATGCGGACAGCTTATGCAAATGTTGTATGGCTTTTCTTCTAGCGTTTCCGGTGAAAATGGCATAGCAAAAACCTCTCATTTCGTCTTATGTGATTGTGACGTTATCAGATATGATGAAAACTTAATCTAATATGATAACAACAATCACAAATGTGATATCGATATCATCAGTTGTGCGTATTGATAGTTATTATTAGAAATGATAGGCTGTAATCAGCCCCTAGCAAGACCCGGTGGGTGAGAGTGTGGCAGCCGACACCTGCCGGGTCGAACAAAAATCAATTATGCTCCCAGTAATTGAAATCTGTATTTTGGAGGTGATAGCACCGGGAACATAATAGATTCTAAATTAGAAAGGAAGTATGATAGAGTGCCCAGCCGAGTGGGCCTCAGCGCCCACAAGGAGGGGGACAATGAACGAAAACGAATTGGAATTGATCCAAATCATCCGCGAAAGCAAAGACCCCACTGCAGTTCTGGAGTTTGCCCTCCGGCTGGTCATAGCTGATTTGCAAACGCACGAACCGTGTCAAGAATCAGCCTCTGGCGATCCGGCGGTACCTGCCTATATAATTGAATAAGAAGCTTTTCACCCTCGTTGAGTTCCGGCTCTTCGGGGGGTTTTTCTTCCCAGCCGAATAAAAAGGAAGGACTAACGGATAGTGCTTCTGAAAGCAGAACAATCTTTTCGTAAGGGATATTTGTTACAATCTCGTTTTCGTACTTAAATATTGTTTGTTTTGTAGTTTTACAAGCTGTTGCAACCTCTTCTTGTGTCATATTGCGGTTTTCTCTGGCGATTTTAATTCGTTGTCCGATTGTCATTTCTGCCACCTCCATTTGAACCCATTATAACACAAAAAAGTTACATTGCAAGAAAAAAATAACTTGACAGGATACTTTTTCTGTGATAACATTTAGGTAACGCAGCAAGTTACTTGCAGAAAGGAGTACTCCTAGATGATAAATGTAAACAAGCTAAAAGGCCGTATGGCCGAAAAGGGCATCACAGGAATTGAAATGGCTGACATTATTCAGAAAACACCAAAAACTTTTTACAGTAAGATGAAGGCCGGTGTATTTGATAGCAACGAAATCGAGGCTATGGTAAAAGCGCTTGATATAAAAAACCCAATGGAAATTTTTTTTGCTTAAAAAGTAACGCAACAAGTTACTGTTAAATATGGAGCAGAAATCACAAAAGATCAATTGTTGTTCAAAACAATAAGTCCATAAATATATGCAACTGCAATAACAAGTGGCAACCACCACGCAGTATTTGAGATTGTTTCAACAATCGATCCGCCTCCGCTTTTATATTCTTTTTTTCTAAAGGATTTCCAAGAAGCTATTAGGAGGTCTAAAACAACAATAAAGCTGATAAGCAAAAAGACAATCATACAAATTGCTTCAAGATTCCCCATCTCTGAGCTGTTTTCTTCTATCATTGCGTCTTCATATCCTGCATCATATCCTTTTTCATAGATTTCGTCATAAGTGTAGGATGCGGATGCCTGATAAGGGATTAGTGTCAATGCTATTGCTAAGCACATTATTGTACATATCAATTTTCTTTTCATACCCATCCTTCTTTCGTTTGTATTCAACCACATCATACATCACCGTAAAACCATTTACAACAATTTTATCTATGCATCATACAAAACCAGCCAATCACAGAAAGGAGTAACTAATGGAAAAATACACACTTCCGGAACTGGTGCAAAGAGTAAACAAGGAGTTTTTTACTCCGCAAGATGTTTGCCTCGTCTTGGGTGCTGACCCTCAAAAAATCAGAGTTCAAGCCAAGAAATACCCTGAGAGCCTCGGCTTTCCGGTGATCATTGTGGGAAACAGAGTCAAGATTCCCCGTATCCCATTCCTGCGCTTTATGGGTGTAGTTATTTAATAAGGAGAGATGATTTATGAGCGAAAAAATGGAACCCTTAGTGATGGATGAAAACATCGAAATTCCGGATGAATCCGCAAAAGCCACCCCTCTGGATTCTACAACAGAGTGGATTGACGTGATTGAACGCAGACGAGAGGCGGAAAAAAAGCAGCTGGAGGAAGATCGCAAGCAAGCCGCAATGAATAGAGAGGCGGAACTCAAGCGAAAAGCTATCGCAGCGGAGGAAGAAGCTAAAAAGTACGCACAGCTGCTTGCTGCGAAAGCGAAGCGCCGGCACAGAAACAAAATTATCTTTTGCCTTTTGGGAATCGTTCTGATGCTTATTCTTTCCGGTGGCAGCTTCGTTCTTCAGTATTTCGGATATTTGCAGTTCCCGTTGAGCATTGTAATCACCGGAGTTTTCTGCGTTGTTGCTGCTTTCTTCTGCGGTGTTGTATGGGAATGCTGCAGAAACAACATCTGAAACACCTGAAACGAAATGACCTACGAAATTAGAAGATCCGGACAAACCCTCTGCCGTGGATCCGTCCCCGGCTTGGGGTATTCTCCGGAGGTATTGAAAGATATGGAAAGAAACGGACTCCATCTTTATTGCGACGGCAAGCGCGTAAAGAAAACGTCCGTGAACGGCACCAAGGGTGTGAAGAAAGAATAACCACCAACCAATAAAAAGTAAAGGGGATTTATATGAACTGTTATATTCTCTCAGTTTCTGATATGTCAGGACTAAAAATTCTTGTAAGCACAAACAATCTGGCTTGCGCTGGATACCTTGTAGAATTTGCGGATGGAAACATCGGCAGAATTGAAAACGTGGAGTTCTTCTCCGCCGAACAGTATGAGTTGATTTCCAGTGTAGTAGATATTTACCCCGCTGAAATGTTGTATATGCCTAGTCCTCTATTTAATGGAGGCGATGATGATCAATGAAACGCAGAACGTTGCTACACCAACCAATTGGAATATACGACCCCCAGCAACTGCCGCCGCTTGGATGGTGCGCAGAATGCGGGGCGGAGATTTATGCGCCGGGTCAGGAGTTGTGTCAAAGGTGCCTGGACCGGAAAGAGGAAACACAATGGGAAACCTTGAATTCAGCCAACCGAAACACATCTACCGCCTAAACGGGGAAGTTCTTCCATCTGTTTCAGATCTGTGCCGTTTTCTGCATCGTGAGGTGTACAAGGACGCACCTGCATGGAAGATGGAAGATGCAGCCATAAGAGGTGATGCGGTTCACGCTTGCGCCCAGCAGCTGGACACCTGTGGAACTGCCACCATCTCCGGTGACTATGCCCCGTACCTAAAGGCCTACGAACTTTTTTTGCTGGAGCATACCGTCAAGTGGGCGATGGTGGAAATGCCATTGTACCACCCTCAGGAGCTTTACGCTGGCACGATAGACCGTTACGGCTTCTTAGATGGATTCTATACCCTTCTGGATATTAAGACCACATACACGGTATATAAGCCTCTGTGCCGTGCCCAGCTGAATCTGTACCGGCTTATGCTGATTGCTAAAGGTCTACCGGTAGATAAAATGTATATCTTGCACTTGAAAAAGGACGGCACTTATAAGCTGATCCGCTTTAAGGAAGACCTTCCTCTTGCAAATTCACTGATCACATTACATAACGCTCTGCGAAAGCGCAGAAGAAAAGGAGCGAAAAATGTCTGAATTATTGAATGAAGAAATCACACAGCCCGTGGAAACACCCGCTGAAGACGTAGGTATTCCGGAATCCCAGGAGCCGGTTGCACTTTCCGTTGCGGTGCCTACCGCTGTTACGATGTGGAACGATCCCAAAATTATGAATCTGTCTTTCCGGACGGCGCGTATGCTTTCCACCTCTGCGATCGTTCCGGAGCAGTACCGAAATTCACCGGAAAACTGTCTGGTAGCAATCGACCTTGCAAACCGTCTGGGTCTTTCTCCCATTATGGTTATGCAGAATCTGTATGTGGTAAAAGGTAAGCCCAGCTGGTCTGGTTCTTTCTGTGCGGCGGCAATTAACGGCAGCGGCCGCTTCACACCTCTTGAATTTGTTTTTGTAGGAGAACCGGGAACACCTTCCTATGGTTGCTATGCAAAGGCGATCCGCCGGTCAAATCGTTCTGTCTGCATTTCCGATACGGTAACAATGCAGATGGCGCAGAAGGAAGGCTGGCTGAACAAACCCGGCTCCAAGTGGCAGACGATGCCTGTGCAAATGATGATGTATCGGTCGGCTGCTTTCTTTGCAAGAGTCCATTGTTCTGACGTGCTGCTTGGCATTCCTACTTACGAAGAAGTGCAGGATGTTAACGGTTACGAAGATGTAACACAGCCGGTCACCGTCACCTTAGAATAAGGCGGTGATTGTGTGGAACGAGGACAATTTACTTTTTACGCTTCTATTTATGAGTCAGCCCGCAGAATCAAAAATAAGAACGCACGTGCGGATTTTTATGACGCAATCTGTGAATATGCGTTAAACGGTACCGTTCCGGATCTGGATAAACTGTCCGATGCGGCAGCCATTGGCTTCATTTCCGCAAGGCCAAATCTTGACACAAGTAGAAGAAAAGCAAAGAGCGGAAAAGCCGGTGGAATGTCTAAGCAAAGCGGAAGCAAACCGGAAGCAAACGCAAGCAAGGCGGAAGCAAATAGTAAGCAAACCGTAAGCGAGAAAGAGATAGAGAAAGAGATAGAGAAAGAGATAGAGTACGAAAGTATAAAGGCGCAGGATGCGCCTGCGCAAGCAAAGCGAAAGCACGGTGTTTATAAGTGGGTAAAGCTTACGGATGAAGAATATGATCGCCTTGTCAGCGATCTGGGCCAGGAAGAAACAGACCGCTGTATTGCCTACGTTGACGAACTGGCGCAATCTACCGGAAATAAGAACAAGTGGAAAGATTGGAATCTGGTTGTCAGAAAATGCAGCCGTGATCATTGGGGAGCGAAGAGTTACACCGCAACGAAACGGGATGTTCCGAAGGGTTGCGGGGAACTTGGTAATGCGGAGCTGGAGGCAATTCAAAAGCTTCTTGGTACATCGTAGGTCTTTAGGAAGGAGATTGCAAAAGTGCGAAAAGGAAGAAAACCCGGTTATAAGTCCCAGGTATACCCACACAGATACTCCGTGTACAACAAGAGAACAGATATGCCGGTTGCGATCTACGAAACAACGCAAAGGTGCGCTGAAGCGATGGGTATTTCGGTCAATTCCTTTTACCGTTACATTTGCCGGGTAAGAAGTGGAGAACATAGCTTCCGTGATTGGGAGATACACCAGGAAACGGAGGAAGAAAATGAGTAATTACCCAGATCCTTGCCAAGGTTGCGGCCGTATGACAAAAGACTCATGTATGTACTTCCGGAACTGTGAGCAATGGCTCAAGCGATACCGGTACCGGCAGAAACAGATCAACGGATTTGCAAGAAAATATTTGCAACCTAAGGAAAACACCTTGCAGAAAAACCCGTGCGAGTCTTGCAGCTTAAACGGTTTTTGCGACACGATCTGTAAGGCACGGGCGGATTGGTGGGATCAGAAAATGATTATTTTGCGAAAGGTGCTTTGTGCCGATGAAAAATAAGAAAAATTTGTGCGACGAGTATTGCCGCGGGTGCTGGTACTTTAGGGGTCAAGACGCATCGGTAAGATGCTGCTCCTATGTGATTCTCACAGAAGAACTGAGGGGATGCCCGCCTGGAAAGGAATGCACGAAAAAGCTTCCAAGAAGAGGAAGAAAGAGAGGCAAGAAATGAGAGGTCCTGCGCTGGATGGTCCGATTCGCGGCGATAATCCGTGCCTTGGCTGCACAAGGCCGCATAAAAAACCCGGATGCCACGATCACTGCGATGATCGTGATATCTGGCTTTCAAAACTGAAAACAGTAAATGATAACCGTCGCCGTTATTACGAAATGCGGGATGTTGGATGGAGGAAAAAGAAGTGAAACACATTACATATGACGAGAGGGAAAAAACTTATACAAACGCATTGATCCGTTATGGCGAAAAGAATCAGATGGTTGTAGCCTGTGAGGAATTAAGTGAGTGCCAGAAAGAGATATGCAAGATCCTAAGGGGAAAGGGAAGCCTCATTCACCTTTCAGAAGAGATCGCCGATGCCACCATTATGCTGGAACAGCTGCAGTTTATCTTCGGTGTCGGTGATCTGGTATCCCAGAAAATGGACGAAAAAGTGCAGCGATTGGACGAACGGCTGAGAAAGGATGCAACATAATATATGGATTGCAGATATTGTGACAGCTACGGTTTTTGTCTGAAGTATTCAAATTTAGAAGTAGACGTTCCGTGCCCCGGAAACGCGGATTGTGACGATTATGTGGAGGAAGAAGAGTGAATGTATTAATTGCTTGCGAGGAGAGCCAAAGAGTTTGCACTGCCTTCAGAGAGAAAGGGCACAACGCATTTTCGTGCGATATTATGCCGTGCAGCGGCGGACATCCCGAGTGGCATATACAGGGGGATGTTTTGGAGGTTCTTAATCCTGTAGAATTATGTCCTCCTGGTATTCAATTTTTTACGATGGATGATGTATACCACGCATTCCCCGGTAAATGGGATTTGATTATTGCACACCCTCCATGCACATATCTAACCGTAACGGGTAACCGCTGGTTTAATGTCGAACGGTATGGAGAAAAGGCCATACAGAGGCACAAGGACAGAGAGGAGGCAATCCGTTTCTTTATGGCTTTCGCAAATGCGGATTGTGAAAGAATTGCAATCGAAAATCCAATAGGACACATGAGCACGGCATGGAGAAAACCGGACCAAATAATTCAACCTTGGCAATTTGCAATTTCGGAGGAAGAAAACACCGAAAAAGGAACTTGCCTATGGTTAAAAGGACTATCCCCACTTACCCCAAAAGTTAAGGAAAAGCCGGAACTGGCCTATTTTGAATGGACAACACCGGACGGAAAAAAGAAAAGACAAACTTTGTGGTATTACAAGACAAGGTGTTTACCTCATGCCGAAAGAGCAACCGCAGCAAGTAAAACATTCCCAGGCATTGCAAAGGCAATGGCAGAACAGTGGGGTTGAAACGATGGTAAATGAATGCCCGTGTAAAACTTGTCCAAAACCGAAAGAAGCGAATGATAAAAAGATCAATTGCCCGGTGATTGCGGCAGGAAACCTCTGTGAAGTCTATGCCGCGTGGTTCTTAAAAAGGTGGGATGAGATAGAACAATGGAAAAAAAGAAAGTGATTTACGCTGACGATCTGATACACGCACTATGCGAGGACGTAGAAATAGACGGAACACACTTTGCGAGAGTGATGCGGCATATAAACGCTGCTCCTGCGGTAGAAGCAGAACCAGTGAAGCGTGGGCGGTGGCTTCCGCAAGTGTTGCTTGGGGAAAGGGTGTGGGATTGTTCCGAATGCAAGACCCTTGGTAGTCCTTACTGGAAACGTTGCCCGGTGTGTGAAGCAAAGATGGAGGATTGACATATGGTTATTAAAATACTGCGCCCGGTAAGCCGGAGGAGCATTGTCGATCAGCTACGGTTAATTCCAGGGGCAACTATTCGAGTTATTCGTCCGAGATTGTATCTTGTTTATGATCCTTCTGCGAGCGCTCGAAGCCGCCAGCACATCCTTTTTCGTGTTTGTAAAGAGCAAAGAGATGGACGGAGGGAATGAGGATGGCTGAAGAATTATGCCTTTATTGTCACGAAGATTATGACGGATACGTTCGGATGTTGCCAAGAAAAGGTATTGGTAACGCATATATTCATTGTTCAACATTTGATGGCTGGAAAATCTGTTTTTCTGGAAAGTATCATACCAAAGCAGAAATTAAAATCAACTTTTGTCCTATGTGCGGCAGGGAATTAAAGAGAGGTGGTTTGTGATGGCTGAATTAAAACCGTGTCCGTTTTGCGGTGGGGAAGCTAAATATAAAACACTTCCTAGAAGAAAGTTTCCATTTCGCAAATTAGATCAGTATTCGTATGTTCGGTGCGAATTGTGTAACGCAACATCAAGAGTTACATTCACAATGGAAGATGCAAGAATTGCGTGGAACAGGAGGGCAGAAGATGGCAAATGAAAAACGGCTGGTTGATGCCAATCCTATTGTGCAGTTCATTATGGATGGGCTGAACAATCCAGACAAGTTGAAAGCACTTGGGCATGATGCAATAGAAATCCTTGCTGAAATCGAATATGCCCCCACCGTTGATGCCGTGGAAGTGGTTCGGTGTAAAGATTGCGAGCATTGGATACCTGGAGATTCTATGATGGGTAATTCCATTGACGATATGCAGAGGGTCGGTGGATGCCCATATGTGAGATTTAGGAGATTAGAGAACGAGTTTTGTTCCTACGGAGAAAGGAAAGAATAATGGATCGGTTAATCATTGGTTGTATTGCGTTTGGTATTTGGGCAATCTTCGTAATAATTATATTGTTACGTTGGTAAGGAGAAAGGAAAGACTAAGAAATGAATTGTCCGAAATGTAAAAGCGAACAAATTGAGGTTCGTGATTCTAGAAGCTATGAAAATTGCGTAAAAAGAAGAAGACTATGCTTTGATTGTGGCTTTAGATTTAGCACAGTTGAAATCAGCGTGAATGAATATGCTACGCAAAAGTGGATTCCTGTTACTGAGAGGTTGCCGAAAAATGATAGCGATGTGCTGGCTTATTTGCGGATTGGTGAGATAGGCAGAATTTATCCGGCAAACTATGCAAATGGAATGTGGTTTGATTGTACGTTCAACACGCCTGCCACAGACACAACCACCCACTGGATGCCACTGCCAGAACCGCCTAAGGAGGATTGATTATGATATATGCGCACGTACCTAAACCTACACCACAGACCAACGCAGACCGCATCCGGGCTATGAGTGATGATATGTTGGCAGAGTTGCTCTATGGATTCTGTTGGAATGGTGAACATTGCTACGAATGCCCACTTTACAATAAAGATTGTGCTGGGATCACTGGATTAGAAGAATGGAAAGAATGGATGAAACAGCCAGCGGAGGTAGACAATGGCTAGAAAGAAACAAAAGAATCAGGAACGAGAGAAACCCAGAATCTGCGACCCGTTTATGTGCGAACGGTGCGAATCGCTTGGAAACGGAGATTTCCTTTGCACATATGATCCCAAGCAGCCGAACGGTGTACTGGTTGTAAAGAACTGGGATGCTACAAGCCACCATCTTTGGTGTAAGCGTCGCAGCCGGGATAATGGTAGAAATTATGGAAGGTAGAACTATGTATCCGTGTAGAACCTGCACAGCTGTGGAGGATCCGCACAAATGCTTCCGAAAGGAATGCAGCCGATGGCGCAAATGGTTTCTGGAGAATTGGGAGATCGCCAGAGCCAATCTGCTGAAGAATTTAACGAAAGAATAACCGGGGCAAATGCCCCGAAAAAAAAGGAGGAAATGACTTGCTCAATCATATTGTTATTATGGGACGCTTGACCCGTGACCCGGAGTACAGAACCACCGGAAGCGGAACTTCCGTTGCAAACTTCACCGTTGCGGTAGATAGAGATTTCTCCGCGCAAGGTCAAGAAAAAGAAACGGATTTTATTGATTGCGTTGCTTGGCGCAAGACAGGCGAATTCGTAACCAAATATTTCACAAAGGGTAGCTTGATTGTAGTATCCGGTCGGCTGCAGATCCGCAGCTGGACAGATAAGGACGGCAACAAGCGCCGCACCGCTGAGATCGTAGCGGATAACTGCTACTTTGGTGAAAGTAAAAAAGCCGGAAATGCTGCCACGTCCGTAAGTGAAAGCGTATCCGGCTATTCTGCGTTTCCTGAGGGTGCACAGTATGTAAAGACCGTAGCTGCCAGCGATTTTGAATTATTGGACGACCCAGACGCGCAGCTGCCGTTCTGAGGTGCCGCCTATGGCAAAGACCTGCGATAGGAATTGCAGAGGATGTTATTTCTTCTACGGGGAGTACCGGGCAAGCCGATGCTGTAATTATTATCTGGACACCGGCACTCGGCGCCCGTGTGCGCCCGGTACCGGGTGCACCGTAAAAGAACCGTTTGAACATTGGACGGGAGCAAACCCAAGAATCCTGCTAAAAAAACTTGGAAAACATATGGAAATGGAGGGAATTGTTTAATATTATGGAATTATATAGGTATACCATCCGCTTAGATCCAAGAACCAAGAAGAACCATCAAAAGATTGCGGGCATCGGCTCTCGATGCCCCGTCTGTAAGAAGCACGCACGGCAATTCATTCGTCAAAGCACAGCAAATGATAAGTATAATTTCGAAGCTGTTAGATTCCTCCATCCGCGGCCGGATAAGCCTTTGGATGGACCGGTCAGTGTGAAGTACCATTTCTATATGCAGACCCGTAGAAAGGTAGACGAATGCAACCTAACCGCAGAGGTGGACGATCTTCTTGTGAATGCCGGCATTATATCGGATGACAATGCCAAGGTTTTGATCCATCACGATGGAACGAGAGTGTTTTATGATAAGGCAAACCCTCGCACAGAGATTTGGATCTACGAATACAAGGAGGAGGAAGATGAGCAAAAGCCAGACGGTTTCCAGAATTGACAAATTTTTGGGAATTAACGAAGCAGATGACAGCAGAACCGAGCTTAAGCTTGGCGAAGCGTCAAAAATGGTGAACTGGCAGATCACGGATGGCGCAAATATTTCTACAAGACCGGGTTTTGCCAGAGCACCGATCAAACAAATTAATATTGATGGTATTGAGAATGCTGTGATCACCGGTATGTGGACGGGTTATTTGTTGAATAACCAGTATCTGGTAATTATATTCGGTGGTATGCAGCAGGCAGGCTATAAATCCGCAATTGCGGTATATAGCATTGATGAAAACGCAGTGTTTACGTGTGTAGCCAGCAAGACGATCGCCGAAGAAACAAAGGGATACCCCAATAAGATTTTTTACTTATTTGGTAGGTTGTATGCGTTTATCGGAGAGGCGGACATTCTCTGCATAGAGTTGGAGGAGTCTTCCGGAAACGTCACAATCACAACGGAACGGCATCTGTATAGCCCGGTCGTTCTTACGGGAACAGCACCTGCAGGCGGCGGCACGGTATTGGAACCGCTGAACCTTTTGAACCCTGACTTCCGGGTCAGATTCTCTTCGGATGGTAAAAGCACAGCGTACGTGCTGCCGGCCAATGCGGATTATGTAAGCAAGATCGTAATTGACAACGTGGAAAAGACGAACGTTTCTTCCGTTGGCTCTTTTAACGCAGAGAATCATACATTCACTTTTACGTCCGCCAATATTCCAAAAGAGGGTATCAACAATGTGGAGTTCTATGTTGGAACAAGCAGTTTGGAGTTCAGCCGGCAAGCGAAGAAATTCTTTGCGATGCCTTTCTGCGAAGCATATAACGGCTCTACGGACAACCGCCTTTTCTTCTATGGCGATGGCACGAACATCACTTATTACACCGGTGTTCCGTCTGAAGGCGAAGGACTATACCTTCCCGCTATGAACGAAGTGGCTGTTGACTTTACCGATGCACCCATCACCGGTATGATCCGCGACTTTTCCAGGCTCCTTGTATTTACGAAAGACGGCACTGCAAATATTACCTATTCTCCCGTAACCTTGGCTGATGGAAGCGTAATTGCTGGATTTTACGTGAGAACTACATCCCGTGAGATCGGAAACGAAGCAGCAGGTCAGGTGCAAATGGTAGGTAACTATCCCCGTACCATCTTCCGTGGTGACCTCTATGAATGGCGGGTATCTTCTTCTACCTATCAGGACGAGCGGTATTCCAAGCGAATTTCCGATAGGATCCGGAAAACGCTTTCCGCTGCAGATGTAGAGAAGATCGTCACTTGCGACAATAACGATTCCAATACCTATTATATGTTCCTAAATGACGAAGCTGGCACAATGCTGGTAAATAATTATCAGCAGGATGCGTGGACCATCTACCGTTCCAAGCTTGCCAAGGGTGTCAAGTACGCAAAAATGTGCGCGGATCATTTCTTGTTTGCTACGGAAACAGACCTTTATTATTTAACGAAATCCGCTTCAATGGATGCGCCTTTGCCGGGGACAGACGATCAACTTCCTATCGAGGCAGTTTGGGAATCCGGATATATGCACTTTGGAGCCGATTACCTGCGAAAGTATTCCAGTGAGATTTGGGTGTCTACGTTGCCGCAGGCATCTTCCTATCTTACAGTAACAGCCGCCACAGACAGGCGAGATGATTACACGGAAAAGACAATCACAAACAATATCTTTATGTGGGAAAACTTGGATTTTGCGCACTTCTCGTTCAATTCTTCCACAACACCCAAAATGAAGCGCACGAAAATCAAGGTGAAAAAATTCGTGTATTATAAGCTGATCTTCCGTGTAACACATCCGGGAACGAGAGCAACGGTCTTGAGTGTAGACCAGACCGTCCGTTATGCCGGTAAGGTCAAGTAAAAAGGAAAGGAGCATTTATGACTACTGTACAAGAAGTATTTGATCAAGCGATCCACCTTATGGATGAGCAATCCGAAAACACAGGCGCAACGCAAACAACGGATACGCAGGAATATAAATACAGAACAATCTCAATACTGAATTCCTTGATGCCGGGATTGTATCCGTTTTCCGATACCTATGACAGCGTGGCAAACGGCCGACCGGTTTGTCCGCCGCTTATGGCATTTGATTACCAAGAACCGGACTTCATGCAGGCAATCCCCTTGGATGATAGTCTTGCCAGAGGTGTGCTGCCTTTTGGACTTGCGGCATATCTTTTGGCACCGGAAAATGAAGAACTGAGCGCAGTTTTCAAAGCGCAGTACAACCAAACATTTGCAGACATCCGTAACAGAATACCAGGAGCCTTTGAGCCTATTTCTACTCCGTACGGTCTGTTCTGACCAAGGAAGAAAGGAGCACAAAAGTGGCAAACCAAAAAGAACTAATTGAAAAAATGTATGGTTCCAATCTGGAATCGACAAAGCAGCAGCTGACGCAGAATTATAACGCAAATGTGTCCGCTCTGGATCAGCAAAAAGCAGATAATGCAAAAACTACCCAGCAAAAGCTGAACCGAACCGCTGTTGAAGCGGAGAGAAACCGAAAAAATTATGCGGAAATGCAGAATGCAAACGGTCTTTCCTCCGGCGCAATGGCGCAGGCACGTCTTGCGCAGGATAACCAGTTGCAATCTGATATGGCAACCATCCGGGCGGCACAGCAGACGGCAGACCAGGGAATTGCGATGGAAAAGAATCTGCTTGCCCAGCAATTCCAATCCGCTATTTCCAAGGCGCAAGCAGATAACGATCTGCAAAAAGCGCAGCAGCTGTATAAATTGGCACAGCAGGAGGATGAGAAGCTTCTGCAAAAGCAAACACAGGCTGCGAACACGATGGCAGCAGTGGGTGATTATTCCCTTTATGGCAAGCTCTACGGCCTCACAGATGACCAAACTGCAGCGCTTACCAATCAGTATCAAAAAGAACAGAACAAAGAAACAGAAGCGCTGGAGCGTCAAAAGCAGGCTGCTGCCGCAGAAGCAATGGCTTCCGTTGGCGATTATTCTCTGTTCGGCCAGTTGTATGGCTTGACTCCGGAGCAGGTAAATGCCCTTAATTCTCAGTATCAGAAGGATGTAAGCGCACAGACACAGATGCAAGAACTGGCAAAGCAAGAAGCAGCAGCGAAGCTGATGGCAGCCGCCGGTGATTTCTCTCTGTACGGTCAGCTTTACGGTCTGGCTCCCCAGCAAATTGCCGCTCTTGAGTCTGCATACCGCGCGGAGAACGCAACGACTTCCGGTTCTGGCAGCAACTACGGTAGTAGCTCTGACTATTCCGGCGATACAGAGTATCAATACGAACTGGTGACACCGCCTGCTGCACCGGAAGTAACTCCGGTTGACACAAGTCTTGTGATGGATAGTCAAAAAAGTGCGGCAGAAAAGGTAAAAGACCTGAATTACGCAATGCAAACAGGTCAGATAACCCCAAATGAATACCTCAAAAAATGGTCCGAGGTAAATGCGCAGAATGAACGGCAGAAAGCAGAGGAAAGTGCAGCTTCTGTTAACTATGCGAAAGATATACCTGCTTTGTTGGCCAATGGTATGAGCAAGGGAGAACTGATTCGTTTGTTAAATCAAGATATGGGAAGCGGATTGATTACAACGGACGAGTACAGAAAGTATTGGTCTATGGTGAATAATTATTAAAAAGAGGAGGGGATGTTTGTGGAAGTGAAAACCAGCAGCCTTGTGGCTGCAAAGAAAAAATATGGTCTAACCAACAATATGGAAACCCCTTCCTTCCCCAAAATGGAAACACCGGAAATGCCGAAAGAACCTGCAAAGTCCGGTAAAACTTCTGCGCTTGTTGCTGCAAAAAAGAAATACAGCAAACCTACGGTAGACGAATCGTTCATAAATAACTTTATAAACGATTCACAATCGTTTATAAAGGACTCTGCGTCTTCGTATGATTCTCTGGATTGGAAGACAAGCAAAGAAAATGATTTCAATGAAAAAGCGCAAAGCTTCAGAACGCAAGTAAGTCAAATTCGTGCGTTTTTGGATAGCGACTATAACAAGTTTGACAAAGAAACGGAAAGTGCTCTAAAAAAGTACCTGGATGATGTTTCAAAATCTGAAGGAGAAATTCGGTCTGCGTTTTCCGATGCGAAGAAACTGGCGGAAAGCTTCGCAACAGAAGGGGATTACAACAATTATAAGGCGGAACAGCAAAAGTATACGGTTGATCTGGGAAAACTGCAGGAGGAGCTGACAGACCTTAAGAAACAAACAGAGCAGGAATTCGATTGGACAAGCAGCGCAGAACGAGAGAAAAGACGCAAACTGGAAGACGAAATTGCGGCAAAAGAGGCATATTATGAGTCTGCGAAATTGTTGCAGGAAGATCAAAAAGCGCTAGAGCTGTTTGATCAAATGTCGGAACAGGAACAGCGGTATCTTATGGCCTATGCCTCTGAGCGTAACAACAACTTTTCCGCTATCTTGAATTTCATCAATGCAGGTGCACCGGACGTTGTATGGGTTCCGGGTCAAGGAATTGTGAACGTTTCTCCGCAATCAGTATCCACGGAAGCTCTTGTTAAATTGATGGATAAAGGCTACACAAAAGGCGATATCGATTATATTTCCGATGCGTATTCCAGAAAAGCAAATGCGGATTCTGCCAAAAGTTTGCAGAAAAGTGCGGCACAGCTTGCAGAAGAAAATCCTGTCCTTGCAAACATCGTAAGAGTTCCGTTAAATCTTGCAGGCGCCTATTCTGGTACCATAGATTATGGTGTGGAAACGCTGAAAAGCCTTTTGGATAAGAGTAAGCGTGGGCAGCCGATGGATCCCAATCGCCCCGGTGCGGCGCTAGGCCAGATGTCAGATGCAATCTATTCCACAACCCGTGAGAATATCGAATCCGGAAAGGGCGGCAAACTGGGCGGTGTCGCTTATGGCGCTGCCACATCCTTAGTGGATAATATAGCACGCTTCTATGCCGGTGGTGCTTCCAAGGTTGGCACGTTGGCTCTGGCAGGCGCTTCTTCGTTTAGTGACAGTGTGCGTGATGTTTCTGAACGGGGCGGCACAGCCTCGCAGGCGGCGCTGAAAGGTATGGCGGATGCAGCGTCCGAAATCATTACGGAGTTTCTGCCTTTGGATGATATCATCAAGCTGCGCTCTACCGATATCGGCTCTGTTGCCAACCTCTTGAAAAGTGCCTTGAAGCAGGCAGGTACAGAGGTTGCCACGGAAGAGATCAATTTTGGTGTAGGTCTTTTGTCAGATGCGCTCATTATGGGCGATAAGAGTCAAGCAAATCTGCAGAAGCAGAAACTGATGTCGGAAGGTCTCAGCGAAAAGGAAGCGGAAAAGCAAGTTGTCCGTGATATTTTAATGCAGGCCGGTAATTTGGCGGCTGAAACAGCGCTTTCTGCCGGTGCGCAGGCAGGTATCGAAGGCGGCGCAAACCTCTATCGCAGTAACAAAAATTCCACATCTGCACAGACAGCCGAAAACATTGATTCTACAACTGCAAATGTAGAGCAAACCCCCGCTCAAAAAGGCGCGCAGGAATTGGGCAATCTCATTAACGATGCAAAGCGCATTTTCGTAGATCAAAATCCCGTTTCCGCTCAACAGGCGCAAAAAAACACCGTTCCAGAAGAAACGGTGGTAACTGTGAAAAGTGCGGGTCCCGCAATCAACGAAAGGACACAGAGAGATAATGCGCTGGCTTATCAATTGGCATCAAAAATCGATGTTGTACGTGATATGGAACCAGTTTCTGCGCTTACCGGTAAGGAATTTAGCAACCGTGGAACAAAGCTTTCCGATCAAATTCGAACGTTTTTCCAAGAAATTGGAAACCGCGTTTTCCGAAATGGTTTCGGTGAAGTCGATTTGGGAGAGTACGGAGTTGGCGGTGTGTTAAACCACAGACCGGTTAACCGTGCAAAAATCGTAAGTCTTGCAGCTGTTCCGGATGTTATCAAGAACGGAAAACAAATAGGTTATGATCCGAACTGGAAGGGAAGAGGGTACGAAAGTTTTATTTTTGCGGCGCCCGCAACAGTAAATGGTACACCGGTATACGTGGCTGCAGTTGTCGACAAGAGACCGAACAATAAATTCTATCTCAGTGAAATGGTAGACTCGGAAGGTAATTATGTAAGAATTGAAGAAAGCCCCTCCGGCAACTCAAAGAACGGAGTTACCGATGGGGCCGGAGATTCCGGCAAGGCCGGGGTTACCGCAAGGCCAGAGGAGCTCTCAAAAGGAAGCGACCTTGCCGCCGCAGCAGCACCCACGCTCCTTTCTAATTCTAATATACCAAACGAACAAGATTCTGTCAACACAAAGAATGAAGCTGTCGGTGCAGCAGATCGTAACTTCACCGGTTTGGCAGATTATTATGATCTGATTACCGACGATAATGTGCAGCCGGCACGTGCTTCCGATATGGGGTATGAAGAAGTTCCCATAAAGGATGCCTTTGGAAACAAAGTGTCCGAAAACGCAGCCAATGTTATCAATTCCGGTATGCTATCCGCACGTGATGTGGATAACGTAAAGAGGTTGATTGCAGATGGAGCGTACGGTCACCAGACGCAGAAAATGGATGATGTGCGCCGGCAGGTAATAAGCGAACTGGAAGGAAAGAAACTTGCTGATGAAGCAAACGCACTTTCCGTAAAGGTTGCAAAAGGTAATATCAATGAGCACGATATTGCAAAGGCGCAGATCCTGCTTGCCCATTATACACAGCGCAAGGGAGAGGCTGCGGAAAATAAAGCTTCTCAATTGCTTCTGGATCTGGAGCAGATGGCAACCCAATCCGGCAGGCAGCTGAATATGTTCAAACTCCTGCGGCGAATGACCCCGGAAGGGCAGACGCTCACGGTCAAAAAGCGTGTGGACAAGTATGTGGAAGACCTTAATAACAGCCGTTCTGAAAAGAAGAAAGCAGATGTCAAGATTCCGCAGGAACTGCTGAACGAGCATACAAAAGCCGCAGCGGAATTGATCAACAACAAGGATTCTAAAGAAGCCAGAAAAAAACTGGAAGATATCGAAAACCAGATTTATGGTGTTGCTGCTTCTCAGATTGGATCTACCTTTAAGGAAAAATGGGATGCTTGGCGGCATATGGCGATGCTTGGAAATGTAAAAACGCAAGGAAGAAACCTTGGCGGCAACTTGATTTTCAAGCCTTTTGTTTCTGTAAAACGTGCCGTCGGTGCAGCGCTGGAAACTGCTTTTGAAGTTCCCCGGTCGCAGAGAACGAAGGCAATCATCGGTCTGGGCAAAAATGGAAGAGAGCTTCTTTCCCTTGCTACAGCGGATGCTAAATCAAATGTGGAACAGTATTTAAAAGGCAGCGCAAAGACCGGCGATTTTGATCGCAGTAAGATCGATGATAAGCGTGTGATTTTCGATTATTCCGCATCGAAAGATACCTCCAAATCCCCGGAAGCAGTTAAGAAAGCTTGGGAGGCTGTCAACAAAGGTCTGGAAGCATCCAGAAAAGGCTTAACCAATCTTATGGAAGGCACGGATATGATCTTCAAGCGCTGGGAATATCGTTCCTCTCTTGCGTCCTTTATCAAAGCTAGAGGCTACACCGCCCAGCAGTGGAAAGATGGAAAGATCCCCGCGGCGGTACTGGATGAAGGCAGAGCCTATGCAGCCAAAGAAGCGATGAAAGCCACCTTTAACGATCAGAATGCGGCAACAAAGGCTGTTTCCAAGTTAGCACGTACCGTAGACAAAATACCTGTTCTAAACATTGCTTTTGAAGGTGTCTTCCCTTATACAAGAACACCTACAAACGTTGCAGTAAGAGCCGTGGAGTATTCACCGGTAAATGTGGCAAGGTCTATTGTAACAGGCCTTACAAAAGTAAAAAGTGGCAAAATGACCGCATCTGAATGTTTGGATCAGCTTGCCTCCGGTCTCACCGGTACCGGCGCAATGGTTTTAGGTTCTATCCTTGCCGGCGGCATTTTTGGTGTGCGTCTTGTGGGTGCGCAGGATGATGAGGATAAGGAACGTGCAGGCCATCAAAAGTATTCGCTGGAATTTGGCGATAAGACATCGGTCACTATCGATTGGGCAGCTCCTGCTGTGATTCCGCTGTTTGTCGGTGCGAATCTTTATAACGAATTTACAAACGGAGAAGATGATGTATCCGGCTTTGCAAAATTTGTCACCTCTGTTGGCACCACCTTTGAGCCTATGCTGGAACTCAGCTGCTTAAGCAGCCTTAATGATTTGCTGGAATCGAAAAAGGATGCAGAAGAAGGTGAGGCCATTTACGCTGCTGCGGCGCAGATTGCCACCTCCTATCTTATGCAAGCGCTTCCTACGCTAGGTTCCCAGTTTGATCAACTTGGTGACGATACCCGTCAAAAGGTTTACGCTACGTCCGAAGACCCAACAGAGAGAGCATTCCAGAAGTTTGTTGGAAAAGCATCTCAGAAACTGCCCGGCGATCTTTACCAAACAGAATATGTGGACGCTTGGGGAAGAACGGATAAAACCAATTGGGTTGAGTCATTGGTCAGCCCGTCTTATGCGCAGAAGATCGATAACTCTCCTGTTGAAAAGGAAGTGCAGCGGCTTAATTCGGTGCAGGATAAAAACGTTTCTCCTGATACACCCCAATACACAGTTACAATCGATGGTAAAAAGCGCCGTCTTGCTCCGGAAGAATGGACCGATCTTGCAAAACAGCAAGGTCAAACGGCATACAATATTATAGAAAAGCTCATCGAAACCGCATCTTACAAACAACTTACGGATGCGGAAAAGGCAAAAGCCATTGATGCTGTTTATGAGTATGCCCGTGAGTACGCAAGAGTGTCTGTTCTGAAGGACTACAAGGAGTATTCCGCAGAATGGATGAATGGTATTTCCGGTAAAGAAGCGCAGGTGATTGCGGAGCGTGCCATTGTTTCCGCTTCCGGACTCTCTGATGCCCGCTACGAACGAGCAAAGGAACAAGGGGTAACTCTGTCCCAAATGAAAAGAGTCTCCTCTGCGGTCTCTGAGGAGCTTGAGAACGTGAAAAACAAAACAGACTATGATACTTACCGTGCTGTTTTGGATAACGTGAAGCAGGAAGATAGCTCCAAGTGGCTGCAAATTTACGGTATGTCGGAGACCCGTTTGGAAGAAATGGAGCAGGCAGGCAAGAAAGGGATCTCCAGCGAAGTATATGTGGATTTCTTGGAAGCAGAGTCAAAGCTGGACAAGGCATTTAAGGAAATTACAACTGCGTGGAAAGAAGGGGAAACCGCTTCTTTGGAAGGCTTGTCTAATGCTTATGAAGCATATGATGCACTTCCGGAAGAAGCAAAGCAGTATTTTCAGGATGGCCTTGGTGGCAGATTGGAAGCTTTTGCCAACGCAATGGATGCAGGTGTCAGCGAGAGTACATTCATTGATTTGTGGAAGCAGTATTATGAACTGGATAACAGTTCTAATAAGAAGAGCCAAAATGCAAACCAGTGGGCAGCAATTCTGGATAACGCAAGAATGAGCGGAAAACTTACACAAGCTCAGCGTGATACAATGCTCAATGATTTGGGATTCTATAGTCAGCTGCGGCAGGATGCGCAAAAGTATCACGATCTTACTTCAGAAGGCTTGAAGCCGGATGTTGCGCTCAACGTTGCCAATATGATGACCGGAATCACCAAAACGGCAGAACGGCTCAGCACACTTGTAAATGCCGATATCACGGAAGCGGATAGAAAAGCAGCCGTGTATGCGTACTTTGATGATAAGCAGGACGCTAAATTCAAAACCATCACAGATATGGGGTTTGATACGGAAGCTTACGCGGCGCTCTATGGCTTGTATTCCGAAGAGTCCGGAGACGGAAAAAAGAAACGGGTCACAGCACAGTATCAAAAAATGTACGGATTAACAAGTGCGCAGGCAAATAAAATCTACGATATCTACGCAGGCAAGAAATAAGAATAACCCCCTTTCCCGTTTGGGAGAGGGGGTTATTCTTTTATGTAAGCATATGCCGTATTAACGCAATCTTTTCTGCAAAGTGTTTTTGGCAATGTTCCCACTTTTCTGTATCTTCTACGCTCAAAGTGTAGACTCTCTGAATATCCTCGATGTCCCGCGTGCCGAATTCATGGATCCTTTCAGCGTGCCTCAACTCATCATTTGCCATTTCCTTATAGATTCCTGCACGGACGGTGTTTCCTTTTGCTTTGTTTTCAATGTATTTTTCTGCGTATTCTTTTGCTCCGTCCAGTTCTTCGTGTATGTGGTCAATTATTTTTTCTATCATTTTCATTGTTTAGCCCTCCGAAATAAAGTTTTGAAGTTTGTCTATGTCAGCTAGTGTAAAACTGAATTTGCCAAACATTGGAATGTTGATATCAAGCTTGCCTTTCATCTGGATCTGTCTGCGAAAATCATCCAGAAGACTTGCAATATCTACATTCCCATTTCCGTCTATAATGGCAAAAGTCTTTACAAAGGTGTTTTCCATCAGAACCCTTTTCAGTTCGGATGTATTTCCTGCAATTCTGCCAACGGCAATTCTCGCAAGAACTTCCTGCCAATCGTTCATAGCGGAAAATATCTCTTTGTCCATATATTTCATAATCCCATTAATAACTGTTTCAAATGGCATTTTATTTTCTCCTTAGTAAAATGATGAAAAAAGGGGCGGAAAACCGCCCCCCTTTCTTTTATTAACCAGCGGTAGTGGTAGCGGGAGCAACGGTCACATTGCCCCAACCGGGACAAACGGAAGTGTTGGGGACAACCAGTTTGGTAAGGCTCTGCAGCTGTGCAATCTGACCCTGGATGCAGGAAATAGTGCCGATCTGGGTAGCGTTAAACACCTTCTGCTCGCACAGTTCGTGCTCAATGCGGCCAAACTTGCCGTCTACATACTTGTACATTTCCAGAAGCTTGCCGTCCGTGTAGGTGTTTGCGTCTCTCAGCTTCACTTCGGTCTCCAGTTCTGCGATCCGGTTAGCCTGACCCAGTTCGTAACGATTCACCATACTGTTTTCACTGCAAACCATTGCAGGATTTGCGCCAAACAGACCGGTGCCGTTCAAACCTCCGGACAGCAGACCTAAAGCAGTACCAGCAATACCAAGACCCAAGCCAGTGCCAGCGACACCCTTGGATGCGTATTTGTTTTCGTATTCCATAGTTTTTCTCCTTTCTTTGTTTTGCAAACCGTTCCGGATCGATTTGCTTCTATTGTTATCTTTGCAAACATCGCATCCATAAAAAATCAAAAGGAGAGTAGAAAAAAGTACAATTTTAGATATAAAAAAAGTCCCACCGAAGTGGGACTTAAATATGCTTGATCAGTTCATCTTTCACTTTTCGAATAATTGTTTTTGTTTGCTGCGTGGACAGGTCAAATTCTTCTGCCAGTTTTTCGTATCGGATTCCGTCAAGAAATCTTCTTTTCGCAATCTGCCGGTCACGCTCACTAAATATCCATTGAAAAATAAGATTTTCTATTTCGTTTCGTGATAGGTTATATTCACTTAGACTTACGAACATAGCAGACCTCCGCTTTAGGTCCTGCCGGGAATTACCCGGCAGGTAGTGAAATTCGTGGCAGCCGAAGTTTCACATTGCCCCTAGCGTATAAAGTCTTTACTTCTTTTCGTGCTGTGTACCGAAGTAGAACGATACCACCATAGAGGTGATGATCATCACGTTATCGGCAGAAATTTGACCGGTGATAGCAAGGTATGCGTAAATTGCCACCACAACCATTGTAACAAGGGTCTTTACTTTAATAAGGTTTGCAATGTTTTTTACAATTTCCATATGTATTCCTCCTTAATGTGTCGAGCGTTCCAGATCTGTGAGCCGATGGTTGATAACTTTAATTTGTTCCTCTACAACAGGCATTCTCTGAGCAAAGCCGTTATGCAGCCTGACTTCTCTGGTCAATTCCTCAATTTTGGTATCCGTCACAGCTTGAGATACCTTCATAGCGGTCTCGTTTTTCTTAGCTGTAGCCAAGCAGGTGATTACCACACCAATAAGCGATAGGCCTCCGGTTATCAGTGCCACAATAATAGATTCACTCATTTCCGGCCCTCCTTATTCCATACCCAGCAGTTTGCGCCAAGTCTTCATAGTGGCAGTGATCTCACCATCCACTGTACAGCCATTATCCTGTTGGAAGTGTGCCACGGCGCTAGAAAACTTTCTGCCTGCTTCGCCGTCAGCTTCGCCCACTTCCATATAGCCAAGTTCCAGAAGACGTTTCTGCACAGGCAGCACTGCTGCGTGATAGTCATTTTCCAGACGGGAAAGGGTAACGGTCTTGGAGATCGTTTCCGGACCTGCAATGCCATCCACGGTGGCACCGGTGGCAGCTTGTACATCGCGAATAAACTGCTCCAACGTGTAAGAATTGCTTACAGGTTCGGCCGGCTTGATCGGCTGCGCTCCCTTTCGGGGCAGTGCCAAAAATTCCGCCGTTGCTTCAGCGTAGGCAATGCCCAGCTTTTTCAGTTCGTGATCTTCGTTCCAATCCTTGATGTCGTTCCAGTTGTCAACGAATGCGCCCTCATTGAGGATAGCCGGCATATTGGAAATATAAAGCACACCCAGATCCGGGCGGATCTTCACACCGCGGCTATTCTGTCCTGCTGCCAGTACGTGCTTTTCGAAAATCTTACCAAGAGGAATACGCTTTTCGGAATGGACCAGTGCTTCGTAACCATCGCCGCCGGCAGCGTTGAAATGGTTGGAGCAAAGGAAGTCAGCACCCCAAGCATTTGCTTCTTCTGCCACTGTGCGAACACGGTTGATAGAAATGTCACCAACTTTGGTTTCGCATTCGTAGTTTGCAAGCAAGTGTTCGTTCTGGAATGCGGATACCTTTTCGTTAAGGTCACGCTCCACCTCATAACCAACAGCACCGGGGTCAACACTGGAATGACCAGGATCAATGTAAATTTT
>JAEIGA010002996.1_pt1 | contig 26609 bp, 40 predicted proteins | sample 9270691 | NCBI WGS metagenome assembly JAEIGA01 (sample SAMN17057246, study PRJNA624740) | gut metagenome | biome: biome; isolation source: fecal sample | host: Bos grunniens | place: China: Xizang | collected 2019 | reverse complement strand
TTGTCCGCATACGGCGTTCCGTAATTGAAAGTTACGATATATTCGCGTTGAAATTTAGGCTTGTCCTTTTTCGAAATTTTGTCCTTTCTAAAATGCGGATTAGCAAACTCTTCTTGCTTTCTAAAAATACTCATAACGCCTGCAACTCCCTTGCAATTCTCGCTTGCTCCGCATAAAGTTCCGCCTTTCGTTGCTCCGTTCTCGCTATTCTATGTAACGCGCGCTCGTAAGCCACAAACGCTTTATCCATACGCGCAACGTCGTCTAAAACTTCTTTGTTCTTCTCGTAGTCAAACGTTACGCCTTTCATCCAAACGTCGTCAGATATTACGCGACCGTCCGCTAAAGTGTGTGATACTTCTAATTGTAATTTAGGCTTTTTTTCAAACATAATCAAAACTCCGTCCTTACTCTTTCTTATTCTTTAGAAAACATACTTGCTACTTCTTTTTCGCTCAACCCCAACGCTTTTGCTATTGCGGGGTAATATTTTTGTCTTGGATTATTCTTTTTTTGTATCCAATAAATTACAGTAGCACGACTAACACCGATTACACGAGCAAGCCACGCAGGTGTTAAGTATTTCTCTTTTAATTTTTGCTCTAACATTGCTACCTCCTTTTTTTGTATTTTAGTCAATGTTTTGTTGACTATTTGTAGTGTAGCATACTCATTGTGGACTTGTCAAGCAAAAATTAACATATTGTTGACTTTTTTTCAAAAATATTTTATTATGAAAAAAAGCCCCTAAAAAGAGGCTTTGCAAGGGTGGATATTATGGATTACAAAATAAATAAAGAACAGTATAGAGTTTTGAAAAAGTTTGAGAATAAAAAAGAAATAGCGTATTCGACCTTAACCAAGGAAGAAATCACTATTTGTGAGGAATTACTACTCCGTTATAAATTTTTAAATATGGCTCAAATTAACAAGGATGTTTATCACGCCTATAGAATAAATAGTGACGGATTAATTGCATTAGAATACTACGAAAAAGAAAAAGAGGCAATCTCAATTTCCAAAAAGTCTTTGAAAAAATCACGAAATTCAAACATTATATCGGCTTTGGCGGTGGTGGTGGCATTAGCGGCTCTTTTAGTATCACTTTTAAAATAGTAAATAAATCGTCTTTCGAAAATATCCCAACCAAGCCTTTTCCCACCCAAAATTCAAACATTTTTTCGTGATTATCGGTTTGCGGGTTAAAACTATAAACTGCTTTAATTTCAATTTCCATCTTTTCTTCTCCTTTCCTTTAATAAGTATATTATACACTATAAAAAATATAAAGTCAACGATTTGTTGACAAGGAGTAAATTAATGAATAAACTATATGACTTAAGAAAAGAAAAAGGCGTTCGCCAAATTGACGTTGCCAATATCCTTGAAGTTTCAAAACAATGCTACTCAAATTACGAAAAAGGATTACGCGAACCCGACTTTGCATCTTTGCAAAAACTTGCCGAGTATTTTGAAGTGTCGGTAGACTATATACTCGGTATTTCGGACACGCGAACAGTTCTTCCAAGCGAAACACCGCTCACGGATGGCGAAAAGCAGTTGTTGGAACTTTTTAGTCGCGTTCCTGCGGAGCAACAGTCTCTTGTGTTGGAAATGATAAAGGTTGCGTTGCAAACTTCGAAATAATCTCGATTGCTATTTTAAAAGCGTTGGGGTTGTCGGTGTTGCGCATAATTTTAATTAGTTCAGTTTCGGTGTTGCTCATTGTGGGTATCTCCTTGTTGTTGATATGAGTTTATCACGGCAAGTTCGCGAAATCAATATCCCACTTTTGGCAAAATCGTACCCAAGTTTTACGAAAAAGGAGACAAAAAATGCTATCAGAAAGAATTAAGGAACTTAAGAAAGAAAAAGGGCTTACCACGAAGGACCTGATCAAACTGTCAAACTTGCCAGAAAGAACTGTCATCCGTGTCTTAAATGGGGAAACAAAAACGCCATACGCGGACACTCTTTTGGGGTTTTGCCGAGCATTAGGCGTTGAGTTGTCCGATTTGCTTGGCGATAGCGATTTAGTGGTGGGAAACAAGAATTTGAAACAATTACAAGACAAATTAGACCTTGTTTCTTCCGAATTAGATATTATTAAGGCGGAAAACGAAATTCTTAAGACAAAAGTCACTACACTAACCGCCGAAAACGACCTTATAAAAATGGAACTGCGCCACAAAGAAGAAATAATCGCTTTGCACAATTATTATAATAAACTTAATTTAAACAAGACAGGAGAAGACGTATGAAAAACGTTGGACTTTACGTGCGCGTTTCGACTGCGGAGCAAGCCCAAGAAGGCTACTCGGTAGACGTGCAAAAAGAAAAACTAATTGCTTATGCAAATTATAAAAACTATAATATAATAGGCGTTTATTCCGACGAAGGTTTTTCGGGTAAAACGTTAGTCCGCCCTGCTATGGAAAGGCTAATATCCGACATACGCGCGGGTAAAATTCAAGAAGTGGTTATCTACAAACTCGACCGTCTTTCGCGCCATGTAAAGGACGTGTTGGACTTGGTTGACCTTTTCTCGGAGCACAACGTTACGCTTTTTTCACTAAACGAAAATTTAGACCTTTCTTCGCCTTTCGGACGCGCCGCGCTTAAAATGTCCGCAACCTTTTCGGAATTAGAACGCGAAACGATTGTAGAACGCATGCAAATGGGTAAGGACGCGCGCAAACGTGCAGGGCGAATTACTATGGTCTACGCTCCGTTTGGGTATCGCCACGACAAAGACAACGACCGCTTTGTAATAGAGCCAAAAGAAGCCGAAATTGTCCGCAAAATTTTCGAGTTGTACTGTACTGGACAACACTCTTTCCGTTCTTTATACGACTATTGCAAAGAGCGATATCAAGACAGCACTTATTTCAATAATCAAATGTGTTGCAAGCCCATAATAAAGCGCTTGATGTATACGGGATATCTTCGTTCTTCTAGTGGGGATTTAGTGAAAGGTACTAATTTTGAGCCTATAATAGGATACGAATTATACCTTAAAGCGCAAAAAATTTGCGACGAAAACAAAACCAAAAAGCGCTATACTGATACTCCGTTCCTTTTAACCGGGTTGATCTATTGCGGACAATGTGGCAACCGATACGTAGGAAAACTTTCCGACCGTTATTTATACACCAAGGGCGGAGATTTACGAAAACAATATTTCTATCGTTCGTACGGTTGTGCGGCGCGAATTAAAAGAGATAAGAACTACACTCCAACAAAGTGTATGAGCACGATTTATAATAATCTCGAACTTGAAGAGATTATAGGCGATCGTATTAAAAAGATAGATTTTTCAAAACTAAACGAAAAGCAATCTCAAAACGGTGTTATTGATATGCTCGTTAGCGAAATTGCCGACTTAAAAAACAGGCAAACAAAACTTCTCGACCTTTTCCTTGCAGATACTATTGATAAAGAACTTTTCTTATTGCGCAACGTAGAACTTGACTCAAAAATTCGAGAACGCCAAAGCGTAATAGAAAAAGAACAAGAGCGCATAACTTCCGAGCCGTCGGGGTTGCTCCACTCTTTAGACTTTATCAAAGAGAAAATCTCAAACTACGACTCTCTCGAAAGATACGAGAAATATAAACTCTTACACTACCTTATCAAAAGAATCATACTCAACGACAACAAAGTACATATCACTTACAATATCGTATAAATAAAAAAACACCCCGAAATTAGGGATATTTGCCCTAAAATCGAGGTGTTTTTATGTGTCACAATGAAGTCGTTATATATACTACCACTTCAATAAACACATAAATTTTAGATTGTTTTATCAAATTTATTTACTTTTTTCCAGTTTTCGAACTGCTTTAGAATATCGACTTTACGATTGTAATAAGTAACCATTCCCGACGTAATGTCCGTATAGCCTGATATATGGGCGAATAGCGATGTGCCTAGCGTAAAGAAGATTCTAAACAAAAGAAATCCTACGCCAGCCCAACCCCACTCGGAAAGGTCTTTAGCAACCACCATTGAAAAGAGAATAAACGTTAGAGCGTACGAGATAACCTTTTTGGTCGAGTGCTCAATCGTGTATTCTTTTTCGGTCTTTCCGACAAACGTAGGATCGTTTTGTTTTTGTCCGGACGTAAGAGTTGTAGCGTTAAGTCCAACGACGGCAACGCGCCTTGCTTTTAAGATCCAGCGGATTTGGTCTTTATTAAAAAGGCTTTTTAGCGTTTTTCTCGGCATAATCTTCAAGGGCGCATGCTTTACTTCGTCCTTTTCCCACTCTTCCGAAAACATATCAAAAGAAACGCACGCGCGCGTGAGATAGGATTTTTGTATGTTTGCAATAGCCTTATTGTTGTACTCGGAACAAAAATCGGGTAGCGCCTCAAGATCTTCTCCGCTTAAGTTTCCGGCGTGGGTGGAAAAGTCCATATTCGCGCGGATATAGCGTTGTGTAGTCTTCCCTTTCTCTTTGCCATTATTATAGAAAAGGCGGTCAAGAATAACGGTCATTAAAAACATCGGTAGAGCATCTATTATCAAGTCCCACCAGTTTATATCTTCTACCCTTTCAAATCCGCCAAGTTCTAACAATACGGCAATCACTACAACAAGCGCTATTACAAAGAAGTATACCCAACGCGAAAGAGTATTTCGCATTTCATTTTTAGCGTTGTTCACAACGTCTTCAATCGTCATTTTCTACCGCCTCCATGATTGTCTTGGTTTTGGCAAAAATAAAACCAAAATGCTTATATCCGCCCACCGTTTTAGGTAGTTTTTCTTCTATATTTTTATAGAAATTCTTAAAAGTCACTTCGTCTACTCCGCACATTGCAATCGTTGCGATGCAAACGTATTTCATTGGAAGAAGTATGTTCTCGATAAGAATAATTAAAACTAACACAACGGTAGCAATCACAAGTTCGGACGGGCTTTTGAATTTTTCCGCAAGTTTGTCCTTAAAGAATAAAAGACTCAAAAGGATAGCGAAAACACCTGCAGCGGAAATCGCAGTCTCCGAGCGATGCACGAATAAGTCTCCGCAACACGCTAACGTGATAATAGGCGTTCCCACGGAAAGCACCGTGGAAATCGCCTTAAAAATATTATATTTTTTTACCGTGGGAGTCATAAACATTACCCCCTTAAAACTACGTTAGAAAGTTTATTCTCCGCCTCGTCTACTGCGTGTTTCATATCTTCAGCCTGCTTTTGAGATTGCGCTTTAAGGTCCTCAAGTTGCTTTATAAGGTCCGCTCTCGTCTTATTTTCGGCAAATCTTGCGTTAGTTAGCAAGTTGTTTACAGTATTTCTCGTTTCCGCATCTTTTATAGAGTGATTGTAAACCACCGACAAGCACTCCACTATAGCAGTGGTTTTACCAAGCGAAAGTTCGGTCACTTCGATAATTTTAGAGTTTTGAGCCTTAAGTTCTTCGTTTTCTTTTGCAAGAACGTCAATCTTATTTTTAAGTTCTTTATTGTCCTTAAGTGCAATCGACAAATCCGCAGAAGATTGAGTGTTTGCCTTAATTTTCTTTAGTTTTTTGAAGAAAACCACTCCAGCGCTCGCGATTGCAACAACTTCCGCGGAAGTTAAGAACGCTAAAATTGCGTCCTTGTTTCCAACAATCCAGTTCCAAATATTACTAAAAAATTCCATTATAAAATATCCTCCGTGAATTTAATTTTTTCGTTTACCCATTTAGGGGTTGTCGGTTCTACGAGCGTTTCGGGCGCGTCGAGCCATTGTTTGTACCACGCAAGAAGTTCCGTTTCTTGCGCAAAAGTTAAAAGTGAATACCAAAGTTTTCCACGATTTATAATAGGAAAACACTCTTTTTCGCGTTTTCGCCTTAATTTCTCCGCGGGAGTGTAAGCCTTGTATACCAAAACTTCTTCCTCTTCGTCGTGAGCGGGCGAAAACTTAATTTCGGGCTTGTCTACTACCTTTTCAAAGTTTTTCGGTATAATGCGTTCCATATGAAAAACTTCGGCTTGCGCCTTAATTTCGGGCTTATGTACTGTGATTTTCTCTTTTACTAAAGCACCTTCAGTTTCGGTAAAATCGGTAAAATTCTCGATTTCTTCGTGAAATTCGTTTACAATTCTCATTTGTTGCCCTCCTTTAGACTCTCGTCATACTTTTGAATCTCTTCCTGCAAATCGGTTTCAATCTTACGAACACGCTCTCTCAAAACTTCCTTGTCTTGAATAGCGCTTAAATACTTTTGCTCCAACTCGTCAAGTTTGGACTGTTCCAAAAGTCCGTGCTTTACAAGAAGTTGCGCCTCACAAATCTTCGCTATCATAAAGTCGGTTTTGTTAAGTTTGGACTGCTCGTTTTTTAATTGTGTTATATAATATTTTCTATTGTCAGCCATATCTTATTCCTCCACAGTAAAAGTCAAAGTAATTCTTTCAGCGAATTGCTCCGCAGTAATTTCACTATAAGAATCGCCGTAATTAGAATCACGATAGAAGCCTGTAACAGTGCAATCCGCTCCAACATCGTATTGTCCGTCTCGAAATGTGTATGTAACTGGACTTTCGAAATATCCCGCAATAATATTTGTTTCCCCTTGTGAATATGGATCGTAAATCCAAACACCCATTCCGCCACCTGCATTTATACGAATATAATAACCGTTCGCAAAAGTTATTTTATAATTTCCATCACTGTCGTTACCTGAATAATCCGCAGCCGTAAATGTTATAGTTTTGCCGTTAAAATTAAAATTTTCGTTGTAAGCGGTTGCGAAATTTGATGGAGGCGGAGCAACAATACCGACCGTATAAATCTCGTTCCCTTCAGCATCCGTTGTTTTTTCAACTTCAATTCCGTTTCCTGCTTGAATAGAAATCGTGTTTTCAGGCGTAAGATATAACACCGTTTCGTCTTTTTGTGCAATATTATCAAACGCTTGTTGCGTTGCACACTCTACGATTTTAGTTAAATTTGCCATTATTCGTTCTCCTTTTCTTCGATTTTCTCGATAAGAATATTCGTTTCTTCGTACTTATACGGAGCGTTCTCTATGTCGATTGCCTCGTCATAGTAACTGTCCGTTCCTACCTTGCGGATTTGATAACCACTCGGTTTATAGATAGGCTTGCCGTTCTCGTCATAGCCAACGATTACGGCATCATACCTTTTGATAAGTTTTACTCCGTCTTCTCTTATAAAATCTACTGGTATAATCATACGACTTCTTCCTCCATAATACTTGCTTTTGCACTCCAGTTAGTTGCGTTTTGCCATATCGACAAAGTCCCTGGATCTACTATTATTTTTCCAACATTACTTCCAATAGTAGTTGATTGTATCGTAGGCGGTTTATCTCCAAGCATACGAATTGTTGCTTTATTGGTAGACGAGCCTATTCTTAATGCGTTTGAACTTATACTCGTTACGCTTGAGGGAATTGTTATACTCATAAGTTTTTCACAACTTTCAAACGCAGACATACCTATATCCGTTACGCTATTAGGAATTGTTACACTTTCAAGCTTGAAGCATTGCGAAAACGCACTCATATTTATTCTCGTTATCGTGTTTGGAATTTCTATGCTTATCAATGACGATAATTGCGTTGCAAAATACGGTCTTATAATCGTTGCACCTTCTAAATCTTTTGCAGTTATCTCGGTAATTTTCCCACTCGCAAGTTGAGCAAGTTTGGAATTGTCAACAACAATCCCACGCATACTCACTTTTTTATTTCCTAAGTATATACCCATAGTTAAAACCCTACCTTTTCAATGGGAATTCCTGCACTCGTTCCACCTTGCTTGAGTTCTTCAATGTCAGCGGTGTTTTGTGCGATATTTTGAGAGAGATTATAGGTTTCTTCTTGATATTCTTGTCTAAGGTCTATAAATTCGTCATAGTTTGCGGAAACACTTGTTCGTAACTGGGAAATTTCTCCCTGTAAAACACTATCTCTTGGGTGAACGTGGTCGGCTGCTGCGTATTCGTTTGAGTTTCCTATTTGCGCCACTTCTCCGTCCATAAGGGGAACGTTCGTTGCTTTAGGAATAGTTTGGTCGGGAACGGGGCTACCCGTATTAGTCCAACCACTCACACCCGATTCGCCGTCGTATACCCATTTTGTACCCGTTTCGGCATTATAACAAAAATCCCCAACGTGTGGATTTTGAATAGTATTTACCGCACCCGTACTCGGATAATAACCCCTAAAATGTTCACGATTCGTTACGTCCGCTTGCAATCCTGCTATTGCCGTTGCATTTGCGGTTGTCTTTGCGCTATTTTCATTAGTTAGTTCAAATAAGGTGTTAATATTGCTTGTGTTTTTAGCAATATCGCTCGTATTTTTAGCCACCGCAGGCTTGCCGTTAATATTCCAGTCATAAGCGTGATTTATAGGGATTGAAAGATCGGCAATTAAAATTTGAAAACCACTTTCACCATTCTTAATTAAAAGTTTATTATTTTCAAAAACAATACGAAAAATTTCGGTTTCGGTATAGTTCTCAACTCCAAGTCCTTCAGCAATCAATTCCCCTTGTCCACCGATTTTTAACTTATAAATCTCGGTAATGGGAATGTTTTCTGTTTCTCCATTGCCGTATTTAACTGCAATTCCGTTTTTAAAGTTATTTATTTTAATTGCCTCAACGAATTTGTTTACGTTCAAACCTTGGAAAACAATAAGCCTTCCGTTGGGATTGCTATCCGCCTCGATAAGAACATATCCGTCTTCGGAAAAATAAATATCTGCGCTAAACGAGCGATACCCGTTTCGATTTTCGCCATATATTCGAACATCCTCAAATATTTCTTGAAGAACATACAAACAATCTCCATTCTCTCCCAACCTACCATTTCCGATTGCTAAATTATATTTCCCACCAACAGGACTTCCCCAACTTTCGGTTGTAAAATTTATAATTTTAATCCCAGGAACTCCTGTAAGGTCAAGATTGAGATTATTAGGCAATTGAGAAATAATTGTAGAACCATCTGTATAGTATTTAGTCAACACGCCGTCTTTCGAAATTGAAAACGTCTTAAGGGCAGGCAACTGCTTTTCTATGTCGGTTATTCTTCCCGAAAGACCGCCAAACACTTGAAAAAGTTGCTCCCATTGATTTTCCGTAGGAATATTCTCGTTAATTACAGGCTCAACACCCTTTTGAACGGTGAATATTACCGAAGAAGACGTCGCAATCGGCACAAGGGTGTCCACTCCGTTTATTTTTCGCGTTTCGTAGAACGTGAACTGACAAGTAACGTCGCCTGCGTTTGCCGTTATTCTAGGATCGTTGTACTCGTACACCCAAATATTAAATTTGCCTATAAGTTCTTCGGGCATTTCGTTTACCGTGGCAACCGACGTCATTGGGGAAATACCCGTTTGTACGCCATTAGGGAGCGTAAATGCTACCGTTATGGGCGTTTGTGCGCCATACGGAGAAAGCAAGTACAAGTTTCCCCCAAGCGTTCCGCCTTGGTAAATCGGCGTAGGAACGGTTGCTACCACCGTACTGTTTGAATTTGCTACTACTATCATTTTTTTATTTTATACCTCCTTAGGTAATGTTTTGCGTTTTGAAAAAGTCGTGGATTGTGAAGATTGTAAAACTTACACTTTCCGTTAAAGACCTATTACTTGCAATAAGAATTTCGTTTGTATTCTCGTTTATAATCGCCCAACCGTCACGAGAAACGCTTGTGTCCGAGTTAGTAATTGTAACCGAAATAGTGCTAACGGTATCGTCAAAAGAACAACTAATCTTTAAATTGTGGTTTGCGTCGTCGGGGTTTATAAACTTTTGAAATTTATTTATTTTTGAACTTAACCAAACAGCCTTAACTTCTCCACTCTCGCTTTTTTTAGTAATTAAGGGTAGACTTTTTACCAAAGCCGAACCGATTATAATATCGGAGCGGTTTGTAACAAAATCCACTTCATAATTTATCGTGGGAATTTCGGTTGAGCCTTTTTTTATCCAAATATAATCTTCGGTATACATATAATATTTTGGGAGAATAGTCTCAACTGACGGAAAATTCAATCCTATGTCGGTTTGCTCCTTTAATTTTTCTTCACGCGTCAGTTCTTTAGCAGGAACAGGGCCTTGAGGTAAATACACCAAATCTAAATATTCCAAATTCCCGAAATAATCACAATACGGAACGCCGTTTTGGTAGTAATTGGTATTGTTTTTTATAACCATATCGCCAGCGGAATAATTGTCTTTGTACTTGAATACAAAAAGCGCCGTTAAGCCAAAAGCGGACGTTTGAACGGGAAGAGTTACGGTATTAATAAGGTTATCATTGCTATCATACCCACTTGCTTGAACGCAAGAAATGGGAACATTAGGACCTTTAATTTTATAAAAAATTCCCAAAACCGAATTTTCTATTTTTATAAGAGTGTCGTTATGCGTTACCCCACGCGGCGGAGCGTCGCCAATCACGACGTAATCTTTATAACTTACGTGCGAATCAAACGCTTGCTTTTCGCTTATTTCAAACAAACGCTTATTACTATTCACACCAACGTATTCGGAATAGTTATTGAAGTCTTTTGTAACGGACACGGTGAATTTAACGTATAAGGCTTGAATTTCGACGGCTACGGCGGTTATATACCAATCCGCGTCAGTTTCTTCGTTCTCTTCCATAATTCCGCTTACGTTCAAAACTTCGCCCACCTTGGGGAGCGTAGAGAAATCAAAGTTTTGCTTTACGTAAGTAAGCACAAGGCTGTCGTTACCAAGACCCGCAATCTCGCCTTTTAGGTTTTCGCCGTAGTAGTGCGTTTCGATTAGGTTTTGGCTTTGGTTATACGCAAGGCTTGCAGGTTTGTCGTAGCCTTTCAAGCACATTTTGCTTTGTCCTACGCGCGCCGAAAATATAGGCTCGTAGGTTATACGAAATGCAAGTTCTTGATAAAAATCGATACCTGTTCGAGATTGGTCCGATACTGCGTTGAGAATATTCACGATTGCGTAATAAGCCCACAACCCACCAACGTCGGTAGCGGTGTCTCTTATAAAACTAAGACCGTAAACGTTGTTTTCGCCTTGCGTGTAATATAGCGCATACGCCTTACAAAGCGGATAGGCTGAGTCAAACGACGATAGCCTAGAATAGTCCGCCGATTCGTATACAAACGCCGTAATATCGTAGGAGTCAGTGGTATTATAGGGTGAGCCTACAAGTCCAACCTCTAACTTTTTAATTGCTCGTATCGGATATAGCGTTTGGATAAACATGTTTTCGCTCGTCAACCGAGCCGTTACATTTTCCGTTCTTACCGTCTTAAAACCACCGTCGTAAGGCTCGGTAAGTGTTCCGTCCGAATACCCCAAGGAATTGACAAGGTTATCTACCGAACTGTCTAAACTCGTCGCAAACTGCTCTATTGAGTTTTGATAAGACTTTGACGCATAACCAGTAGGATTAAAATCGCTCACCGTTGTACCGCCGTAAAAATCGTACTTTATAACGCCGTCGTCAAGTCTTGGCTCACCGTGAACAAAACCGCCCACGCCTTGCAAAATCTCTCGCAAAGTCGATTGCGTAAACTGAAATTCGGGCGTTTCGATTTCTTGAAGAATTTTCGCAGTACGCGAAAGCGGATAGGTCTTTTTGTTGGTATTAGTCCAACTATTGGTATTAGTTAAACTATTATTTTCAAACTTATAGACCGTTTTTGTTTCTTTATTCCACGCAAGGTCTCCTTTGTTTGCAGTTACAAGTTGCTCGTTTATTTCGGTTTCATTTTCAAAGTCCCCGTAAAATTCTATGGGGTTTACATCGTCATAATACGGTATATCTCCGTCCAAACTAAAGCGTGGTATATCTCCCTTACGGAGCGTTTCGGCTATAATTAAAGCCCGACGAATAACCGTGCGGGCGTTCCAATTTGTAAAAACTGACATAATTTCTCCTCTTGACAAATTATAAAAATTTTCGTATACTCGAAAAAAAGGAGTTTACGAAAATGAAAAAGAAAACTTTGACTATTTTGTTGATTATTTCAATTTGTTTACTTATTTATCCTATAATCAGTTATGCGTACACTTCATTTTATTATTTGCAAAGACTGTTAGAAAACAAAAACTCTCAAGATTTATTCGGCTATGAATTGCTAATTAAAACTTTTTTTATGCACATAAGTTTTTTTATAGCACTCATACTTTCTTTTGCTCTTTTAATTACCTTTTTAATTTTAATAGTTAAGGGATATTTCCTTTTTTATGCAGACAACATAAAAAAACAACTTAAAATTAAAAAAGAAAAAAGAAAGGAAAAAAAGAAACAAAAACTTGAAAAGAAATTAAAGGATTTAGAAGAATTAAACGACTGCTAATATAGTTTTTATTGTTTTTTCTCGTGTTTTTAACGGAATCCAATCATAATCACCTTCTAATGGGGGATTGTTTGTTTCATATTCCCAAACAGTTAAAGCAATGGTTATAGTAATCATTCCCGATTTCGGCGTATAATATTGAGGAGATTTATCCCACATATCTTCATTAAAAACTACAATATCGCCATTATTGTCTATAGTTGTTTTCCCAAACAAAACTCCATTATATGAAGCTGATAGGCTTTCTTGGTGTGGGTAATAATGATTAGCCCAATCCGCAAATACACTTGATGGAGTAGGAACTATCCATTTTATTCCTGATTGAATTGGTGTTTTTAATGGTGTCGGCTGAGGAATTGCTAATGGATTTAGATCGCCCGTTTCACTAATAGTCTCCCACTCTACCGCAATCTGCGTATACTCCTTAAGCAACGGATTGACAAACCCACAACTGCGGACTATAAAACACTCCAAATACTTCGTTTCTTCAATAAGCGCAAGTTGGTGGTTATATTTTCCGCTACCTGCAGGGATTTCGTTTGATTTGCAACTCGTTATGATATAACGCAATTTTAACGCCTTTTCGGGATATTGCTCTATCGGGTATTTGCCGTTCCAAACCGTAATAATTACCGTAGTAATAGGTTTGAAAATAGGATTGTCTATCTGCAACAGTTCGAGCGTGAACTCGTCTAACTGTTTGTCAAGCAGTTGATTGAAGGTCACGGGAAACGGGCATTTGTCCGTGTATTCCTCGTCATTTATTTTTACTGTTATATGATTTGGGTAAATTTGCATACTATCTCCTAAAAAATTTTTTATAAAACTGTTGATTTTTTTGTTTTTGTTGTGTATAATAATAGTAGAAACAAAAACCCTACCTGACGGTTTCGGACGTAGGCGGGCGGGATGCATAAGACGTTATGTAGGCATGCACCGGCGTAGGTGAGTTTTGAAGTAGTCGTACGGCTACTTCTTTTTTGTTTTATAGGCACTCATAATTTTTAAATCGCCTGTCTTTCCGTCCGTTACCGCCTCTACAACATAACAAATATTCCCATTTATTACTTTTGAAAACTTAATTAATTTGGCAAATTCTCCATTTTTATCTTTATAAGCGTATGTTCTTTCTATTTCTCCATTTGAATCACGACAAAAAGAAACGCTCGAAAAATTATTTAAAACATTTTCAATAATTAAAAAGTCTTCGGTCGTTGACATTGACTTATCCGCCTTTCCTTTTTCTCCGTGTCGATTAACAATATGTCTAACTTCGCTTTCTGATAAAGTATTCACTTTTGCATTTAATTTTTCACCTGTTAAATTTTCAATAGCCTTACGCTCTCGATCTCCAACCGTAGAAACAACTATTCTTCTTGCTGTTGGTGTCCCTTGTTTTACACTATTTACAAAATCAAGTAAATCTTTATTGCTTTTCTTTATTATCATTGTTTTGATATCAATCTTCTGCTCTTGACTGATATCCTTTGCACTTTTCTTTTCCAAACTCTCTATGTACTTATCTCTGTTATATAATTCAAAAAGACTTACTATGTCCGTTTCGCCATTTGGTTTTTTAGGTATAAGTACGTTGTTTTCTTTTGCCCAACCGAATAAAAACGTTATATCTCCCATACTATCTCCTTCCGTTTGTTGTTGCTACGTTTCCGCCTGCACGCACGTTCATAAGACCTATGGACGTGTTTTCTATATTTTGACGTAGATAATAAGTATCGTACTGTTGCGCCACGTTGATTGCGGTCGTTGCAAGGCTCATTACCCCACCTATAACCGCTCCAGGAAGATTGCCTATCATAGCACCTATAGCAATACTCTCTACAAATCCTGCGCCCCTTTTTGCAATCGAATAAATCGCTTGACTCCTACGTTGTCTATCCGCGTTTCCCGTCCTAAGTTCTACAGTAGATATTTGGTGGGATATAATCGAGTCAATAAACGGCATAGCAAACCGCTTGGCTATTCCATAACCCTTTGCTATGTTTTGAGCGGTTGTAGGGGTTTTAGGCTCTTTACTCGTTTGTTTAGGCGTAGCACTTCCGTCGGTAGAACTTCCTGCTATGGGCGAACTTTCGTTTTCGTCGGTTTGGTTGCTAATAATAATTTCATAACTCGCCATTTTGCACCTCTTTACTCTAAAGCCTCAACGAGCGTAACGTTTATACCTGCATTGTCAAGACCTTGCGCGGAAATGCTTGCCGAAGAAAACATTAGCATTTTCGTTGTAGGTTCGGCGTTGGGTTTTGTTTTTATAAGCATTTGCACTTGAAACGTTTCAACTACGCCCGTAAGAATATATCTTACTACTCGTCCTGCAAAATTTGTTTTTGTTGCTGGCATAGTAAACGACATTTCAAACCCCGAAACCGCGGGATAGTTTTTAGCACTACCGTTAGTTTCGTCAAACGCTCCACCGTCAAGGCTAGGCGTACGAGAAAAATTAAGGTTTGTAGTAGCGATTTTCTCCCAATCTCCGCCTGCTGTTTGAATTTTTACGATGATATCACTAAGGGAATTGATACCGTTAGTGATAAACGTGTAATAAACGGAGAACGAAAACTCTATGCTCGTTCCCAAGTTGTTACGCATATCTATAATTTGTGATTGCGGTTGTGAGCCGTATATAGACGTTGTGTAGGATGTTTCTCCGTCCCCAGCCCCAAAGATCTCCGTCCTTGGAGTAGTTAAGTAATTAGTTAGAATTTGCTTTATAGCCGAAATTTGAGACTCATTTTTAACTATTTCTTCGCCAGTTTCTTTATTATAGCCCTTAATAATAGGCACAACGATAGACACACCAAGCGTTTCGGATGCAACGGTTAATCCGTCTATAGGAACTATCGAACTGTTTACGATTTGCGCAACGCCTTGGATATACTCTGTCATTTTATTTTTTTCAAACTTGGGCGGAACGTAATCTCCGCCGTCCGCAAAAATCATAAAAGCAAGGTTACTATTCGCACCTTCGTTATTTAGAGTTTCGTTTAGATTGTCTAATATTTTTTCAAGCGTAATCATTTCTTAACCAGTCTCCCTTTTAATTGTTGTGCAATGTGTTTAGCCACTTTGTGCGTTGCCTTCTCAAACCAACTTTGATTTGGGTTTTTATGTCCTTTCCACCGTGGTGAAAGCCAAGGCTCATTTGTGTACGGAACGTAGGGCGCAATAGCGTCGTCTACGTAAATAACGCCAAAACTACGGAATTGTTTGAGTTTCGACGCATTGAACGCCATATTTCCAGTACTTCCCCTTTGCCAATTACCGTACGCGTTTTTATAATATCCAATATTGCGCGTTTTAGGGTTGGGAACGTGCTTTTTAAATTCCGCAATAGCGATTTGTAAAACTTGGCTAAACTCTTCTTCCGTCATTATCTTAAACCTCTAGGATTATCCACGTACACAAGGGTAAGTGTTTTTTCACACGACGGCGCGGTCTTAAACCACTTAAAAGCCTTGCTATTCTTACAATCGTTGGCTATTTGTTGAATTTGCCACATTTTACCGTCGTGCGTCGTCACAAACCCTTCAACTTCAAAAGGCAACGCCCAAGAAGTCTTAATTCTCTTGATTTGTTGTACCGTCATAAGATTTTGAATAACCGTTCCGTATGTTTGAGTGGGCATATCTACTTCTTCGTATTCGAAGTACGAAGAAGGCACTTCTTTATATTTGCGGTAATGTCCGGAATAAACTTCGTTCTTTCTCGGTCTTAAAAAGTTCGTTACGTCCATTAGTAGTTTCCCTCCGTATAATCGGGCGGATAAAATCGCAACGGAATAGCAGTTATAAGTCGAATTCCAAATTCGGGTATCTCTGCATCGTCTAATATTGATTTTGCCATAATGTCAAGATATACTTCGCGCTCGTTTTTGTCCATACTGCGCCCCGCATTACCCACGCTTGACAAATATACTAATTGTTCACCCATAGCCTCAAGCAAAGCACTTCTTGCACTTTCGCTTTTTGCTATTGCGAACTGCATTGCCTTTCTTTGGGCGCAATGTTTGTAAATATAAGAATAAACCTGCACGCTTGCAGTCCTTAAAATCTCGTTCATAATGGCTTGAGCGTTGGGCGCTCCGTCTCCTTTGACTCTTTCTTCAAGCGCTATTCCGCGATAACTCGCATACGCTAGTGTCGGTTCGTAGCGGTGGGCTTTGTAGTTGTAGGTTAAAAACTCGTCGTCATACGGAAATTTCATATAAAAAACTCTCCTTTATTGCACTTAAATGCAATTTTTTTACAAAATTAATGGTTAAGGGCTTTGATTTCGCTCAAAACCCTTATTGAAAAGCGCTGTTAGGTCAAATTAAACGTAATTTTACGCTCTGCTACCAGGAGCGGTAACGGTTACGCCTGCAACGTCGGGCGCCAATTCGCCTGCTTTAATAATGGGAACGATACCCTTTGCATAGCAAACGTTTACTCCCCAACGCGTTTTGGGTTGCAATCTCTTACCAGCACCGTCGGGAGAATCGATTGCTTTGATATAATCAAGAGACGAAATTCCTCTATCGGTTGCAGATGCTGCGCAAACGATTGCCGACACGTCGTCGAATTTATCAGCAACACCAACCCACTCGCCTGCTCTCTTCCAAATAGCGGAAGGCGCTACGTGGCAAGGCATCATATCGATTTCGCCTACGTACATATTTCCGAAGTCTTTATTTGCATCGGGAGATACTACGCCTTTTGCAATCATAGATTGCGCATAGTTAGAACCACCGATAAGAAGTCCTTTCGTGCTCATAAGTTCCGCACGGAATTGAGGACGCATAATAATTTCTCTTTCTTCAAACGGGAACGCTTGAATGTAGTTTGCTTCGTCACCATCGTCAAGTTTAGTAGATGCCTTTTGAATTGCCTCATACGCACTGCCGTTAGTATTGTCAATAAGGACAGGGTGATCAGCAACGGCAAGACTCGCTACCAACTGGTGTGCGATAGTAGATGCGTTGATTTCAGTCGCAATTCTACCACCGATATTTTTAGTAGTATTGTCAAAAAGATTAGCAGGACACATATCTTGTTGAACTTCGGGAATATCTGCGCAACGGTCGTACACGTAGAGCAAGTTAAGGTCGTATTCTTCAACTTCGGAAATTTGTGCTCCGTTTCCATTGAAAAATCCGCCGTTTGCGGTTGCGCCAAGTTCTCTCGCGTCTGCAAGATTAGGTTTTACCTTAAGCATACGAAGAGTTGATACGTTAGTTTCTTCTTGTTGGGTTACACCTTTGCCGTTATGATGCAAAAGGTTTACAAAAATGTTTTCTTTTACTTGTTTAGCCGCAAGCACTTGGGTTGCGGTGTTGTTTACGTTATAAACAATAGCCATAAATTTTTAATCTCCTTAATTTATCTTAAATTTTTACCGCAAGATTTTTACTAAGTTCGTTTGCGGTCATCGAACTGTAGTCTTTTTTTGCTCCGGGGATTTTACTTTCGTACCCAAAATCTTTGTCTTTCTTTTGAGCAAGTTCTTCAAGTTTGGCTTTTATTTCCAAAACGCTTGACAACTGCTCTTCAACTTGCGCAAGACGGTCAGTTAATCCGTGCACCATTTCGCTAAGGTTTTCTTCGGTAGCCTCGTCGGTAACGGACTTTTCGCCTTCTTCTTCGACAGTTTCTTCTGCGGATTCTTCCATAGTTTCTTCCGTAGTTTCTTCGGTCGTGTCAGCAGGCTCAACCTCTTCGTCTGGCTTGTCGGTATCTTCGGAAACTTCTTTTTTAATTTCGTCTACCGTTTTGCCGACTTCCTCGCTTTCTTCTTTTACGGATTCTTCCTTTTCGTCTTTTTCTTCGGAATTTTCCGCTTTTTCTTCTTCGATTTTGTCAATTTCTCTCTCGTCTTCCGCTTTGTAAAGGTCTTGCATTTTTTCTTTCACCTTTGCTTTTTCGTCTTCTGAAAGAGTGTCGATTGCTTTTAGAATTTCATCTAAAGTCATTTTTTCTTTCTCCTTTTAATTTTTTTTCGAATATTCGTTTTTTTGCTCTTAACTTCCAAACAACACTATCCAAGGCTACTTAACTTGTGTATTTCGTCTTGTGTTCAACTTGTTTTTGATTTGCGCTTGCCCCTGCGCCGAGCGGTCGGGGAATATAAAAAAGACCGCTACACCGTTGCCTTGTGGTCGTTGTAATGGTCTTCTTGTATTTAGTTTTATACGTCTATCCTTGACGGATAAGTCGCTACGTTGTTCTTTCTGGCAAAGTCTTCGTATTTTTTTATCCACGCATTGCGCAAAACAACGCTTGCTTTGTACATTTCCTTATTCTCGCCTTTATATCCTAAAGCACGAACTTCGTATTTGCGAACTTCTCGTTCGAGTTCTCGCATACGTTTATCAATAGCGTACTGCTTTTTAGTTACGCTTTCGGGTATCGCTTGCGGTCTAAACCCTTTTGAATACACAACAGTTTTGTGTCTACAGTTAAAACCACTTAAGCAACCGTTTTTATACGTTTTGCCCGTTTTTGTTGTGTAATAAATATCGGTAGCGTTTTCAATCGGTTGATACGTTATGCCGTCAATTTTGCCCGCCGTGTGGTCCAACGAATACAACTTGCCTTGCCATGGCTCGCATCTTCCCGAACAGTTAACGTGTGAGTCTATCCAAACAAGATTTTCTCCACTATTACGCAATTTATCAAATTGTTTTTCGTGATATTCCCACCTTATTTGTCGCTCCACACTTGCCCTTAACGAAGAATACTCGCTATAATCCACCTTTGCAACGCCATCTAAAAGTTGATTAGTTCTTTCTATTACCGTTTTTTCGTACTCTTTTGAATAGATATCATTTGCAACTGCGCGATTATATGCCAAAACCCCACTATTTACGCTTGAAATTTGCCTTTGTAAGGCGTTTTTGCTTGGTAATGAAGAAATACCCGCTTTTACCTTATCGGGAATTTCCACCCCCGATTTTTCAAACATATACAAGAGATAAATAGCGTCTTCTTTATTTCCGTAAATACTTAACGCTTGCATATATACTCTACTTGCGTATTTTGTAAGCGAAGAATACGCCATAGACCGTATCGCACTGCTTTCTAATTCGTTAAGGCGCTCGTTTATCAACTTACTAACTGTTTGATTTGCCGTCGGATAACTCTCGCCACGCCTTACCGCGTTTAGCATATAAATTTTTACGTCAGTTTCAAGGTCTTGCACTAAAACCGCTTGCCAATTCAAGCCTTCTTTTTTTGCTCTTTCGTAGCGTTTCAATTAAGATCACCTTCCGGGAACGAGCCAAACATACTATTTTGCGCTTGTGCTCGGTCTTTTTCGACCAACAAATAATCTTCTTCGTTTTGTTCTTCGTCATCGTCGTAATTAAATTGATGATGCGCTTTCTTTTGAGAAATAAGCCCGGCGTTAGTTGCTTTTGATAGCGTATCAACAAGAACTGTTTGATTTGTCATACCCGCCCTACTCCAACGAACTTCAACGTCGTCCGTATAACCGTAAAAACGCAAAACGTCCATAATTAAGCGGTTAAAGGGAACTTCAAAGCGACGTCTTGCATTCTCGATAAACAAAGTAGTTGCGCTTTCTTCCGCGCTTACTTCCCTTGCTGTTCTATTACTACCGTCATTTAGATACGATGCAAGTGTGCTTACTGAAATACCTATACTCGTTGCCATACACTCTAAAAGCATATTTCGTGCCTCTTTCCACTCTTGCGAACGTAAAGCAAACTGGATCGCTTCGGGCTTTACCGTATCGCCCATACTCATACTCTCGTATGCGGTATACAAAAACTCGTTAAATCCGTGCGGTTGAGAGCCTTGCTTTTGGTCTGCAGGGTTTTGTATGGCTTTGGGTATTAAAACGCGACCACGCGCTAAATACATATCCGTATTAAAAGCAGTATTGTAAAAATCGTACTCGTAAAGATACGTTACGATATTTGCAAGCAACGACGCGCCTAAACCAACTTGTGGAACTTGCGGAACGTCTTCACTACCCTTTACAAGATAAACACCAAGATTTTCAAAACCGTTCATTGCTTTTGGCTTGTTAAGTTCAAAATCGTACTCACTACGGAAAGCCTTGCGCACTTCTTTTGTTAAGTTCTCCCACTTTACGCAATTATCTTTATCCACTGACAAATACTGTACTTGCACCGAACTGTCGTACATTTTATATTCAACTACGGGCATTTCTTCTTCGTCAAACATTCCGCGCGATTCGTATCTTCTTTCTTCGATAAGGCAATACCGTTTTTCGTTACCTTTGCCAAAAGTCATATCGTTATAGAACGACAAAACGCTTATGCACTTTCTAATCTCGCCTTGCGAAGTTATATCTAACCAAAACCTATCCGCGCGCAATTCGTCTACCCATAAGCCTTTAGGTCCTTTATTGAGTTTGAGCAGTGAAAATCCGCCTGCGTATGCGTCACGTATTGCACGCTTATATAATCCCTTTAGATTAACTTGCTTACTCCACTCGTTGGATATAAAATCTAACGCCTTGCCTACTTTCTTGCCGTCTACTTCTTCAACCATAACAGGCTTGCGTGCATTTGTAAACATTAAATTCCCACCAAACACACTATCCGTAGCGCGGTTTACAATAGTCGTTCCTATTGAAGTTGAAAGCAATCCATAATCAGAACCATGTACCCACGGAACGTAACCGTCAAACCAATACAACCACTCTCTTACCCAGTTGTTATAAAACGAATAATAAACTGAAGGTAGAAGTTTGTAAAAGTCTTGGTTATTCGTCCACTGCCACAACTTTTGATTTTGCACAACAGACAAAGCCATACGCGGTTGGTCGGGATATGCAACTTTATTCTCAAATTCTTGATTGTCCATTCGTACCCTCCGTTTCTTCACTCATAACCTTTTTGTATAAACTTGCAAGCATCAAGTTTTGTTCGTAAATCATTTTTTCAAGACTATTTATGCCTGCAAGCACATTCGCACACACGTTAAGCATAGTTCCGTAATAGTTCATAGTCATTCTCTTATGTCTTTGAGACTCGGTAAGTGCCCCACGCCCCTTAACACCGTGCGCTTTAGTCGTATTATCCGCAGCAGCATTCTTTGCCTTGTATTCCTCTTCTGAAAGGTCTAAATCCATATTTAACGCTTTATCAACTTGCTCTTCTATTGTCATCTTCATACGCTCCTTTTCGTAATGGTAGGTGGAGATTGTCGGGGTTAAGGAAATACGCATTAGCCCCGTAAGTCAACGCGTCGGTGTAGTCGTTGGGAATAGCAGGATCAAGTTTGTAATCTTTCCACGTCACACTCTCTAATTGATACACCAACGGTTCGGTGTCCGCTCCCGTAGGAACAAAACGCCTATAATAAAAGTCGTAGTATCCACCGAAATCTACGACCTTTAGCATCCCTTTAGCAAAACAGTTATTTACTACGGAATTGTTATTTATTATGTTCTTTTTGGTAAAACTCTTTACCAAGTGGTAATTGCCTATACAATACCGCAACTGCATTATTAAGTCCGCGCTTGCGCAGTCTATCACAAAGCAACTGCCTATACCGTTTCGCACAATATTATATTTCTTGTCCATATACTTGACGTACTCAAGTATTAAGTCAGTCAACTGCGACGGGGCAAGCACTACACCTGTTTTTAACGGATCGTAATAGAATCTATCAAGCACGTATCCGCGCCCATTACTCATTACCGCAATAGGAACAATTCCCGTACTATCGTGCGTTATAGCACCGTCTCCACCCCAAATAATATAAGCAATATACTGCCCTTTCGTTTCTTCCGCAAACTGTCTCCACGAAATATAATGCTTTTCACGTTTGAATTGAGCATACGCACCACCCGCAACGTCGTCAAGTTCGCCTAAGTATAAGAATTTATACATTAACGGATTGAACTTGCGCTCGTTCTCTATTTCTTCAAGCGTAACCGAAGAAAGATATTTGCCAATCGATAAATAATTAGCGTCTACGAACTCGTAAACGCCTTCGTAGCGGTATTTTCGGCAATAAGCGTTCCACCAATGCGCCTTTACCATTTCCGGGTTTCCTGCAAGGATTATTCGACTGTCAATGCTTGCATCCAAGTGTCGTATAAACGACGCTATTGCTTGTTTGAGCGACTGCTCGTCTTTCAACTGTTGCATTTCGTCACCCACAATCAACGACAACGGTCTACTCTTAAAACCTTTAGAACGCGAATAGTCCGCTCCACCAATACCCTTAAAACGTATCGTTACGCCGTTGCTTGCTACAATCTTCAGTGGCGACTTGTACGCTTTATAAAAATTGTCATCGCCTATACTTTCGGCAAAGTCTAAAATCTCGTTATACAAACTGTCTTCAAGTGCATTGTAGTTTGCACGAGTAATAACTATATCGTGTTTCGGATACTTTCTTGCAAAAATATAAACGGCTTGTCCGATAGCATAACTCTTCCCGGAAATACGTGGCGAATACATTATCACGATACGCTTATCCGTTTTATAAATTCTATCGTAAGGGTAAGCAATCTTAAAATCTATATTCACTACATATCTCCCTTAAATTATTATAAATAAATATAAAAATAATAAAAAACAATAAAAATTGTTACATTATGTTAGTTATTGTTATTATTTTTGTTATTATTTTCTTGTATATCTATACTTGCATCTTCAAATGTTACACTAACATTATTAACAGTAGTATCTTGGTTATCATCAAAAGTATCTTTATATACAGTTGTTAGTCTCTCTATTATTTTAATTAAAGTTTCAGGATGTAACTTCTCATAATTACTGTTATATAAAGCATTGTAAGCCTTACTTATAATATTTTTAGCGTATTCTCTATTAGGTTTATTTTTAACTTGATTAAACTCGTTTTTAACTTTGTAGTTGTTCAATATCTTTGATATTGCAGGAACACTAACGTTAAACTTGCGCGCGATATCAGACTTGGATTTACCCGACGCAAAATCAGTAACAACTTCTTTGATTTGTGATTCACTTAATTTCTTCGTAAATATCACGCTCCTTTATTTTTTGTATAATAAAAGCACCCAACGTAATGTTAAGTGCTTTTGGGGTTTTGGTTATGGTTAAATTTCTTCTTGGATGTCTTCTTTTAATTCTGATATTGATTTAGATTTTGCTTTCATTTCGTTTGAATAGTCTAAATATTCTAAACTTTCTTTTGCTGTTGAAAGGCGAACTTCATCTCCTTTTACTAATATAACGTATGGATGACCAACAATCATTCGTTTTGTAAAAACTAAATCATAAACTTCATATCCGTTCCAATCATAACCACGTTCATAATATGTTGCTGGTGTTTGCATCCAAATTTTATTAATTTTTTCTTCGACTTCGTTTTTCATACTAAACTCCTTTCTTCATAATAGAATCACAAAACTTTTCATTTATTTTAACATTTGTTAAATTCATAATCTCTACGTTTTCAGTTTTTGAAAAATAACTACTCATGTCTTTATTGTCAATTATATCATTTGTTTGCGGATCATATAAACGCAAACTTCCACTGCTATCTCTCTCGCAGGTAATAATATGACCTGAGATTTTTCCCCTCCAGCCAAACTCCACACTATAAATCTCTCCCTTTTTAATAGTTTGTTCAAGCCAAGTTACAACCCTTTTACCTGTGGGTTTACTTTCTTTAACAACCCCTTCGTATGCCAAAGTTGTATTATGTGATAATTTGTAGATATTCTTGTTATTCAAATTAGGTAATGCTCTTACATCATATCCCTGCCTACGTGCAATATATGTTGCAACACAAGTTTGACAGTTATATGAGTATCCAATATAACCTTTACCATAATATGGATTACACTTTCCGCTATCTGCTTGCTCAAATGTCATTGGGGTACCTTTGATTGCACCATCAATCGCTCCATTTGAGTGCTTATAATTCTTATCTGGATTATGTGCCGAGTCTTTTAATTGTAACCTTTTCTTTTTAGCACGCTCTTGACTTTCTTTTGCGTACAGTTTCTTAAGATTTCTAAAATACTCTTTATATTCGTCACTAACCCTGTCAACATTACCGTTATTTTTCAATGCGTTCCACGCATCTCTCGGTGTCCACCAATCTTCAATTTGTATACCATACTTTTTGCACAAAGCAAATGGCAATCTATATTTTTTAGAATTCTCTTCTGCTTCCGGATCATACTTAAACCCTATCTCTTCTGTCATTTGATTATACCCCACAATTTTATTATTTGTCAACCCCCCAACGGAAAAAGGCAAACGATATTTTAACCGCTCGCCTTTTTTTAGGAAGAATTTTTGAAAAACGTAACCTATTGATTGTCGCCAACAACGGAGTCACCTTTTGATTGTTTGTAGTATAACACATAAAAGTGTGACATGGTGTGCAAACTTTTAGTTTTTCACAAGTTTTTTTATTGCGATCGATTTTTTTCTTTCGATAGTTTCTCTGCAATACCCCAAATCTCTTCCAATCTTCCAAGCAGGCTTACCACTCATATACGATTCAAGTATTATGTACTGCTCTTCCTCGGTTAGCGAATAGAACTCGTCGTATAACTTTTCTTCCGATTTCAAAAAATCGTCAAGTGCGGTCTCGTACAGTTCCTGCATTTTGAGAACGCGGTCTACCACTTTTTCGGTTTTAGACGTTCCGGACGAACTGACGGCGTGAGGCATTCCGATATTTGATAGCGCACTTGCGATTGTTCCGTAGTCCGCTCTCAACTCGTCCAACCTCTTCCTACGGCTATTTACTATTTGCTTTTTAATTTTCAAAGTCTTGAGCAAGGTTGTTGCCTCTTCGTACGTCATTTTATTTTTTCCCTCCCGAAATCTTTTCCCAATCAATGGGCTTGTCCTCAACGTTGTGCACGCGCCCACACTTTTCGCACACACGCTTTTCTACCGTCTGATCCGAAGACGTTACGTATGGCAACAGGTTCCCACACGCACACTCCGTCTTGCCTTTCCACTTTTTATTACCCATTTATAAACTCCTTTAAGGTTTCGTCTACGGCATTGCAAAGTTCAACATAAGAAACTATCCACCCTTCGTCAACTATCTTTTTAATCTTTGGGTTATCTTTCAACCTTTCGGTAAACTGTTTTAATTTAAGAACAATATTAAGTTTTAGTGTTTCTATAGCCAAAGGTACTCCTTGACACATATTTTCTAACACAACAATTCGGTCTTTTTGTTTAGTTATAATCTCGGCTAATTCTTCTATGGTTTGTTCTCTTGCTCCATAATAGTTTACATTTTCAGTTGTCAACTTTTCGTTCTCGCTTTCCAACTCGTTGATTAGGGTTAGAATTTCGCTCCTAATTTTTACACTGTAATCTTTCTTGCAAGTGTCCCAATAAGAACAATCCGTACAATTTGGATTTTTTCCTTGACAACACTCCAACGCTTTCTTAATCTCTTTCACTTTTTCGCTGTTCATAATTACTCCTTAAATAAACTTAATTGTTTTGGTTGATTTTGGTTTATCCACTCTTGCATTTTTGCTAAACTATCGGCGCAAATTATGTTATTATTCAATATCGTTGCCAACATATATAAGCAAAAACTATTCGCATTTGGGAATTTATCAAGAAACATTGCCTTTAACCTTAATCGGCTTTCGTCCACATTATCTTGTTGAATATCTATCCCAACAATACTTGCAAGTGCTTTTAGACCGTCTTTTTCGTCTTTACAACGCTCTAACTTACGAGCATAAATCTCTACAAGGAAGTTCCCATTGCCACACGTAGGCTCTAAAAAAGTGCTTTCAATGTTATCCCAAGTTTCTTTTGGTATTAAATCACACATAGCCTTTACTTCACGCTCGCTTGTATAAACTTCGGCAAATTCCTTAACTCTCTTTTTAGACTTTATTTGCTTACTCATTGTTCTTAAAATACTCAATCATACCGTTACGGCAAGCAATATTCCCCGTCTTTTCAAATTCTTTACAAGGCTCTATATCTTCGTTTTCTTTGATAGGTTGACAATAAATGCACTTTGCACAACAGTCGCATCCACCATTTTCTATTAAATAGTCTATTGCTTTAATTTCGCTTTCCATATTATTCTCCTATGCAAATCTTAATTTACCTTTCATTTCTATTGCTTGTTCTATAATACCTATTAAATCTTGTAGAAAATCGTAATTATGTGCTTTATATCCATATTGTTTATTTGGCTCCGCTATTTTATATTCTTGTAAAATAGGCAATAATCTTTCTAATTGTGTATATGGCATTTCGCCATCGCAATCACAGTGCATAATA
>JAEIGA010002995.1_pt1 | contig 26625 bp, 21 predicted proteins | sample 9270691 | NCBI WGS metagenome assembly JAEIGA01 (sample SAMN17057246, study PRJNA624740) | gut metagenome | biome: biome; isolation source: fecal sample | host: Bos grunniens | place: China: Xizang | collected 2019 | reverse complement strand
CGGAGCGTTATGAGCGTGACCTTATGAAGAATATCCATGGCGAGAAGATTCAGGATATCTTTGCAAATGCCGTTAATTACTTTATGAAGCGATAGGGTATGAAGCAGTTAGAACTTCTGCACGAGGGTAAGAGCAAGATGATATATGCTACCGATAGTGCAGAGCGTATCATGATACGTTTTAAGAATGATGCTACGGCGTTCTATAACATCAAAAGAGCCACGATTGAGAATAAGGCGAAGATGAACTGTGCTATATCTACCATGGTTCTCGGATACCTCAATGACAATGGCGTGAATACTCACTTTGTGGAGCGCTTGGACGAGGAGTCGCAGCTCTGTAAAGCCGTTAAGCATATCCCTGTTGAGGTTATCGTTCGCAATGTTGTGGCTGGCTCTATGGCCAAGCGACTAGGTATTGCAGAGGGTACAGTTCCCGAGAATACGATATTTGACCTTTGCTTGAGAAGTGATGAGCTGGGTGACCCATTGATTAATGATCACCATGCTGTGGCTCTAGGCATAGCATCGTACGAGGAGCTTGCGGAGATTTATGAGACCTCGGCACGTATAAATACTCTCCTTGTGGAGCTATATGCAAAGGCTGGAATCAACCTCGTAGACTTTAAAATAGAGTTTGGTCGTGGCTCTCATGGCGAGCTTGTCCTTGCCGATGAGCTTACCCCCGACACATGCCGTCTTTGGGATGTGGAGAGTGGTGAGCCTCTGGATAAGGATCGTTTCCGCAGAGATATGGGCCGCGTAAGAGAGGCTTATGAGGAGGTTGCTACGCGACTAAACAATGCACTTAATAAATAAATAGGTATGCTCAAAGATTCATTGGATATATATGGCGATGACCTGCACGAGGAGTGCGGAGTGTTTGGTGTCTTTGGTGTTGATAATGCTCCAAATCTTGTCTATTATGGTCTTCATGCTCTTCAGCATCGTGGCCAGGAGGGATGTGGAATATCTGCCTTCAATGGTGATAAGCTTACTACGGTTAAGGGCGAGGGCCTTGTGACAGAGGTGTTCAACCAGCAGAAGTTGGATAAGCTCTCGGGAAGTATCGCTATCGGTCATGTTCGCTACGCTACAACAGGTGGCGGTGGCGCAAACAACGTGCAGCCATTCTCTTTTAGTCACCACACCGGAGATTTTGCCTTGGCGCATAATGGCAACTTGGTCAATTCGAAGGAGTTAGCACACTACCTCGAGGTGCGAGGCTCGTTGTTCCACTCATCGAGCGACAGTGAGCTTCTTGCCCACCTTGTTAAGAAGGATAAGTGTGAGGATAAGCGTATCGATAACATCATGGAGGCGTTGAATATGCTTGAGGGTGCCTTTGCCTTCCTCATCATGACCAAAAACCGTATCTACGCTTGCCGTGATAAGCATGGTATGCGTCCGTTGGCTATTGGTAAGCTTGGTGATGGATATGTTATCAGCTCGGAGACCTGTGCATTGGATATTGTCGGTGCGGAGTATATTCGCGACATAGAGCCAGGTGAGGTTATCACTATCGACCACCACGGTATTCGCTCTAACTACTACTCTCGTTATCAGCGTCATCTGATGTGTGCTATGGAGTATATCTATTTTGCACGTCCTGATAGCGATATTGAGGGTTGCAATGTTCATGCTTTCCGTAAGTTGTCGGGCCGCTACCTCTATGAGCAGTCACCTGTCAAGGCTGACGTGGTTATCGGAGTCCCCGACTCTAGTATCAGTGCTGCTATCGGTTATTCCGAGGCTAGTGGCATCCCATACGAGATGGGCCTCATAAAGAATAAGTACATCGCACGTACCTTCATCCAGCCATCGCAGGAGATGCGCGAAAAGGGTGTGCGTATGAAGCTCTCGGCAGTACGCTCTCTTGTTAAGGGTAAGTCGGTGGTGCTTATCGATGACTCTATCGTGCGTGGCACAACATCGTTGCGTATTGTGAGATTGCTGAAGGAGGCTGGAGCTACGGAGGTTCATGTTCGTATTGCTAGTCCTGCGATTACCAATCCATGTTTCTATGGTATAGATATGTCTACGCGCGATGAGCTACTCTGTGCGCGAATGAACAAGGAGGAGGCTTGTCGTGCTATCGAGGCAGACTCATTGGAGTTCCTTAAGGAGGAGGCGTTGCTCAAGGCTGGTAATCGTGCAGAGTTGTGCATGGCATGTTTTAACGGATGTTATCCAACATCATTATATCAGAATAAATTGAATAAATAATATATATAGGTATGGCAAAGAGTTATGAAGAGGCTGGTGTAAACCTTGAGGCCGGTTATGAAGTTGTAAGACGTATTAAGTCGCATGTATCATCTACAAAGCGCCGTGGTTCTATGGGAAATATCGGAGCTTTTGGTGGTATGTTTAACCTTGCAGAGCTTAACATCAAGGAGCCTGTATTGGTAAGTGGTACTGATGGCGTAGGAACAAAGCTAAAGTTGGCTTTTGAGATGGATAAGCACGATACTATCGGTATTGATGCCGTTGCTATGTGTGTTAATGATGTGTTGGCACAGGGTGCAGAGCCATTGGTGTTCCTCGATTATGTTGCTGTAGGTCATAATGAGCCTGCAAAGGTTGAGGCTATCGTTGCGGGTGTTGCCGAGGGTTGCCGTCAGGCAGGTTGCGCACTTGTAGGTGGCGAGACTGCCGAGATGCCAGGTATGTACCAGGATGGTGAGTACGACATCGCAGGTTTTACCGTAGGTGTTGTTGAGCGCTCGAAGCTTATTGACGCTGGTGAGCGTGTGCAGACCGGTGATGTGTTGGTAGGTATTGCCTCTAGCGGTGTTCACTCTAACGGCTTTAGCCTTGTGCGTAAGGTGGTTAGCGATAATAACCTTAAGCTCGATGAGACATACCCAGAGCTTGAGGGTCGTAAGCTTGGTGAGGCACTCTTAACCCCAACACGTATCTACGTTAAGCAGGTGTTGAAGGTTATCGCCGAGTGTGATGTTCATGGTATCAGCCACATTACAGGTGGTGGTTTCGATGAGAACATTCCACGTATCTTGAAGGATGGTCAGGGTGTAGAGGTTAAGGAGGGTAGCTGGGAGATTCTTCCTGTATTCCGCCTTTTGGAGAAGTATGGCAAGGTTGGTCACCGTGAGATGTTTAACATCTTCAATATGGGTATCGGTATGGTCATAGCACTCCCCGAGGCTGACGCCCAGAAGGCTATCGCTATCCTCGAGGCAGAGGGTGAGCGTTCTACAGTCATTGGCCGTGTTGTTGATGGTGAGGGTGTTACAATTCTCTAATCAAAGCGTAGAGATATGAAGAAGGCCCGTTTAGCGGTATTCGCAAGTGGTAGCGGTAGTAACTATCAGGCAATCGTTGAGGCGTGTTGCGATGGTAGAATACCTGCCGAGGTTGTGCTTCTTGTGTGTGATAAGCCTGGAGCGAAGGTGTTGGAGCGTGCCAAGCGTTATGGCACCGAGTGCTTTGCCTTTTCGCCCAAGGATTATGCCTCACGCGAGGAGTATGAGACTCTGTTGGCAGATATGCTCGATGAGCGTGGCGTAGATATCGTATGTCTTGCGGGATATATGCGTATTGTTGGCAAGGTGCTTCTAGAGCGTTATGAGCAGCGTATAGTGAATATTCACCCATCGCTGTTGCCATCGTTCAAGGGCGCACATGCTATTCAGGATGCTGTAGATTATGGCGTCAAGATTTTTGGTGTTACAACCCACTTTGTTGATGAGACATTGGATGGTGGTCGTATTATTGACCAAGGTGCCATTGTCTACGAAGGTAGTGATATCGAGGAGCTTACAAACCTTATCCACAACATCGAACATAAGCTCTACGTGAAGACCATAAATAAACTTATTAGTAAGAAATATTAAACAGATTCTATATATGCGAGCATTAGTTAGTGTTAGCGACAAGAGTGGTGTAGTAGATTTTTGTAAGAATCTACGCCGCCTTGGTTGGGAGATTATAGCAACAGGAGGCACACAGAAGCTTCTTGACGATAGCGGTGTTGAGACTATCGGCATCAGCGATGTTACTGGCTTTCCAGAGATTTGTGATGGCCGTGTAAAGACCCTTCACCCAAAGGTTCATGGTGGCTTGTTGGCACGCCGTGATGATGAGAGCCATCTTCAGGCGTTGCGCGAGAATAATATTGAGTTTATCGACATGGTTTGTGTCAATCTCTATCCCTTCCGTCAGACTATCTCAAAGCCTGATGTAAAGATGGAGGATGCTATTGAGAATATCGACATTGGTGGCCCATCAATGTTGCGCTCTGCAGCCAAGAACTATCGTGATGTTACCGTAGTATGTGACCCAGAGGATTATGCTCGCATCATCGCCGAGATAGAGGCTGGTGGCAATACCACTGTTGAGACACGTCTTCAGCTCTCTGCCAAGGCCTACACACATACCGCAGAGTATGATATGTGCATTGCAACATATATGCGTAAGCAGGCAGAGTTGAACGAGAAGCTCTTTGCATCGTTTGACCTCGTGCAGACCCTGCGTTATGGTGAGAACCCTCACCAGTCTGCAAAGTTCTATGCTTCGCAGGAGCGTGTGCCATTCTCTTTGGCTACCGCAAAGCAGCTTAATGGTAAGGAGATGTCCTATAATAACATTCAGGATGCTAACGCCGCGTTGAACATCGTTCGTGAGTTCAAGGAGCCATTTGCTGTGGGCTTGAAGCACATGAACCCTTGTGGTGCGGCTATTGGCAAGGATATCCGCGAGGCATGGGAGAAGGCCTACGAGGCTGATAAGGTGAGCATCTTTGGTGGTATCGTGGCCGTAAACCGTGAGCTTACCAAGGAGGTTGCCGAGCTTATGAAGCCTATCTTCTTGGAGATTATCATGGCTCCAGCATTCTCTGCGGAGGCTCTCGAGATTCTCTCTACAAAGAAGAACCTTCGTCTGTTGCAGGTAGATATGGGTGAGTTGGAGAGCGTGCAGACACAGTATGTGTCGGTGAATGGTGGTCTTCTTGTTCAGCAGCTCGATACAGATACCAAGGAGGTTGTCGCAGATATGTGTGTTACGGAGCGTAAGCCATCGGATAAGGAGTTGGAGGATATGAACTTTGGCTGGCGCATCGTGAAGCATGTTAAGTCTAACGCCATTGTAGCTGTTAAGGATGGCCATACCGTAGGTGTTGGTGCTGGACAGATGAACCGTGTAGGTTCGGCGGAGATAGCTCTCAAGCAGGCTCAAGCTGCTGGCTTTACGGAGGGTCTTGTATTGGCATCGGATGGTTTCTTCCCATTTGATGATACTGTTACTTTGGCCGAGCAGTATGGTGTTACGGCTCTTGTTCAGCCTGGTGGCTCGGTGCGCGATGAGGACTCTGTGAAGAAGGCTAATGAGTTTGGTATGACGATGCTTGTTACAGGTATGCGTCACTTCAAGCATTAATATAGTGCTGTTTAGTGTCAATACTTTTATTAATTATTGAATGATTATGAATGTATTAGTTATTGGTTCGGGTGGCCGTGAGCATGCTATTGTCGAGGCGTTGTCACGCTCACCCAAGGCCCCAAAGATATATGCCGCACCAGGTAATGCTGGTATAGCGCAGCTCGCCGAGTGTGTGTCGATAAAGGATACTGAGGTGCAGCGACTTGTAGAGTTTGCCAAGGCTAATAGAGTGGAGCTTACTGTTGTAGGCCCCGAGGCGGCGTTGGCTGCAGGTGTTGTTGATGCCTTCCGTGCCGAGGGATTAAAGATTTTTGGCCCTACGAAGGCTGCCGCAGAGATTGAGGCGAGCAAGGATTTTGCGAAGCGTCTCATGAAGAAGTATGACGTGCCTACGGCCGATTATGCCACCTTTACATCGTTTGACGATGCTATGGCATACGTGCGTAAGGGTACGCTACCTACGGTATTGAAGTATGATGGTTTGGCTGCAGGAAAGGGTGTTGTTATAGCAACAACCATGGAGGAGGCCGAGGCTACATTGCGTGATATGCTCCTAGATACCAAGTTTGGTGAGGGTAGGGTAGTCATCGAGGAGTTCCTCACAGGTGAGGAGTTCTCGTTGATGTGCTTTGTGGCTGGCAATAAGATTTCGGCGATGCCCGTGGCGCAGGACCATAAGCGCGCTTATGACAACGATGAGGGTCCTAACACAGGTGGTATGGGTGCCTATACCGAGCTTCCTTTTGTCACTGCGGAGGATCATGCCTTTGCCATGGAGAATATCATGCAGCGTGTTGCCGATGCTATGGTTGCGGAGGGTGTGCCATTTACAGGTGTGTTGTACGGTGGTCTGATGAAGACCCCTAATGGCATAAAGGTCATAGAGTTTAACGCACGCTTTGGTGACCCAGAGACCGAGGTGGTACTCCCACGCCTGCAGAGCGATGCTATAGATGTGTTTATGGCTGTTGCCGAGAATGAGGCACCGCAGACTGTGTGGAGCGATGAGGCTACACTAGGTATTGTGCTAGCTTCGAAGGGCTACCCTGGAGATTACTCAAAGGGTTTTGCTATTCGTGGCACGGAGCGTGTAGAGTCTAAAATTTACCACATGGGAACGGCTATGAAGGATGGCGAGTTGGTTACTGCTGGTGGTCGTGTTATGATTGTCGTGGCCTCGGCACCAACGCTCCAGGCAGCACAGCTTAAGGCGCGTGAAGATATCGCGAAGATAGAGTGTGATAACCTCTTCCACCGTACCGATATTGGTAATAAAGCGTTTAAATAATTCGTTGGGTATGAGTGAAATAATAAATGGAAAAGAGGTTGCAAAGTCCTTGCGTGAGAGCCTCGCGGCACAGGTCGTGGAGCTTAACAAGAGGTATGGCCGCACCCCAAACTTGGTGGTTATTTTAGTTGGCGAGGACCCAGGTAGCGTTTCGTATGTTACGGGTAAGGCGAAGGCTGCTACGGAGATAGGTATTCGCAATACCACGCTTCGTTATCCCGACACCATCACCGAGAAGGAGCTTCTTGATGTTATTGCAGAGCTTAATGCTAATGAAGATATAGATGGTATCCTTGTGCAGTTGCCTCTTCCAAAGCATATTGACGAGGATAAGGTCATCAAGGCTATTGCCGTGGAGAAGGATGTGGATGCCTTCCACCCTGCAAATGTGGCGAGCCTATGGCTTAAGCAGCCTGGAACACAGCCTTGTACGCCAAAGGGTATCATCAAGTTGCTCAAGACCACAGGTGTTGAGATTGCGGGTAAGGAGGCTGTCGTAGTTGGTAGAAGTAACATCGTGGGACTCCCCGTGGCAAAGCTTCTCCTCGATAACAACGCTACGGTTACCGTTGCGCACTCACGTACCCATAACCTTGCAGAGGTTACCCGTCGTGCAGATATCCTTGTTGTTGCCATTGGCCGTGAGCGTCTTGTTACTGCCGATATGATTAAGCCAGGTGCTGTGGTTATTGACGTGGGTGTTAATCGTGACAGCCGCACAGGTAAGCTCTGTGGTGATGTAGATTACGACATGGCAAAGGAGGTTGCAGCATATATCACCCCCGTACCTGGTGGTGTTGGCCCTATGACCATCGCCTGTTTGATGGAGAATACTGTTGAGAGTTTTATTAAAAAAGTAACTAAATAATTAACCCAAACCTATCTTTATTATGATTGAGAGATATAGTAGAGAGATTATGCGTAAGGTGTGGACCGAGCAGAATAAGTTTGATGCCTACCTACGTGTTGAGATTCTTGCCTCGGAGGCATGGAGCCAGCTTGGCGTAGTGCCAAAGGAGGATGTTGAGAAGTTGTGGAAGAGTGCCTCGTTCGACATCAACCGCATCTATGAGATTGAGCAGCAGACACGTCACGATATCGTTGCCTTCACACGTGCCGTGAGTGAGACCCTTGGCGAGGAGCGTAAGTGGGTTCACTATGGCCTTACAAGTACCGATGTTGTTGATACTGCCAATGGCTACCTCCTCAAGCAGGCAAATAGCATCCTTTTGGAGGATATTGAGAAGATGTTGGAGGTGCTTCGCGCTCGTGCTATCGAGTTCAAGAACACCCCTTGTATCGGTCGTACTCATGGTATCCACGCCGACATCACAAGCTTTGGCCTTAAGTGGGCGTTGTGGTACGAGGAGATGAAGCGTAACCTAAATCGCTTTATCACTGCATCACGTGGCGTGGAGGTTGGTAAGATCTCGGGTGCTGTGGGTAATTTTGCAAATATCCCTCCATTTATCCAGGATTATGTGTGCGAGAAGCTAGGTATCGACAGCGCAAATATCTCTACACAGGTTATCCAGCGCGACCGTCATGCCTACTACATGGCTACGTTGGCAGTTATCGCCTCAAGCATCGAGCAGATGTCTATGGAGATACGTAACCTTCAGCGTACCGAGGTTCATGAGGTGGAGGAGTCATTTGGTAAGGGTCAGAAGGGCTCTTCGGCAATGCCTCACAAGCGTAATCCTATCTCTTCGGAGAATATGTGTGGTTGCGCACGTGTTATTCGTGGATATATGGCGGCATTCTACGAGAATGTAGCTTTGTGGCACGAGCGCGACATTTCACACTCATCATCGGAGCGTATCATACTACCAGATGCTACAATGCTCCTTGACTATATGCTCAACCGCTTCCGTGGTATCTTGGAGAACCTCGTAGTGTTCAAGGATGTTATGGAGGAGAATATCTACCGCACACGCAAGGTTATCTTTGCGCAGCGCGTTATGAATGCCCTCATCGAGCGAGGCTTCTCACGTGAGCAGGCATACGACACTGTTCAGCCTGTAGCTATGCGTGCCATGAGTGAGCGTGCTGACTATCAGGAGCTTCTTGCCGAGACCCCAGCAGTTATGGAGGTTCTCACACGCGAGGAGTTGGATGCTTGCTTCACTTTGGAGTACTACCTTAAGAACGTAGACTTCATCTTTGACCGCGTAGGCATCGAGTAACACTTTGGCTATAGGGCGTCATGCCCATATAATAGAGATATCGTGGGGTTGCACTATCCCACGATATTCTCTTTATGCCTAATGTGATACGTAGTATTGCTATTTTGTGAGGTTGTATACCTCCTCGATTTTGTCGCACATGGCACCCCATGAGAAGCGCTTGCGCTCCTCCATCATCGCCTCACTAAATTTGGCTATGGTGTCACCCTCGTAGATGCGCACTAGGGCGCTGTGAACACCCTCGACAGATGGGTCACACACGTATCCCACCTTGCCATCGGGGACTATCTCGGCAAGGCCTCCAACATTGGTGACTATTACAGGTGTGCAGAAGTTATAGCAAATCTGTGTCACGCCACTCTGCGTAGCTGTCTTGTAGGGCAGCACAACACACTCCGCTGCCGAGAAGTAGTACTTCACATCCTCATCCCTAACAAAGAAGTCGTGAAGGATGATGTCATCCTCGATGCCTAGGTCGCTGATTAGCTGCATATATTTATCGCGCGAGGCGTAGAACTCACCAGCTATCAACAGCTTATGTCCCTCGTGGCGAAACTCTCTCCATGCCTTAAGCAGGGTGTCAAGACCCTTATAGTCGCGAATAAGACCAAAGAATAGGGTGTAGCGAGTTGTGGGGTCTAGACCTAGCTTGTGGCACGCCGCAGTACGCTCTACACGTGTACCAAAGTTCTCGAACATGGGGTGTGGCGAGAATAATGCTGGCCGTGAGGTGTACTCCTCAAGTTCGCGATGCACCTGCTCGGACATATAGACAAATCCATCCATCGAGCCTAGGAAGTAGCGGTTGAAGATACGGTCGGTGAGGTGATGCTCGTGAGGCTCCACGTTGTCGATTTGGCAGATAGCTTTTGTCTTGCCATTTCGGCGTGCTAGGCGTGCTATGGTTCCGAAGCATGGCGCCATAAAGGGTGTCCAATACTTCATCAACACAATGTCGGGTTGCTCCCTGCGAAGCTCTCTGCCTACGCTAATCCACGACAGGGGGTTTACGGTAGAGACGCGGCGTGTGATATCCAGCTCCGCAGGGGGTGGGGTATCTACGGTTTGGCTCTTACCAGGAAACAGAAAATTGGGGTATTGGAGCGTGAAGGTGAGGATGCGCACATCATAGCCTCGTGATTGATACTCACGCGCCATGCTCTCCATGATGGATGCCAGCCCTCCACGATAGGGGTGTGCAGGGCCTACGATAGCTATTTTCAACCTCTTGCTCACAACTGCTACTCCTTGAACTCAATCTTTGCGCGACAGAGCTTTTTGTCACCATCGGAGCTTATCTCAAACTGCCATACATTACCCTCCGAGGTGGAGCCTATGGTCAATGTCTCGCCATACAACGCCTCTGCTATGAAGTTGATGTCGAGGCGCATACCACGGTTGTTCTCTATCAATTCTATAGGTAGAGTGTCGAAGATAAGGTCTATGTAGCGAAGCGTATTCACGTGGCGGTTAAAGTCGATGTCGCTATATACCACAGGGCGTGAGATGCTCGCCGTGGGTGTTATGTCGCGCAGACGTGCTGGTGCAGCTATTGGCGATGGCTCGGCAACCATGGCACGCTCGTAGACATCCTTCAGAAGGGTCATATCTACAGCCTGGCGTGTCTCCATGTTGAGCATGCACCACTGCGATACTCCTGCTGCGATGACGGTGTCACCAAGACGCATACGGAAGTTACGGGTGGAGGATAGACGGTTAAAGTCGTTTACCCATGTATCTACCTCTATATCATCATATTGGCGAGGCTGCGTGTTGATTTCTACGGCTAGGCGCGAGAGTACCCACGTGAAGGAGTGACCCTGAAGAACCTCCACGCCAAAACCCTTGCGATGGGCATCCGTGCCTGCAACATTAAGCATATAGCTGATGATGGATGATATCGAGGCGCGGAGTGTAAAATCTACACTCTCGGGGAGTATCGTAAAGGGATATGATGAAATCGTTGCCATGGTTAATGGTTTTTTTAGTTAATATCTTGAGCCACAAATATACGAAATTTTAGGAATTATATCTATTTATTTTCTTATATTTGCGCCACAATGAGGATATTTCTTATCATACTTGGCAGTGTGTCGCTGGTTTTGGGGTTATTGGGGGTTTTCCTCCCTGTGCTTCCCACAACACCCTTTTTGCTGCTCTCGGCGGCTGTGTGGGTGAAGGCCTCACCACGGCTATACGCGTGGCTCCTAAATCATAGGCTCTTTGGTGAGTATATACGTAACTTCCGCGAGAGTAGGGCTATACCCCTACGTGCCAAGGTGGTATCGGTGTCGTTGCTGTGGGCCACGATGTGCTACTGCATATTTGTTGTTGCTAGCGATAAGCTGTGGCTACAGCTGCTCCTCGCCACGATTGCCGTAGCCGTAACATGGCACATACTCTCCTACGCCACGCTGAAGAGATAGGGCTGCTCCTCGTTACATCTTTCTCCCCCTCACACATAATATCTTGCTAGGTTGTTGCGTTAATCTAGTGGGTGCATAGTTTTTATCTCTTATGATATAAGTTTTTTTTATAGCCTCATAAGAAAATAAATAGCTAAAAATGCAATAATTAGAGCAAAAAAGTGTATCTTTGCTTGAAAAGTTGTGCAAACAGAGTATTTGACGAACAATTTTTTATATAACTAACTAATTAACAGATTTATGAGAAAACTTATTTTTTCACTCGTAGCACTCTTTATTGGTGTGTCGAGTATCTGTGCGCAGGTGCAGGAGTTGCCTCTCGACCCAGCAGTACGTGTTGGTAAGCTCGAGAATGGCATGACTTACTACATCCGCCACAATGAGAAGCCAAAGGGTCAGGCTAGCTTCTACATCTACCACGATGTAGGTGCTGTGCAGGAGGATGATGACCAGCAGGGCTTGGCTCACTTCCTTGAGCATATGGCCTTCAACGGCTCGAAGAACCTTCCTGATAAGCAGATGATTGAGAAGCTTGAGACTATTGGTGTTCAGTTTGGTAATAACCTTAACGCCTTCACATCATGGGATTGCACACAGTATATGATTATGGACTGTCCTGTTACTGATGAGAAGAACATCGACCTAGCGCTTCTTATTCTCCACGACTGGTCACAGTTTATCTCTTTGGAGAGCGAGGAGATTGACTCGGAGCGTGGTGTAATCATGGAGGAGCTTCGTACACGCGATGGCGCACAGCTTCGCGCACAGAACAACATGTTCAAGCACTTGTTTAAGGGTTCTATCTATGCGGAGCGTAACCTTATCGGTTACCTCGATGGCTTGAAGTCTTTCGAGCGCTCTTCATTGGAGAACTTCTACAAGAAGTGGTATCGCCCAGAGTATCAGACATTGGTTATCGTGGGTGACATCAACGTAGACCAGATTGAGGCAAAGATTAAGGCTCTTATGGCAGACATCCCTGCTTCACCTGCTGACGCAGCGCAGAAGGAGGTTGTTGAGGTGCCAGCTACCGAGGAGCCTATCATCTCTGTATTCACAGATAAGGAGCTTACTCGCTCAAATGTTCAGATGTTTGCACGCCGCAATGCTCTTATCCCAAAGCAGTATAAGAATACTATGGATGCTTACTTCATCGACTACCTTAACATCTTCGCTTCGCAGATGATTAGCAACCGCTTCGATGAGATTGCACACGAGGCTGATGCTCCATTCATCGGTGGTGGTATGTCGGAGGGTGGTATTGGTATCTGCCCAACTATGGAGGCTACATCATTCTCTGCTACAGCTCACGAGGGCCGCACAGCAGAGGCGTTCCGCGCTATGTATACCGAGATGGAGCGTATGCGCCGTCATGGTTTCACAGCTGGTGAGTTTGAGCGTGTACGTCAGGAGATGCTTCGCTGGGCAGAGCGTTCATACACCAACCGCAACGATGTTACTAATGGTGAGTATGCACAGCGCTACCTCGACAACTATGCAGAGGGTACTCCTATGATGGATGCCGAGACAGAGTGGCAGCTCGACCAGATGATTCTCAACAGCCTTACTGTTGATCAGGTAAACCAGGCATACTTGCAGATGGTGAAGCCTAACGAGAACCTTGTTATCATCGTAAACTCTCCAGAGAAGGAGGGCGTTGTAGTTCCTACTGCCGAGGAGCTTAAGGCTATCATGGCGGAGGTTGCTGCATCGGAGATTGCTCCATACGAGGATGATATGGTTTACGAGCCACTTATCGACCCAGCTGTAGAGCTTGCAGGTTCTGCTGTGGTAAACACTACTACAAACGACTCTTTGGAGTTCACAGAGTGGACTTTGGCTAATGGCATCAAGGTTATCGTACGTCCATCTACTCTTAAGGCTGATGAGGTGCAGATTGTAGCATCATCAAAGGGTGGTTGCTCACTGCTTTCTGACGAGGAGTACTATCAGGGTGCATTCCTTGGTACTGTGATGGGTCAGTCGGGTATTGGCAAGTTCTCATCTACCGAGCTTTCAAAGCAGCTATCAGGTAAGAGCGCATACGCTGGCGTTGGCATCGATAGCTACGAGCATGCTGTTCAGGGTGGTGGTTCACCAAAGGATATTGAGACTATTCTTCAGTTGATGTATTTGAACTTCACCTCTCCACGCTTCGACCAGAAGGATCTCGATAAGATTAAGAAGCAGTATGTTCCTTACTTTACTAACATGGAGAAGGATCCTAACTACATCTGCTCAAAGGAGTTCCAGAAGACTCTCTATGGCAACCATCCTCACCGCCAGATTACCTCTGTAGCGCAGATTGAGGCGTTGAACCTCGATATTTTGAAGAGCGCTCACTCGAAGCTTTACGGCTATGCTGATGACTTCCGCTTCGTTATCGTTGGTAATGTAGACCTTGAGACTTTGAAGCCTCTTGTTGAGAAGTATATCGGTTCTCTTCCTACCTCTGACGCTGTTAAGTATGCTGTTGTTGATGATGGTGTACGCTACGCTGGCACCGTAACCAAGGACTTCACTGCAAAGATGCAGCAGCCAAAGGTCTCTGTACGCCTTGTATACACAGGTGAGATGGAGGATAACGCGAAGAACCGCCTTATCGTTGATTTGTTGAGCCGCGCTCTCGACTCTCGCTATATGATCTCTATCCGCGAGGAGAAGGGTGGTACCTATGGCGTAGGTGTTCAGGGCATGGTAGAGAAGTACCCTGTGGAGAACTACTTCATGGCTATCTACTTCGACACCAACGAGCAGCTTGCTGATGAGCTTATCGCTATCTGCGATGCAGAGATTAAGAAGATTGCAAAGAGTGGTCCTTTGGCCGAGGATATCGCAAAGGCAAAGGAGTTCTTGCAGAAGAACTACCACAATGTCCTTGAGAATAACGGCGGCTGGATGTCGGCTATCACACGTTTGTACGAGGAGGGTTACAACTACAAGGAGGAGTACCTCGGAATCCTCGAGAGCGTAACCGCAAAGGATGTTAAGAAGTTTGCGAAGAAGCTCCTTAAGGATAACAACCGTACTCTCGTTGTTATGCGCCCAGAGGCTGCAGCAGAGTAACGACTGTTGATGATTTTAGATACTGTCCAATCTTTCGGGGTTGGGCAGTATTTTTTTTTGCGTGTGGCTCGATTTATGTGACACTGCCAGAGGAACAAAAATTTTTATGTCATGAAGAAGTTTACAAAAGGTTTACTATTGGGTGCCACAGCCATCGTTGGTGGCGCTATGCCCTCTGTGGCGTGTACAGGAATATCTCTCATGGCCGCCGATGGCAGCTATGTCCAGGCACGAACCATAGAGTGGTCACATGGAACACTAAAGAGTGAGTATGTCATCATCCCCCGTGGTGAGAGGCTCCAATCCTACACCCCCTCGGGGTTAAATGGCGTGACGTGGCAGGCCAAGTATGGCGCTGTGGGCCTCGCGGTGGTGGAGAGGGAGTTTATCGCCGAGGGTGTCAATGAGAAGGGACTGTCGGCAGGACTCTTCTTCTTTCCCAGCTATGGCAGCTATGTGCGCTATGATAGCGCCTATAACAGCTATACCCTTGCCGATTTGCAGGTCGTGCAGTGGCTCCTCACGCAGTGTGCTACGATTGCCGATGTCAAGGAGGCTGTCGAGGGTGTCACCATCGTAGGCCTCGAGCGTAGCGCCGTGGTACACTGGCGCATCGGGGAACCCTCGGGCAAGCAGGTGGTGATGGAGATTGTGAATGGCGCTATACACTTCTACGATAACCATGTCGGCGTGCTTACCAACGCCCCAGGCTTTGAGTGGCACATGGCCAACCTAAATAACTATGTGAACCTATACCCTGGCGATGCCCCTGCGCAGAACCTCGGCAGCGTGCGCCTGACGCCTATAGGCGGTAGCTCGGCGATGCTTGGCCTCCCTGGTGACTTCACACCCCCTTCACGTTTTGTGCGTGCCGCCTTCATGCGCAACACCGCGCCACAGCGTGCCACAGCCCTCGACACAGTGCTTGAGAGCTTCCACCTACTCAATAACTTCGATGTGCCTATAGCCCTCGAGAACCCCGCCAATAAGAGCCTCCCTAGCGCCACACAGTGGACCTCATCTATAGACCTCACACACCGCAAGGTCTACTATAAAACCGCCTATAATAGCTCCATACGATGTATCGACCTCTCGACTATCGACTTTGCCAAGGTTGCTTACCAGTCTCATCCACTCGATGTGGTGCAGAGCGAGAGTATTGAGAATATCGAGGTTAGCTGATTCTTTGTTGTGATAAGGGGTCATTCTCGACCGCTAATGAATTTAGGGAATTTAGGGAAATTAGGGAATTTAGGGAGAGGGCAGTGCTGTACGGTAGGCCTAATCCCTAAACTCCCTAACAAAAAACACACCGCGAACATCGCGAACATCGCGCACATCGCGCACACCGCGAACACCGCGAACACCGCGAACATCGCGCACACCGCGCACACCGCGCACACCGCGAACAACGCGCACACCGCGCACATCGCGCACACTGCGAACATCGCGCACACCGCGAACAACACGCACGCCCCCGAACGTGTGTGTTTGTGTGTTTTTGTTAGTGGGGGGTAGCACGTCATTGCGAGGCTGTCAAGCCGTGGCAATCTCTTACTCTGCGGAGAGCTAGTAATAGGGAAATTAGGGAATTTAGGGAATTTAGGGAGAGAATAGCACGCCGCCAACCCTAATCCCTAAACTCCCTAAACTCCCTAAACTCCTTAAACTCCCTAAAACACTATCAATAGTATTTACGCAGAGCAATGCGCATCAAAGCTCCTATTTTCCTCTGCGCTCTACACGCATGCGGTGCATCTTCTCTTTGAAGCCTCCCTCATCGAGAAACTGCTCGGAGAGTGAGGTTAGCAGCTTATGCAGCAGGTAATCCTCCTGCTTGAGTAGTATGATGGCCATGTTGGCTACGGTATCAAGTGGGCGTGACGAGGCAATATCTAATATATATTTATTGCTACCATCAACGCCAAGCTTACGCATAGCTATATACTTATCGGACTCTTCGTGCCACTGCTCATAGCCATTAACACGCAGATAGTCCTCATAATCTGCAAGTAGCTCCTTGAGACTCGCCTTGGCGACATTTATAAGCTTGATACCCATCTCTATTGAGGTATCCATATCTGCATTACCCTCAATAATATTCTGCTTCCCAGAGCGCGCTGCCTGCACCATCTGGTCTATAGTGCGGTCGCCATGCTCAAATGCCGAGTATGCAAAGTTATATGTTATATCGTATATTAGCTCTGCCTTACGATAACATATTAGGTTTTTATGATCTCCCTGCGGCTTGATTAGTGTTGCATCACTCATAGGATATCTTTTTTACAAATATAGTAAAAAGATATATAATATAAGGTATAACCTCTGCTTTTTACGCTGTAATCCCTAAATTTATTAATTTTTAGGGGGAGGTTAGGGATTAGGCCTTGCTATATGCGCACTGCTCTGCGTAAATAGTATTGATAGTGTTTTAGGGAGTTTAAGGAGTTTAGGGAGTTTAGGGATTGGGCCTACCGTACAGCACTGCCTCCTCCTTAAATTCCCTAACTTCCCTATTACTAGCTCTCCGCAGAGTAAGAGATTGCCACGGCTTGACAGCCTCGCAATGACGTGCTACCCCCTCACTAACAAAAACACAAAAACACACAAACACACACGTTAGGGGTTGTGCGCGATGTTCGCGTTGTTCGCGGTGTTCGCGATGTTCGCGGTGTTCGTGATGTTCGCGGTGTGTTTTTTGTTAGGGAATTTAGGGAATTTAGGGAGTTTAAGGAGGGGTCTTACTTTATGCGCACTGCTCTCCCTAAATTCACTAAATTCCCTAGTCAGCATACAACGCACAATCCGCAACCCGCAACACCCTTCCCCCAACGCACTATCCTCTCCCTAAATTCCCTAGTCAGCATACAACGCCCAGCCCACAAACCCCTTCCCACTCCCCTTATCCGCACAAAGCAAAAAAGAGTGTCCGAAGATTATCGGACACTCCCGTTGTTACACTTAAACAGGTCGGTGAGGTAGGTATCCAAGAAGAGTAAGTCGGCATCCTCCTGTATAACATCATTCATAAGCAGATGCTCCTCGCTGTAAAGTTGTAGTGTTCGTGGGTCGAGTTCACTCATAGGCAATTAGTTTTTGTGTGATTTACACTACTAACGTAGCCTATGTTGAGAATATTGCCCAACCGCCTAACTTAATACTATATTTTTCTCCTTTATCAACCTGCGGAGGTTGATAAGGGCGTAGCGCATACGGCCCAGGGCGGTGTTTATGCTCACCTCGGTCTGCTCGGCAATCTCCTGGAACGAGAGCTTGGAGTAGTAGCGTAGGCGTATCACCTCCTGCTGCTCCTCGGGGAGGAGGTCTATAAGGTCGCGGATGGTCTGCTCCATCTCGCCATGTACGATGTCATCCTCGGCGGTAGGCTCCGCAAAGCGAAGTGTGCCGATAACATCATATCCCGCCTCCGACTCATTTATCTGCTTGCTAGCCTTTACACGGCGAAAATGGTCTAGCACGCGGTTGTGTGCTATGCGCAACACCCACGACAGAAACTTGCCCGAATCGGTATATCGACCCTCATCGATAACCCTCACAGCCTTAATAAATGTCTCCTGGAAGATATCATCGGCAACATCGTCATCCTTAACCATCATGCCGATATAATTACGTACTCGCAACGAGTGACGCTCTATAAGTTCAGATATAGCACTCCTATCACCCAAAAGGTAATTGTTAAGCAATACGCGATCGCTCAAAACATTCACATTCATACTCTTCTATTTTAGTTAGTTCAAGAGCAGAAATTTTTCGATAGGCAGTACGTTTTTATAGTTAATAATTACTTCTTTTCGATTGCAAGATAGCAATAATATTTCAAACTGCAAAATTATTATCCTCGCCCTCGCCATGCCTCAAACCCCTAATTTTCTCTGCTTTTTTCGCAAAATATGTGCCACAGGAGGCTGTAGAGGCCTTTTTGAGCCTCGCGCATGCCGTGACCTCTATGGGGTGAAGCGACATTTTTGGGCGGTGAAATGCTGGCGGTTTAGGAGAGGAAGTGGCTAATTGTCGTCACCCTCGCCAAAGTAGGCTAGTATCGCCTCGGCACGTTTGGCCCCCACAACACCCGATAGCTCCTCGAGGCTCGCAGCACGCACAGCACGTACGGTTTTGAAGTGCTTGAGCAGCGCGGTGAGGCTCTTATCGCCGATGCCTGGGATGTGGGTAAGCTCGCTATTTATGAAGGACTTTGTGCGCTTGTGGCGGTGAAAGGTGATGCCAAAGCGGTGTGCCTCATCGCGGATGTGGCAGACAACCTTCAGGGGTTCTCCCATGCGACTTAAGTAGTAGGGTGTAGGGTCGTTGGGGAAGAATATCTCCTCCAGGCGCTTGGCGAGGCCCACTATAGGCACCCTCTTCTCTATGCCCAGCTCCTTGAGGATGGCATAGGCACTAGAGAGCTGTCCCTTGCCACCATCGACAATGATAAGGTCGGGAAGCTCGCCACCCTCGGCCAAAAGGCGTGAGTAGCGGCGGTAGACAATCTCGCGCATCGAGGCAAAGTCATCGGGACCCTCCACGCTCTTAATGTTAAAGTGGCGATACTCCTTCTTGGAGGGCTTGCCATTGCGGAACACCACACACGAGGCTACAGGGTTGGTACCCTGGAGGTTAGAGTTGTCGAAGCACTCTATATGTCGTGGTTGCCTCTCGAGGTGTAGCTCCTTGCGCATAGCCTCCATGAGGCGGTCTGTGTGCCGCTCGGGGTTCTTAATCTCCATGTTTTTGTGAATCTCGGCGCGGTAGATACGTGCGCTGCGCAGTGAGAACTCCAGAATCTCGGCCTTCTCGCCACGCTTGGGTATTGTGAAGGTGACGCCATCAAAGAGCAGCGCCGCAGCAGGGATGAGAGGTACTACGACCTCGCGAGCTAGCTCTATGCCGAGGCTTGTTACGATATGCTCTATGGCATGCGATAGTAGCTCCTCATCGGTGGTCTCCACGCCAGGCTTCAGGCGTAGGGTCTGCACAGCAACGATAGAGCCATGACGGAGACTTAAGAAGTTGCAGTAGGCGATATCCTCATCACGAAGTAAAGAGAAGACATCGCAGTCTACAATCTTGGAGCTTACAATCACCGAGCGTGACTGATACTCCGAGAGTGAGGCTAGGCGATACTTATACTGCTCGGCAACCTCGAAGCGTAGCTCGCTTGCTGCCTGCATCATCTCCCTCTCGAGCCACTCACGCACAGGGCGTAGGTCACCCTTGAGGATAGACCTTACTAGCTCTATGCTCTTGGCATACTCCTCCTCGCTCTCTCGCCCCACACATGGCGCCTTGCAGTTTCCCAGATGATACTGTAGGCATACGCTATGTTTGCCACTCTTGATATATTGTGGTGAGAGGTTTAGCTTACATGTGCGCAAGGGTATCACATTGCGGATAAACTCTAGTATGGAGCGCTGCATAGATACCGAGCTGTAGGGCCCAAAGTATTGCGAGCCATCGCGCACCAGCTCTCGCGTAGACTGCACACGGGGAAAAGGCTCACGGCGTATCACTATCCAGGGGTATGTCTTATCATCCTTGAGGAGGATGTTGTAGCGCGGCTGTAGAGTCTTGATAAGTGAGTTCTCGAGGAGTAGGGCATCCTGCTCTGTGTCCACCACGATATGGCGAATATCCACCACCTGGCGCACCATCACCTTTACCTTCGCAGAGTGCTCCTTGCTCTCCACGAAGTATGACGACACACGGCGCTTGAGGCTCTTCGCCTTGCCGACATATATTATGGTGTTGTTCTTATCCACAAACTGGTAAACACCAGGGCTGTGGGGGAGTGCCGACACGCAGCTTCGGATATGCTCTTCTCTCTCGTTGCTCATAGTGCAAATATACGAAAAAAAACGATAAGCAAACGCCTATCGTCTTTTTATGCTAAAGGTATCTTCTGTTATGCCTCCTTTGGGTTAGGGCCATACTCGTTACCTCCTGGCTGGCTATCCTGGCATAAGAGTATCAACAACCAAATCCAACCAATGATAGGGATAAGTGCTACGAGGTAGAACCATCCGCTCTTGCCAATGTCGTGAAGACGGCGTACTGCGACAGCGATATTTGGGATAAAGACAAATAGTCCGTATAGCGAGGATAGGATGTCTGTGTTTAGAATAAAGCCAATAAGACCAATTAGTGTTGCTATTACAAAGTTTGTAAGACAAAACATCCAATACTCTGCTCTACGTGCTCGGCCTGTGAATGTAACATACAGCTTGATACATTTAACATACCATGCTACAGCCGAATCGGCAAATTGCTTAATAGAATTCATCTGCTCTTCCATATTGTTTAATTATTTATTAGTGTTTTCTCTGTTGTGCTAGCGGTGATTGCCCTAAATTTAGGGAGTTTAGGGAGGGGTCTTGCGCTATGTACGCTACTCTCCCTAATTTCCTTTGATAGTGTTTTAGGGAGTTTAAGGAGTTTAGGGAGTTTAAGGAGTGGTCTTGCTCTATGCGCACTACTCTCCCTAATTTCCCTAAATTCTCTTTCGCCTCCCTTGTAGGGAACAGTACAAATATAAGTAAAACTTATCACATATACAAAAAAAAAGCACCTCGAAATTTCGAAGTGCCTTGGTAGCGAGAGAGAGACTTGAACTCTCGACCTCATGATTATGAATCATGCGCTCTGACCAGCTGAGCTATCTCGCCATTGCCTTAAAAGCGAGTGCAAAGATAGAGCATTTTTCTTAACTTCCAAAATATTTTGCAACTTTTTTAATAAATATTTTCCAATAAATAGTTAATATGCTTATATTCACCTATTTGCTCATTGCTTGTTTTGTCGTACCTTTTACGTGCTATATCCCTTCTGCGAGGATAAAAAGAGGGTGGAAACCTCACACGTTGGAGATTCCCACCTCTTCATGCTCTAGTCGCGGGGCGTAGAGCAACGCCTTGGCATAGCCTATTTATTCTCTACGTAGGTGTACTCCGAAGCTGGTTTAGAGTCGCTCTTGTAGAGATACATCTCCTCGATGAAGAGTGTTCCATAGTTGCCATTAGCATCCTGTGCCACCGCCACCACGGTATACTCCTTCTCGTACTCACCGATGAAGTTGTAGTTCGAGTAGCAGTTTACCTTGTTTCTATCCTTTGCTACATCGCGCAACCACTCGCCATTATTTGTGTAGTAGTCGATAGGCTGTGTTGTAACCATGAGGTATACATCGTCTGAAGAGTTTGCACCAGAGATTGCAAGGGTCACAAGGGCGTGGTTCTCATAGCCTGCGTAAGAACCCCAATGCTCCGCATCGGCAACAGCAACCTCGGCAAGGTTATAGTGGTTCTTCCAGCTGATGTTGATATTTGAGCTACCTACAGCATCGTCACCCAAGGTCTTAAACTCCTTCTTGAAGAGACGTGTGTTAGGCGACTCACCATCAAGGCCGTATGCAAAGGCTACGTATGTAGTGTTAGAGGTTAGGTTGTAGAGGTTGATGTCGCTGGTGCCTGTATCCTTCCAGAAGTTGTTCTCGCTTGCAAAGATTGCTAGTCTCTCGTCATCGGTAGCGGCAACAGCCTCGAACTTACTCTTCTCCATCACCGAACGTGCAAATCTGCCGTTAGGGTCGCTAGCAGTCCAGTATACGTCAGCAGTAGTCCAGAATATATTCTTTACCTCGATGTCGATAGTCATGTTTGAGGCATGAGCCTTGTTTGTGCGCTTCTCAACGATGATAATATCTGAAGCAGCGAAGCCTGTCTCCTTATCCACTGCGAAGATGTAGAACACGTAGTCGGTCTCTGCCTTGAGGTGGTCATGAACAATGGTCTGGTCACCCTTGAGGCAGTTGTTCTCAATAATCTGATAAGGCTGGTAGCCCATCTGAACATTCATAGTTACGCTCTCGTTCCACTTGGTAACCAATGTCTCCTCCATCACTGAATCCCAGCCGTAGTAGTTGTAGAAGTCCATCATGTTCCAGTAGTTTGCGTAGTAGTATACCTCCTTATCCGCAGGGGTGATAGTCTGTGTTATTACAGCGCCGCTGATGTCGAAGTTCATCTCTACATCAAACTTCTCGGTTGTAGGCTTTGCTGTGGTAATCACCTCGCGGTATACTAGGTTGTTGTGAGGCTTACCTGTAGCAAGGTTTATGTGGTAGCAGTATACTACATACTCGGTATCAGGGAATAGGCGTGTGAACTCAATGTCGAAGCCCTTACCTGTGTGGCAGATGTTCTGCAAGTAGTTAAGGAGTGTCTGGCCCACGTGGTCAGCCTCATACTCGATAGCCTCAAGGTCGTAAGCTATCAACGCCTCGTCACTCAAAAGGTCGAATACCTCGATATGATCCTTGGTGTAGGTGCGGCATACGTAGGCTGTAGTGAGGTCGGCAGGAGTTACGTTTAGTGAGAGGTGTGTAGGCTCGTTTATCACAACCTCATACTCAAACATAGGCTTGGTGCTACCTGCCTGCTGAATCTTAATCTCAAACTTCTCATCCACAGCAGTATACTCCACGGCGATAGTTGCCTCGCGAGTATCTGCAGTGTAGTTAGGAGCTACGGTGAAGGTGATTTCACCTACAGTTGCTGTGCTCAACTCCTTAATCCAGCTTGAAGAGCAGTTAGAGATTACTACGGCGCCAGGCTGTGCATTTTTGATGGTGTACTTTACGCTCTGATTGCCACCATCTGCCGACACACTAATCTCGGTCTGGGCAAGGGTGAAGGTTGTTGCGCCTGTGGCTACCTCCTCCTGCTGGTTTTTCTTGCAACCTACTGTCATCACAACAGCAAGAATTGCAACGATAGAAAATAGTCTCTTGAACATTGTGTTATAGTTTTAGTTATTATTAGTTCTTATTTGCTTGAGGTACACCTGTCCATGTTCCTGTGATGCGATTGCGAAGGTCATCGGTAACGTCAATGTCAATGGTCACTGTGCCATCGCCATTATCCTTTATTGACATCTTACCACCGCGGAATGGTGCTACCTCGGTCTGCTCGGCATTGAAGTACCAGCTACATAGCATAGCATAGCCATCTGTCCAGCCAGGGATAAATGAGTTTGTTGCGAGGAAGTCCGAAGCTATGTATTCGCCGATGAAGCCCTCCTCTGGGGTTGTGTAGCCTGTGATGAAGTCAAACTGGAAGCCGTCGCCGCTATTGCCGTTAGGTACGATTTTGAACATCCAGTTGGTGTATCCAAACTCGTAGTAGTCGCCGTAGCACTCATAAATCATGGTGTGGTTCGAGAGGTCTGCCTCGAGGTCGCCATCGAGCGTAGATAATATTGTTACACTACCCTGGGCATCGGCGATAGATGTGCTGCCCACATACTCCACGTGGTGTGCCTCGCCACCGATAACCACGTCAAGGGTAATCTTGCCATTCTCAACAACCATGGTTCCCGATTCGAATGTTGTGATATCCTCGTTGCGCTTACCATCCTTGTTTGTCACCCAGAATCCGCTATACTCAGCTGTGAACGTACCCTTTGCGTATGTGTTCTCTGGGTCGAAGGTGTATGTGCCGTTAGCAATAGGCACAAAAGAGTCATATCCGGTATATACATCGCCATAGGCGTCAATACGGTAGTATGTTGCGCTAGGCATGCCCTTACCCTCGGCATCGAAGCCTCGGTCGCTCAACGTGAAGAAGTAGTTGCCTATGCCAGGGGTGTATGAGTCGCCATAATACTCGCCGCTCATCACCGTAGCCGTGAAAGCGCTATCGCCATCACCAAGCTGCTTGAGGGTGATGTTGAACGATGCAGCGCCATAACCTACAGTTATTACACTCTCGCGGAGAGCCTTTGTGGTGTTTGTAGATACGCCAAGCTTCACGCAACCCTCGGTCTTGGTGTCGATAGAGTATATCCACTCTGCATCGGTCTTTGCATATACATAATCTACAGGGTTGGTGTTCTCGAGCTGATACTCGATGATTGCTATCGTTCCAGCGCGCTTAAGCTCCATCTCCTGGCCAGAGAGTGAGGTGATGATAGGCAGTGTAGCCTCGTTAGACTGGCTGATAACTACCGATGCTGTAGTGCCATTGTGGCTCAATGTTATCGCTGCCATACGGCTACCTTCACTCTCGTTGTCCGCAACATTCACGGTGAGGGTGCCTACCTCGTGCTGTGACGCACGTAGCCAATCGCTGTTTATTGTCACCTCGGCAAGCTCATCATTGGTACCTGTGTAGGTGATTGTGATGGTCTCGCCATACTTGCCTAGCTGCACCTCGCTTGGGGATGTGATAGCTAGCTTGTTGGTTGTTTTGGTCTCGTTGCTACTCTCGCATGAAACAAATAGAAGTCCCATGATGAGAGCCACTAACATCATAAATCTTTTCATTTCTAAAAATTTTTGTTGATTTTGGGCGCAAAAGTAAGTAATTGTTCTCACTTTTACAAAGTAAAAGGGGAGTTTATAAAAAAAATGTGATACGCCCCTAGATGCCGAGTCTATATTTTGATATGGTGGAGGTGTGAGCCTCGGCTATAAAGAGTAGAATAATGTCGCTAATTCAAAAAAATAATATATCTTTGTGCTATAATAGCGAGTATCCTATATGATAAACCAAACCCTTGCCACAGAGCTATATTACGGCAAAGCCCTCGATGTGCTGAAGGCTATAGTGCCTCCACAGCGACATGTCGTTGTAATCACCGATAATAATATTTTGAGGCTTTATCCTACGCTTGTCACTAGCTATAATTATATAGCAATAGAGAGTGGTGAGGGTAGCAAAGATATGGGGTGTGTGATGGATATCTTCGATAAGCTTATGAGCATGGGCGCTGACCGCTCCACACTCCTTATAGGCATTGGCGGAGGTGTCGTAACAGATATCACAGGCTTCGTGGCCTCAACCTATATGCGTGGCGTGGAGTTTGGCTTTGTCTCAACCACGCTCCTTGGTCAGGTGGATGCCTCGATAGGGGGTAAGAATGGCGTAAATTTTCAGCACTATAAAAATATCATAGGCACAATAACCCAGCCACGTTTTGTGGTCTCGGATGTCGAGATGCTACGTACGTTGCCCGAGAGGGAGCTACGTGCAGGAATGGCCGAGGTGGTTAAGAGCGCTATTGTTGGCGATGGCGAGCTATTTCGATACTTATGTAATAATTCCTCGGCAGATATTTATGCCTCCGCGGAGATGATGCAGTATGTAGTAAGTCGCGCCGTGGCGGTTAAGAGAGCCATCGTAGCCGAGGATGAGAGGGAGTGTGGCTGCCGCCGTTTGTTGAACTTGGGACACACCATAGGCCATGCCATTGAGAAGTGTACCCATGAGCTAAACCATGGCGAGGCTGTGGCGATAGGTATCTCGATGATGGCCCATGCCGCCTGTCGTCTAGGATTGCTCGATAATGCTGATGCAGAGGTGATTGATACGCTTCTTCTGAAGCTAGGCTTTAGGTTGGAGTTGCCTCTTCCTATCTCCGATATATTGAGTGCTACGCGCCAGGATAAGAAGAAGAGCGAGGGTGATATACACGTGGTATTGCCTGTAGCGATAGGGGAGTGTGAGGTTCGTAAGATGAGTTTTGATGAGTTTTATCAGTTGTTTATATGAGAGCATATATATTATTAGCCGAGGGCTTTGAGTGTGTCGAGGCCCTGACACCTATAGATTTGTTTAATCGTGCTGGCGTGGAGGTTGTAAGAGTTGCTGTGGGTGGGGAGCTTGAGGTCTGCTCCTCGCATGGCCTTGTGTCGCTCAAGTGCGATGTGCTTATTGAGGATTGCAACTTCGAGGGTGGTGATGCCCTGATACTTCCAGGTGGTAACCCTGGGTATAAGAATCTGCGTGAGTCGGAGCATGTGTTACACGTTGTGCGCGACTATTACAAGCGTGGAGCTATAGTAGCGGCTATATGTGGCGCTCCCACGGTGCTTGCTGCAGCCTCTATTGCGAAGGCCCACAGGATTACTTGTCATGCCTCGGTGGTGGAGCAGATGAGGGAGTATTGGGTGCTTTCAGATAGTGTGGTGCGCGATGGCATCCTTATTACAGGTGCTGGTGCCGCCTCATCATGGGAGTTTTCGCTAGCCATTCTCGAGGAGCTTGTGGAGCCTAGCACGCTGCTTCGCGTACTAGAGGAGACGATGACAATAATGTAGCGTGGCCGAGGTGCCGATAATAAAATAAGAGTGTGACGCCGTCTGACGTCACACTCTCTGTTGATAGGGCTATCGAGTCGCTATTTGCGAATCTCGGCGCCACACTTCTGCTCCAGCTGTGCCTGGATATTTGCCATGGTGCGCT
>JAEIGA010002994.1_pt1 | contig 26632 bp, 24 predicted proteins | sample 9270691 | NCBI WGS metagenome assembly JAEIGA01 (sample SAMN17057246, study PRJNA624740) | gut metagenome | biome: biome; isolation source: fecal sample | host: Bos grunniens | place: China: Xizang | collected 2019 | reverse complement strand
CCAATAGTGGAATACCTGAAGGTACGATGAATGCTGTTAGAAGGAAACCTACGATAGGGAACAATTTCTTCTCAGTAGGAGATACCGCTCTCGGAGCCTTCATCTTGATACGGCGCTCTTTTTCTGTAGTAAGAAGTTTCATTACTGGCGGTTGGATAACAGGAACCAATGCCATGTATGAGTATGCAGATACTGCAATAGCACCCATCAAATCAGGTGCAAGTCTACCTGCCAAGAAAATGGCTGTAGGACCGTCAGCACCACCAATGATACCGATAGCACCTGCCTCTGCAGCACCAAAGCCAAGAGCCAAGGCTGCCATATAAGCGCCAAATATACCAAACTGTGCAGCAGCACCAATAAGCAATAGTTTAGGATTTGAAATCAATGCAGAGAAGTCTGTCATTGCTCCAATTCCCAAGAAGATTAGTGGCGGATACCAACCCTGTCTAACGCCCTGATAAAGGATGTTCAATACAGAACCTTCTTCGTATACACCGACCTGAAGACCTGGAAACAATGGAATGTTTCCAATGATGATACCAAAGCCAATAGGAACAAGAAGCATTGGCTCCCAATCCTTTGTAATGGCAAGGTATATGAAGACCAATCCAATAAGAATCATAAGGATATGACCAATTGTTACATTGGCAAATCCGGTATACATAAAGAATTGGCTTAAGTTATCTAAAATATTAGCTTCGTAAACCATAATTATCCGATTATTACAAGTGGAGCACCCTCAAGTACTGAATCACCTTTATCAACTTTAATTGCAGTTATTGTACCATCTGCAGTAGCCTCAATGACATTCTCCATTTTCATAGCCTCAAGTACCATAACTTTCTGTCCTTTCTTAACAGCGTCACCAACTTTAACGCTAACCTCAAGAATAACGCCAGGAAGCGGTGAAGTTACAGTCTCGCCTGCACCTGAAGCAGCGGCTGGTTTTGAAACAGTTGCTGCAGGAGCAGCACCGGCAGCCTTAGGCGCTGGTTTTGAAACAACGGTAGCAATGGGTTTTTTGGTAATTGGCTTCTCGAATTCAACTTTGAAAGGAGTTCCGTTTACCTCAACCTCCGCAATATTATCATCTACTTCGTTAATGGAAACAGCATAGTCGTTACCATTAATTTTCAATTTATATTCTTTCATCAGTTTTTCTTAATTAAATTATTTTCTTTTGTTTACTTGTGGAGTCTCTCTCAAAGTATAAATCTTGGAACTCCAAGGTGAGTAAGATTTTGATTCTTTATGGATTGTAAGAACTGTGTTCTCAAAATCATGTGCCTCATTGTCAATTTTGTACAAATGCATAGCCATTGAAATTGCTGCATAAGTCTCTGCAGAAACCTCTCCTGATGTGTCTGCTTTTGCACTGTTTGCAACATTCTTTGTGGCCTCTTTTGCATTTTCTGATTTCTTCCTGATATGGAATTTACCAATTCTCTTGAAGATGAAATACAAAATTATCAATGACAGGAATGTTACACACATTGCAGTAAGTGTCAAGAAGATTCCAATCGGATCAACATCTTGCATCATTGACGCTTTTGATTCTCCGTCCAAAGTCAAATTGTTTGTGCTTGGAGTAGGTGCATTGCATACTACCCAACCTTCGACTGTAGGATCAGCCTCATTTGCTTTAGTTTTGATAGTCTTGTTGATTGATTTGTATATAATACTCTCAACTTTGTTGCTGCCCTCACCATCAACCTTCCTTGCGTATGACTGGTTGGTATCCAATTGTGGAATGGCAACTCTATCTACAATAGTTTTTCCGTCTGTTGATACAAAAAATACCTCTTTTGCACCTTCAAGGTTAAAACTTACATGGAAAGTACCTCTCTCTTTCACACCATCAGCCCAGAACAAGGTGTGCTGGCGAGGTTTGATCTGAGTTAGTACATCTCCTTTTGGAATCATGTACATGGTAAGGTTATTGGGGTCAGTTGAAAGGTAGCAACCCGCAATATTTACTGTACCATACGATGTGTTGAAAAGCTCAATCCATCCGCTTCTGTAGCCGTAGTCATCCTCAAAACCCTCAGTGTTTGTAACGACAACCTCGTTCAAACGCATATCTGAGATGTTTTGGGCATACGAAGAAGTAGCACAGAACAGAACTCCCAACAATATGAATAATTTAAAATATTTCTTCATCTTTTAAGTTGTTTTAATTATAGAGGAAGGTTGTCGTGCTTCTTGGCTGGATTTGACAATTTCTTGGTAGCCAATTGCTGTAGGGCTCTGATAACGCGGAAACGAGTATTACGAGGCTCGATAACGTCATCAATGTAACCATATTTGGCTGCATTGTAAGGGTTAGCGAATGCATCTCTGTACTCTTTCTCTTTCTCTGCTGCAAATGCTGCAGGATCAGCTGCCTCTTTCATCTCTTTGCTGTAAAGGACGCCAATAGCTCCAGATGGACCCATTACGGCAATCTCAGCTGAAGGCCATGCATAGTTGATGTCACCTCTTAGATGTTTAGAACTCATCACACAATATGCACCACCGTATGCTTTACGCAATACAACTGTAACTTTTGGAACAGTAGCCTCTCCGTATGCATAAAGAAGTTTTGCACCGTGAAGGATAATTCCACCATACTCCTGTTGTGAACCAGGCAAGAAACCAGGTACGTCAACCAAAGTAACCAATGGAATGTTGAATGCATCACAGAAACGTACGAAACGTGCAGCTTTTCTTGAAGAGTTGATGTCAAGAACACCTGCAAGAACTTTAGGCTGGTTTGCAACGATACCTACAGCCTGGCCGTTGAAGCGTGCGAAACCTACAACAATGTTCTTAGCATAGTCTGCGTGTACCTCAAGGAATTTGCCCTCATCAACAATACCGCCAATAACCTCGTAAACATCGTAAGGTTTGTTAGGGTTGTCAGGAATGATGTCGTTAAGAACGTCGTCTAGTCTGTCGATAGGATCCTCTGTAGGAACAACAGGAGTCTCCTCAAGGTTATTTTGTGGAAGATAGCTCAAAAGGTCTCTGATAACCTGAATACCCTCTTCCTCTGTATTTACTGCAAAGTGTGCAACACCGCTCTTGCTTGCGTGTACGCTTGCACCACCAAGGTTCTCTTGAGTAATATCCTCACCAGTCACTGATTTTACAACTGTAGGACCTGTCAAGAACATGTAGCTTGAACCTTTAGTCATGATGTTGAAGTCGGTTAGAGCTGGAGAATATACAGCACCACCTGCGCATGGACCGAAGATTGCAGAGATCTGAGGAATGACACCAGAAGCAAGAATGTTTCTCTGGAAAATCTCAGTGTAACCTGCAAGTGCGTTCACACCCTCCTGGATACGTGCTCCACCTGAGTCGTTAAGACCGATAACAGGGGCACCCATTTTCATTGCCTGATCCATAATCTTGCAGATCTTCATTGCGAAGCTCTCTGACAATGAACCACCGAATACTGTAAAGTCTTGAGCGAAAACGTATACCAATCTGCCATCAATAGTACCGTAACCTGTAACAACACCATCACCAAGGAATGTAGTCTTCTCCATTCCAAAGTTCTGACAACGGTGTGTCACAAACATATCGTACTCCTCAAAGCTACCTTCATCCAATAGCATGTTAATTCTTTCGCGGGCAGTATATTTGCCTTTAGCGTGTTGCGATTCAATTCTTTTTTGACCGCCACCTAAGCGCGCTTTCTCACGTAGAGCAATAAGCGCTTTTACTTGTTCGAGTTGTTGACTCATTTTATATTGGTTTTAGTTTTTAAATTGAGATTACTAGTTTTTAGAAGGATCCTCACACATCTCAGTCAATACGCCAAGAGTTGATTTTGGATGTAGGAAAGCAATGTTCAAACCCTCAGCACCTTTTCTTGGAGCTTTGTCAATAAGTTGTACACCTTTCTCAGAAAGCTCATCCAAAGCAGCCTGAACACCGTTAGTTGCAAATGCAATATGGTGAACGCCCTCACCTTTTTTCTCAATGAATTTAGCTATAGTTCCTTCAGGATCTGTGCTCTCCAAAAGCTCAATCTTTGTCTGACCGATTTTAAAGAATGCAGTTTTTACTTTCTGATCCTTAACCTCCTCAATAGAGTAGCATTTTAGACCAAGTTTCTCTTCGTAGTAAGGAATAGCAGTTTCCAATGACTTAACTGCAATACCAATGTGCTCGATATGTGTTAATTCCATCGTAATAAGTTTTATATAATTAAATTAAGTGAATAAACTTTTATATTTTAAGCTACAAAATTACTAAATATTATATCTTTGCCTAAAATTTTTGTAAAAAAGTTTAAAAACTTTGTTTTTATCAGGTATAACATGAAAATTCGCATCAATAATTATTATCTTCTTGTTTTATGGAGGATTCTGTTGATTTACATCATATATACACTTTGCAGAGTATTTTTTGTAATATTCAATAATCATCTTCTCGACACAATATCTTTCAGCCAGTTGACCAGAATTCTCTGGGGTGGATTGATGTTTGACACTTCGGCAATATTATATACCAATATCCTTTATATTTTTCTCTCTTTTCTGCCAATACCGGCAATCAAGACTTCCTTGTCTCAGAAAATACTCCGGTGGCTCTATATTGTTACCAATTTTATAGCTATAGCAATCAATCTTGCAGACTGCGTATATTTCAGATTCACTCTACGCAGGACAAGCATGACATTTTTCAGTGAGTTTACCGGTGATGTCAATTTCTTCCAGATTCTCTTCCAGAGTATCTGGCTCTATTGGTATGTATTTCTGTTGGGTATTCTCTTTCTGCTTATGCTCATATATTTGTCGGGAAGTTGCAGCAAAACTGAAAAATTGTATGACAGGAATCTGAGCAATTACATAAAATATTATAACCATAGCAAATTCGGGTACAAGTTCTATATTATGCAGAGCATTGCCCTCATTATTACTGCACCTATATTTATAATAGGTGTCAGGGGAGGAGTTACACGTACAATACGCCCCATTACTATAAGCAATGCCGGAGATTTTACCGATAAGGCTATACATACAGCTGCTGTACTGAATACTCCATTTTCATTGATAAGAACGATTGGAAAAGCTGACTATAAGCTCCAGAAATTCTTTGAAGATTATGATTCTATGGCTGATATATATACTCCAGTCCATTTCCCGGCTGCAGATGATTGTGTAGATAGGGATTCTTTGTCTTTTTCCCATGCCCCGGCCATAAAGACTAATGGGGAGAGTGCAATGGGTAAAAATATTGTAATTCTAATACTTGAAGGATTCGGCGCCGAAAATATGCAGTTCCTTAACAAGAATCTCAAAACAAACTTTACACCATTCCTTGATTCTTTGAGCAAACAGGGTGTGCTTTTTACCAATGCTTTTGCCAATGGCAGGAAATCAATTGATGCAGTTCCTTCTATATTGGCCTCTATTCCCTGCATGATTAATTCTTATGCTGTAACACCATACTCAACAAACAGGATCTATGGCTTGCCAAAAATTTTAGATTCACTCGGATACTATACTGCCTTTTTTCATGGTGCGCCAAATAACTCTATGGGTATCAGGGCGGTATCGCGTCTTTGCGGAGTTGAGAACTATTTTGGAAAGGATGAGTTTGGTGATGATTCAAAATTTGATGGTGCATGGGGTATTTGGGATGAGCATTTTCTTCAGTTTGTAGGAGAGGAGCTGCCAAAGTTGCCTCAGCCATTCATGGCAAATATCTTTACACTCTCATCTCACCACCCTTTTAAAATACCAGAAGAGTGGAAAGACCTTCTTCCCGACGGCAAAGTGCCTCTACAAAAGACTATTGCCTATGCCGATATGGCGGTACGCAAATTTTTCAAGAAGATTGAAAATCAGACGTGGTTCAGGAATACAATATTTGTAATTGTTCCAGACCATTCCACTTTATGGGGTATCAGCCCAGAATATGGCACTTCAATTGGCAATACACGTATACCGATGATATATTATGCTCCAGGGTACATCCAACCTGGTATATACAATGGTGTAACACAACAGATTGACATTATGCCGACGCTTTTGGGTATGATGAATTACAATGAGCCCTTCTTTGCTTTTGGTAGAGATATAAATAAGGATATTGAACCTCAGTTTGCGGTCAATTATACATCAGGACAGTTCCAGCTTGTTCTCGGCGATACACTATTGTTCCGCAATGAAAAAGAGTTGAAAGGTGTTTATCTTTTGGTTCAGGATCCGCTGTTGGAGAACAATCTTCTTGAAGCTCCCGGTTGTGATGAGTTGAAAGCATCGCCGACCCTTCAGGCGCAGGATGCATACTTTAAAGCTCTAATCCAGCAATATATCAATAGGCTCATTGAGAATAAACTTACTGTAGAATAGAGAATTACAATCAAACAGGTTTGTTGTGAATCAACTGAACTATTCCAACAGAAATATGTTGTTATGTTGAAATAGTTTTTTCTTAGTTTGAATAATTAAATCGTCCGAGGCCGCAATCAGAGATGTTTGCCGGCCTCCTTCGCTTTGTATGGCCTCAATATCCGGCATATGGAGTTTGTAAATTAAGCATATATGAATAGCATATTGGCCAACAGAAGCTGATTCTTGGGGACATTAATGAGGATTTAAGATGAGAGGAAGAATCATAGGGTGATACAAAAGAAGCTGACTTTTGGGCCAGCTTCATATTCTCTAAAAGATTGTGAAATTAATCTTCTGATGTATCAAGAAGGTGATAAACATTCTGAACATCGTCGTCATTCTCAAGCTTGTCTATAAGCTTGTCAAGTTCAACTCTGTCCTCTTTGGCAACCTTCTTCAATTCAGTTGTAGGGATTCTCTCAAATTGACCTGATTTCAACTCGTAGCCATTCTCCTCAATGAATTTCTGAATCTGACCGTAAGACTCAAATGCTCCGTAAATTACAATTACGCTCTCATCTTCCTCATCTTTGAATACCTCTTCTGCACCATAATCAATCAACTCCAACTCAAGCTCCTCAAGGTCAACAGGATTCTCAGATTTCATTTTGAATACGCATTTGCGCTCAAACATAAAATCAACACTTCCTGAAGTTCCCAATGAACCGCCGAACTTGTTGAAATAGCTTCTTACGTTGGCAACGGTACGTGTTGGGTTATCTGTTGCAGTTTCAATAAGGAATGCAATACCGTGAGGGCCATAACCTTCGTATACTACCTCCTTGTAATCTGCAGTATCTTTCTCTACAGCACGTTTGATAGCTCTCTCTATATTGTCCTTAGGCATGTTCTCACTCTTGGCGGTCTGGATAAGTGAACGCAAGTGAGGGTTTCCTGCAGGGTCTGGTCCGCCTGCTTTAGCCGCAATTGTAATCTCTTTACCAAGTCTTGTAAAAACGCGGGCCATATTGCCCCAACGTTTGAACTTTCTCTCTTTTCTGAACTCAAATGCTCTTCCCATAGTACTTATTTTGTAGCTTGGATACGTGAAATGTATTTGTTAATCTCAAATCCCTCAGGTGATTGTGGGTATTTGGTCTTAATCTCTTCGTACATTTTCAAAGCCTCAGCAGATTTGCCAAGCTCCTCATATACGACACCAGCTTTTTTAAGGTAACCTGCAGCCAATAGGTTGTCGGCCGATTTTGCAGCCTTAACATACTCTGCAGCAGCCTTCTCCAACTCATTCATTGAAGAGTAAGCATCACCTTTGCATCCGATAGCTCTTGCAGCCATTATAGGATCTGAACCTTTGTACTGGTCGAAGTACTTTATAGCCTCTGCAAAGTTGCCAAGGTGAAGTTCGCAGACACCTGCATAGAAGTAAACTGCCTCGCCAGCTTTTGCACCGTACTCATCAATTACCTGTTTGAAACCCATTGTATTGCCGTCGCCATTCAACGCCTTTTCAAAATCATTTGCCCTGAAAGCTGCCTCAGCTGCAAAGGTCTGGCCCATTGCCTCCTGCTGTTTTGGAAGATGAATGAATTGGTAGTATGCCAATGCAATTGCACCAACAATTACAATAGCGGCAATTGTGTAAAGCATAGGTTTCTTGTAAGTCTCAAAAAATTTCTCTGTTTTTGATAGAGCCTCACCCACATTAATTTCGGGTTCCTGAACGTTGTTATTCTTAGTCATTTTATATAAATTTTTATTTCTTATTCCACATATTTTTTGCAGGGTGCAAAAATACAATAATTTATAAGATTAGCAAAAGATAATTGACCATTTTTTACTTTATAATGAGCTGTTGTAATATATTTCAAATTTAGGTATCTTTGTAGGCTATGTATTTAAAACGGGTTTTAATATCAAATTTCAAGAATATACGCACTGCTGATTTGTCTTTCAGCAGTAAAATTAACTGTATCTCCGGCAATAATGGAGAGGGAAAGACCAATTTGCTTGATGCAATATATTATTTGTCAATGACAAAGAGCTATTTTAACAGCTCTGATTCATATACATTTACCTTTGGAGAAAATATTACTGCGCTCAATGGCAGTTATGTTAGAAGTGACAGAACCGAAGACAAGATAAGCCTTTCAATCATGTCAGGTGGCGAAAAAAGTGTCAGGAAAAATGACAAAAGCTACAGCCGCATATCGGAGCATATAGGGACTATTCCTATTGTAATGGTTTCTCCTGCTGATACTTATTTGATTAACGGAAGTGGAGAGGAGAGGAGAAAATTTGTCAATTCAATTCTATCTCAAGTCGATAAGGAGTATTTGAGACGCATAATGAGGTATAATCAGTTGTTGGCACAAAGGAACAAACTCCTCAAAATGGATCATCTATCATTCGAGCTTCTTGAGACAATAAATGAGCGTATGGCTCCTGATGCGGCATATATATATAGGAGAAGACTTGAGCTCTGCAACCGCCTGCAGCAACTTATTGTGCAGTATTACAATCAGCTCAGTGGTGACAAAGAGAGTGTTTCCTTGAAATATGTGTCTGATCTTGATGAGTTTGTGAATAATTCCGCTTCTCCGATAGCTCAATCTCAGGATTTCCCGACAGAAGCGGATTTGCCGAATGATAATATTGCCGATGAGCCAGACCAATCTCAGCCCTCACAGTCGGATATGGCCCTTATGTATCTTTTTGATAAGGTAAAAGAGCGTGATTCTATTCTCAGGTATACCTCTGCCGGTATCCAGCGTGACGATGTGGAGTTTTCCCTTGGGGAACATCCTATCAAGAGGTGCGGCTCTCAAGGGCAGCAAAAGAGTTTCCTTATTGCACTCAAACTTGCTCAGTTCACCCTAATGAAGGAGTTGCACGGATGCACACCAATACTTCTCCTTGATGATGTTTTTGACAAACTTGACATGCAGCGTGTCGAGTATCTGCTCGGTCTGGTTGCAAGTGAGGAGTTTGGCCAAATTTTTATTACTGACAGCAACAAGGTCAGAATGGAGAAAATAGCTTCATCCATAACTGATAATGTAGCCTCTTTTGAGGTAGTTTCCGGTGTATACAGCAATGGCCGATCAAACAATGTAAACTCTGACTGATCAGTTTTGCCATGAAAAGAACAAATGCAAATATTCTTTCTGATCTTCTTAAGGAGTTCATAAGGGATGAAGGGCTTGAAGAGGGCCTTTTGCGTCTGCGTATTGCAAATGCATGGGATAAGATTGTGGGTAAGAAGTATGCATATTACACCTCTTCAAGAAACTTTGCAAATGGTATATTGTATTGTACAATTAGCTCCTCCATTGTGCGTAACCAGCTCTATTTCCAGTTGGACAATATAACTCTCCTGCTAAATAAAGAATTGGGCGACAATATCATAAAAAAAATTATCCTCAGATAAAACGTTATTTATGAAGATAGTAATAGATGCAGACATACCTTTCATCAAGGGCGTATTTGAACCATATTGTCAAGTGCTCTATCTGAAAGGTGGTGATTTTACAAAAGAGTTGGTAAAGGATGCTGATGCACTTATAATAAGAACACGTACAAAATGCAATGCACTCCTTCTTGAAAATACCTCAGTCAAGTTAGTAGCCACCGCAACAATAGGTACAGACCATATTGATATGGATTTTTGCAGCTCTTCGAACATTAAGGTTGTAAATGCTGCAGGTTGCAATTCAGGTGGAGTAATGCAGTATGTTTTTACTGCTCTGTACGCATTGGCAGCTAAGAAGGGATTTGAACTTCCTTATAGAGCCGCAGCGGTACAAAATCAAAAGGATATCAAGCGTATAATGGGCGTTGTCGGTGTAGGCAATGTAGGTTCTAAAGTTGCTGATTTGGCTGAGTATCTGGGTTTTGAGGTTTTACGTTGCGATCCTGTTAAGGAGCGTGAGCAGACACTGGCTTTTAATGCCGGGAGATTGAAGATTGAAGATTTCAAGGATTTCTATTCGTTGGAATACCTCCTTCAAAATTCAGATATAGTGACCATGCATACATGGCTTGATGACAATACGCGAGGTATGGCCTCCTGCTCCTTTTTTGACTCAATGAAAAATGGGGCCATGTTTATAAATGCCTCTCGTGGAGAGGTGGTGGATGAGAGGGCTCTGCTTGACAGAATCGACAAATTTTCCGGAGTGATCCTTGATGTATGGAATGGTGAGCCTGCAATCAACCAGGAACTTTTGGATAAGGTGGATATTGCAACTCCCCATATTGCCGGATATTCCTTTGAAGGTAAGGTAAATGGTACAGAGATGTCGGTGAGGGCTGTTGCCGACTTTTTAGGAATATCCCAATTAAAAGCGTTTGAAACGTGTAAAAACGGATATAAACGTATAAATGTTGATTTGAAAGGAGTAAATAACCTTGAAATCAGTAAGAAACTTACTGAAATTTTCCCTATCTTTGAAGATGATTTCAATCTTAGGAACAATCCAGAATCATTTGAAAAAATAAGAAGTAATTATCATTATAGACAAGAATTTTATGTTAACCCAACAACAAAAACAACAGATTGCTGACAGAGGAATTGCTCAAGAGAAATTTGAACTTCAACTTAAGAATTTTGAGACAGGTTTTCCTTATCTGCAGATAGTGGATGCTGCCACTCCCAAATGTGGAATAAAAGTACTGGATGATGCTGCTCAGGCAAAGGAGCAGTCAAATGCCGACAATTACAAGGGAAGTGTATGTAAATTTGTACCTGCTTCGGGTGCTGCAACACGTATGTTCAAGGATCTTTTTGAGGCAGTTGACAAGTTGAATGCCGGTGAAAAGCTTGCAGAGGGCTTACCTGCCCATAACTTCGTTTCAAACATCTCATTGTTCCCATTCTTTGACGCCAAGGGTATTTTGAATCTTACCCTTTATTCTAAAGCATGGAATTACGGAGCAATGCCTAAGGGCCTTATCCAGTTCCACAAATATGAAAATGAGAACAGAACTCCTTTTGAAGAGCATTTGCTTGAGGGTGTGAGATATGCAAAGGATTCTCAGGGTAATGTCCGTATGGTTGTGACCGTATCTGTTGAACACCAGCAGGGCTTTGAGGAGCTTTTGGAGAGTGTAAGGGCGAAATATGAGGAGCGTTACAACTGCAAGTTCAATATTCAGTTCACTAACCAGATGCCGTCAACTGATATTGTAGCTGTTGATATGGAGAACAATCCATTCGTAAAGGCTGACGGCACTTTGCTTTTCAGACCTGGCGGACATGGTGCATTGTTGGAAAACCTTAATAATATTGACGCAGATATTATAGTTATCAAGAATATAGACAATGTTGTCAAAGAGTCTCTTCTTGATGAGACAATCAAATGGAAGAAAATTCTTATTGGCCGTACTGCACAGCTTCAGGAGAGGATCTTCGGTTATTTGAAGAGTCTTGATGCTGCAGGAGAGAATGTTGCTGATGAACTTTTGCAAGAAATTGTGGCATTCATGAAAGATGAGTTTGCTGTAGAGTTCCCTCAGTTGCCTAAAGCAGAGTTGGTTGCATTGGTAAGAGCAAAACTTGACCGTCCGGTTAGAGTTTGTGGAATGGTTAAGAATGAGGGTGAACCTGGTGGCGGGCCTTACATTATAAAGGAGGCTGACGGCACAACTTCGCTTCAGATTCTTGAGGCTGCCCAAGTTGACAAGAGCAATGAAAAGGCTGTAGCAGCAATGAAGGGTGCAACCCACTTCAATCCTGTTGATCTTGTTTGTGCTGTCAAGAACTATAAAGGTGAAAAATTCAATTTGACTGAGTATCTTGACCCATCTACCGGATTTATCTCGGAGAAGAGTTTCCAGGGCAAAGCTCTTAAAGCTCAGGAGTTGCCAGGTCTTTGGAATGGTTCTATGAGCAATTGGAACACTCAATTTGTAGAGGTTCCTTTGATTACTTTCAACCCGGTAAAAACTGTTCTCGATCTTTTGAGACCAGAACATCAGTAGAGCTCAAATTAGTTGGAGTATGATGCAATGTTGCATTTCCATCTAAAAAGATATATCCTCGTCAGAATCTTCTGGCGAGGATTATTTTTCATAATATGATTGTATTTCAGATATTGCTCCCTGAATCTCTTAATAGGGGAGATCAGATTTCTTGAACCCCTTTTCCGAATGCCAAAACCGCCATTAATCTCTCATCTGACAATAATTTTTTCTCTTCGAGATAAATGCAATGGCCGTTGAGTCCCATTTCAGTGGCTCTGAGGAGCATACTTTGCATGAGAATTCCCAAATTAAGATATAATCTCTGCAAATTTTCACACTCTTTCATATACCTTATGGCTATTAGAGCCTTGGAGTTGGTCGTGGCAAAACTTTTGGAAACAGATGCTACCGAAGGGTGGTTATCTGCAAATTTGCTCTCTGACAATGGCTCGTCAAGCATAATATATTCAAAAACAAAATCCTCTTGCTTTATACTCCCAACAAAATCTATTTTACTGCAAACATCTGATATGTTTCTCAGGTGCTCCTCCCTTACAACTACTATGTTGTCGTAAATGCAATACTGTCTGTTTTTTGCCAGCAGTTTGTTTAGAGTTGTTGCCATTTTGTGGGATTTGCTGCCCGATGAACTCCACGGCCTGGCCTTATACTCCTCCATCTTTTTTTCCAAATAGTTGTCTGCCATTACTTTTAGTGTCTATTTTGATTATAGTTTGCAGGCCCTTAGAATATGTCTCTTTCCGGGAGGGCCTGTCAGCCGTTCCAAATGGAAGCCCGATTCCCTTAATCTCTGTTTTACAACTCCCTTGGAGCAGTAGGTGGTTAGGACTGATCCCGGTGCAATCCCTTTGAAAATCTCTTCAAATATACTCTTTTCCCACAAATCCGGTTGTGTGGAGGGGGAAAATGTATCATAAAATACTGCACTGGGAGAATCTGGGTACAGGCAACTCTTGAAATCATCTGCACAACACTTGGCAATATCAGCCCTTCGCTTTGTAAGTGTAAAGCCTGGTGCCATTTCAAAATTTTCCTTCCATCGGGCATCATGGATACTCTCATACCAATCTCTAATCTCCTCCCGACAGAAACGGCACTCCGTATTGCCGTTGAGCTCCGCCTGTCTCTCTGCAATATGTTCTGGAAAGTTGAGCAGTTTGGCCTCCTCTGCAGGAATAGGGTACTTTTCAATTCCAATATAATGTATTTGGGGCAAGCACTCTTTTGACCTTGCAAGAGTCTGTTGCCATAATAGCACTGCCAAACAATTAAGGGCACTTCCCAGCCCTATATCAAAGATGACAATAGGGGGAAACTGCCCTGTTCTTTTTGAATTGTTGATGCAGCTGCACTGCAATTTATTGAAAAGGTAGCAGACACCCTCTCTTATATATATGTGAAGTGCTTCGGTAAATGCTCCGTTCGAAGAGTGGTAGCTCTCACTGAAGTTGTTGAGCATCAGAGAAGATGATCCGTCGGCACTCTCTATAATATGGTGTTCCATCACTTCCCTTTTCAGCTTTTGTACTGCATCTGCGCTTTTAATTTTTACCTGAAGCATTTATGCTTGTTTCAGGCCTGTATTTGATTGTTGCAATTAGTCATTAGGTTCAATCAGCTTCCAGATCAAAGCACTGATTCCAGCACCTGCAAATGGTCCTATGATAAATATCCATAGTTGTGATAGAGCTGCTCCTCCTTGGAAAAGTGCAGGGCCTATTGATCTTGCAGGGTTGACAGATGTGCCGGTATATCTTATACATACAAGGTGTACCAATATAAGTGACAAACCAATGGCAAGGCCGGCAAAGTTGCCTGCTCCTCTTTTTGAGTCAGTTGTTCCAAGTACAACAAGTACAAAAATAGCTGTAAATACTATCTCTGCGATAAGACCTCCAATTTCAGAGACTCCAGGCTGACATGCATTAGCACCGGTTCCAACTATTTGGGTTCCGCTGGCAGATGTGCAAAGGTAAAGGATTGCTGCACCAATTATAGCTCCAATAGTCTGGAATATAATATACATGGCAGTATCTTTACCGCTTATTCTTCCGGTAAGGTAGCATCCTACTGTAATTGCCGGATTGATGTGGCAACTACTGATTCCACCAATAGTATAAGCCATGGCAACTACTGCAAGACCGAATGAAACTGCTGTTCCGACAACTGTTGAAGCCAAAAGCGGATCATTTGAGGTACAGCCAAGACTTACAGCTGTTCCGCATCCCATTAGGACAAGAACCATAGTTCCCACCATCTCTGCAAGATACTTTTTCATAATAATAGAATTTTGAGTTAATAAATAAAGTTCTATCAAAGTTAGTAATTTATTATTATCTTTGTTCGGTATAATGCAGATATTAACCAAATTTATTTTTTATGCTTTAATTGGAGATGCAAAAATCAAACTACATCATTGAGGTACAGAACGTATCAAAGCACTTTGGAGATAAGATAGCTTTGGATAACATCAATTTGAATGTTAAAAAAGGTGAATTTGTTACTATTCTGGGTCCGTCGGGATGCGGAAAAACAACACTATTACGATTGATAGCCGGTTTTCAGACCACTTCAGAAGGTCAAATCAAGATTTCCGGCAATGAGATAACGCAGACACCTCCCCATTTGAGGCCCGTAAATACGGTTTTCCAGAAATATGCACTTTTCCCACACCTTAATGTATTTGACAATATTGCATTCGGTCTTAAGCTTAAAAAGACTACCGAGCCTGTAATAGAGAAGAAGGTAAAGTCAGCCCTCAAGATGGTGGGCATGACAGATTATGAGTATAGGGATGTGGATTCTTTGTCAGGAGGACAGCAGCAGCGTGTAGCCATTGCCCGTGCAATTGTCAATGAGCCTGAGGTTTTGCTGCTTGATGAACCTCTTGCAGCCCTTGACCTAAAGATGCGTAAAGATATGCAGATGGAGCTTAAGGAGATGCACCAGAAGCTTGGAATTACCTTTGTTTATGTTACGCACGACCAGGAGGAAGCTCTTACACTTAGTGATACAATTGTTGTAATGAGCGAGGGCAGAATCCAGCAGATCGGTACACCAATGGATATTTACAATGAGCCTATAAATTCTTTTGTTGCAGATTTCATTGGAGAGAGCAACATCCTCAACGGTACAATGGTAAAGGATGAGAGGGTTGCATTTGCAGGTCATGAGTTTGATTGTGTAGACAAAGGCTTTGGCGAAAATGTGCCGGTTGATGTGGTAATACGTCCGGAGGATATTTATATATTTGATCCACAAGATGCAGCACAATTGAACGGCGTTGTTACCAGCTGTATTTTCAAGGGTGTCCATTTTGAGATGCTTGTCCAAACTGATCAGGGGTACGAACTTATGGTTCAGGATTACCACTCATTTGAGGCGGGACGTAGAGTCGGACTCCTTGTGAAACCGTTTGATATTCACGTAATGAAGAAGGAGCGTACATGCAATACCTTTGAGGGTGAGATGATTGATGCAAACCATGTCGAGTTCCTTGGAGAGAAGTTTGAGTGTTTGCCTCAAGATGGTATTGAGAGTGGTGATAAAGTGAATGTGGAGGTTGATTTCAAAAATGTAATTCTTCAGGATAATGAAGAGGATGGTGTATTGAGCGGTGATGTGAACTTCATTTTATATAAAGGCAACCACTACCATCTGACTGTAGGTGCTGACTATGGAGAAGATATATATGTAGATACCAACGATGTCTGGGACAATGGCGATTGTGTCGGTATCACTATTTCACCTGAGCATATTCGTATTAATAAGTTGTAGTGAGATGATTAAAAGCTTGTCGCGTTTCTTTATGCAGCGAAGGAGCTGGTCTATCCCATATGCCATCTTCCTTTTCATCTTTGTTCTGATGCCGCTGCTTCTTATTGTTTACTACTCCTTTACTGATGAGGAGGGAGTCTTCACCATGGGTAATTTCAGGAAGTTCCTCATGCATCCTGAGGCAATGAATACGTTCATATACTCAATAGGTATAGCAATAATTACAACCCTCAGCTGTCTGCTTTTGGGGTATCCGGCTGCATATATAATGAGCCAGAAACACTTCAATGTACCAAAGACAATGATTGTACTGTTCATATTGCCGATGTGGGTAAATATTCTTATCCGTACTCTGGCAACCGTGGCACTTTTTGATTTTCTTAAATTGCCGTTGGGGGAGGGTGCTCTCGTTTTTGGAATGATATACAACTTCCTGCCTTTTATGGTGTATCCAATTTACAACACATTGCAGAAGATGGATCATGGCCTGATTGAAGCTGCCCAGGATTTGGGTGCCAATCCGATGAAGGTCTTTACAAAGGTAATTCTACCTCTATCTATGCCGGGTGTGATTAGCGGTATTGTTATGGTATTCATGCCTACTGTCTCTACCTTCGCAATTGCCGAATTGCTTACTATGAATAATATCAAACTGTTCGGAACAACAGTTCAGGAGAATATCTATAATGGAATGTGGAATTACGGTGCAGCCTTGTCATTGATCATGTTGTTGCTTATTGGAATAATGAGTCTTTTCACCAATGAGGAGGACAATGCCCAAAATGAAAGTGGAGGTGTGATATGATGAACAGGATATTGGCAAAAGGCTATTTGTGGTTTTTATTGGCACTTCTATATTCGCCAATACTTATCATTATGATTTTCTCTTTTACCGAGGCCAAAGTGTTGGGTAACTGGACAGGCTTTTCGCTTAAACTTTACAGTTCGCTCTTTTCCGGAGGCATGCACCACTCTCTGGTCAGTGCTATTGTAAATACATTTTTGATAGCATTCATTGCCGCTTCGGTCTCTACAATGTTGGGATCCATTGCTGCAATAGGAATTTTCAATATGCGTAATCCGTATAGTAAGAGTATAATCAACTTTACAAACAATATCCCGATAATGAACCCCGACATAATTACCGGTGTCTCATTATTCCTGCTGTTTGTAAGTTTTGGCATATCTCAGGGCTTTACTACAGTTGTGCTTGCCCATATAGCATTCTGTACCCCGTATGTAGTCCTCAGTGTGATGCCTCGTCTTAAAAAGATGAATCCCAATATTTATGAAGCGGCCTTGGATCTTGGTGCAACCCCATTCCAGGCACTCAGAAAGGTTATTTTCCCTGAGATTCTTCCTGGAATGATAAGCGGTTTCATATTGGCGTTTACCCTCTCTATAGATGATTTTGCAGTAACAATATTCACTATAGGAAACCAGGGACTAGAAACTCTGTCGACATTTATCTATGCCGATGCCCGCAAAGGTGGTCTTACACCCGAGTTGCGTCCTTTGTCAACAATAATATTTGTCACTGTACTTGTGCTTTTGATTATCATCAACAAACGTGCTGAAAAACAGAAAAAGGAGTAGAAATGAAGATTTCAAGATATATTATATACATTTTTATGCTCCTTGCTTTTGGAGCATGCCAGCCATCGCAGGAGGCCAGGAACAAGGTGCTCAAGGTATACAACTGGGCAGATTATATTGATGAGGATGTTTTGGCTGAGTTTCCGGAGTGGTATAAGGAGCAGACTGGTGAGGATATTGAAATTATCTACCAGACATTTGACATTAACGAGATAATGCTGACCAAGATTGAGCGTGGTCATGAGGATTTTGATGTTGTATGTCCGTCAGACTATATAATTGAGAGGATGATACGAAAAGATATGCTCCTTCCAATTGACAGGGATTTTGGCAACACACCTGACTATATTCCTAATGTCTCGCCATATATGATGGAGCTTATGTCTGACATTGAGGCTGATGGGCGCAAGGGGTCGGACTACTCCATACCTTATATGTGGGGAACGGCCGGTATCATGTATAATACAAAACTTGTTACTGAGGAGGAGGCCATGACATGGAAAACTTTATGGGATCCAAAGAACAGGAACAAGATTCTGATGAAGGATGCCTATAGGGATTGTTATGGCACAGCTATCATTTATGCCAATGCCGATCAAATCATGCAGGGAAAACTCTCTCCGACTGATCTTATGAATAACCATTCTGAAGAGGCTATTGCAATGGTTGAAAAGACTATGAAAGATCTTAAACCCAATATTGCAGGCTGGGAGGCGGACTTTGGCAAGGAGATGATGACTAAAGGAGCAGTAAGCATAAACTTTACTTGGAGCGGTGATGCTGTTTGGGCAATTGAAGAGGCTGCTGCAGTTGGAGTTGAACTTAATTATGTAGTGCCTGTAGAGGGTAGCAATGTATGGTTTGACGGTTGGGTAATTCCGAAGTATGCAAGGAATCCCAAAGCTGCAAGTTATTTTATAAACTACTTGTGCAGACCTGATATTGCAATCCGGAATATGGATGCGATAGGCTATGTAAGTGCAATTGCTTCTGATGAGGTGCTTCAGGCAAGGATTGACACTACAATAGAGACAGTCTCGGATTTGAGCTACTTTTTTGGCCCGCATGCAGATTCAATCAATATAGATCCTATACAGTATCCCGACAGGTCTGTCATTGACCGCTGTGCTTTTATTCATGATTTTACAAACAAAAGGGATCTTGAAAAGGTCCTTGAGATGTGGAGCAGGGTAAAAGGCGACAACCTCAATACAGGAATTGTACTTCTTATATTTGCAGTCTTTGGAGCATTGTTTGTATGGATGATTATTGCCAAGGTGCGTAAGTTCAGGTATGAAATGAAGCACAAGAAACGCAGGCGTAAAAAGATAGTCACAAAGTGATAATATCTTAAGATTCAACTTTAAAGGGTAGTGTAAAATTTGTGTTATTTTATGCAGTCTCGTCAGATTGCACTTATCTCTCTTGTGCGGAATGATTCCCTTGCTTTGCGTATGTAGAGTCTGGTTATATCATCCGGGAGGTTTGAGTTTCGGGCAAAATTACGTGTCTCTTCCGGGAACTTTGCCAAGGCTGTAGCCATTAGCCACGCAATACCCATACGTACGTAGTAGGGTGAGTTCCCAGGTACATATCCGGTTCTGGGCAGATCTCCATTTTGCTTCAATTTGGTCTCTATTTTGGAAATAGCCCTTTTATACTCTGATATGATTTTGTCAAATTCAAGGCCGTTGATTTTTGCAAAGATACTTTCGAGCCACTCTTTGTTCATATAGTAGCACATGGATGTGACTATTGCAAACCGTACCTCAAATTCTCTTTTTGAGTTGAACCATTTTTGGAGATAGTTCCATAAGATTGCCTTATCTGTTTTTGCCATCCATTTTGCATTTGAGCAGAATGCATCGCATACTGCCCAATTGTCAATGACCGGAACATATTTGTCGAGCATTGCCATCCGTTCATGAAGGTGAGACTTCTGGAGATTGATCAGAAAGCCCCAAACCATTATCTCCTCATGGCATAAATCATTTGTATTCGACTCTTCAAAGGCCCTTATTGCAGATACTCCTGCTGGGATGACTCCTGGAATGCCATCACTATTGATTCTTTTTGCTATCTCTTTCATCTGAGGTGTATGCAACCCAACCACTTTTCTATGTTCAAGAGCATTAATCACACGTAAATGTCCGTTGCGGTAATGGGGGTCATTTATGAATTTGTCACACACAAAGTTGGGAAGATAGCTTTCAATCATATTTTTTGTTTACAAAGTTATCTATTATTTTCATTTTTATTAAATTTGTTGTTTGATATGGTTTCTGACAAACCATTATCCGATAATAGCAATATAACTAAAAATCTATAATATGGACAGAAGGAATATGATCAAAAGAGCCGGGACAGCATTGGCCGGACTCTCTATCTTTGGAGTTGATGCATTTGCAGCTGAAAAAAGTGCGGAAATGACCGATAATGGCAAACTGTCGGCCTCTAAAAAAGTAGTGATAGTTGGAGCTCATCCTGATGATCCTGAGTCTATGTTTGGAGGTACAATGCTGCTCTTCAAAGCTGCCGGATGCGATGTGGTCTCTGTCTATATGACTAAAGGTGAGGCTGGAATACCTGGTAAAACTCATGATGAAGCTGCAAAAATCAGGGAGCAGGAGGCAAGGGAAGCTTGCCGGATAATGGGTGTACGCCCCATCTTCATGACCCAAATTGATGGCAATTCTGAGATCAATAAGGAGAGATATGCCGAAATGAAGGCGGTTTTGGCTGAAGAGAAACCCGATATTGTGTTTACGCACTGGCCTATTGATTCACACCCTGACCATAGGGTTTGTGCATCTCTTGTATATGATGCGTGGCGCAGATTGGGTTATAGTTTTGACCTATATTATGGTGAGGCGATGACCGGATTGCAGAGCCAATGTTTTCATCCGTCACACTACTTGGATATAACAGAGTTTTCTGAGTTAAAGAGAAAGGCTACATTTTGCCATGTAAGCCAGAAACCGGAAGAGTGGTATGATGAGTGGCATCTTGAAATGGAAAAATTCAGGGGAAAGGAGCATGGCTGCAAGAATGCCGAGGCTTTTGTCCTTTTGAGCAGAGGAAGAAATGATATTGAATAATAATTTAAACTTATATATATGGCTATTTTAAAGAAAGATAAAAAGTACAAGTGGGAGTTTGTTAATATTGGAGGAGCTTCTCGTGTAAGAATCAATAAGGGAGAGGATATAGCACACCTTGGTGAGCTTGACCCTAAAATGTGGACTGTGCTTTCATGTCCGATAACAGGACTTGAAATAGAAGAGAAGAGTCTCAAATATATGGATTGTGATGCCGACGGCAAGTTGCGCGTCAACGATATAGTTTCTGTAGCACAATGGATTACATCTCTCCTTAAGAATAAGGATCTGATATTGGAGGGAAGTGCTTCAATTGATCTTTCAGAGATTAATACCGAAGATGCAAATGGCCTTAAATTATATAATTCAGCAAAACAGATTCTTAAGAATCTTGGCAAAGATGGAAATGTTATTTCTTTAGCTGATACAGCTGACATAACTGCAATTTTTGAAAAGACCCGTTTCAATGGAGATGGCATAATCACAGAGGCATCAACTGATGATGAGACTGAAAAGGCAACCATAGCTGCAGTAGTTGCCACTATGGGTGGTGTTCAAGATAGAAGTGGTGTGGCTGGTGCTGGAGTTGACCAGATAGAGAATTTCTACAAGAATCTTTCAGATTATGTTTCATGGTGCAATGCCGAAGTCAAGGCCCCTTATGGCGAAAATACCGATGCACTTATTGACGCATATAATGCATTGGATGCCAAGGTTAAGGACTATTTCATGCGTGCTGAGCTTGCTGCCTTTTCTCCCGAAAGTACCTCTTCTCTTGATGTTCAGACAGCCCGTATTGAGGCAATAAGTGCAGAGAACCTCGCATCTAAAAAGGAGGAGATTGCAGCATATCCATTGGCAAGGATTACAGGAAATTCCGAGATCGATTTAACTTCACCAATAAATCCTGCATGGGCTGCCCAATTTGATTTAGTCAGGAGTGTGGCTATAGGAGAGGAGAAAAAGGCTATTACCCTTGCAGATTGGAATGGCATAGGTGCAAAATTTGCTGAATATGTCGCATGGAAGGGTGCCAAGGCTGGATCTGCAGTTGAGTCATTGGGTCTTGACTCTATCAAGAATTTCATTTCACAGGACAAGAAAGCTGCATTGCTTGAGCTTGTATCTAAAGATGCTGCACTTAAGGAAGAGGCGGAAAATATTGAGATGGTTGACAGATTCCTCTATATTTTCAGGGATTTCTACAGATTGTTGAGAAACTTTGTCACCCTTGTTGATTTCTATGACAAGGATAAGGATACTATTGCAATTTTCCAGAGCGGAACTTTGATCATTGACCAGAGGGCATGCCGTTTCTGTATGAAAGTTACTGATATGGGCAAACATAATGCCTCTGCCGCCGCAAGTGGAATGTATCTGTTGTACTGCGACTGTAAAACAAAGAGTTCTCCAGCTACTTTGCAGATAGTTGCTGCTGTAACAGTAGGTGACATCGGTGAGTTTATGGTTGGAAAGAATGGTATCTACTATGACAATGCCGGTGTTGAATGGGATGCGGTAATAACCAAGATTATAGACAATCCTATTAGTGTTGCACAGGCATTCTGGTCTCCATACAAAAGAATGGCAACTGCTGTTGAGAATCTTATAAACAAGAGTGCAGCTGATAAGGATGCCAAGATGATGGCCAAAGCCACCACAAGTATAAATTCTGCACCTGCTGTGGCTGCTGCACCTGCCGGTCCAGACGGAAAACCGGTTCCTGCCCCTCCATTCGACATCGCCAAATTTGCCGGTATTTTTGCAGCAATAGGAATGGCTGTCGGTATGATTGGAACAGCTTTGGCAAGTATTTTCAAAGGTCTGTTTGAGTTGTCATGGTGGCAGCTGATACTTGTATTTGCAGGTATACTGCTTCTGATTTCAGGCCCGGCCATGGTAATGGCTTGGATGAAACTCAGAAGAAGGAATATTGCCCCTCTTTTGAATGCAAATGGTTGGGCTGTCAATGCTGCATCAAAGATCAGCATACCATTCGGTGAGACCCTTACTGAGCTTCCAAAATATCCTAAAATGAAACTTAAGGATCCTTATGCCAAGAAGGGAATGTCTGCCTGGAAAAAGTGGTTTATTGCAGGTGTTGTGATTGGAATGGCATTTGGCGCACTATGGTTGACAAATACACTGGCTTTTATAAATCTTAAATCACCTCTTCCATGCTATAACAAGCCGGTAGTAGAGGAGGTGGTTGAAACTCCTGCTGATGTTGCATCTGCTGATTCAGTTGTAGAAGTGGTACCTTGTAAGGATTCATTGGCCACAAGTGGCAATTAGGAGTTGATGCAGTCGGTGTATGAAACGGAGTGATTTCTATTTTATTATTGCTGTTCTGGCCCTTTTTCTGCCGTTTGCGTTGATTGATCCTCTCTATGCGTGGTACAAGTCTTTCAATGCGGAACATGGTATGGTCATGAGTTTTCTGAAGTTTGCAATTCTCTCAACAATGGGAGAGATGCTTGGTTGCAGAATATCCACCGGCAAGTATGTTACACCCTCATTTGGCATCTTGCCCAGGATGGTTATATGGGGATTCCTTGGAATGGGAATCAATATGGCAATGATAATCTTCTCCAAAGGAACTCCCATGTTTTTGGAGTATATGGGATTTGAAAATGCCTCGACTCTTTTGGCGGCAGAGAGTTTCTCAATGGACAAACTTTGGGTAGCATTGTCGGTTTCTGTTGCCATGAATACCATTTTTGCACCGGTATTTATGACTTTTCATAAGATAACAGATGCCCATATAGCAGAGTTTGGCGGCTCGCTAAAGGCACTTGTCACACCTATACCTATGGCAAGACGTTTTGCAGAACTCAATTGGAATGTACAATGGGGCTTTGTATTCAAGAAGACAATACCTTTCTTCTGGTATCCTGCCCATACTGTAACATTTTTACTTCCACCGGAACAGAGAGTTCTCTTTGCGGCTCTATTAGGGATAGTTCTTGGTGTGTTACTGGCTGTCGCCTCCAAAAAATAGAACTATTTTAAAGAAAAACCACACAAAATTATTACTAATTTTGTTCCATTATGTATACTAAGAAAACCCATAAAGCCCATCCTTGGCACGGAATAAGCCAGGGAGATAACTTTCCTGAGGTAGTAAGGGCGTTCATAGAGATTGTACCTACTGATACAGTTAAGTACGAGGTTGACAAAGAGTCAGGTTATTTGTCATTGGACAGACCTCAGAAATTTTCAAACATTGTTCCTTCTCTATATGGTTTCTTGCCTAAGACATATTGCGGTCCAAAGATGGCAGAATTGACCAACAAGGCTTTGGTCAGGGATGATGTGGAGGGAGACGGAGATCCCCTTGATATATGTATCCTTACTGAAAAGGATGTTACACATGGTGACATTATTGTCAATTCACGTCCAATAGGAGGTTTGAGGCTTCTGGATCATAATCAGGCCGACGACAAGATAATTGCTGTATTGAGAAGTGATGCCGTTTATGGTATGATGACTGACATTGAGCAGGTTCCAAAGGATATTATCCGCAGACTGATACACTACTTCAGTACCTACAAGGACATTCCAGGCGAGCATACCAGCCGTATGCAGTTTGTCTCAATATATGGACCTGAAACAGCGAAGGATGTAATCATGCGGGCTACTGAGGATTATGAAGACCTCTTTGCTGATGCCAAAGTTGAGTAGATGAATTTATTTTAAGACTTATACTTTAACTTAATATTTTAAATTGCTGTAGAGGCTGCTCAATGGTCTCTTATCAAAGGAATAACCCCCTATTAGAGTGCTTTCTAATAGGGGTTCGCTGTTTATAGAGATCCCATTTGGCTCTCCATTTAATCTTTTTAACGGAGCAATTATTCTTTACACTATTTTTTTTATGAGTGAAAAGAACTTGTATGGCATATATCTGAAAGGAAAGTCCGGCCATGTGCCACTGATGAGAATTGACCGGCTGTGGCTGAAGCATTCAAAGCTCTCCCTGTTGTGGTAATGCCCCATGCCAGAGTTGCCAACTCCTCCAAATGGAAGATTGTCATTTGCTATGTGCATGATTACATCATTTATGCAGCCTCCTCCGGAGGATGTGCCCGCTATGATTTCCCAACCATCAGCCTCTTTTCCAAAATAATATAGGGCAAGAGGTTTCTCCTTTGTTTTCATGAACTCCAATACACTATCTTTGAATGGTTTTGAACTCTCATCAAGGGTGATTACAGGTAAGATTGGGCCAAAAATCTCCTCTTGCATTATTGGTGTGTCGAGCGAATACACATCAATCAAAGTAGGTTCAATCAGCAGGTTCTCCCTATCATACTCTCCTCCGTATATTATCTCACCCTCATCAAGATAACCGATAAGGCGGTCAAAGGCCTTTTCATTGATTATATGTACGTAGTATCTGTCTGGAAATATTTTGTTGTTGGCCGGATAACTCTTCCCCCTGTGAAGCTTGTAGAGTTCATCTTTGAACGATTTTATGAATCTCTCCTTTATATCGTTATGTATTATGATGTAATCAGGTGCTATGCATGTCTGTCCGCAATTGAGTGTCTTGCCCCAGGCAATCCGTCGGGAGGCAATCTCTATATTGGCAGTTTTGTCAATTATGCAAGGACTTTTGCCTCCAAGTTCCAGTATTACCGGTGTGAGGTGTTTTGCAGCAGCTGCCATTACAGTTTTGCCCAATGAAGGACTTCCAGTAAAGAATATAAGATCCCAACGCTGGTCAAGCAAAAAAGTGTTTACTTCCCGATTTCCTTGTATTACAGTTATATAATCCTCATTAAAACAACCTTTGATCATCTTTTCAAGTGCGGATGATACATTAGGTACGTATGGCGACGGCTTTAATACTGCAGTACATCCTGCCGAAATTGCTCCAACCAATGGAGACAAAAGGAGCTGTACGGGATAGTTCCATGGTGATATAATCAAAGTATTTCCAAGAGGCTCTTTTACTATGTAGCTTTTTGCAGGTTGAAGCTTGAGAGGGGTACTCACCTTTTTGGGGACACTCCATTTTGAAAGATGTTTCAAGTGGCTTCTTATCTCCTCCTTTACAATTCTGAACTCGGTAAGGTATGCCTCTTCATATGATTTGTGCAGATCTTCCCACAGTGCATCTGACAGCTCTTTCTCATTTGTTTCAATGGCATTCAGCAGTTTGAGGAGCATCTGCTTCCTGAATGTTACCGAAAGGCTCTTTCCGCTTTTGAAGAATTCCCTTTGTGACTCTATAATCCGTAGGATATTCTCTTTTGTGCCCTTTTCCATAGCAGTTCATTTATAGTGTTGCTAATTTATAAAATTGTTCCTTAGGTTCTTTATCCTTGCAAACCTGTTTGTATGCGAATTATGGAACTCTTCAATATAATAACTCTATTACTCACATTTGGTTTAACCCCAGCAGTTAAATTCTTCCTTTTGTGCAAGGAGGCTCTCAGGGGACTTGATTTGGGTTATGATGTTGGGATGTGACTGATCCCAGCTCCTTTTAATGCTGAAGACGTGCCGGCAATCATCTCGGTGTGTTGATGGAGCATCCGCTGCGCCTTTTTCAATAGAGAGTAGCGGTTTTGAACTGATAGATCAAGTTGTTATTTCATGCTCTGGTTTCAGTGATTTGAAAAATAGATCTCTCCGCATTGCATCTGGAATAGCGTAGACATCTATTTTTGTATCTATTCCTTCGTATAGTTTATTGTCTTTAAGGTTGCATACATAAAGAGTATCTGTTTGTGACAGATAGAGTGTCTCAAAACGGAGATCAAGATTGTCCTGAAGCTCAAGTGTGTAGGATAGGGCAGCCTCAACCTGTGACAT
>JAEIGA010002993.1_pt1 | contig 26633 bp, 23 predicted proteins | sample 9270691 | NCBI WGS metagenome assembly JAEIGA01 (sample SAMN17057246, study PRJNA624740) | gut metagenome | biome: biome; isolation source: fecal sample | host: Bos grunniens | place: China: Xizang | collected 2019 | reverse complement strand
GACTAGGGAATTTAGGGAATTTAGGGAGGAGGCTGTGCAGTACGGTAGGCCTAATCCCTAAACTCCCTAAACACTATCAAGGGAATTTAGGGAGAGCAGTGCGCATAGAGTAAGACCCCTCCCTAAACTCCTTAACTTCCCTACCTTATCCTCTAATGTAGTGTGGCATCTCTTCGGGAATCTCTAACGAGAACTCTACAAGGCCACTGACCTCCTCACCCTCGTACCATGGTGCTTGATAGATAAGTTTGCGCAAAGCACCCTTCTGGATGGTGTATGAATTGACCGAGCCTGTGGTGATAAGGCGGTTGATAATCTCACGCGAACGCGCAGAGTGGCATGGCATCATAGAGCGACCTAGCATATCTCCATTGACATCGCGGGAACGATGGTTCTGATACAAAACAACACCATCTAAATCGCATACTGTAATAGCACATGTCTTAAGGTTGTCACCCCATGGGCAACGTATATTCTCAAAATCCATAGTTATAGTTATTGATTAGGGTTAGTTTATTCTATAGGCGTTTCTCACTCCTTTGATGCGGCGTAGGGAGTGAAGCAGAGAGTCTACAACACCGCTACTTGGAACCTCGATGGAGAGTTGTGCTGTGGCACTACCATCACCCTTGGGGGTGAAGTTGATGCTTCGTATAGCCAGCTTCATATCCTTGCTCACCACATCCATAATGGTTGATGCCAGGCCTGGGATATCGGCGGCAGAGATTGCTACGGTGATGCGGAAGGCTCCCGTGGCATTATCCCTCCAGCGCGCCTCGATGACACGGTAGGGGTATCGCTCACGCATGCGGCGGGCATTGGGGCAGTCGCAGCGATGGATAGTAATGCCCGTGTTAATGGTGATAAAGCCAAAGATGTCATCGCCCTTTATAGGGTTGCAGCAGCGCCCTAGCTTATACTCTATGTTGTTGATACTCTCATCGATAACCAGAGCATCGCTACTCTGTGGAGCTACCTCCTCGCGCTCCTCACGAAGACGCAGCTTACGCTCCTCAACCTCGGCAGCGGCCTGGCGGCGCTCCTCGTCAGCCTTGCCAGAGAGCCAGTGCTGAAGGATCTCCTTAACGTGGCCAACCTCTATCTTCTGGTCGGCAATGGCAACGTAAAGCTCTCCGCCGCGGCGAATCTTGAAGTGCTTACAGAGGTAGGCAACAGCCTCATCTATGGCGATGTCTAGCTTCCAGTTGCGTAACTTACGCTCTAGCTCCTCGCGTCCTAGGCGGGCATGTTTGGCCTTCTCCTCACGAAGATAGGCACGTATCTTATTACGTGCGCGTTGTGTGACACAGATGGTGAGCCAGTCGGCTTTTGGCGTCTGGTCCTTGCGTGTGATGACCTCGCAGATGTCGCCATTCTTCAGAGGCTCCTTAATAGGGACTACGCGCCCTCCAACCTTACCTCCTGTGCATATAGCACCTAGTGAGGTGTGAATGTCGAAGGCAAAGTCCAACACTGTAGCCCCCTCGGGGAGCTTGCGGATGTCGCCGGTGGGGGTGAAGACGAAGATCTCGCCCTCGGAGGGTTTTGCTTCGAAGCGGTGGGCGATAGAGTCGGAGGTGGTATCCTCGAGGAGCTGTCGCAGATGTTGTAGCCACTCCTCGGCACCCATGCCGCCCTGCTTAACGCCCTTATATCGCCAATGTGCTGCGATACCACGCTCTGCAACCTCATCCATGCGCTCGGTGCGAATCTGAACCTCAACCCAACGTCCACTATCTGTAACTACGGTGGTGTGCAGCGACTCATAGCCATTGGACTTGGGGATAGATATCCAGTCGCGCATACGTTTTGGGTTTGGAGAGTAGAGCGAGGTGACATGGGAGTATGTTGTCCAGCAGAGGCGCTTCTCGCTCTCCAAAGGACAATCTATGATGATGCGTAGGGCAAAGATATCGTAGACACCCTTGAATGGCACCTGTTGCTTCTTCATCTTCTGATAGATGGAGAAGACCGACTTGGTGCGACTCTTGATATGGTACTTTATGCCATCTGCGTCAAGGAGCTTGCGTACGGGGGCGAGGAACTCCTCGATGAATGCTAGGCGCTCCTGCTCACTATCCTTAAGTTCGGTGACAATATGGTTATATGCCTCTGGTTCGATATGCTTTAGCGATAGATCCTCCATCTCGCTTTTTATGGCATAGAGGCCTAATTTGTGAGCTATCTCGGCATATAGGTTAAGGCTCTCCCAGCTCTTTGAGAGGCGCTTCTTCTCGGGGAAGATATCTAGCTGGCGCATAACCTCAAGGCGGTCGGCAAGCTTGATGAGGATGACTCGCGGGTCCTCGGAGTAGGAGACAATCATATCTCGAAAATCTGATGCTTGCTCCTTTGACCTCTTAAGTTTTATATCCGAGATTTTGCATAGCGAGAGGGTGATGCCTAGCACCTCCTCGCCAAACTCCTCGCGGATATATGAGGTAAGCTCCTCGAGGCGTGGGCTATGCTCCTGAATAGCGATGCGGACAACATCATGTATTATCGCCGCAACGGTGGAGTTACGCCCTAGGCCTATCTCTTCGGCTACGATGCGTGCCACGGCGACACCATGGTCCAGCATCGGCGAGCCATCGTAGCGTCTGCGCTCCTCAAGCTCTCGGTGGGCAAAGCTCAATGCCTTATCGACCATAGCTTGAGTCTTGGCAGAGAACTGCGAAGCTATAAATATTCTAAAGTCGTTATATCTCATACTCTAACTTTACTCTTTGTAAACTACAACTAAATCATCATTGCCTGTGGCATAAATCTTACGCTCCTGCTCGGAGAACAGCTCCGCAACGCTATGTCGTTGTACGCAAAAACCAGCATCCTCAAGGCGTTTATCATAATCGCGACCATATACTCTGCGGTGGTCGTATTGCCCAAAAAGCTCGGTGCGGCGCTTGGGGTCGGTGATAGAGTCATCCTCGAATGTTGTGGCACGGCTTCTATCCTCTGGAACAAGCATTATGCCCCAGCCCCCGGGACGTAGTACACGATGAATCTCACGCAGAGCAAGACGGTCATCGGCAACATGCTCCAATAGATGATTGCAGATAACAACATCTACGGAGCTATCCTCAAGAGGGATATGCTGTATGTCGAAGTGCATGTCGGCAAGTGGTGACTCCAGGTCGGCGGTGATATAGTTGCCCGATGCACCATAGAGCCTCCTGAAGTGACGCATAAGAGAGACCTCTGGGGCTACGTGCAGAAGGCGGGGATGCTCCTGAAGAAGTGTTGTGGAGCCTGTTATCCATAGCCAAATCATGCGATGACGCTCCAGGGCTAGGCATCGTGGACATAGCGCATCTTCACGTGAGGTGACATAGCCATAGGGCATGAACTTACGATATTGAGAACCGCAAATAGGACATCGGCGCCCACGACCTACATAGAGGATACCCATCAGGGGTACCATCCATCCTGCCATGCGCTGTAGCCAGCTACGTGGAATGTGGTTTAATGCCCAGCGAATAAAGCTCTTCATGGCACTATAGCGTTGTGCTATCTATAATTGAGTCAAGCTCCTGTTTGGTTGTGGTTAGCTGTGTGCGGCAAATATCGATAAGCTCCTTGGCACGCTTTGTGGCTGTGGTAAGCTCATCAACGCCAAGCGCTCCGCTACGGAGGCGCTGAAGGATGCTCTCAAGCTCCGCAATAGCCTCACTATAAGGTATTTTTGTCTTTGTCCTTGCCATATTATTTTGCTTTTTCGTTTATACTCTTAATCTCTGCATCTATTGAACCATCATATAGCTCGATGCTTACCCTTTCGCCGATATTTGCATCGTGAATGCTTGTTATATTACCCTCTGTGCTACGAAGCACGGCAAAGCCAAGCTTGAGGATATTGGCTACGGAGTAGGACTCTATAAGCCGCGAGGCATCATCAAGGCGTTGATGCTCCGAGGTGAAAAACATATCGAGCTGATTGCGTAGGGTGTTGCCAAAGGTGTTGAGCTTAAACATCTCGGATTGAAGACGCTCCGAGCTGTGGCGTTGAAGCTCCATGAGGTATTGCACAACACGTAGGCTCTCATCATGAAGTTTGCTATTAACGAGTGTAAATAACTCCGTGGCTATGTTTGCAACAAGGGTCATCTCGGCGTCAATGCCCTCGACAAGGAGTGTTGCAACGGCGGTGGGAGTTTTACACATAGTATGTGCAACCATGTCTGTAACCGATATATCCTTATCGTGGCCTATGCCTGTGATGATAGGTAGTGGAAACTGCGCTACATGTGATGCTATGCGATAGGAGTCGAAGAGTGCGAGGTCGCTGGTGGACCCACCACCACGAATGATAGCCACAACATCATACTCCTCCTCTCTTTCGGCAATGGCATGCAATGCCCCTATGATGCTATTCTCGGCACCATCACCCTGCATAAGGCTCTCAAAAAGGGTGATTTCAAAGCGATAGGGCGCACGGCTAATCTCCTTGATGAAGTCGCGGTAGCCCGCTGCCGTGGCACTCGAAACTACGGCGATGCGTAGTGTGGGTCGCGCCAATGCCAACTCGTGATTCATATCCCACACACCATCGGCCTCGAGGCGTGCTATGGTTTCACGGCGGCGGCGCTCCACCTCGCCAAGGGTGTAGTTGGGGTCTATGTCGATAATCTGTAGCGAGAAGCCATATACCTCGTGGTAGGTGACCATAACACGCACCATGACGCGGATACCTGCAGATAGTGGCCTTCCCGTTGTGGTGGCAAACAGGGCCTCCATGGAGCTATATGTAGAGCGCCAGATAACAGCACGTGCCTCGGCACGCGGAGCCCCCTCGTTGCTACCCTTCTCAACAAGATTTAGGTAGCAGTGTCCCGACCTATTTACCTTAAGCTCCGATATCTCGGCGCTTATCCATAGTGGCGAGCTGAAGCGACTCTCAAGCGAGGTGCGCACCATACGTTGTAGGTCGTATAGTGTGAGGCTCTGCTCCGAAGAGGTATCTATAGATAGCTGTTGCTGGCTCATAGTCGTTATCGTAATATCACCCCATACTCTATGGGTAGCTCTTTATTAGCTGGGAGCTTGAGATTAACAAGGTGTATGCTCGGCACAGGCTCTCCGTTGCGTTGTGCTGGGGACCATCGTGGAGCCTTGGAGATGGCACGTGTAACACACTTCAGGAATTGTCGTGATGTGCTATCAAGTACCTCGTCTATGGTTACAACGCCTTGTGCATCTACGGCTATGCGCAGCGAGACACGCTCCGCAGGGTTGTTGTTGTTCCACTTGGTATGTTTGGCAAGATAGGAGGTGTAGTTGGTATATCCTTCGTGGGAGAAGGTGGCTGGGGTGTCGTAACGTAGGGTCACGATGATAACACCCTCCGAGGCCTCGGTACCCCACTTTGCAATGGTCTCCTCGTCTGCTGGCAGGACATCTATGCTCTCGATATCTTCATGTGGAATGTCATCTATGCTAGACACAATGTTCCCATTAACCACATAAAGCGGTTCGCGGGCTGTAAGAAAGCCCGTACACAGAAGGAGGAGTATGAGTGTTATGAAAAATCGCATTATTGTGGAGTGTATACAAAAAGACGACCAATCCTACGGAGGGATGGCCGTCTAATAACAGCGAGAGCCTAATATTGTCCCTCCTACAACTCGCTCTCCTTGAGACGCTCGGCATTCTCGGCTACGATGAGCTGATCGATGACATCCTGAATGTCACCATCCATAAATGCCGATAGGTTGTAGATTGTGTAGTTGATACGGTGGTCGGTGATACGTCCCTGTGGGTAGTTGTAGGTACGAATCTTTGCCGAACGGTCACCTGTAGATACCATGGTCTTACGCTTTGATGCGATCTCGTCTAGGTACTTCGAATACTCAAGGTTGAAGACACGTGTGCGCAACTCCTCGAAAGCTTTGTCGAAGTTCTTAAGCTGTGACTTCTGATCCTGGCACTGCACGACAATACCCGTAGGGATGTGGGTAAGACGAATAGCAGAGTATGTGGTGTTTACAGACTGACCACCAGGTCCTGAAGCACAGAATATATCCTTGCGGATGTCGTTCATAGATATCTCTACATCGAACTCCTCTGCCTCTGGGAGTACAGCAACAGAGGCCGCAGAGGTGTGTACACGACCCTGTGTCTCGGTCTGTGGCACGCGCTGCACACGGTGAACACCCGACTCATACTTCAAGGTGCCATATACGCTCTGTCCTGTAACCTTCAAGACAACCTCCTTATAACCACCTGCTGCACCATCTGATGATGATGTAATCTCGTAGCGCCAGCCCTTCGACTCGATATACTTTGTGTACATGCGGAGAAGGTCGCCTGCAAAGATTGCAGCCTCATCGCCACCGGTACCACCACGAATCTCGACAATAGCATTCTTGTCATCCTGTGGATCTTTAGGGATAAGGAGTAGCTTAATCTCCTCCTCCATCTTCTCAATAGCTGGCTCGAGGGTAGCTACCTCCTCGCGTGCTATCTCGCGGAACTCCTCATCTTTCTCATTTGCGAGGATATCCTTTGCCTCTGCAAGATTTGCAAGGGCGGTGCGGAAACGATCCGAGGTCTCGATGATAGGCTCAAGCTCCTTGTACTCCTTGGTGAGCTGAATGAAGAGCTTTACATCAGCAATAACTTCGGGGTCGGTCAATTTCTGACCAATCTCCTCATATTTCAACTTTAGGCCATCCAAACGGATGAGAATTGAATTGTCTGCCATATAATGCGGTTTATGTAATTTCCTACTGCTTTAAATTATTTTAAGCGCAAATATAGCGATTATTTTTCAAAAAAAATAAAGTGTTAAATAGTTGTGTATTAAATAATTTAATATTTAGCAGAAAAATAATGTAAAAAAATTTAACGAAAACTCTTGACAAGGGCTTTTTCATGTTGTATATTTGTACCGGCAAACGGGTTCTAATGATAGTCAAACAGAGCAAGTGTACAAGGGTTATTACTATTGTGATATAATGTTATTAACATCTATAAATATCAGTATATAAATATTATACGATAAGTTATAAACATAATCTAATAATTAATTAACAAGTTTATTAACATCGGTCGATACTTTTTAAAATGAAGAGTTATGGTTCGGTGACAGGGGTTTATTACGCAATTTTTTAAACTTAAAATATTTAACAAATGAAATTCTTATTACAGCCAGAAAATGGGTCGTCATGGCGTGAGCCTTTGGTCTACTCCTTTGAGCTAGAGGAGGCTGCAGATGAGGTGCAGATAGAGATTAGGGATATTGTCAAGGGTGTCGATATCGCGAGGTTGAACCTTTATGGTGTGTCGAAGGCCGAGGTCGATATTGCCCCCTATTTGAAGGAGAAGTCCGATGTTAGCCCTAGGGATGAGGCGATGGGGTTGTACCTCTCTAACACATCGTTTAGTGTGGTGGTTATAGTAAATGGTGTAGCCTCGGATGTCCGCACTTTTCATCGCGAGAGGATAGATACCTCCGTGAAGGGAGTACTTACAAAGCAGGAACCAAATTCAAAAATAGGCGAAGGAGAGACGATACGAATGACAATTTATGCGCAAAGAAGTGTTACGGTGGTTGTTAGACGCCAAGCATCGCAGCAATATATCAGTCCGTTTAGTATCTCTGCTGTGGGTATTCCTGTAGAGTTTATCTATCCGGTGTTTTCCGATGATGATGGTCTAGTGTCGATTGATGTAGATATATCGTGCGATACCGAGCCGCGCAAGACATATACCTATAAGTATGTGCCTCGTGAGGCGCCATCGCAACAGGTTGTCTGGTATGATAAAAAGGGTGCTGTGCAGAGTTATGTTTTTCCACAAGTGAAGAGGCGTGTTTGTGAGGCTATTCTCTCTGGAGATATGGTTATCGGCAAGGAGCATACATGGGAGCTAACCTCGGCATACGAGAGTCCCGAGGAGCTGGAGCGCATACGCGGTGTTGTGTTTGCCGATAGAGTCTACTTCAATGTAGGTGGTAGGTGTGTTGAGGTGGAGATGCTCACGCGAACTATCTCCGAGGAGTCTAGGAATCTGCAGATTGTGGTTAAAACAAAAGATGTTTAGAGGTATGATGAGAGTTTTTATTGATGATGTGGAGGTTGGGGTGGTTAATGAGGGCTTTAGGCTTCCGCTTTATAGGTTTTCGGCTCTGCGAGGTGTTGAGGGATGGCGCGAAGGCTCCGAGGTAGTTTTGGAGGTAAGGAGTATGGATGGGTCTGGAGATATGTTTGGCATGAGTGAGGAGCTGCATCGCAAGTCGGTATTTAACGACAGTTATCATAGTGCAAGGATAGAGGTTGGAGGTGTAGTAATCTTCTCGGGTGTCGCCACACTTCTGGGTGTTAAGCGTAGAGGTGGGGAGGTGATATATAGGGTAAGAGTTCGTGTGGGAGGTGCCGAGTGGGCAGATAACGCTGCTAATACTCGGTTGAGCGATACGGCAATAGATTTAGAGCTGTGGATGTATCCTCGCGATATAAATAACACATGGAGTAATCCTGCTGCTGTAAGGATGCTGCCTCTGCACCGTGATAGCTATGTTCAGGAGGCCGAAACAGGAATCCTAGTGCCACAACAGACACTCCTCCCACATAACTATTACCCCTTTATTTCGGTGTCGGCGATTATTGATAGCATTGCTAATGAGGCTGGGTATCAGATATGTAGCAACTTTTTGAGTAGCTCATTTGCCAAAAAGCTGATGATTAGCGGAGCATATAAGCGTGTGGAGGCTAGCGAGGCTTATGCCTCGATGGGCTTCAAGGCTCTCCGCACCTGTACCAACACCGCGCAGGCGTCAATCATAGGTCGTGTAGATGCCTATAGGCCTGTAGGCGGCAGCAACGTAGGAAATGTAGTTGATACGGTAAACCCAAATACTCTAGATGAGAATGGAAACCTGTCTATTGGAGCTTACGATAATGGGGGCTGCTTTACGTTTGAGAATAATGTGCCTACATTTCGCCCCAAGCGCGAGATAAGCGTAGCCTTTGATATCAACTTGCATTATACTACCGAGTATCGCATAGCATCCTCATCGCGGCTTTGTGGCTTCGATACGCTCTATCTGGGCGATGAGTGTTATGTCGATGTGGGACTCCCTAACCACTTTGCTAATCGTAGTAATGAGATTGTCCCAGGGGCTGGATATAAACTCTTTATCTTCGACTTTGACCCCGCCAAGAGCTACTACCTTACGGGTGTCGGCGATATCACGGCAGCGGTGACAGAGATAAGTTTTGAACCAGGGTTCAGAGGAGTTGCAAAGTTATATGTTTCGAACTCTGCAGAGGGTATCCGCCTACCTTATACGGGTGATTGGGCGATATACGATAGTTATGTTGAGGAGAGGGGTACACGCGAGGTGAAGATTACCGTGCGAACCTCATTTAGCTCGCTCTCTCCAACATCCCCCAAGCGCTTCAATGAGGTATACTTTTATGGCGCTGAAGAGGGCATGAAGCTTACGTTGCATGCAGGGTGTAGCATCACGCCAATCTTTGGTGGTGTGGCTGGATATGGTGAGAAGGTGACGTTTAAGGATATTGCCAATCACGACATCTCACAGGCTCAACTTCTGGAGGCTATAGCCCACCTCTTCAACCTATGTATCTACACCCATCGCCCCTCAAAGAGGATATATATCGAGCCGTATGATGATTTTTTTGCTGGCGGTGAGGTGGATTGGCGAGATAGAGAACTCGATGGCGAGGTGACGATTGAGGAGTGTGTGGCAGATAGCTTTCTTGTGACCCGCTATGGCTATCAGCCATCGGATGGTGCCACGAAGCGTCTTATGGATGGTGACTCCATATTTGGAGAGTGGAATCTTATGGGCGATAGCTTTGCTGTGAAGCAGAGTGTTGCCTCGAGGCTAAATCCCCTCTTTCTAGCTACGGCATCTATGCAGGGAGCTATAGGCGTGGCACCCTCGGCGGCGCTGCTTGCGGTGGGAAATCGTGATATCGTTGATGACCAGGAGTATGTGGCACCACGTGTGGCGCTCTATCATGGCCTGAAGCCCCTTACGGGTAAGGAGTATTGGCCTATGGTAAATAGCATTAAGCAGTATCCTCTTGTGGCCTTTCACTCTCCCGAGTGTGGTGAGACACTCTGCTTTGAGGATAGAGATGGGTGCAGTGGCCTACACCGCTTCTACGACAATGAGATGCAGGAGGTGGCACAGCGACAGAGGGTTACGATGGATATCTATCTTCCGCCAGCAGAGTATATATCGCTTTTTGACCCCAATAGCAGTGGGGCTACGATACGTTCGCGCTTTAGGCTCCAGGTGGGTGGTAATAGCTCGTTGTTTCGTCTTGATGAGATACTTGCCTATGATGGTGAGCGAGGAGTGGCACGATGTAGGTTTCAACGCTTGAGGTGTGACTAACGATTATGATGATGAGTGGAGTTCGCTCACCGCCAATAGGAGATTGGAGGAGGCAAAAGGCTAAAGTCTAAAAGTAGTGAAAGTAATGATAAAAATGTTATGAATCAGAATATTAGAATTAAAAATGAAGTAGACTGCACGATAATAGATATCGAGGGTACAATCGGAGTGGATGAGTCGTGGCAGTTTGATAATCCCGATAGTCGTGTAGCTACATACGAGCGATTTAGGGAGTATGTATCACAAATATCGGATATCCGTAACAGTGAGATACGTGTCAATATCCGCTCTACAGGTGGCGATGTAAATGACGCGCTATTGATTTACGAGGCGCTTCGTGCCACAGGTGCTAGGGTGATTACCTGTTGTTATGGTTACACCGCCTCGGCAGCAACAATCGTGGCGCAGGCGGCGAGTGAGGGGTGTCGTTTTGTAGCACCATCATCGCTATACCTCATTCACAATTCGATATGCTCTACGGAGGGTAATGCCGAGGAGCTTATGGCCGAGGTGGAGATGCTGCAGCAGACGGATTGCCGCTTGGCAGAGATATATGCTTCGCGTTCGGGGCGCAGCAATGAGGATATTGCAGCCCTTATGGCCGAGAATGGAGGCCGTGGCCGCTGGCTATCCCCTGCCGAGGCTATCGAGCAAGGCCTTGTGGATGGGGTTCTGGATGAGCATAACGAAGGCTCAATCGTGGAGTATGCCAAGCGTGGTGTCATGGCACTTCTCAAGAGTATTGGTATAGGAGATGTCGCTCCGCAGACTACCGTAAACCATGCCTCGACACATGCCGCTTTGCGAAATCTTATGGAGAGGCAGGGGAGTGTAGCCCCTACAACGGTGAAGAGTGTCCAAGACCCCGACCCTGTAGATGTGAAGCACGACCCTCGCACCATGGCCTATGAGGAGGATGCTCGCAATATCCGTCTTCGATAACCTTGATTTAGAGAGATAAAACTAGCAAAAACCTTTTTATTAACACATTAAACATTTTAAAATTATGGGACTTATTGAAAATGCAAAGACCTACACAGGTCGTGACCTTGAGACTATCTTCTTCCGCCCAATGTTTGTGGGTGAGAATGCCGAGCAGCTTGGTATTCGTGTTATGTACAACATGCCAGTACCTACTACAATTCAGATGTGGAGTCCAAGTAGCGATGTCTTGAAGAGGTATAGCTCGGGCTGGACAGGTGGTAACTCAGCAACACGTGTGCAGAAGAGTATTGACATGCAGAAGCTAAAGGCCGAGGTGGGATTCTCCGCATCGGACTACTTCCAGAGTGTCTACGAGCTTATCGTAGGTCGCTCGGATGTGAATCTCGATGACCTCACTGGTTCGGAGCTAGAGCAGGCCGAGACAGAGATGTTTAGAGCAGCTATTGCCGAGAGCCTTCGTGTGCTGATGTGGATTGGTGATACCGGTGCAGAGAAGTATAACATGATGGATGGCTTCCTCACACGTGCAGCGCAGTATAGCGAGTCGCCAACGGTGACAACATATAGTGCATCGGGTGAGGCCATAACTGCGGATAATGTAGTGGAGCTTCTCAAGGGTATGTGGGCTGTAGCTCGCCCCGAGCTAAAGGCGTTGCGTGGTGAGGGTAACCTAGCATATTTCGTGACGACAGATATCTATGAGGCTTATGAGGAGTATCTCGATGGTCATGCTTCCGATGGCGCATATATCGACCTTGTGTCGGGCCGCCGCGAATTGACATATCACGGAATCAAGCTCGTAGATATGGGCATCACGCAGTATATTTCGGAAGGTGGCACAGCATCCTCTTATTGTATGCTTACCGACCGCCGCAACCTCGTGCTTGCTGTTAATACCTCTGATTATCCAGGCTCGGAGGTGCGCATGTGGTATAACCCCGATGTAATGGAGAACCGCCAGCGAGCTACATTCCTTGCAGGTACGGAGATTCTCGATGAGACACTTATGGTGTGGGCATCGCTCTAGTTAGCGGCAGTGTATAATCCTTAACATTTAGAATTTTATGACTAAAAAAATTGCTACACGTGTGGTTGTAGCATCAAACCGCTCCGAGCCTCTTTTAGGCTCGGGCGGTGGCGGAAAAGCAGAGGTAGACAGGGTGTGGAAGTGGGGTAGTGATAATCTACTTCCTAATGCACTGTCGCTCCTTGCACGGCGCTCCGTGGCGCATCGCAGAATCATAAACGACAAGGCAGATTACATCGCTGGCAAGGGTGTTATCTACGATGATGGCATACCACAGTTATCGCATCTTGCTACATGCGCAAATGGCGATGGAGAGTCGCTGCGAAGTGTGTTATCGCGTTTGGCGATGGATATGGCGATGTTTGGCAACGCCTTTATGGAGGTTGTTACCGATGCTCGCCACTCGTTTCTCTCGTTCTATCAGATAGATGCCTCGAAGTGTCGCCTTGCGGAGGACTCAAAGCATGTTGTGGTGCATCACGACTGGTCTGCGTACCGTGCTGCAGAGGCTACTACGCTTGCGCTCTACCCCGAATTTTCGGAGGCGGCAGATGGCACTCTGCGTACTGTGGTTCACTATAAGAGCTATGAGCCTATGTTTTCGCACTATGGCGTGGCTCCATATATCGCGGGTCTTGATGCTGCGGCAATAGTCTATAAGACAGACCATTGGAACATCTCGCGTATCGACAATGCCTTCCAGCTATCGGGAGTAATGATGCTCGATAATGCTGTAGATAGCGAGCAGGATGCCGATCGCATAGTGCGCATCGCCGAGGAGAAGTTTGCGGGAAATCCTGGTCAGGTGCTATTTGTGTTGCGTGGCGATAGCGAGAATGATAATTCGCGTTTTATACCCATCAACACCTCCTCGGATGGTGATTGGCAGAGGTTACACACGCAGGCGGAGTCGGACCTTGTTGTGGCACACTCTTGGTTTCGTTCGTTGAGTGGCTTGGACTACGCCTCGGGATTCTCCACAGAGCGTATTCTCAACGAGTATGAGGTGGCGCTAAACACCGTAATTCTACCCCAGCAGGCGGAGCTGATGGAGCCTCTGCGAGCTATAATTAGGATGGTGCTGGGTGTTGATGCCTCCTCGCTGGAGATTGTCAATAGACCACCTACACGTTCCAAGCCTGGTTATATGAGAATATGGGAGGCGCGTAAGGCCGATGGCCTAGATTATGATGAGCATAGTCCAGAGCAGCAGCGCTTCCTGGCGGAGATATCTAAAACATGATGAGTATGAAAACAATAATAACAACACAGCAGGTCGTGGAGTTGGCGTATGTCCCCGAGGGTGTTATGACCGCCGCAAAGATAACCATTGCAGATATTGTAGTTGCCGAGAGCAAATATTTGATACCAATCATTGGTGAGTCTCTCTATGATGCCCTTATGGCTGGCAGTTACACCTCGCTCTGCGAAGATTATGTAGCCCCCATGGTTGCAGCATGGGCGCGTTATGTTGCGGAGCCTCTCCTTGCTGGGCGATTGGGTGTCGGCTACGATAATGATTTTAGCGAGGCGGATAACGATGCTCGTGATGCTATAGTTATGCGTCTGCGTCATACAGCAGCGATATTTTCGCGCCGTCTCTCGGACTACCTAAATGCACATAGCGACCAGTTCCCAGAGTATAATCCTATTGATAACCCATTAAACCATTGTATGATAGATGGAGGTATTGTTCAGATATTTTAGTGCTGTAGTAGCTTCGCTATGTGGACTCTTTTGTCCCATAGCGCCCCTCATTGCTATTGCCACACTATTCATAACCATAGATTTTGTCACGGGCATCATAGCCTCACGAGCTGTGGCGCAGCGCGAGGGGCGTGAGTGGTGGTTTGAGAGCCGCAAGGCGTGGCGCACGATACTCAAGGCGGGGTTTGTGGCCATAGCTATAGTGATGATGTGGATTATGGATAACCATGTTTTGGAGTTCATGCACCTCAATATGGCAAAACTATTTACCGGCTTTGTATGTGGTGTCGAGCTGTGGTCGTTTTTGGAGAATGCGTCAGCAATAAGTTGCTCCCCGCTTTTCAAGTGGATGAGCCGCTGGGTGAAGCATCGCGTAGAGAGGGAGGTGGAGGATGAGTAGGGGTATTCGTAATTGTAATCCAGGAAATATCCGCCACTCAAAAGTCCGCTACGATGGTGAGGTGGTTCCTAGTAAGGATGATGAGTTTAAGGAGTTTGAGAGCATGAGCTACGGCTATCGTGCTATGTTTGTGCTACTCGATAGCTATAGACGAAGATATGGTCTAGATACCATTCGCAAGATGTTAAATCGCTATGCTCCCTCCACGGAGAACTTCACCGAATCATATATTCGCTATGTGGTGCGTAGGACTGGGATCAGGGCCGATGAGAGGCTGGATACGCTCTCGGCGCGAGATATGATTCCCGTTGTTGCTGCGATGTCGGAGATAGAGAATGGCGCGAAAGTTGTGATGGCGGATGTGGAGATGGGGTGGCAGATGTTTATGGAGTCTCAACCATAGTGACAGCCCCTTCTCCTAGCTCCTAAACCTTGTAATTGTCTCCTCGAATGATGGGGGTCTGCACAACATACTTGTTGGCAGCCCCCATTTTCTGTTATTATTGAAGATAGGTATTTGAATGTTGGATAAATTTTCGTAAATTTGCGTGTTTGGAATATTCCAGATATGGTAGGAGAACTAAATTTATAAAACATCAAAATATTATGAAAAGAATTCTTGTAACAGGAGCTACATCGGGTATTGGTCGTGCTACAGCGTTGCGCCTTGCAGAGCCTAATACCGAAATCATCATCACAGGTCGCCGCAAGGAGCGTCTCGAGGCGTTGAAGGCGGAGGTTGAGGCAAAGGGTGCGAAGTGCGTTGTTCTCAACTTTGATGTTCGCTCGGAGGCAGAGTGTATAGAGCATTTGAAGCCTCTTGGCCGTGTAGATATCCTTATCAACAATGCAGGCCTTGCAGCGGGTTTGGAGCATATCGACAAGGGTGACTCTCGCGATTGGGATGCTATGATTGACACCAATGTCAAGGGTCTTCTTTATGTTACCAAGATTATCAGTGGCGCTATGGTCGAGGCTGGCAAGGGTGGTCATATCATCAACATAGGCTCTATCGCCGGCACAGAGCCTTATGAGAATGGTGCTGTCTATTGCGCCTCGAAGCATGCCGTACACGCTATCTCGATGGCTATGCGTGCCGATTTGTTGAGCGCTGGCATCAAGGTTGGTGAGGTGCGTCCAGGTATGGTGGAGACCGAGTTCTCGGAGGTGCGTTTCCATGGCGACAAGGAGCGTGCAGAGGGTGTATACCGTGGCGTTGAGGCTCTTCAGGGTGAGGATATTGCCGAGGCTATCCACTGGATGCTTAACCTCCCAGCACACATGAACGTAAATGATATTGTGCTTATGCCTACATGCCAGGCTGGAGCATACTACACCTATCGCAAATAGTTGATGTTATGATAAGAGATTTTATGCGTATATCAATGTTTGGCCTTGTAGCTATGGCACTCTTTGCTTGTAGCTGCACAAAGAGTGATGCTGTGGCCAAGGAGCCAGAGCCAGAGCTACAACCTACAGAGCCTGCAGCTCGCTTTGAGGTATTTCAGTTGTTGAACCCATCGGATATCCCATACCGTATTCCAGCGTTGGCAGTTACAAAGAGTGGTACGCTTATCGCAGTTGCCGACTATCGCCATAGCGGTACTGATATTGGTGTTACCGATAAGGGTCGCATCGACCTACATTATCGTCTATCACATGACAACGGAAATACGTGGAGCGATGTAATGCCACTAATCGAGGGTCAGGGTGCTGCATCTCCAGACTTTATGAATGTAGGTTTTGGTGACCCATGTATCGTTGCAGATTGTGAGTCTGACAGAGTGCTTCTTTTGTCGTGTGCGGGTAATGTCTCATTCCAAAATGGCACACGTTACAACCACCAAAACATCGCCCGTTTCTACTCCGAGGATGGCGGTAAGACATGGAGTAAGCCCGAGGATATCGCCGAGTCGATATATTCGCAGTTCGATAACTCCTCGTATGGCCCTGTGCGTTCTATGTTTGTTGCTTCGGGACGTATCATGCAGAGTCGTAAGACAAAGGTTGGAGAGTATTATCGCCTCTATTGTGCTGTGCTGGTGCGCGATAGACAGGCAAAGCACATGAACTATATCCTCTTCTCGGACGACTTCGGTGGCTCATGGAAGGTATTGGGTAATATCAACACCCCAGCGGTATATAACACTGCTGATGAGCCAAAGGTTGAGGAGTTCCCCGATGGCACAATACTTATCAGCTCGCGCTATAATGGTGGTCGCTACTACAACTTCTTCATGTATACCGATGTAAATAGTGGCGCAGGAGTATGGGAGGAGGCTGCATTCTCGGGTGCTACAAATGGCGGTGTAGAGTCGAAGGATAACTCTACCAATGGCGAGGTTATGCTCATCCCTGTAACACGTGTTGCTGATGGCAAGCCTATGCACATCATGTTGCAGTCGCTACCTCTAGGCCCTAGCCGTAAGAGCGTAGGTATCTACTACAAGGAGTTGGCCTCTGACGAGGATTATTACACCCCTGCAGAGTTTGCGCAGAAGTGGGATGGTGTGAAGCAGATTACCTCTCTCAACTCTGCATACTCCACTATGGCATGGCAGAAGGATAATCGCCTAGGATTTCTCTATGAGGAGGAGACACACGGCACATCAAACCTCGCTTATGGTGGTTATACCATTGTATATGAGTGTTTTGATGTTGAGGATTTGACAGATGGTAAATATACATATCGCAAGTAAGAGATTATGAAAGAGGTACTTAAGTATTACAAAGACTTTCCCAAGGAGGGCATCATCTTTGTAGATATTATTCCATTTTTGCAGAATAAGGAGGTCTTCAAGCAGTTGATAAGTACTGTTGCCGAGGCTTGTACGACTCCCAATATTATAGCTCCCGAGGCTCGTGGCTTTCTCTTTGCGGCGCCACTCCTCATCGAGGCGGAGCATATAGAGAATATAATTCCTGTTCGTAAGAGTGGCAAGCTTCCTTTTGCCGAGGGTGATTTGCACGAGGTGCTAATCGAGAAGGAGTATGGCTTCGACAAGCTCTACTATCGCGTAAGTGACATTGCTGCGGGCAAGGTCAATGGTGATAATTTTGAAGTTACAATCCTTGATGATGTTTTGGCCACAGGAGGTACTGCCGAGGGTCTGGCAGAGTCGTTGGAGGCGCAGAGGGTTGTGATAGATGGTAAGGAGTATGGTGTGAAGGTGAAGGAGTTTGTCTTCATCGTTGAGATTGCCGAGCTTAAGGGTAAGGAGCGTTTGGAGAAGATTGCTCCAGTACGTTCAATAACAGTTATTTAATCTATCCAATGACGGATATACTCAAGCGTGAGATAAAGTTTCTGGCGGGTGTTGGCGAGGCGCGGGCGCGTCTTTTGGAGCGCGAGGTAGGTGTTCGAACTATCGAGGATCTTCTTCAGCGTTTCCCCTACCGCTATGTCGATCGCTCGCGTCTATTTCGTCTTAATGAGTTGGATGAGTCGATGGAGTCTACCTACGTGCAGCTGCGCTGCCGTGTGGTAGGTAAGTCGTATGTTGGTGATGGTGCCAAGAAGCGCTTTGTCGTGGAGATCAGTGATGCTTCAGGCCAGGCAGAGCTGCTCTGGTTTCATGGCATTAAGTGGATAGAGAAGCGCATAGAGTTGCATAGGGAGTACCTTATCTTTGGTCGCCCATCAATCTTCAAGGGGCGTGTTAGCCTTGTTCACCCCGAGGTGGAGCCTATCGAGGTGGCGTTATCTCGAAAGGTGGAGAGTAGCTTTCAGGGTATATACTCCACAACCGAGAAGCTCTCACAGATGATATCTGTTAAGATGATGCACACGCTAGTCCACAATGCGTGGCAGCTTGTTGCTACGGATAGCACTGCCTTTGTCGATCCACTCCCCGAGGATATGCGCCGTAGATTGGGGCTTATACCCCTCAAGGATGCTATATACAACATTCACTTTCCGCAGTCGGCAGAGATGCTTAAGCAGGCGCAGTATCGCCTGAAGTTTAACGAGCTATTTGGCGTTCAGCTTACTATCCAAGCGCGGCGAAACACCCGTCATCAGCGCGGTGGCGGATTCCTCTTTCCGCGTGTTGGTGAGGCGTTTAACACCTTCTATAGCGATAAGCTTCCCTTTGCCCTCACGGGTGCGCAGCAACGTGTGATAAAGGAGATTCGTGCCGATATGATATCTGGTAGGCAGATGAATCGTCTCCTGCAAGGTGATGTGGGTAGTGGCAAGACCATGGTGGCGTTTATGTCTATGCTTTTGGCTGTAGATAATGGCTTTCAGGCATGTATCATGGCACCTACGGAGATTCTTGCCCGTCAGCACTACGCCTCGATGTCGCGTTTTGCCGAGGGCCTCAATGTTAGGCTGGCAATACTTACAGGTTCGTCAAAGGCGAAGGAGCGCCGCATGGCATTGGAGGGTGCCGCCTCGGGTGAGGTTAATATCCTCATTGGCACTCACGCATTGTTAGAGGATAGGGTGCAATTTGCAAACCTTGGATATGTGGTTATTGATGAGCAGCACCGCTTTGGTGTTGAGCAGCGTGCGAAGCTATGGACCAAGAATCAGCAGCCTCCCCATATCCTTGTAATGACTGCAACGCCAATACCGCGAACGCTGGCTATGACGCTATATGGCGATTTGGAGGTCTCGGTAATAGATGAGCTACCTCCAGGACGTCAGCCTATACGCACCTATCACTACTTTGATGCTATGCGCCTACGAATGTTTGGCTTCTTAAGGCAGGAGATAGCCAAGGGGCGTCAGGTATATATCGTCTACCCTCTCATCAAGGAGTCAGAGAAGATGGACTATAAGGATCTCTACGATGGCTTTGAGTCCATATCTCGCGACTTCCCACTTCCGAAATATCGTATCACGGTATGTCACGGAAAGATGAAGCCCGATGAGAAGGATGCTGCCATGGCGCAGTTTAAGCGTGGTGAGGCAGATATCCTTATTGCGACATCGGTTATCGAGGTAGGTGTCGATGTGCCTAATGCTACGGTTATGGTTATAGAGTCTGCCGAGCGTTTTGGTCTTTCGCAGCTCCATCAGCTTCGTGGTCGTGTAGGTCGTGGTGGGGAGCAGTCCTATTGTATTCTCATGTCGGGCGATAAGCTATCGAAGGAGGGACGTGCGCGTCTAGAGGCTATGTGTGCCACCAACGATGGTTTCCAACTCTCGGAGCTAGACCTTAAGCTTCGTGGTGCTGGAGATATCCATGGCACGCAGCAGAGTGGTGAGGCCTTTCAGCTAAATATCGCAAACCTCGCAACCGATACACAGATTATGGAGGTTACGCGCGAGGAGGCATTGCGTGTGTTGGGTGAAGATGCAGAGCTTGTAAAGCCAGAGCATAGGTCTCTTCGTGAGTTGAGAGATAGGTATCGCAAGCGCGAGGTGATAGATTTTTCAGATATCTCGTAATAAATAATTTATAAAATCGTTATATTTGCACCGTAAATATATATATAACCCCATAATAGTATGGCACTTATAAGATGTAAAAGTTGTGGAAATCCAGTATCTAGCAAGTCAAAGGTATGTCCAATATGTGGTGAGCCTTTGGCCGCAGAGGTTCCTACAGCTCAAGCCGATGAGGCGATAGAGAGAGGTCCAAAGACCCTAAACGACATAATTGCAGAGCGTAGACGCGAGCGCACTGTAAACGATAGCCACAGCATTGAAGATGCGGAGGTAAGAAATAATGATAGTTACACTCGCGATGAGGTGCCGACACCTACTCCTATCCCAGCCCCTGTGCCTACTCCTACTCCGCGCCGTGAGCCAGAGGATATGGAGCAGCACTACGACTCCTCGGAGATAGATGACCTAAATGCAGAGCTGGAGCGTAACAGCCGTTCGTTGAAGGGCTATAAGTTGATAGTCCTTGTGTTGCTGGTGCTTCTTATCCCTGCGGCGTACTTTGGCGTAAGCTATGGTCTGAAATATCGAACTATCGAGGCGGATTATGCTATTGTTCAGTCTGCGCGCCAGCTTTTCGAGGAGCAGAATAGCATCCTTCAGCGCGATGCCGAGAGCCTTGTTGCGGAGCTTGAGAGCCTCAAGGATCAGAACGATACCATGATGGTTAAGTATCAAGAGGCTGTTGTCATGCTCGAGCAGTTGCAGAGGGAGAAGACGTATAATTACAACCAGTTGGCAAAGTATAAGCGAGAGGTGGAGACGTTGCGAGGGGTCATGAAGGGTTACCTCAAGCAGATAGACTCTCTTAACACCATCAATAGCAATCTTCAGGCGCAGAACGTAGCATATAAGAAGGAGATATCTACGGCGCAGCTTCGCGCCGATGTTGCCGAGGAGAAGGCCGATGAGTTGAATACCAAGGTGCGTATAGGTTCTGTGATACGTGCTAGTGGTATCCGCATGGTTGCATTGAGCGAGAAGTCGAAGGAGGTGCGCCGCATAAAGCAGGCTCGCCGCATAAGAGTAGACTTTGAGCTTACAGCAAATGAGCTTGCCGAGCCAGGTGAGAAGAGTATATATATCTGCATCACGCCACCTGATGGCTATGTGTTGTCGCCCAAGGAGCTTATTCCATTTAACTTCGAGGGTACGGAGATGATGGCCTCGGCGATGCGTAAGGTAGATTATGAGAACCAGTCGGTGCCTGTAAGCATCTTCTATGATGGATCATCCTTCGAGAAGGGAACCTATAAGGTAGATATCTATATTGATGGCCGTCATAGTGGTTCACAGGAGAGCTACTTCGAGTAGTATAAGCAGCATCGCTGCTGTTCGTGCCTAGCTCATGTTACATAACATTTGATGATTAGGGTCTGCCAACTAGAATGTTGGTCAGACCCTATTTTTTGTGTCTATATGGCTCTGTATTGTCGCCCTCTCCCCAAAATTAGGGGTATATGGAGTATCTATTTCCCAAAAATATGCGATTGTCTAAAATGTTGGTATGGAGTACTTTTGTAACCGAAATAGATACTTTATACTATGGAGAGCAAACAGATATTTATAGCGACAAAATACCTTATATATATTATAGCTCCGCTATTTGCTATTATGCCACTATGGGCTACGGAGCCTCCAAAGGGTGCGTTGCTCGAGGGTGTGGTGCTAGATGATGATGGTAATCCTCTTGCCTGTGCAACAATATTTGTTGATGGCACCTCGCGTGGTACTGTTGCCGATGCCGAGGGAAGATATACCTTGTATGTTGATCCTGGAAAGGCTGATGTTGTAGTTCAGATGTTGGGATATACTACCGAGGTTCATAACCTCGATGTTGTGGCAGGTGTCAATACCGTGGACTTTACTCTTGATAGCGAGGCTACAGATGTTGGTGAGGTTGTGGTGTCGGCATCGGGTGTTGGCCGTCTCCGCCGCTCGGCATTTAATGCCATTGCATTGGATGCCAAGGCGCTTCAAAATACCACACAAAATATCTCCGATGCTCTGTCGCGCGCTCCAGGTCTTAAGCTTCGAGAGTCGGGAGGTGTAGGCTCGGATATGTCGCTTATGGTAGATGGCTTCTCGGGTAAGCACGTAAAGGTATTTATAGATGGTGTTCCGCAGGAGGGTGTAGGAGGTGCTTTTTCGCTTAACAACATCCCTGCTGGTTATGCAGAGCGTATTGAGGTCTATCGTGGTGTGGTGCCTGTTGGTTTTGGCGCTGATGCTCTTGGAGGTGTCATAAACATCGTCACCAATAAGTCGCGCCGATTGTGGTATGCAGATGCCTCATACTCCTATGGTTCGTTTAACACTCATCGTTCCACGATAAATGCTGGTCAGACCCTAGAGAATGGTTTTATGTGGGAGGTATATGCCTTCCAAAACTACTCGGATAATAACTATCGCGTAGATGCCCCTGTTGAGGATTTTGCTACAGGACGTATCGATAGAGGTAATGTGGTCAATGTGGAGCGTTTTCACGACACGTACCACAACGAGAGCGTGGTTGCCAAGATAGGTGTTGTTGGTAAGCGCTGGGCTGATAGGCTTGTCTTTGCTATGAACTTCTCCAATATGTATAAGGAGATTCAGACGGGCGTACGTCAGGAGATTGTCTATGGTGATAAGTTTCGCCGTGGCTACTCTCTGATGCCCTCTGTGGAGTACTCCAAGCGCAACCTCATTGTTGAGGGTCTCGACCTTGCGCTTACGGCAAACTATAACCACAATGTAACCTACAATGTCGATACCGCGCAGGTCAAGTATAATTGGCTTGGGGAGACGAAGCGCTTAAACTCTCCAGGTGAGCAGTCCTATCAGAATATGCGTTCCAATAACGATAACTGGAATGCCACTGCTACATTGTCTTATCGTCTTGGTAAGATGCACACCTTTACTCTTAACCATGTCTTTAATGCCTTTGTTCGTCACAACACATCGCTTCTTGCTAAAAATCCCGAGGAGGAGGCTATCAACAAGCAGACTATGAAGAATATCACAGGCCTACAGTATCACTTCAGAGCCTCAAAGCGTTTCAATGCTCTTGTTTTTGCAAAATATTACGCCTTGGATGTTTCGGGGCCTATCGCCACAGATAGCAACAGTAGCGATTTTGTACGCACCTCGCGTCATGAAGGCGTCTTGGGCTATGGCGCTGCAGCAACCTATTTCATAATCCCATCGTTGCAGGCCAAGCTCTCATACGAGAGGGCGTACCGTCTGCCTACCATCGAGGAGATGTTTGGCGATGAGGACTTGGAGATGGGTGATGTAGGTATTCGCCCCGAGAATAGCGATAACATAAATGTAAACCTTTGCTATAGCGATGTTTATGGTGCCGATGATAATCACTCGCTGACTCTCGATGTAGGTTTTGTGTGGCGCGATACCCGCGATTATATCCAGCGAAACATCGTAGATGTTAGTGGCGGAAAGAGTGCCGCAACATATATCAACTATGGCAAGGTTCGCACATGGGGCCTTACACTCTCTGCGCGTTACTCCTTTGCCGAATGGATATCCATAGGTGGTAATCTCTCGTATATGGATGTACGTGATAACATGAAGATTGCCATTGGCACAGTTGCGCTGCCAAACCTAGGTTATGGCGATAGAATGCCTAATATCCCATATCTCTTTGCTGATAGCGATATCCGTTTCACGTGGCGTGATGCCATATTTGAGGGTGACCAAATCTCTGTGAGTTACGATAATCAATATCTGCATAACTTTCACTACTACTCCTCGCGCATAGGAACTAACAAAGATGAGTATATGGTTCCTTCGCAGTTGTCACATAACATCTCCCTAGGCTACTCGCTCAAGGGTGGTAAGTATAATATAACCTTGGAGTGTCGCAACTTCACCAACGAGAAGCTCTACGATAACTTCAGCCTTCAGAAGGCGGGTAGAGCCTTCTATGCAAAGTTCCGTGTATCCTTTGGCGGACGTTAAGTAGTTATTATAATTAAAATTTAAAAATATGAAAATTAAGATTATCTCAAAAATTATTATCGTTGCTGTGGCCCTGTTTGCTGCTGCGGCATGTCAGAAGGAGCAGATGCCAACACAAGAGTATAACCCCGATGCAGAGCGTCCCTATGTTATAGCCTCGCAGGGAACATTCTCTAATACCACGACCAACGCACTTCTCACTGCGGAGAGCCTTAATGGTGGCTCTATCGGTATGGAGCATGGTTTGGTCAATGATGGTGCCTCCTACTGGGTATTCTGGGGTGATAAGTACCTCTATGCTCTAACCTATAATCAGGGTAATGCAGGCACCACTCGCTCCTATGTTATGAATGGCGACTATACACTCTCGGCACGCTCTGCGGAGTATGCCGTGCGCCGCTTCACCACAGTAGGCATCTACGATGAGTTTGTCATGACCACCTCTACGGGTGATGGCCCCAAGGAGCTTGCCGATGAAAATGGATACCTCCCAAAGTCTATCCTTGTCTCGCTACTCGATGTGGAGCGTGAGACATATACCACCAACAATACCCTCGAGGAGCAGTATCTCGCAGAGAACTTCCTCGGCAATGGTGAGTATGTCACCCTCGCTGGCTTGGTTCAGGTAGATGATAAGCTCTACTCTGCTGCTGTGCCAATGGGCTTAAGTCAGTATGGTGTTAAGGCCGAGGGGGGTAAATGGGTGCGTGACGGATATTCTGATCTCATAAAGACCGAGTCTGGAGGTTCTGGCAGCGGCGCATATAAGGAGGGTGAGTTGCAGTGGACGCAGTACCCCGATGAGTGTTGGATTGCTGTATTTGATGATGAGAATCTTAACGGCAAGCGTCTGATTCGTACCGATAAGATAAGCTATGCTGTTGGACGCTACAAGTCACAGTATTACCAGATGATTTGGCCCGATGACAATGGTGATATATATATCTTCTCTCCTTCGTATGCCAAAATAATGGCAGATTCACGCCAACAAACGAAACTCCCAGCGGGTGTTGTACGTATTAAGTCTGGTAGCAATAATTTTGACGACTACTACGTTAATTTAGAGGAGAAGGCTGATGGCAAGTCATTCCTTCGCACATGGCACGTTGGCGGCAGTAAGTTCCTGATGCTCATGTATAGCAGTATCCTAGAGCCTGGCAAGCAGATGGTTGCAAACGAGCTTGCTATATTCGATGCTGTGACAGAGACATTAACCTACGTATCTGGCTTGCCTGCTGTGGAGTATATCTCGGGCTTTGGCAATGCTCCATATTATGAGAATGGAAAGGTATACGTGGCGGTATCTACCACTAATAACTATCCATCGATATATGTCATCGATGCCGAAACTGCTGTAGCAGCCAAGGGTTTGACTGTTCACGCTACAACGTTAAATGCCATAGGTCGCCTTGCTCCGTTGTAAACCAATGATTATGAAGAAGCTTATTAAGAAACTCCATCTTTGGCTCTCGTTGCCACTCGGTATAGTTATCTCTATCACCTGCTTCACTGGTGCTGTGCTTATCTTTGAGAAGGAGATAACCGAGTCTATTCAACGCAGGTACTACTACGTAGATAGTGTTGGTGACCAGAAGATATCCTTTGCAGATGCCATTTCGACTGTTGAGCCTCTCCTTGAGGAGGATCAGCGTATCACAGGTATTGTGGTCTCTCCCGATGCCAGCCGTACGTGGAAGGTGAGCCTCTCTTCGCCCAAGTATGCTGCGGTTTATGTCGATCAGTATAGTGGTGAGGTGCTAGGTAGCCCCAAGCGTCTATCCTTCTTCTCAACTATGTTTCGTCTCCATCGCTGGCTTATGGATACACGCCCAGCGGAGAAGGGGGCCATCTATTGGGGAAAGATGATAGTTGGCATTAGCACTCTTGCCTGCGTAATTCTGTTGCTTACAGGTGTTGTGTTGTGGATTCCGAAGTCGGTTCAGATGTTTAAGAACCGCTCTAAAATATCTGTCACACGTGGTTGGAGGCGCTTTCTTTATGACCTTCATGTCGCTGGAGGCATATATGCGACACTCCTTGTTCTTGCCATGGCTCTCACAGGCCTCACCTGGTCTTTTGAGTGGTATCGCGAGGGTTTGTATAAAATCTTTGGCGCAGAAGGCACCTCTCACGTAGCGGCAAGTAAGCAACCTCGTAGCAATGATGTCACAGCTCCTGCGGCGTATGAGGTGGCCTATGATGAGGTTATCTCGCGTTATGACTCGCATGGTGACGTTACCATTACGCCAAATACCATATCTGTAAAACTCGGTGGTATGGGTAATCCTCGTGCCGCTGATAAGTATACCTACAATCCTAGCTCGGGGGCTATAGAGTCTGTAACGTTATATGACGATGCGCCACGCCGACAAAAGATGAGTGGCTGGATCTACTCCTTGCATGTAGGAAATTGGGGAGGTATGATAACACGAATATTGTGGTTTCTTGCCGCGATGCTTGGCGCCACGCTCCCAATTACGGGCTACTATCTTTGGATTAAGCGTAGTTTCGGTGGCAAGAAGTAGCGATTTTGTATGTGAGTAGCTATTCTTGTGATAAGAGTAGGGGATTTTTCTCCTACTCTTTTTTTCTTTACAGCTCACATACCTCTGTTGTTTTCCCCTTCTGTAGCCTCTTTTCGGACATATTGCTTATATATATATAAATATAGGTATGGGTTATGATATTTAAAAAATATAAAAATTTTCAAAAATAATTATAAAATTAGTTGTAAAGTAATAAATAATTGGTATCTTTGCAGCCGCAAATGGGGGATTTATGATGTCGCTCGTGAGCAGAAAGGTTCTTGGATGGTTTTTTTGAAAAAAGT
>JAEIGA010002992.1_pt1 | contig 26654 bp, 22 predicted proteins | sample 9270691 | NCBI WGS metagenome assembly JAEIGA01 (sample SAMN17057246, study PRJNA624740) | gut metagenome | biome: biome; isolation source: fecal sample | host: Bos grunniens | place: China: Xizang | collected 2019 | reverse complement strand
GATATCGTTCTGGATGGTACCAGCGAGCTGGTCGAGGGTGCAACCCTGCTCCAAACCTGCTACGATATAGAACGCGAGGACTGGAAGCACGGCACCGTTCATTGTCATAGATACTGACATCTGGTCGAGTGGAATACCATTGAACAACACCTTCATATCCTCAACAGAGCAGATAGATACACCTGCCTTACCTACGTCACCAACAACACGTGGGTGGTCAGCATCGTAGCCACGGTGTGTTGCGAGGTCGAAGGCAACTGAGAGACCCTTCTGACCTGCTGCGAGGTTACGGCGGTAGAATGCGTTAGACTCCTCAGCAGTAGAGAAACCTGCATACTGACGGATAGTCCAAGGACGCATAACGTACATTGTTGAGTAAGGACCACGCAAGAATGGTGCGATACCTGCTGCGTAGTTCAAGTGCTCCATACCCTCGAGGTCTGCGGCTGTATAGTTCTCCTTAACAGGGATACGCTCGGCAGTCAACCAATCCTGCTTTGGAGCGTTCTGCTTGGTGCAGCACTCTGCGGCTGCAGCCTTATATTCTAAATCTGAAAATTTTGCTCTCATAGCTATAAATTGATTAGATGCCCAACTTCTTTAAGTAATCCTTCAAGGTCTCAAGAACGTTGCTCTTAACGTTGATGAAGTTAGTGATGCCCTGAGCCTCGAGCTCTGCTGCACAAGCAGGTGCACCAGCAACAACGAGGATAGCCTTGTCGCCCAAGAGCTCCTTAACGCGTGGAGCAACTGTTGCGTAGTCGTCGTCAGAGGCACATACAACTACGATCTCGGCCTTTGATGCCAACGCTGCCTCGACACCCTCCTCAACTGACTTGAAGAATGTGTTATCCTCAACGCGGATACCTGCACAAGCGAAGAAGTTGCAAGAGAACTGAGCACGAGCACGTGCCATACCCAAAGTACCGCAAGTGAGCATAAATGCCTTAGGAGTCTTGCCTGAGCGGTCTACGCCAAGACGCATCTCCTCGAAGGCCATAGCACCACGGTAAGGTACCAATACGTTCTCGCCCTCGCCACGCTTAACCTTGCACTCGCAGATGTTAGCGTCGGCAACCTCAGTAAAGTTAGGATACTGGTTAGCACCGAGCAAGATGAGGCGGCGTGTAGCGATAGCCTTATCCTTAGCCTCGGCAGAGGCCTTCACGCGAGATACCACGTAGCCCTCCTTGAATGCTGCGATGTAGCCACCCTTCTCCTCCAACTCACGGAATAGCTTCCAAGCCTCAGCTGCAATGCTTGATGTGAGCGACTCGATGTAGTAAGCACCACCTGCAGGGTCGATAACCTGGTCGAAGTGCGACTCCTTCTTCAAGAGAAGCTGAGCGTTGCGAGCGATACGCTTAGAGAACTCTGTAGGAGCCTCGAACGAGTAGTCGAAAGGCAATACCTCGAGAGAGTGTACGCCAGCGATAGCTGCCGACATAGCCTCAGTAGTGCCACGCAACATATTCACGTATGGGTCGTAAACGGTCTGGTTCCAAGTAGATGTCACGGCGTGAGCAACCATCTTGCAAGAGCAATCCTTAGCTGGGGCGTAAGCCTTCACGATGTTAGCCCACAAGAGGCGTGCTGCACGGAACTTAGCCATCTCGAGGAAGTAGTTAGCAGTAACTGCGAATGTAAAGCGAATCTTGCGAGCCACCTCGTCGATAGTAAGGCCACGCTCCATAAGCTTCACGAGGTACTCGTGAGCTACAGAGAGAGTGAATGCGAGCTCCTCGACGATAGTAGAGCCAGCGTTAGAGAATGTAGAGCCTGTTACGCCCACAACCTTAACACGCTTGTAATCAGCAGTAGCCTTGATAAGCTCAGCGATAACGTCGAAGCAGTTACGCTCGTTCTCCTTGCAGCCGCAAGTGCCCTTAACTGAGAGTGACTTGATGATTGGGTCGATGCAGAAGTTAAGACGAAGCTCATCCTTAGGCTCTGCAGCATACTTAGCGAGCACCTTGTTTGCAAGAGCAGCCAAAGCCTCAGCCTCGCCACCGCAGAATGTGAGCTCAACAGCTGTAGGCACGATGCCAGCGAGAAGTGCATCAACATCCACCTCGCAAGCACAAGTCTCGCAGAAGCAGAAGCCGAGCGAGTCAACGCCAGAGTTAAGAAGCTTCAAAGCCTCCTCGTTAGCCTCCTTGACGCACTTCACTGCGATTGTCTGGTGAACACGCCAAGTGTTGTCCTTAGAGACACCACGAACGTATGGGAACTCACCAGCCTCAGCACCAAGATACTCAACCTCGGCGAGGTTCTCGGCACGGTAGTAAGGGCGAACGTTGAAGCCCTCACCAGTCTTCCATACCAACTTGCGCTCATAGTCAGCGCCCTTAAGGTCAGTTGTGATAACGGCCTCCCACTGCTCAGTCGATACTGGTGGGAACTCCGCGAACAACTTGTCTTTGGTATTAGCCATAATTGTTTAGAGTTTAAAGTTTTTAAGTGTGTGATATATAATATCTTAAGTTTCAAGCTTGGTTGCTCCGACCCTCATAACGCACACGCACGTACGTTATATTAAGGGTCTAAAACACAACAAAGTTACAAAAAGCATCGTCGAAAAGCAAATTTTTTCCTCTAAAAATCGAACGGACAAGGGGCTTACAGCCATTTTAGTGCCTAAAAGGGACAGTCGTAGTCGTAGTGGGCAACGGGTTTTACCTCGGGCTGTGGCAGGAGTGTCTGCGTAACGGGAGTAACATCAGTAACAGGAGTAACGGTGGGGGCACCCCCTGTTACAGCTGTTACATCTGTTACATTGTTACAACCCGTATCAGGTTTAGATGCAACATACGTCGGACTCACTACGAGGTTGCCCTTAGCCTTGAGCTGGCCTCGGTCGACGGCACGCTTAACCTGCATCTGTGCCGTGCATCGCTGGAGACCCTTAGACTCCATCAGCTTGTTAACCAGCGTGGTACGCTCGATAGCACCACCGTACACGTCCTCTACCAAGACCACTATGTCGGCACGCTCATCGTCGCCTGAGGGTACATCCGTAAGCTCGGGAATGCCCTCGGCGTTAATCTCAAAGGCGAAACGCTCGAAGGGCTCGTTGCGGCAGAACTGCGGCTCGACGATGCTCTTCTCACCCACACGGTGTACGAAGAGTACACTCTCGGCCTTACGTTGTAGCGACGAGCCGAGGTGGCCACGTGCCTTATCACTGCCAGGGTTGGTGTGCAACACGCAGATGATATGTGTGCGTGAGCGAGTAGAGAGAGCCATAAGCTCAGTGATGAGGGCATCGCTCTCCTCCAAGTCGTTAGTGTTGCGTTGCAGGTCGGCAATGCCATCGATGACGACGATGTCGTAGTTGCCAACACTCATAGCGTCGTAGAGCATCTGACGACGTTCGTGCGGGGCGAGCTCACGCAGGGCAAGTGTCGTAAGGCGAGGCTCGACAATAGCACCTCCGAGTGCAGCACCCGTCATCGCCGTGATGCGGTTGATGACCTTACGCACGTGTGTTTCACCCTGCTCGGTATCGACCCACAACACACTCAAATACATATTATTAGATATGTTTTTGAAGTTGTTTATACGCTCTGCTGGCAGGGCTATTGCCGAGGCTACGAGTGCCGACGTGAGGAATGTCTTGCGACTCTTGGCCTCGCCACATATCGCCGAGATATTGCCACGCGAGCATACACACGAGCCGTTGATAGCCACGAGAGGCTCGATGTCGGGCATCGCACGACGCACATCGACGATGTAGGGTTGAATACGCTCACGCTTGAGGTCTGCCTCGAGGGCCTTAGCCTCGTCGGTGGGCGTGATAAGCTTGTTGATAAATGCAAATTTAGCATTGGAGGTATCCTCCGCAAATGTTGGTACAGACATAGATAGTTAGGGTTTAATATTAGTATTATGTTGTGAAAGAGATTGTAGCGTAGTGCTCTCTGTCTGTTCAAGAACTGAACTATGACACTGCAAATATACAACCCCACAGTGCCGAAGTCAAGTATTTTGACAATTATTTGTTTCTATACTTTTTGGAAACGGCAGTAACAGGTGTAACAATGTAACAGATGTAACAGGTGTAACAGGGGGGGGTACCCTTGTTACTCCTGTTACAAGGTGTTACAACGCTAAGGTTTTTCAAATTTTCAAGAGAGAGAGTAATAGAGAAGTTAGGGAGATTAAGGAAGTTAGAGACTTTTTCTCTCTCCCTAAACTCCTTAAATTCCTTAAATTCCTAAACTCCTTATTGATAGCATCAAAGAGAGTCTTATTCATTGATTATCACTCTACTACGTCATTCTGAACGTAGTGAAGAATCTCTCGGGATGCAATAACGTTCGTGATATCGTCGAGGGCCTTGCTATCCCAGAGATCCTTCGTTTCACTCAGGATGACATACATACAAATATCAAAGAGAATTTAGTGAGATTAGGGAAGTTAGGGAGATTAAGGAAGCTAGGAAAGTTAGGGAAATTAGTGATTTTCTCTCTCACTAAACTCCTTAAATTCCTTAAATTCCCTAAGTTCACTAACTTCCCTATGTTCCTTAATGAGTTCTGATAGGTTCTGATGAGTTCTGATGGGGAGTTTTTTTTTGAGGGCCGCCCCACAAGAACCCACAAGAACCCACAAGAACCCATTACTAATTTCTAATTACTAATTACTAATTACTAATTTTTTCTTATCTTTGCTTGCGAGAAAATTTTTAACCAAAAACTGATAAACTATGAAACGACTATTAGCACTCATAGCGATGGTGGCAATATGCACCTCGGCTATGGCTGATGAGGGTATGTGGCTGCTGCCCTACATCAAGAAGATGAACAGCAAGGATATGAAGGCCCACGGCTGCAAGCTCAAGGCCGAGGATATCTACTCAGCAGAGAAATCATCGCTCAAGGATGCCATCGTAATCTTTGGTGGCGGCTGCACAGGCGAGATTGTGTCGCCCGAGGGCCTCATCTTCACCAACCACCACTGCGGCTACGACGCCATTCAGAAGCTCTCGTCTGTCGAGCACGACTACCTCAAGGATGGCTTCTGGGCCCAGAACAACTCAGAAGAGCTCCCTGCCGAGGGTCTCTCAGTACGCTTCGTGCGTCACATCTGGGATGTTACGGCCGACATCGTGGGCAACATCCCATCGACAGCTGGCGAGGAGGAGTACAACAAGATGGTGGATGCCAACAAGAGAGCCCTTATCGCTAAGCTCGAGGGCGAATACCCTGGCTACGACATCATCATTCCAGGCTTCTTTGGTAATAATCAGTTCTTCGCCTTTGCCCACGAGACATATACCGACGTGCGTCTTGTGGGTACACCTCCATCATCTATCGGTAAGTTTGGCGGCGACACCGACAACTGGATGTGGCCACGCCACACTGGTGACTTCTCGGTATTCCGTGTATATGCTGGCAAGGACAACCGCCCCGCAGCCTACTCCGAGGAGAACGTCCCTTACAAGGCTGATAAGTGGCTCGACATCTCGCTCGACGGCATCGAGGAGGGCGACTTCGGTATGATTATGGGCTTCCCAGGCTCTACAGAGCGTTATATGACATCCTACGAGATTGACTATATGCTCGAGGTCGACAACCCACAGCGTATCTACATCCGTGGTGAGCGTCAGGCGATCTTGCGTAGCTTTATGGATGCCGACCAGGCTATCCGCATTCAGTACGACGCCAAGTTTGCACGCTCGGCAAACTACTGGAAGAACTCTATAGGTATGTCGCGTGGCATCGAGAAGCTCAACGTAAAGGCTAAGAAGCAGGCCCAGGAGCAGGCATTCCAGGCGTGGGCCGACAAGAACACTCTCCCAGAGGAGGGTTATATCGACGCCCTCAAGCTCATCGAGGAGTCGCAGAGCGAGGCACGCACCGAGAGTGCTACACTGCAGTACCTCTCAGAGGCATTCTTGCAGTCTGTCGAGTTGCTTGAGCCACTCTTCGGCGTGGAGGATATCGAGCAGTTCTACAAGGACTACAACGCCGATGTAGACCGTGCTGTGGCTAAGCGTATGTTTGTGATTTACAGAGAGAACAACACAACCCTCCCATCTATCTACACAAAGATTGACCAGGAGTTCGGTGGCAACAGCGACGCCTATGTAGATTGGCTCTACGACAACTCCGAGCTCACCTCACTCGAGAAGTTCCAGAGCATTATGGCACTCGACAAGGAGGCTCGCAAGAGTGCCTACGACGCCGACCCAGCAACAGAGCTTGCAGAGTCAATCATAGAGCTCTACCGCTCGCTTATGCCTAAGGCCCAAGTAGCACAGGCGAAGTATTCGGAGGGTCACCGCAAGTATATCGCAGGCCTTATGAAGATGCAGCCAGACAAGGCGTGGGCTTCGGATGCAAACTTCACAATACGCCTCACTTATGGCAACGTCTTGCCATATAGCCCTGCAGATGGCGTTGTATATCAGCACTACACAACCCTCGAGGGTGTGATGGCCAAGGAGGACCCATCGAACCCTGTGGAGTTCACCGTGCCTGAGCGTCTCAAGGAGCTCTACCGCACCAAGGACTACGGTCGCTATGCCGACAAGAGTGGCCGACTCCCTGTCGCCTTCCTCGTGAACTGCGACATCACAGGCGGTAACTCAGGCTCTCCAGTGATGAACGCCAAGGGTCAGCTCATTGGCCTTGCGTTCGATGGTAACTGGGAGGCTATGTCGGGTGACGTTGCCTTCGAGCCAGAGCTTCAGCGTACCATCGCCGTAGATATCCGCTATGTGTTGTTCGTCATCGAGAAGTATGGCCAGGCTCGCTGGCTCATCGACGAGCTGACAATTAAATAAAAAGTATGGGGCTCCCGAGTGGGGCCCCATAACTTTTTTTAGTAGGGAATTTAAGGAATTTAGGGAACTTAGGGAAGAGCCTGTCTGTGCTATCCCTAAATTCCCTAATCTCCTTAATCTCCCTAATGTCCGCACTGGTTATTTCAGTGGCGAGTCGGGCTCTCGAGCCATCACCATATAGAAGAGCCTATCGACAAGCCCTGGGAAGAACTTCTTAACAAAGTGCGTCAGCCTGCCCTCCCACTCCATAAGGCAGAGGCGACGGCGACGCTTGAGACCTCGTGCCACGATGCGTGCCACCTGCTCGGGGGTCATCATACCCGCCTCGTTGCGAGGTGTCTCACCCTGCTCGGAGCCATCGGCCGTGAGTGCCGAGAAGCGTACATTCGAGGCTGTGAAGCCTGGACAGGCCGTCATCACGTGGACGCCCCTCTTAAGGTTCTCCACACGTATCGTGTCGAGGAATCCCGTCATCGCATACTTCGATGCCGAGTAGCCTGTGCGTCCTGGCAAGCCGTGGATGCCCGCCACCGACGAGATACCCACCAACGAGCCTCGTGACTGCTGCAAATATGGCAAAGCATACTTCGTGCAATTCACTGTACCCCAGAAGTTCACATCCATCAGGCGGTGCAACACACCTAAGTCGCAATCATCAAACAACGCACGCATCGACAATCCCGCATTGCAAATCATCACATCGATACGTCCAAAGCTCTCTACAGCCTTATCAATCAGCTTTTTACAATCCTCCTCACGGGTCACATCGCAAGCCACATAGGCCACCCTGCCACCTCGTGCAATAATATCATCGGCCACACGCTGCAGCTCCTGCTCGCGACGAGCACCGAGCACAACGAGAGCCCCCATTGCTGAATACTCGCGTGCCATAGCCTCGCCAATGCCCGACGAGGCACCAGTGATGACAACAACCTTGTCACGCATAAACTTATCTATACATCTCATAATCTGCAAATTAACCTATATATTAAATCTCTATCTCGAGACCATCATAGGCAAGCTCCACACCCTCGGGGAGTCGTCTGTTTGCCTCGTCGTGGAATCCAATCTCGTGCGACATATGCGTCAAGAATGCCCTGCGAGGCTTGACCCTTTTGATAAGCTCAAGGGCCTCGTCCACAGAGAAGTGCGACGAGTGGCTTGTCCAACGCAACGCATTGACAACGAGCGTGTCGACACCCTCCAACTTTGCCACCTCCGAGTCGCTGATAGAGTTAAAATCTGTGAGGTATGCCAACTCGCCAACACGAAATCCGAGCACTCTGAAACGCTCCGAGTGGCCCCCCTCGACGGGCACAACCCTCACCCCCGCAACATCAAACGGCTCATCAGCCGACACCGTATGAAGCTCGATGACGGGCACACCACGATACTTATCGCGAGCAAAGGCATAATCAAAATCCTTCGTAATGGTCTCGATAGTAGCCTCATTGCCAAATATATGCATTGGATGAATCGTCGGGAAGTCGACAAAGTTAAAGGCCCTAACGTCGTCAATACCCGCCGTGTGGTCCTTATGCTGGTGCGTGAGCAGAATGGCATCGAGACGACCTATGTCCGAACGCAACATCTGCTGTCGGAAGTCGGGACCTGCGTCGATGACAATGGCTACATCGCCCACCTCGAGATATGCCGACGTACGCAGGCGACGATCCCTCGCATCGCTCGAGCGACACACCTCGCAACGACAGCCAATAACTGGAACACCTTGCGATGTTCCTGTGCCTAAGAATATCAGTTTCATACGACAAAGATATGTAAAATATCCATTTAGAACAATAATATATCCACCGATTAGAGCGTTCTATGAAAAAAATTAGTATCTTTGCTTAGTATTAACCCCAATTTATAGCTATGGACTCAATACTCAGTGTTCAGCACGTCACCAAGAGCTACTCCGAGCATAAGGCTCTCGACGACCTCTCGCTCGATGTTCCACGAGGCTCGGTCTACGGACTTCTCGGCCCTAATGGTGCCGGCAAGACCACGTTGCTGCGTATCATCAACCGCATCACACTCCCCGACTCTGGCGTCGTGCTTCTCGACGGCAAACCTCTCACCGAGAGCGACATATTCAACATAGGCTATATGCCCGAGGAGCGTGGCCTCTACAAGAAGATGCGTGTTGGCGACCAAGCCATCTTCTTTGCCCGTCTCAAGGGCTTGGAGCGTCGCGAGGCAGAACGTAGGCTCCGTGAGTGGTTCGAGCGTCTCGACATCAAAGATTGGTGGAGTCGCAATGTCGAGGACCTATCAAAGGGTATGGCCCAGAAGGTGCAGTTCATCACCACCGTGCTCCACGAGCCCAAGCTCCTCATCTTCGATGAGCCATTCTCGGGCTTCGACCCCATCAACGCCAACCTCCTCAAGGAGGAGATTTTGCGTCTGCGTGACCGCGGTGCGACAATCATCTTCTCGACCCACAATATGGCCTCTGTCGAGGAGATATGCGACCATATAACGCTCATCAACCGCTCACGCAACATCCTCTCGGGCCCTGTCGACGACATACGCCGCTCGGCACGTGGCAACACCTTTGAGGTCACCATAGAGTCTCACACTGAGCTGTTCGATGGGCTACTCGAGGGCCTTGCCACCATCACCTCGCCACTTCACGAGGTGTTGGGCGGTCACCACGTAGCCACCATACAGATTGACAAGGAGAGCGACATTACCAGTGTCATCACACGCCTTGCCACAAGCTGCTCGCTACGCTCAATGCGAGAGCTTATACCAACGATGAACGACATATTTATCCGTGCTGTCGACGGCACACTCTAAATCGAAAAGCTATGAGAAAGATAGGACTTATTATACAGCGTGAATTTTCAGAACGCGTACGCAAGAAGTCGTTCATAATCACAACGTTGCTAATGCCAATATTTATGATTGGTATGATGATAGCACCCTCGCTCGTAATGCTCTACTCTGGCTCCGAGCTCCGCGAGATTGTGGTTGTCGACAAGAGTGGCACCATAGCACCACGCCTAAGCTCGTCGGAGGAGGTTCTCTTCATCGCACAGAACGACCTCACAAAGGAGCAGGCCTGCAGCACCTATAATGCCGAGAGCAACATCTTCGCGGTGCTCTACATTGCCGAAGATGTGGCCACCACAGGCAACGTGCAGCTCATCACCAACAACCCATCATCGCCCGTGCTCAACGACCTCATAGAGTCGCAAATCGAGAACCTCATAGAGCGTGACAAGCTCCGCGAGCGTTACGCAATCACCGACCTCGACACAATGCTGCAAGATGTTGAGACTGAGATTAATATAACAACCTTCGAGAACAACGGCACCGGCGACGAGGAGAGTATGGAGTCGGTATCGTCCGAGATAAACTACATCCTCGGACTCCTCTTTGGTATGCTACTCTATATGATTATCATCCTCTACGGACAGATGGTCCTCACCTCCGTAGTCGAGGAGAAGGCGAGCCGCGTGCTCGACGTTATGGTCACCAGCTGCACGCCGTTTGAGCTTATGATGGGCAAGATTCTGGGCATCGCCTCGGTGGCCCTCACGCAGATAGCCATCTGGGCAATGCTCATCCTCTCTGCCTCACGCTTCCTTGTGCCCTCGCTCTTTGGTGCAGAGGTTGCAGCCACCAACGATGTTATGTTGCAGAGCGTCGTCGGCACGCTTGGCGATGTGGGCTATATGTCGTCGCTTGTTCTCTATCTTGCCCTCTACATCCTCGGAGGCTTCTTGCTCTACGCCTCGCTCTACGCCGCAGCGGGCTCCGCTGTCGACTCGGTGCAGGATGGTCAGCAGTTCAACTCGGTGATTATGACACCTATAATCGTCTCGCTGATAGCTATGATGGCCGTTGTCAACGACCCCAACTCTACGATTGTCTTCTGGGCCTCAATGATTCCGCTCACCTCGCCCATTGTGATGATGGCCCGCATACCATTTGGCATCGCTGGGTGGGAGATAGCCCTCTCGCTGGTGATACTATACCTGAGCTTTGTCCTCACCACGTGGCTTGCAGCGAAGATCTATCGCATAGGCATCTTTATGCACGGCAAACGCCCCTCGTGGCGTGACCTTGCCGCGTGGCTACGCATCAAATAAGAGTAAGAGGTTGCCTCAAACGGGCAACCTCTTCTCATTACTCTCTCACACTATGCAATGCTACTCTGTTGGCAAACCGAGCACCCCCTTAAGGTTCTTTGCCCAGAGACCCTTTGCACGCATCACCTGCTCGATGATGTCACGCACGGCTCCGTGACCACCCACAAACTCCGAGACGTAGCGTGACGCATCGATAACCTCCATCGCAGCATCCGACGGGCATACAGGCATACCCACCATACGCATACACTCCAGGTCGGGGATGTCGTCACCCATATAGAGCACCTGCTCACGACTGAGGCCATTCTCGGCCATAAACTCGGTGATTGCCGCCACCTTATCCATACAGTTAAGGTACATACGGCTCACACCCAACATCGTGAGTCGATGCTCGAGCATACGTCCACGACCACCCGAGATGACACACACCTTCAAACCCTCACGCAGAGCCGAGGCTATGGCATAGCCATCCTTAGCATCGTAGCGACGCACAAAATCACCATCAGGCGTGGGGATTATACCACCGTCGGTCATCACGCCATCGACGTCGAGGACAATAGCCTCAACGAGTGCTATATCTTCTTTGAAGTTTCCCATATACTCTCTGTTATATACTTATAAATCTGTTGTTTAGTCTCATCATCACGAAGCATCTCGAGGTGTCGTTCCGTAACCGCTCTATCGCCCCTTGCGGCGGGTCCTGTCTGCACCTTACGCGGATCGCCACTCTCCAAGGCCTTGCGTGCAGTCTCGTCGATAAGTGGCTTCAGCGTCTCGAAATCGAGGTCAACACCCGAGAGGATGTCGGCAGCCGAGGCGTAGAGGTGGTTGACAAAGTTGTTGACGAAGACACCAGCCAAATGTATCACCTTGCGACGCTCGGAGTCGGCCCTCACGACACGCGACTCAAGCATCCTGGCGAAGCTCTCCAAAAGGGTGTAGTCGTCATCGCTCTCAGCCTCGACAAATATCGTAAGGCCACGAAACTCCACTCTGCGGCCCTGTGTAAAGCTCTGAAAGGCGTAGACGATACCTCGTCGTGTACTCGCTGCGGGCAACACGCTAAGTGGCACACTGCCAGCCGTATGCACCACCATAGAGCCACGAGCAAAAGGCAGCGACTGGGCCACACTCTCGACAGCACGGTCGCTCACGGCAATGACATATATATCGGCTCTCTCAAGTGCCCCAGGCTCGTTGCTCCACGAGGTTTTAAACTCACTTGCAAGCTGCTCACCACGCACCCTGTTGCGGGCAAAGATCTGTCTCAGCGACAACCCTTGAGCTCCACTCACAGCACGGGCAAAGGCCTCGGCAACATTTCCAGAGCCAACAATAACAACATCAACACTTCGACTCATACGCTATATCTGTTTAATCTCTACGACCCAATTCTCACCCTCCACAGAGGTTATTGCCAACGTCACATCGCTACCAGCACGGGCACCTAAAGCCTTGCGAACACCATCTACCGAGAGTGGCGTGTCACGCTTGATGATGTCGAGACCCACACCCTTGAACCTACGCTTCAGCTCCTTAGGGCGGTAACGCTCCACAGCAACAATCTCGTAGCTTCGACAGGGCAGGGCCACATCGAGCCTCTCACGCGAGAATGCAAAGCCGTTGTTGCTCCACATCTCGGCCCGCCCCTTGAATGCCGCAATAGCCACACGAGCCTTCTGCAGAGCGACATCGGGGATATGGAGATATCGCCACTGGCCACCCTCGAACGACTCTCGAGATGGTGTTGCGACCATATCCTCCTGCGTAAACTCCCACTCACGCTCGCCAATGACGGCAATACGCAGAGTATCTCGCTCGGCATTAGTATAGACATTCAGCTCCTTGCACTCTCCTGCAATGCTCACCACCTCCACCTCGGCAGGCGACAGGAGTCGAAAGGCCTCGGCACAATCGAACATCGGCGATAGCTTGATAGCCACACGCTTAGCTATCCTCCTGAGGCGAGGCATAAGCTGCAAAATATTTGGCGAGCAATCCTCCATACAGACCATCTTATTGCCACTATCAGAGCGGCGGTCAGGGTCGACAAATACCCAGTCGAACTGCTCCGTGCACGAGGCTACATACTCCTCTGCCGAGGAGCTTACAACCTCCACATTGTCAACACCCATAAGGGCCATATTGTATCGTACAACCTCGGCTAAGTCTTGGTCTCGCTCAATAGCCACAACACGTCCAAAACGCCTTGCGAGGGCCATACTATCGACGCCCAAGCCACACGTCAGGTCTAAGCACGACTCACCAGCAAGGGGCTTACGTTCGGCCGACTCCTCGCTCGACGACTGCTCGAAGGCTCTTGGCGGGATGATGCAGCGTGAGGCATACCACGAAGGGAGCTTGCGACGTGCTCGTTGCAGATACTTAATCTGCGTAGCCACCACCTGTGCCGAGGGCACACCACGCTTGAGAGCCACAGCCGTAGGGTCGCACTCGATGTTAGAGTCGACGACAGCACGCACCTGCTCATCGCAAAGGATATCTAAATTATAAATATTACTCATCGAAAGACAAAGTTACCACTTTTTTCTCGTCCCACGCACATCCCACCAGTGTAATTATGGCAAAGACCACGTAGATTACCACAACAACCCACCCACTGAGTTCGCCCGCAAAGCCTCCAAAACCCGACTCGAAGGCTCGCTCCACAATACTATTTTGCACACCTGCAGCAGACTCCATAACGCGACTAAAGGGGAGTGCCAACCCATCGGGGAGGATGAGGGCAAAGACCCCAAAGCCCACCACGACGTATGCAGCAAGAAACACCAAGGGAGAGACGATAATACTCATAACGCTCACCTGGTCAAAGAGATAGGCCACCAACGGCATCGACCACATAGTGGCCACCATCGAGATCACAATGGTCGACAGCATACGATTGCCTGGCACCTGGTGGCGTGACAAGTAGCCAAGCAACGGAATACCCCACAGCACGATACCCGCAACAGCTGCTATCGAGAGCTGAAAGCTGATGTCGAAGAGGTAGTCAGGGCTGTAGAGCAACATCGCCATAACCACCACCGAGAGGGCATTCATCGAGCTATAACGACCCACCGTAGCATAGGATATCTGCAACACCGAGAACATCAGTGCCGAACGAACGACAGAGGGCGAGAAGCCGCTGACTGCAGCAAACAGCCACAGCAGAATGATGATGATAATGGCACGCATCTGCCAACCCCAAAACAGCAAGTTTACAGGTAGCAGCACTGCTCCCACCACGACCATAATGATGCCCAAGTGCAGACCCGACACAGCCATAAGGTGCGAGAGTCCCGTCTTGGAGTAGCTATCGCGATGCTCCTCGTCGATGAGTCGTCGAGAGCCCACGACCATAGCTTCGGCCGTGGCGTATGCCGAACTATCTCTTAGGTGACGCTCCAGACGCCTCACAGAGCGGACGTGCAGCGACTGCCGGCCCTTGCCCTCCAGCATCTGAAAGCCACCTCTTTGAATATCAATACGCCCCTCAAATCCACGATGGTGCATCAGGCGATCATAGCTCTCAAGAGTTGATATCTTGCTCTTAATCTTTGTCTTGACCCTTATCCTATCGCCCTCGTCAAGCGAAGCACCCCAAAGACGTAGCACCACCGAGGCCTCTTCGCTCTGCCACCCACTATCTCCACGCCACGCCTCGACAACACCCTCACACGAGGTATATCCATCACGCTGCTCGGGGACACCGTCGAGCCTTACTACAGCCTCCACCACAGTGTCGCGAGGCAACCCACTCTCCACACCCCTTAGGTCGGCAACAAGCCACCCTGCAAAGAGGAGCACAAAGCTGATAGAGACAATCCTAAGCAACGGCCTTTGCAACCACAAGAGACCCACCAGCGAGAGGGTAAAGAGCCCAATAACGACCCACGCTGAGAGCTCCACACTACTCTCTATAACGATACCCAACACAAAGGGTAGAAGCGAGAGAAAGGCGGGCACCGACCTAAGTCGACGCCCAAGTGTCGCACAAGAGAGGCTGTTATGCCAATGGTCTAACACGGACATCACACACACCCTCAAGCATACGAGCAAGAGCCTCCACGTCGGTAGGCTCATCGACCTGGCCGTAGTGGTATGGGTAGTAGATCTTAGGTTTGATGGCCTCGACAGCCTCCTTGGCCTGCTCAGGTGTCATCGTATATGGCTGATTAACACAGATAAACGCGATGTCGATATCTTTCAACGCACGAAGCTCATCAGTAGGTTCTGTATCGCCCGAGATGTAGATACGCACCTTGTCGCCAAGGGTCACTACATAGCCACAATCCTCACGCTCCTTGGGATGGAATTGCAACTGGTGCTCCGAGGTGTTGTAGGCTGCAACAGCCTCAACCTTGATATCGGCAAATGGCTGAGCATTAGAGCCTGGCAACATTGTGAAGCAGTCGCCCTGGAAGCCCTCAGCCGAAGTCTTGTCGAGCAAAATGCGAGTCTCTGATCCCTGCACAGCCTCGATAGCCGCCATATCGAAGTGGTCGTAGTGCGAGTGGGTCACAAGAATCATATCGGCCTTTGGGAGTGCCTCATACTCAGCATTTCCCACCACAGGGTCGACATATATCACACGACCATTATACTCAATAGCCACCGATGCGTGGGCAAAGAAGCTCAACTTCAGCTTCTCACCATTTATCTCAAGCTCATCCGAGGGGTAGCTAACGCTCCTCTTACCACCAAAAATTCTCTCAAAAATTGACATAGGCTTAATCTATTTAGTGTTTATTTATAAACTCTGCTATTGCAGCTGTAAGGCCCTCAGTAAGAGGGTGATTAGAAGTTGAATATACGCTATACAACTGCTCCATACGGTCTGTCGTATCTGCATCTTTTAGCACGTGCGTCATACTCTCGAACACCCTATGCTCGGCTCGTGGCTGTGCCGCTACAAGAGCCTCACCATTGGCCAGCGACACCTGAATATCGTGACCTCCCGAGACTATGAGCAGCGGTATCTCCACGCGGGCAATAAGCTCTGCAGGGTTATACTGCATCTGCGAGATTATGAATGGCTGCACCACGGGGTGAAAGAGCGACAATAGCTCCTTGGGAATCTCGCCCTCAGCAACGCTCTCACCACGCTTAAGACGCTTGATGATAGCCTCCGCCCTATACATCATCGAGATGTTGGCCGGAATAAGCTGAGCACCGAGCTGCGTGAGAAGTATCGAGTCGAGAGGGTAGCCAGCAGCGGCAAGAAGCACCACACCATCAACCACAACACGCTGGCGATCAGAGACAACCAACGCAATAAGACCACCCTCGCTATGGCCAGCAAGGATTACACGCTCGAAGCCTCGATCACGCAACACACGAACAATCTGCTCCACATCGTCGACATAGTCCTCAAACACCAAGTTTGGAACATCTTCCATAGGTATAACACTCTGGCCTATGCCTCGCTTGTCGTAACGCAGTACAGCAAAGCCCTCTGACACAAGCTCTTGCGAAAGCAGAGCATAGCTCGACGAGCGAAGTCCTGCAGCCAACGAATTACCATCTCTATCCGTAGATCCCGATCCAGCAATGATAACCACCACGGTGTCGCTACCCCCTTCGGCCTGGGCCAAGGTTGCACCAATCTTACCCCACGAACACTCCACCTCAAGCTCTGAACTCTGAGCCGAAGCCTGATGAATGCTGCACAGCATTAATGCTGCAAATATCCACTTAATTAACTCTCTCATTGTAATTTAAGATTAGCAAATGAATCCTCCACAACACCACGCAGGTGCCTATTATCGAGGTGTGTATATATCTCTGTTGTGACGATGCTCTCGTGGCCAAGCAGCTCCTGCACCTCGCGGATGTTGGCACCACCCTCGAGAAGATGTGTGGCGTAGGAGTGACGCAACGTATGAGGGCTTATCTGCTTGTCGATACCCGCAATGTTTGCCGCTCCCTTGATGATGTTGAAGACCATCACACGCGTGAGAGGTGTGCCTCGATTATTGAGGAACAACGTAGCCTCGGAGCGGTGCTTCGGACGACGAAACTCCATATATATCTGAATCTTATCTCTTGCAGTCGAACTCACAGGGACTATTCGCTGTTTATCGCCCTTGCCCACCACACGAATAAAACCCTCACCAAAGAAGAGGTCCTCGACACGCAACGACGTGAGCTCCGAGACTCTAAGACCACACGAATACAACACCTCGACAATGGCACTATCACGCGAACCCTTAGCTGTAGTGATGTCGAATGTGGCGAGCAACATATCTATCTCCTCGATAGTGAGTGTGTCGGGAAGCAGTCGTCCCGACTTTGGAGCCTTGACCAACTCTGTGGGCAGTTGCTCTATGCGGTCGCTGAATAGTAGGTAGTTGTATAGGCTCTTGATGCCACTAAGGCGTCGTGCCTGCGAGGCACCACTACGCCCCTGGTCGTAGAGCCAGGCGAGATAACGCTCAATCATATATGGCTCAACACGCTCGGGAGAGACCTCATACATACGCAATATATAGTGCATAAACTCCTCATAATCTCGCATATAAGCCTCTACACTATTGCTCGACAATCGCTTCTCGAAGCGAATATATTTATGATACTCACTTCGAATTTTCTCCCACTTTTTAGCACAATCTGCCATATTATACATATCTTTGTGGTAAAGATATAAAAAATTTTACATAATATCGAGCATAATCAACATTTTTCGACCTATGAGGCACTATATTGAGCTACGCGTCGAGTGCGTAAACGAGGAGATGTCCGAGATTATCACTGCATTTTTGGCCGACTACCCCTTCGAGACCTTCGACACACAACCCACAACAGAGGGCATCACGCTCCTTGGCTACATACTTCTCGAAGAGTGGCAGGAGTGTCGCGAGGAGGCACTTGCAGCCATTGCAGACTATGGCACAGTGGTGAGCGAGAGCGAGATAGAGTCCCAGAACTGGAATGCCACGTGGGAGGCAGAGAGCTTCAACCCCGTGGAGATAGAGATTGCCCAGGATCGTAGAATGGTGATTCGTGCTCCGCACCACCCCACACCCGACGAGGGTGTCATCGACGTTATTGTCTCGCCACAGATGTCGTTTGGCTCAGGCCACCACCACACAACACGAATGATGTGTCGCAACATAGCTACTATCAGCGAGTTAGGACACACACTCGACGTGGGATGTGGCACTGGTGTGCTCTCAATTGCAGCTCTTCGACTCGGTGCCGAGAGTGTCGATGCTGTCGACATCGACCCTTGGTCAACGAAGAGTGCAGAGGAGGCTGCCGCGATTAATGGCTTTGAGGATAAGATGGATATTCTGCTTGGCACCGTAGAGGTTGTCGAGGGTCGTTGTTACGACACTATCCTTGCCAACATCAACCGCAACATCATCCTTTCGGACCTTGACAGCTATGTCAAAGCCCTTAATATTTCGGGATACCTTGTCCTCAGCGGCTTCCTTAGCCAGGACGTAGAGGCTATCGAGGCTGCTTGTTGCGAGCGTGGCTTGAGGGCTGTAGCCCAGCTACAAGAGGAGGAGTGGGTGTCGCTAAAGTTCATAAAAGAGAAGTAGTTATGATCATCCTACCATCACAATATTTTGGCTCTACTGAGTATTGGACAGCCCTTGTAAAGGGGGGCGACGATGTTGTCATCGACCTTGGCGAGCACTATGTTAAACGCACAGAGCGTAACCGCACAGAGATTATGACTGCCGGTGGTGTTATGCAACTCTCGGTACATATCCAGCAGGCCAATCGACCCCGCCAGCCGATGCACAGCATCAAGGTCGACTACTCGAAGCGTTGGCAACACCAACACCTCATAGCTATGGAGTCGGCCTACCGCTCATCGCCCTACTACGACTACTACGGCGAGCGTTTCACTAAGCTCTACACTAAGGAGTGGAAGTATCTTGTCGACCTCAACCTTGCAACCTTAGAGGAGGTATGCTCAATCCTCAAGCGACCTGTGCCACGCATCTCGGAGAGCTACATCGAGGCTACGGAGCACGACATCGACCTTAGACCAAAAAGAGAGAGTGCAACCTTCGAGGCTGCACCCTACGTTCAAGTATTTAGCGACAGATTTGAGTTCGAGTCCCGCCTATCAATATATGACCTTATAATGTGCGAGGGTCCCGCCTCTAACGAGCTACTCGCAGCTTGTCGACTTTAAGCTCTATGGAGTCACGATGGTGTCCTGTGCCATCGACCACACGAACCATCGTGCTCTGGCCAATCGCCACCGAGTCTGCCTGCCAGCGGCACTCTGCAACCTCGCGTAGCTCCACACTATCGCTGCCAACGATGAGCATTGGACGGCCCACAGAGCTATACACGCGTATAGTCTGCAACTCGTCGCAACGACGACTCCAACGACGCTCTGCAATGTAGAGCGTAGGCTCGCTCTTATTCCACAACGCACGATAGAGGTAGTACGCATCCTTCTTTGTGGCGTGGTCAAAGCAGATTACACCCGAGTAGTTCATACCATCTGGGCGGAACGACGAGGCATAGTCAAACATATTATCGACCCACAAGCCCCAGAATATTCCCGACTTAGAGAGCAGCTCAGCGTAGCTCTCGTGCATCAAAGTCTGCTGACGCTCAGGCCTAAAGCGTGCATTTCGCTCGCTACGCTGCACCACATCGGCAACGTGCGTGATGCATCCATCCTCGCCATAGCACACGCCATAACGCAACTGCTTAAACTTCTTATTCTCTGACAGTTGTCGAATCCACACACGCAAATCATCGAACGAACCACGATACCAGCCAACATCTTGACGCAGGACGATAAGGTCGGTAACAAAGTTTATGTCGCCATCGGCGTTGCTACACCCCACCGTAGGTCGCGACTCGTCGAGCTGGTGTGCTAAGTTATTGAGCTCGCTGACGTAAGACACAACATCGTCGCCACGCTGACTCACCAACGAAAAGAGACCCCACATAACAACCGAGGGGTGGTTATAGTTCTGGTAGATAACCTCACGTAGCTGCTCGAAGCCATTGTCGCGAAGAGGCTCCATAGGGTAATAGCATATATCATTGAACAGATGGGGGTTACGCGTAAAAGGCATATCGACCCACACAAGTAAACCCTCTCTATCCGAAGCGTCGTAGAGACCCTCCAAATGAGGACCTACGAGCGAACGTATAGCATTAGCACCCATATCCTTAATATGGCAGAGGTCCGAGGTCAACGACTCGAGGCTTCGCACGATGCCTTCACCACCCTTGTCGTGCGGGAGATTAACACCCTGAATCATCACCTCATGGCCATTGATCATCAGACGGTTATCTTTGCTAATATCGATATCTCGAAATCCTACGTTCACCGCCACAACATCGCTCGGCTTATCGACATTTCCGACGATAGCCTCCACACGATACAGCGTTGGACTCGTTGGGCTCCAGAGGTCGGGGTAGTCGATGCTAAACGGCAGCTCCGTTGCCATCTGCTTATCTGCCTTACCCGCCTTTGCGGTATAGCGAGCCACCTCATAGCCATCGGGGGCAACAAAACGCACAGTAATCTGATGGGCACCCTCATCCAAAGCCGAGAGGTAGAGCGACACAACGCCCGAGGCCCTCTCGGGTGTCACCTCGAGTTGCTTGACGAAGAGTCCCTCTGAGGAGTAGAACGTGGGCGAGATGATATTCTTGTTTGTCACCATAAGCTCCACATCGCGATAGATGCCGCCATATAGATTGTGCTCAGTGGACAACGGGAAGATATCACCACGAATGTTGTTCGACGCCACCACCGTGATGATGTTATTCTCGCCGTAACGCACCTTGTCAGTTATCTCGAGCGTAAATGCTGTATAAGCACCACGATGCTCACCCACATATTTGCCATTGACAAGCACTGTCGCTGTGGTCATAACGCCTCCAAAACGCAGAAAGAGACGCTTTCCTCGCATCGTATATGGAATATGCAACTCTCTGATATACTGAGCTGTAGCATAGCGGCACTCCTGCGTACTCCAGGTGTGTGGCACATTTACTGTCTGAGCCTTAGCTCCTGGCGTATGCAGAAACGAAAAATGCCAACCATCGTTAAGCGAATAGTGCATTCGCTCTGGTGTATTGGCCGCTGACACAGAGCCACTTATGACCAAAACAAACACCACACAGAGCAATAATATTTTAGTGATATAGCCTCTCATAATCGGTTTTTTATGAGTGCAAATATACGAATAAACAAAAAACATTGCTAACTTTGTGCGAAATATAATAGTTAATAACGTACCATTTACATCGCAATGATTGATATAATTGTCCTCATCGCCGTAGTCTGGGCACTGATACTCGGCATCAAACGTGGCTTTGTGGCACAGCTCTGCCACCTTATAGGCCTCTATATGGCCATACTCATAGCCCCCACATTTGCCACACAAGTAGGCTCACTATTTATGGATGACCCTGGCAAGGCCTACCTCGCAGGCTTTATCATCATCGTCGCTGCGGCCCTTATCATAATCTGGGTTGTCGCACCGCTCATCAAGGCTATCATCGTGTGGAAACCTGTGAAGGGTATCGACGCACTGTTGGGAGCTCTGCTCAACGTGGCAACAACAATCATTGTCATCTCGGCACTCTTCTCGATATTCGACCGCGTAAACCTCAGCCCAAACATCAAGCAGGAGGCTCTGGTCGAGATTGTCGAGAACCACACTGAGGGCGACATCAAGGCCAAGATCTTGGAGCTCAGCAACGCCGATATCGACTCCGAGATGCGTCACTACTTCGAGCATAGATTTGTCGACTACCAGACGCTCGAGAGCTCTATATGCTTCTACCCTCTTGCCAAGTTTGGCACAGCGATAATTCCCACAATCAAACGCTTCGACGAGACCATCCGCACCGAGGCATACAAGACTATCAACAAGGAGATATTTTTAACCAGTAAGCCGTAACTCACTATGCAACAGCACCAAACAGAGGGCATCGTAATCAGCTCTACGGGCAGCTGGTATGAGGTGGCTACCGAGGCTGGCAGACTCAACTGCCGCATTCGTGGTCGCCTGCGTCTCAAGGGCATACGCTCGACCAACCCCGTTGTTGTGGGCGATAGGGTCGTCGTGGAGCCCGACGGCGATAGCAGCGTTATCACGGGCATACTTCCCCGCCGCAACTACATCATACGTCGTGCCTCAAACCTCTCGAAGGAGTCGCACATCATCGCCGCAAACATCGACCACGCCCTACTGCTTGTGACACTCTGCTCGCCAACAACACCACGCGAGTTTGTCGACCGCTTCTTGGTCACCTGCGAGGCATACAAAGTCCCTGTCACCATCGTACTCGGCAAGGCAGACCTTATCGACCAAGAGGTACGCGAGGAGGCCGAAGAGTTCACAGCAATATACAACGACGCGGGATATAACGTCATCCGATTATCGTCAATAACTGGAGAGGGTATCGACGAGATTCGAGAGATGCTCCGCGATCATACGACGCTCGTCGCTGGCAACTCAGGTGTTGGCAAGTCAACACTCATTGGCGAGATCGACCCGTCGATAGATATCCGCATTGGCGAGATCTCAGACTCGCACCAGCAGGGTAAGCACACCACTACGTTCTCGACGATGTACCCTCTTGATGGCGGATATATAATTGATACACCAGGCATTAAGGGCTTCGGCTTGATCGATATCGACGACAAGGAGCTATGCCGTTACTTCCCCGAGATGATGCGTCTCTCGCCAGAGTGCCGCTTCTACAACTGCACACACACCCACGAGCCAGGCTGTGCTGTGCAGGAGGCAGTAAAGGAGGGGCGTGTGGCCTGGTCACGCTACGAAAGTTACCTGAAAATTTTGGATGAAGATGACAAATATCGCAAGTAGACTACGCACCGAGGAGCACAGCGAGGAGTGGCTTCGTGAACGCCTCGACTATATGACAGAGTTTATCACCGAGGAACGCCGCGATGTTCTGCGTCGCACAATCTCGCAACGCACTCACTATATGCGTATTATGACCGAAAATATGTTCCACCCGCAGAATGCAAGTGCCATTATGCGTCACTGCGAGGCCTTCGGCATACAGCAGATTCACACCGTTGAAAACCTCTGCCGCTTCGACCCCTCGGTAAATATCGTGCGAGGCACACAGAAGTGGGTCGACGTAGAGCACCACGAGACCACCAAGGAGGCTCTCGCGGCACTCAAGGCTGAGGGCTACCGCATCGTAGCCACCACACCCCACCGCTGTAGCTCTACACCTGAGACTTTTGATGTCACAAAAGGCAAATTTGCCCTTGTATTTGGTACTGAGCACGCCGGCATCTCGGACGAGGTTATCGAGGCTGCTGACGAGTTTTTGATGATTCCAATGTGTGGTATGGTTGAGAGCCTAAATGTCTCAGCCTCAGCAGCCATTCTTATATATATGCTCTCGGAGCGTATTCGCCAACAGACCGACAACTGGCAGCTCACCGAGGCAGAAGCTCTCAAGCTCCTAACACGTTGGACAATGTCGTCGGTGCGAGACTATGAGAGAATCCTTCGCCGTGGCGAGGAGAGTGGAATACTTAAAATTAAGGAGTAAAAGCTATGATTCTTCGCAAGCAATTTTTGGAGCACGTCGGACAGACCTCACCCTCACCAATGATGATCGAGGTGGAGCGTGCCGAGGGCTCGTTCTTCTACACCCCCGAGGGCAAGCGATATTTTGACCTTGTGGCTGGTGTCTCGGTAAGCAACGTGGGCCACGCAAACCCCGAAGTTGTTGCCGCCGTTCAGAAGCAAGCGGCTGATTATATGCACGTTATGGTCTACGGCGAGATGGTCGAGCGACCCCAGGTGGAGTATGCTCGAAGCATCGCGGAGCTGCTACCCGGAGAGCTCAACTGCGTATATTTTGTTAACTCAGGTGCCGAGGCCGTCGAGGTCGCCTTGAAGCTTGCAAAGCGACATACTGGCCGCACCGAGCTTATCTCGATGAAGCGTGCCTACCACGGCTCTACACACGGAGCGATGTCGATGATGGGCACTCCCGAGGGCGAGGAGTGGAAGGCCGAGTTTCGTCCACTGTTACCCGATGTTAAGTCCATCAATTTCAACTCGTTCGACGACCTAAAGCAGATTACCGAGCGTACAGCAGGCGTACTCTGCGAAGTTGTACAGGGCGAAGCTGGTGTTCGTCTTCCTAACCCAGCGTGGCTCCTGGCCCTTCGCGAGCGTTGCACCGAGGTGGGAGCACTTCTTATATTCGACGAGATACAGACAGGTATGGGTCGCACGGGCGAGATGTTCGCTTGTGCAAAGTATAACGTAGAGCCCGATGTCGTCTGCTTGGCTAAGGCCTTTGGTGGCGGAATGCCCCTTGGTGGCGTAGCATCAAAAAAGCAAATCTTGGATGCTTTCACGCACAACCCTTGTCTTGGTCACATCACCACATTTGGTGGCCATCCTGTCTGTTGTGCCGCCGGCCTTGCCGCACTCAACTTCCTCAAAAACAACGATGTTGTAGAGAGCGTGGAGAGCAAGGGAGCTCTGTTTGAGAGACTTATTCAGGGCCACGACAGAGTATTAGAAATTCGCCGCTCGGGACTTTTGCTTGCCGTAGAGCTCGGCAAGTCGGAGTACCTCTACCGCCTTATGGAGATCTTCAAGGAGGAGGGCATTATGAGCGACTGGTTTCTCTATTGCGACACCGCTTTCCGCATCTCTCCCCCACTCACAATCTCCGAACCCGAAATCCGCGAGTGCTGCGATATCATCCTCCGCTCACTCGACAGATTATAATGATATGGGGTTGTCCAATTGCGGACAACCCCATTTAGTTTTTATGTTTTAATTAATATATCTGCTTGTTATATCATTTCCCTTATCATCGTATACAGTAAGACTAACACAATTACCCCAAGCATCATACCCATAAACATATCGTGCATAGCCTTCTGAATGCAAGCAAAGCTCGCCATCAACTCCATAGAAGGAACTCTCTAACTCATTTCCGCGTTCATCGTACTTTTTTACATATTTAGCAAAGCCGTTCATACCCAAACAAGGCTCGCCATCTACACCATAAAATGAACACTCTTCCACATTTCCACGGTCATCGTACTTTAATACATATTTAGCATAGCCATCTTTGATCAAACAAGGCTTGCCATCTACACCATAAAATGAACACTCTATCATATTTCCGCGGTCATCATACTTTGACACCCATTTAGCATTGCCATCATTATGCAAACAAGACTTGCTATCTACGCCATAATATGATCGCTCTATCTCATTTCCACGATAATCGTACTTGGACACTAATTTTGCAACACCTTCTACTGACAAACAAGGCTTGCCATCTACTCCATAATATGCGTGCTCAATACAATTTCCGCGATCATCATACTGAGATAAACATTTAAAATAGCCAGACATAACAAAACAAGGATTGCCATCTACGCCATAAAACGCTCGCTCTATCACATTTCCGCGGTAATCATATTTTAAAATACATTTAGTATAACCTCCATTGATCAAACAAGGAGTGCCATCTACTCCATAAAATGCTTGCTCAATCATATTTCCACGATCATCGTACTTTGACACCCATTTAGCATTGCCATCATTATGCAAACAAGGCTCGCCATCTACTCCATAAAACGCTCGCTCTATCACATTTCCGCGAGCATCGTACTTTGACACTAATTTTGCAACACCTTCTACTGACAAACAAGGCTCGCCATCTACACCATAAAATGAACACTCTTCCACATTTCCGCGATCATCGTACTTTAATACATATTTAGCATAGCCATCATTAATCAAACAAGGCTTGCCATCTACACCATAAAACGCTCGCTCTATCTCATTTCCGCGAGCATCGTACTTTAATACATATTTAGCACAGCCAGCTATATTCAAACAAGGCTTGCTATCTACGCCATAATATGATCGCTCTATCTCATTTCCACGAGCATCGTACCTAAATATAGATTTTGCATATCCATCACTATGCAAACAAAGTTTGCCATCTACGCCATAGAATGACCATTCAATCATATTTCCACGAGCATCGTACTTAACAACACCTCTCACAAACTTAGAATTTGACAAACAGGGATTGTCGTATATATCATAATATGATTCCTCCACGGCATTCCCTCGCTCATCATATATATGACACTTCTTAGCATAACCATCTTTAATAAAACAAGGTTTGCCATCAACTCCATAATATGCTTGCTCAAGCAAATTTCCGCGGTCATCGTACTTAGCCACCCATTTAGCATAGCCATCGTTAATCAAACAAGGCTTACCATCTACTCCATAAAATGCTCGCTCTATCTCATTTCCGCGGTCATCATACTTTGACTCCAATTTAGCACAGCCATCATTAATCAAACAAGGCTCGCCATCTACACCATAAAATGCTCGCTCTGTCTCATTTCCGCGATCATCGTACTTGGACACCCATTTAGCACAGCCATCTTTGTTCAAACAAGGCTTGCCATCTACACCATAAAATGCTCGCTCTGTCTCGTTTCCGCGAGCATCGTACTTTAATACATATTTAGCATAGCCATCTTTGATCAAACAAGGCTCACCATCTACACCATAAAATGCACACTCTTCCTCATTTCCACGATCATCGTACTTTGACTCCCATTTAGCATAGCCATCATTAATCAAACAAGGCTCGCCATCTACCCCATAGTATCGCTCTTCAAGTGAATTACCATATTCATCAAATACAGCAACCGCAAAAGCATACAGAAACTCATTCATAACAAGATTGCCATAAAGGCCAGAGTTTCGAGACTCGCAGAT
>JAEIGA010002991.1_pt1 | contig 26655 bp, 20 predicted proteins | sample 9270691 | NCBI WGS metagenome assembly JAEIGA01 (sample SAMN17057246, study PRJNA624740) | gut metagenome | biome: biome; isolation source: fecal sample | host: Bos grunniens | place: China: Xizang | collected 2019 | reverse complement strand
TGCTTGTTGATGACGAAGGCAATGAACTTATCCTTCCAAAGAGTGAGCAGATTCCAAGCGATTTCTACCGTAAAGGCGACAATGTGCGTGCTGTTGTTGCGCGTGTTGACAACCAGAACAACAATCCTAAGATTATATTGAGCCGCACATCACCAATGTTCTTGCAGCGTCTCTTCGAACTTGAAGTACCTGAGATTATTGACGGACTTATCACCATCAAGAAAATCGCTCGTATCCCTGGCAAACGTGCAAAGATTGCTGTTGAGACATACGATGAGCGTATTGATCCGGTAGGTGCATGCGTTGGTGTGAAAGGTTCACGTATTCATGGTATCGTTCGTGAGCTCCGCAACGAGAATATCGACGTTATCCCTTACACTTCAAACACAGAACTCTTCATCAAGCGTGCATTGAGCCCTGCTAAAATTCAGGAGATCAAACTTGACGAGGAGAAACGCGTTGCAGATGTAAACCTCAAGAAAGAAGAGGTTTCTCTTGCTATCGGTAAGGACGGTTTGAACATCAAACTCGCCAGCATGATTACTGAATATACTATCAACGTATACCGCGAGATTGATGCTCAGCAGGAAGATGACATCTATCTTGATGAGTTCAGCGACGAAATCGAAGAATGGGTAATAGAGGCTATAAAGAATATTGGTCTCGACACAGCAAAGGCTGTCTTGAACGCTCCACGTGAGGTACTTATTGAAAAGGCCGACCTAGAGGAGGATACTGTTGACCACGTCATTGAAGTTCTTAAAGCAGAATTCGAAGACGAAGAATAATCCAAAAAGAATGTATCGATAATGAAGATAAGATTAAATAAAGTACAAAAAGAGCTCAATCTCGGTTTGTCAACCATCGTTGAGTATCTACAGAAGAAGGGTTTTGAAATAAAAGAAGACCCCAATGCTGTAGTTCCGGAAGATGGATACAATATGCTTATCGAGGAGTTCAGCGCAGACAAGAAGGCCCGTATGCAATCGGACAACTTCACAAAGGAGCGTCAGAACAAGGAAAAGCCCAAGGCTGCACCGATAGTAGAAGAGAAACCGGCTGTTGTAACTCCTGAGCCAAAGGTTGTTAAAGAACCTAAGGCTGTTACTATAGAAGAGCCTAAGAAGGAGGAGTTCAAATTGCAGGTAAGAGGACACATAGACCTTGATGCACTCAACAAGAAGAACCAGCCTAAGAAAAAGGAGTCTGCACCAGCAAAGGCAGAGCAGACAAAGCCGATAGAAGAGAAACCTGTTCAAAAGAAGCAGACTGAAGAAAAGCCTGTAGAGCAGCATGTTCAGGCTGCACCGCAATCCGAGGTTGAGACTGCTCCTGCAAAGAAAGAACCACAGGCACAGCTGACACAACTTGACGAAGTGGAAACTCCTAAACTGAATATCATAGGCCAGATCGACCTTTCGTCAATTAACCAATCTACACGCCCAAAGAAAAAGAGCAAGGAAGAGAAGCGCAAAGAGCGTGAAGAGAAAGACAAACAACGCGAAGAACAGCGTAAACAACAGCGCGAAGCACAGCGTCAGGCTAATGGTGACAACAACGACAAGAAGAAAAAGCGTCAGCGCATCAACAGCCAGCGTGTCGATATAAATGAAGTGAAGGAGAATAACAATGAAAACAAGGATTGGAGCGCAAACCGCAACAAGAGCAACAACAATCCTTCACAAGGTAGCCGCAAGGACCGCGACCGCCAACACAAACGTTTCGACAAGAACGATGTAAGCGAGGAGGACGTTTCAAAGCAGATAAAGGAGACACTCGACCGTTTGACAAACCGCAACAAAGGTAACAAGTCGGCTAAATACCGTAAAGAAAAACGTGACCTCGTTGCAGAACGCCAAATGCAGCAGATGAGTGAAGAGATGGAACAGAGCAAGGTTTTGAAGTTAACCGAATTCGTTACTGCAAACGAACTTGCAAGCATGATGAACATATCTGTTACACAGGTCATCGCAACATGTATGAGCATAGGCATGATGGTTTCCATCAACCAACGTCTTGACGCAGAGACTATAAACATTGTTGCTGAAGAGTTCGGATATACAACAGAATATGTAAGTGCCGAAGTTGCCAACGCTATCGAAGAAGATGTCGATACCGAAGAAGATTTGTTGCCACGTGCACCAATCATTACCGTGATGGGACACGTTGACCATGGTAAGACTTCTTTGCTCGACTACATACGTAAGGCAAACGTTATTGCCGGTGAGGCCGGTGGTATCACACAGCATATTGGTGCATACAATGTTAAAATGGAGAGTGGCAAGCACATCACATTCCTTGACACTCCTGGCCACGAGGCATTTACAGCCATGCGTGCACGTGGTGCCAAAATCACCGATATTGTTATCATCATCATTGCTGCCGACGACGACGTGATGCCACAGACAAAGGAGGCTATCAACCACGCTATGGCAGCCGGTGTACCCATCGTGTTTGCCATCAACAAATGTGACAAGCCTACAGCCGATCCTAACCGCATCAAGGAGCAGTTGGCAAACCTGAATATGCTTGTTGAGGATTGGGGTGGTAAATACCAGTCTCAAGAGATTTCTGCGAAGAAAGGTATGGGTGTCGAGGAACTTATGGAGAAGGTATTGCTCGAGGCTGAGTTGCTCGACCTAAAGGCAAACCCCAACCGCAAGGCTACCGGTTCGGTTATTGAATCGACACTTGACAAGGGACGCGGTTATGTTGCAACAGTTCTTGTACAGAACGGAACCTTGAAAGTGGGCGACATTGTTGTTGCCGGTACACAGTGGGGTAAGGTAAAAGCTATCTTCAACGAGCGTAACCAGCGCATCAAGGAGATCAAGCCTGCAGAACCTGCACTTATCCTTGGATTGAACGGTGCTCCTGCAGCCGGTGATACTTTCAATGTGGTTGACAGCGAACGCGAAGCACGTGAAATCACAGGTAAACGCGAACAATTGCAGCGTGAGCAGGGATTGCGTACACAGAAGATGCTTACTCTTGATGAGGTCGGCCGTCGTATTGCTCTCGGTAACTTCCAGACACTCAACATCATTGTCAAGGGTGACGTGGACGGTTCTATCGAGGCACTCAGCGACTCACTTATCAAGCTTTCTACAGAAAATATCCAGATAAATGTAATACATAAGGCTGTAGGACAGATTTCTGAGAGCGATGTCAGCCTTGCAGCTGCATCTGACGCCATCATCGTAGGTTTCCAGGTACGTCCTTCTGTAACAGCCCGCAAGGTTGCTGAGAATGAAGGTGTTGATATACGTATCTACTCTATCATCTACGATGCTATCGAAGAGGTCAAAGCCGCAATGGAAGGTATGCTTGCACCAATTGTCAAGGAGGAGATTACTGCGACAATTGAGGTACGCGAGACATTCCATATAAGCAAGGTTGGTACTGTTGCCGGTTGTATGGTACGAGAAGGTAAGGTTAAACGCACTGACCGTGCACGTCTTATCCGCGACGGTATTGTTATACATACAGGCTCACTTGCTGCACTCAAGCGCTTCAAGGAAGATGTCAAGGAGGTTGGAACAAACTTTGAATGTGGTATCAGCCTTACATCGCAGGACGACATCAAAGTTGGCGATATAATCGAGACATTCGTTGAAGTAGAGGTAAAGCAGAAGCTTTAATAAAAACAGAACAATATGAATACACTTGATATAATCCTTCTTGCGGTAACGGCAATCGCAATAATATACGGCTTCAAGAGCGGATTAGTCAAACAACTTACACTTGGAGCAGGCGTAATCATAGGCCTGCTCCAAGCTACCATATTCTACCAACAGGCAGGAATATGTATACAAGAATTATCTGGTTGGGACAATTGGATATGCAATACTCTTGGTTTTATTGCAATATTGCTGTCGACAGCCATTGTAATCAACATAGCAGGTCTATTGCTAAGATGGTTGCTTAAAATCATACTATTGGGTTGGGTTGACAGAATATTAGGAGCACTTTTTTCAATATTCGTAGGATTTCTGATTATTGTTTTCGGAGTAAACACAAGCAATAAATTTTTACCTGACAACAATATAACAGGAAAAACATCACAAGAAGAGTCTTTGTTATACAATAAAGTGGCTGAGATTACTTCTACAATCATCGAAGAGGTGAAAGAGGAAGTGAATGATGAAATGAAGGTTGATTGATGAAGAAAAAGAACAATATATTAAAAAAGCTGGCAAACAAGGCATACGAATTTGGATTTGTCAGCAAAATAAAGACCGAAATTATCGAAAGCGGACTTAACGAGGAGATCATCAGACTCATATCAAAAAAGAAGAATGAGCCTGAATGGTTGCTCGAATTCCGCTTGACAGCATATCGTCATTGGCAAACCATGCCAATGCCAACATGGGCGCACTTGAATATTCCGCCTATCGACTATCAGGCAATTTCCTATTATGCCGATCCCTTGAAAAAGAACAAGGAAAACAGCAACAAGGAGATTGACCCGGAACTGATGAAAACATTTGAGAAGTTAGGTATTCCGCTTGAGGAACGTCTGGCACTCAGTGGCACAGCCGTTGATGCTGTAATGGATTCCGTTTCGGTAAAAACCACATTCAAGGAGGAACTCAAGGAGAAAGGCATAATATTCTGTTCGATGAGCGAAGCCGTACAGGAGTATCCTGACCTTGTGCGTAAATATCTTGGCAGTGTAGTAAACTATCGTGACAACTTCTTCGCCGCATTGAATACTGCGGTATTCAGCGACGGCTCGTTCGTGTATATACCCAAAGGAGTACGTTGCCCAATGGAACTGTCGACATACTTCAGAATAAACGCAGCGAATACAGGACAGTTCGAACGCACACTGATTGTTGCTGATGACAACAGCTATGTATCATACCTCGAAGGATGTACAGCACCAATGCGCGATGAGAACCAGCTCCATGCTGCAATAGTCGAGATAATAGTAAATGACAATGCTGAAGTCAAATACAGTACTGTACAGAATTGGTATCCTGGTGATGCAGAGGGCAAAGGTGGAGTATACAACTTCGTAACCAAACGTGGTGACTGCCGTGGACGTGGCAGCAAGCTGTCATGGACACAAGTAGAGACAGGATCGGCCATAACATGGAAATATCCAAGCTGTATCCTACGCGGTGATAATTCACAAGGAGAATTCTACTCGGTGGCACTGACAAACAACTACCAGCAGGCTGATACAGGAACCAAGATGATACATTTGGGAAAGAATACCAAAAGTACCATCATAAGCAAAGGCATCTCGGCCGGCAAAAGCCAAAACTCATATCGCGGGCTTGTCAGAGTCAGCAAGAATGCCGATGGCGCACGCAACTACAGCCAATGTGACTCACTGTTGCTTGGCAATGAATGCGGAGCACACACATTCCCGTACATGGATATACATAACAACGGTGCAGTAATCGAGCACGAAGCAACAACATCAAAAATATCAGAAGAACAACTATTCTACTGCAATCAGAGAGGCATTGGCACAGAAGAGGCCATTGGGTTGATAGTCAACGGATATGCAAAAGAGGTATTGAACAAGTTACCTATGGAGTTTGCCATTGAGGCACAGAAATTGTTAAGCGTATCACTTGAAGGAGCAGTAGGCTGATAAAAGATTTAGGAGATGGAAAATTTACTTGAAATAAGAAACCTTCATGCCACGATTGATGGTAAAGAGATATTGAAAGGTATAAACCTCACAGTCAAGGCTGGTGAGGTACATGCCATTATGGGACCTAACGGTTCAGGAAAAAGCACATTGAGCAATGTACTTGTAGGACACCCTGCATATACCGTTACCGAGGGAGAGATAATATATAAAGGCAAGAATCTTCTTGAGCTTGCTCCGGAAGACCGTAGCCACGAAGGACTATTCCTATCATTCCAATATCCCGTAGAAATCCCAGGAGTAAGCATTACAAACTTTATGCGTGCCGCAATAAATGCCAAGCGCGAGTATCTGGGGCAAGAGCCTATGAATGCTACAGAGTTCCTGAAAATGATGCGCGAGAAAAGAGCGTTGGTAAATCTTGACAGCAAGCTGGCAAACCGTTCTGTGAACGAAGGATTTAGCGGTGGCGAGAAAAAGCGTAACGAAATATTCCAGATGGCGATGCTCGAACCGACATTGAGTATTCTTGATGAAACAGATTCCGGACTCGACATTGATGCACTGCGTATTGTTGCCGAGGGTGTCAACAAACTCAAACGTGACGACACATCAAGCCTTGTAATCACTCACTATCAACGTTTGCTCGACTACATCAAACCTGATATTGTACATATTCTATATAACGGAAAAATTGTAAAGACAGCAGGACCAGAACTTGTAATGGAACTTGAGGAACGTGGCTACGATTGGATAAAAAATGAGAATTGAGATGGATTGTGTACAAGAATACATAGAACTGTTCGAGAACAACAGAACACTCATTGACGGACCATGCTGCAAAAAGCTCAACGAAGAGCGCGAAAAGGCATTTGTACGTTTTAAGACAGAAGGGTTTCCCGGTCTAAAAGATGAGAACTGGCGTCACACCAATGTTGCAAAGAAATTCGCGACAAATTTCGGTATGGACCTCGGACGCAAATCCGCAACAAGCAATATTAAAGGCAGTTTCACTTGTGACGTACCGAACCTGAAAACCTACAAAGGATATGTTCTAAATGACAATTTTGTTGCAGATGAGAACAACAGATTGTTGCCAGAAGGAGTAATCATAGGCAGCATCAACGAAATTGCTGCACTTCATCCGGAACTGATTGGGAAGCATTACAATAGCCTGGCCGAAAAAGGTGACAGCACAGTACAGTTCAATACATCGTTTGCACAGGAGTGCATGGTACTGTATGTGCCAAAGAATGTCGTCATTGAGGAAACGGTTCAGATTATTGCACTATTGCAGACGAATGTCGAGATACTGACAAACCGCAGATTGCTGGTGATAATGGAAGAGAACAGCCATGCGAGCCTGCTGTTGTGTGACCACTCAGCTACTGAAAGAGAATCGTTGTCGACATCTGTTACAGAAATTTTCATCGGACGTGGCGCCTCGCTTAACCTATACGAACTTGAAGAGACTACAGATAGCAACACCCGCTTGGGCAATCTCTTTGTAAGGCAGGAACATGACAGCCGTTTCAACCATTGCAATATAACATTGACCAACGGCTTTACACGTAACTATGTCGAAGTGGTGCTTGATGGAGAGGGAGCTGAAACCAATATCAACGGACTTGCCATCGGAGACAAGATGCAGCATATAGACAACCGCACTCTTGTCGACCACCGAAAAGGACACTGTACAAGCAACGAGTTGTACAAATATATACTTGACGAAAATTCAACCGGAGTATTTTCCGGTAAAATGCTTATCCGTACCGCAGCACAGCAAACTGTTTCGCAACAGACAAACCGTAACCTGTGCCTTACAAGTTGTGCACACATGTATGCACAGCCACAACTGGAAATCTATGCAGACGATGTAAAATGCAGTCATGGTTCTACTGTAGGACAACTCGATGAAAATGCACTGTTTTATATGCAACAGCGCGGAATACCGGCAGATGAAGCACGTCACCTGCTGATGTATGCTTTTGCCGGAGAGGTGATAGACAACATAAAGCTTGAAGCATTGCGCGAACGCTTGCATATTCTGGTTGAAAAGAGATTCCGCGGTGAACTCAACCATTGCAAAGGATGCAACTTGTGTAAATGAAATAAATATATAAGATATGGTGAATATAGAGGAGATACGCAAGGAATTCCCGATACTTGAGAGCCGTATATATGACAAGCCACTTGTATATCTGGACAACGCGGCAACGACACAAAAGCCCAAATGTGTCATTGACACAATAAGCAATGTATACACCACAATGAACTCGAATGTTCACCGTGGAGTACATCATCTTTCGCAAGTTGCTACAACAGCTATGGAAAACAGCCGTGAGACAGTGAGAAAATTCATTGGCGCAAAGCACAGTCATGAAATAATTTTCACACGCGGTACAACAGAAAGCATAAACCTTGTTGCATCATCGTATGGAAACACGCTGCTCAAGGAAGGTGACGAAATTATCATATCGGCAATGGAGCACCACAGCAATATTGTTCCATGGCAGCTTTTGCATGCACGCACCGGTGTCAAGTTCCGTGTGATACCTTTAACCGGAAACTGCAGACTAGATATCGAAGCATACAAAGGGATGTTCAACGAAAGGACACGACTTGTAAGCGTAACACATGTTTCGAACGTACTTGGCTCAACAAATCCCATCAAGGAGATTATAGACATAGCACACAGCAATGATGTTCCGGTGCTTGTTGACGGAGCACAGAGCATACCCCACAAAAAAATAGACGTTATGGAGTTGGATGCCGACTTCTTTGCATTCAGCGGACACAAGATCTATGGTCCTACCGGTGTGGGAGTCCTTTACGGCAAGGAGCTATGGCTCGAAACTATGCAACCGTACAATGGAGGTGGCGAGATGATAAAAAGCGTAAGGTTCGACAAGACATCATTCAACGATTTACCATACAAATTCGAGGCCGGTACACCTGACTATGTAGGCATAATAGCACTTGGCAAAGCAATAGAATGGGTAAATTCATTAGGTATTGAAAATATCGCAGCGCACGAGCACGAACTGACACGATACGCAGTTGAACAACTGAAGACAATACCAGAGATGAGAATATTCGGTGAACCGGACGGTGCTGCAGTGTCATTTCTAACAGGTGACATACACCCGGCTGACTTGGGTACAATACTCGACCGACTTGGTATAGCCATACGTACAGGACACCACTGCGCACAACCACTTATCGACCACCTGGGAATACCTGGTACAGCACGTGCTTCATTTGCCGTATACAACACCAAAGAGGAAATCGATGCACTGATACAAGGTATAAAAAGGGCTGTTAAAATGTTCACCCAATGCTAAAGCCATATCAGACAGCGGGAATTGTCGAGGCAGGCTGCGACGAGGCCGGACGTGGTTGCCTTGCTGGCGATGTATATGCCGCAGCAGTTATATTGCCTCCTGATTTCAAGAACGACTTGCTCAATGACTCCAAGCAGCTCACCGAGACACAACGCTACCAACTGCGTGAAATAATAGAACGGGAAGCTGTAGCATGGGCTATAGGAATAGTCACTGCAAAAGAGATAGACAAGATGAATATACTGAAGGCGTCAATACTTGCCATGCACCGTGCTGTAGACGCACTTGAAGTACGCCCGGAACATTTGCTTATTGACGGTAACAAATTTACCCCCTACCCCGGCATTACACACAATACCGTAGTTAAAGGAGATGCTACTTTCATGAGCATTGCAGCTGCATCAATTCTTGCCAAGACATACCGCGACGACTATATGATGCGCATAGCTGAAGAGTTCCCAATGTATGACTGGCAGAACAACAAAGGCTACCCTACTACAAAACACCGTGCTGCCATACGCGAACATGGCACAACACCATACCACCGTATGACATTCAATCTTTTGGGAGAAAAGCCCACACAACTCGAACTGGATTTCAAATAACCATAAAAGTAAAGCCCTCAATTGAGGGCTTTACTTTTAAAACAATTTGTATTCTTTTATCTGTTCCAACTGCAACGGTAACCGTAAAGCGCAACCGCTATGAAACAAAGCAGAGGCAATGCAAACGAGACATTCACAGCCGGCATTCCAAAGAGTTCTCCGCAATCAATCACAGCACCTTGGAGAGGCGGCATCAGTGCACCACCCACAATTGCCATTACAAGAAATGCTGCACCCAGATTGGTATCCTCGCGCTCAACGTTCTCCAAAGCTATACCGTATATGGTAGGGAACATCAATGACATGAAGAAACTTATTGCAACAAGACAATATAGACCAATGATTCCCTGAATGAATATAGTACCTGTTGTAGCAATGACAGCACCTATGCCAAAACATGTCAACATATGATATGACTTTATAAATCGCATAAGATATGTTGTTATAAAACGGCTACACAAGAACAATGTCATTGCTATTATATTATATCGTTGCGCAGTAGCCTTATCTATACCTAAGTTATCGGCATATTGTATAATGAACGTCCAAACCATAATTTGGGCGGCTACATAGAACGTCTGTGCAACGACACCATAACGATATCTGCGGTTGTGCCACAAACGCCAAAGTGTAACTTTATTACTTACATACTTTGCAGTGCTGTTTACACGCGGTATCTTCTTCAAGGCAATCATTACAAACACTACCAATACTATCACGCCAAGCATTACATAAGGATTACGTATGACCTCAAGATCGTGTAAACGGATATCAGCTTTTTCAGCAACACTCAAACCATGAAAAACGACTTCACCGGCAATATCACGCTTGTCCGAAAGAAGTTGTGGCAATATTATATTTGACGCAATGGCCATACCCATCAAAGAACCCACCGGGTTAAATGCCTGTGCCAGATTCAAGCGCTGGGTTGAAGTCTCCTTTGCACCCAATGAGAGAATAAGCGGATTTGCTGTTGTTTCGAGGAATGCAAGACCAAATGTAAGTATATAGAGTGAAAAGCAGAAAAAAGAGAATGCCTGATAATGTGCAGCAGGTATAAAAAGGAATGCCCCCAAAGCATACAGAGCCAATCCAAGCAGTATTGCACTCTTATAGCTGAAACGACGTATGAAAAGCGCAGCAGGAACAGCCATCGTGGCATATCCGCCATAAAATGCAAACTGCACAAGCGCGGCCTGTGATGCAGGCAATTCCATAAGGGTCTGGAAAGCTGCTACCATAGGATTTGTTATATCATTTGCAAAACCCCACAATGCAAACAGCAAGGTAATAAGTACAAATGTGAGAAGATATTTTTTCTCGACTAACTTAGGTTTGCTTTCCATATTAGTATTAGTATTAGTATTATTATTTATACAGATGAAATATTCTCTCCATCATACGCCACTTCTCATCAGATGATGCACCTTGCGATGCAACCTGGAATTCGGACATATAATCTTCCCACTCCTGCTGACGTGGCAACGTTGCAAGACGCGCCATGGCTTTGTCCCAATCAAAGTCAAGTGGTGTTTCCACTATCATGAAAAGACGAGTACCTACAATATATATCTCCATTTCAAGGATACCGACCTCTTTTATCCCATGAATTACCTCATTCCAAGCCTCGCCCTCGCTGTGACGGCGACGATACTCCGCTATGAGCTCGGGAGAGTCTTTCAAGTCAAGCGTCTGACAAAAACGCTTGACAGGACCGTTATACTCCTGTACCTGATATCCTTCGTTATTAACCTTTGCCATTTTATTTATCTGTTACTTGTTATACAGTAACCATGCTTTCTGGAAATCACTGTTGTTTGGATGTGCAGCTTTGAATTGGGCACGACTTGAAGCAGCCTCCTCTTTTGTATCATAAGATGCACATATCACACGGTACATACCTGTTTCAGGATTCTGTACAACAATGGCCGGATAACCTTCACTCAAAAGAGAATTACGAAGATTGTCTGCATTGTTTTTTGTAGAATAGCTACCGCACACTACACTGAAAGCCTTTAATGCAGTTTCATTACCGGAAGCTACCACAACCTTCTCGGTACGGTATGTTGTATCTTCAGCAATATTCTTTGTTGTAGATGATGCAACTGGAGCAATCTCAACAGCATCGCTTTGCTCTCCTTGACCTTCGGCCAAACGCGCTTCTTCATACGCATTCTTATATGCACTTTCCTTTGATGATTTACATGATGAAACGGCAAATACCGAAAAGATTGCCAATGCAACAATAGTTATCTTTTTCATAATCAAATAAATTAGTTCTCATAAAATTGTACAAATTTACAAATAAAGAGACACAACATCAAAGAATTAAATTCATTTTATCATTGTTTTATACATTTTTACCATTCAATACCTTTAAAATACGAAACAAGAGGCTATAGGTATATAGCCTCTTGTTTCGTATTTAAGAACAAATCAAGCCTCAGCTTTCTTTGTCGATTTCTTTGTTGCCTTTTTCTTTGGTTTTTCCTCAGCAACAGGCTCTTCAGCAACAGCTTCCTTTTTAGCAGCCTTCTTTGCCTTTGTCGCAAGTTTAGCTTTCAATTGCTCAACCTCAGCTTCGAGCTGGATAATTTCTACCTCCTGGTTGTCAATCATCTGCTGCAATGAACCAAGCTCCTCGTTATCCATATCAGGATACTGTGCGCGTACACGAGCCAGGAAGTCACCAAGAATATTCATATAATTTGTAAAGGCATCGTATGGCGATTCATAGATGCAACGTTCCGTAATTATACCGTTCTGCTTTGTTGTCATAAAGCGTAAGTTCTCGGCAGCCTGCAGATAATCGAAATCCTGTTTCAATTTCTTGTCATCGGTAAGCATTATACGCTCCGCAACACTATACAGTTTGCCGAATGCCTCACGCTGCAAAGTATTACCCAACCAAGAACTTGCATCGCGCTCCTCGTCCATCCAAGAAAGAGGATATGGAACTTCAAGAGGACCAACAGACTTGTAGTTGTCAATAATCTCAGATGGTGTAGAGAATGTGATTCCCTTAGCCGCAGCACAAGCAGGCAATGCCTTCATGAAGTCAAGGATGTTTGAAGACAATGGCTGAGCCATACCGATAGCGGAGAGATTCATAAAGATATTGATCACCTTCTCGTCCTCCGGGAATTGGGAAATCCAATCGATGTATGTCTCGGCAAAGAGAGGATATTCACTCCAATCAGGATTTGAGAAACGCAAAGAGATATCATCCGACAACTTATAGTCACGCAACAACAACTTCAGGTTTGAAGCAAGGGCGCAGTTGTAAACGAAGTGAGGACTCTTCCATGCGAGAATATGTTTAGCACCCTCTGAAAGCATACCTTTAAAGCCCATCTGTGATGCCATCTCACCGATTTCATCAGAATAGATGAGACCTGAGTTACGCAACACTTTAGGTTTCTTGCCGAACAACTCCTTGATCTTGCGGTTCTGACGCATAACCTCTTCCATAAACACCTCTTTTGATGCCAAAGAAGAGAGGCCATGTGAATATGGCTCGCAAAGGAACTCACAGCAACCGGTCTTGTTTATTTCATGCAAAAGTTCAATCACCTGAGGTGCATAAAGTTCCAACATCTCAAGACCAACACCTGAAACAGACAACGCCACCTTGAATGCACCGTTGCTTTCACGTATCATCTCAAGAAGGGTCTGCAATGCAGGCACGTATGACTTCTCGGCCAACTCGAATGTCATGCTCTCATTGGCATAGTCATCGTAGTAGTAATGATCTGTACCGATATCGAAGAAACGATAACGTTTCAACTGTCTGATTTGATGTAATTCAAAATAGAAACAAATTGTTTTCATATCTTATATTCTTTTATTATTTCCAACCCAAAACTTTTTCATACATTCTACGCAAACGTAGTGCAACATCTTCCCATGTTATGCTGTCGACCTCCTTACGTCCCTCGACCTTGAGATACTCGTACAGAGAATCGTTGTTGCATATAGAATAAATCGCATCTGCCATTGCATTGATATCCCAATAGTCGGTCTTGATACATTTATCAAGAATTTCGGCACAACCTGACTGTTTTGAGATTATAGTAGGCACGTCGCACTGCATTGCCTCAAGAGGAGATATACCGAACGGCTCACTCACAGAAGGCATGATGTATACATCACTCGCCTTAAGACACTCGTAAACCTGACGGCCACGCATGAAGCCCGGGAAGTGGAAACGATCGGAAATTCCACGCTGCGCTACAAGACGTATCATATCGTTCATCATATCACCACTACCGGCCATACAGAAACGGATATTCTTTGTTTTCCTGAGAACCTGTGCCGCTGCCTCAACAAAATATTCCGGTCCTTTCTGCATTGTAATACGTCCAAGGAAAGTTACCACTTTATCACCTGGAATCTTTTGAGGAACAATGTCGAGTATCTCCTTTTCAAGTGGAGTAACGGCATTGTGCAATGTAGAAACCTTATCAGGATGCTGATGATACTTCTCGATAACTGTACGACGTGTCAACTCGCTCACACAGAAGATATGGTCTGCGTTATCCATACCATTCTTCTCTATAGCATATACTGTAGGGTTTACATTTCCACGGCTACGGTCGAAATCGGTAGCATGGACGTGAATGACAAGTTTCTTACCTGATATCTGTTTTGCATGTATACCGGCAGGATATGTAAGCCAGTCGTGAGAGTGGATTATATCAAACTCTTCTGTACGCGCCACGACACCGGCTATTATAGAGTAATTGTTTATCTCGTCATGAAGGTTATCGGGATAACCTCCGGCAAACTCCATACAGCCGAGATCATTTGTATGCATATAGCTGAAATCGCTATATATGTTCTCTCTGTATCGATAATACTCCTCCGGAGTCATCACATTCCCGATGCGTGAATTGACATAGTCGTAGTTGACATCTTTCCATACGATAGGTACAGAGTTCATCGCAACGATTCTGAGGAAACTGTTATCCTCGTCGCCATATGGTTTGGGGATACAGAATTTAATTTCAACATCGCCCTGCTGAACGAAACCTTTAGTAAGTCCGTAACTTGCAGTACCGAGTCCACCCGAAATATGAGGTGGGAACTCCCAACCGAACATTAATACTTTCATATCTATTATCCCTCCATTTTAGATTCATACTGTTTTAGTATCTGGCTTGTTCGCAAGATTGCTGCAACATTCATAGCAAATGCAACAGCACCACGTCCCTTGAATGGCGGGTTACCGTCGAACACCTCCGGAATAGAACCGATACAGTGCTGTACGATTTCATCCTCAAAGCCAATCATCTGACGCTGTACAAATGATACACCGCTCATCTTGTATGTCTTGAGATATGCCTCATAATAGAAACCGCCCAACCATGGCCATGCAGTACCCTGATGATATGCATAATCACGCTGTATCTGCGGACCTACATAGTTCGGATTATAACCGACACTCTTAGGAGACAATGAGCGCAAGCCACGTGGAGTCAGCAGTTCCTTTGTTACTGTATCAAGCACTTTCTTACGCTGTTTTGAATCAAGCGGAGAATAATCGAGCGCAACAGCAAAAATCATATTCGGACGTACACTCCAGTCGACATAATCGCCATCTACAAAATCATACAAATAGCCATGCTCGTTGAGGAACACCTCTGTAAAGGCCTTACCTACAAGCGGAATCAAACGAACCAAAGAGTTCTGAACCTCCTCGTTATGTGTAAGCACAGCCATCTCTTCTATAAACTTCAACGCGTTATACCACAACGCGTTTATTTCAACGACATAACCTGTACGAGGTACAACAGGACGACCATTTACAGTAGAGTTCATCCATGTAACAGCTCTATCTCTGCCATTTGTTGCAAGCAATCCGTTTTGAGTAACACGCAAGTTGCTATGTCCGTTATTGCGGATAAACTCATAGATATTCATTAGAAGATCACCGTACTTGTCACGACAAGCTTCGATTCCGCACTCCTTGGCATACTGTTGCAATGCCCATATTGCCCACAACAGAACATCGGGATGCTCCATCTCATATATTTTGCAAGCACTCTGTTTACCTTTTATAAAATCTTCAATGGCTATACGTGCAGTCTTCATGACTCTCTCGAACTCATCTATATGTCCCTGAGAAAGAGCCAAGCCTGGCAAAGAGACAAAGAGGTCACGAGCACGACATTTGAACCATGGATAACCGGCGAGGATATATGTATGTTCACCTTGAACATTGAAGAACTGATTACCGGCACACTGCATACAGTGCATGAAGTTATCACGTGGATCACGGATTTCCTCTTCATGTTCAAAAGCAGCCTTCATGGTGCGTGTTGTCATAGGAGAAACACCGCCTGAGAAGACGATGCTTTCACCGGCCTTCATCTTAACCTCAAAATAACCGGGAACATACAGGTCCTCATTAAAGTCATAACCACGTTCAAGTTCCTTAACGTATTCTATACCGCGATACCAATCGGGCTGGTATACAAATTCATTCTTTTTGTTAAGCTGCATGTAGAGGTCAGGATAATCGGCATACATACGCATACTGATACCATTTTCAACCTCCTTGTAGCTACGGTCTGCAATATTGTTCTCGTGAGTGTATTCACGAACGCTTCGGAATGCACAGAACGGACGAAGACGCAACGTCACAGCCGTATTGGCCTTTAAAAGAGTGTAACGAATAAGGATTCTGTTCTCATGATGTACAAAGGCTTTTTCTTTCTTAAGCCACACACCGCCTACATTGTAAATTGTAGTCGGCACACGCTCCCAGGCAAACTCACGGATGTACTTGTTGCCACGAGGACTGAAGTTGTCGGCATTATACTTGTGCAAGCCCAAATTGAACTCTGCGCCATGCAACACAACAGTCTCATCAAGAGATGACAACAATACATGATTCTCGTCATCAAGTTGCGGAATGGGGACAACCAACAGACCGTGGTACTTACGGGTGTTGCAATCAACTATTGTAGAACAGTGATAGGCACCCGAACGATTTGTCCTCAGAATTTCCTTCTGCAACGACTCTTCCAAGTTCGTCATCAGCGTTTTTTCGAATCGCAAATAACTCATCTCGTATTATTTATATATTAAACTACATTTTTTATAACACCCTCAAATGTAAGAATTATAATATTCAATTACAAGCATGTACAATTCTTTTTTAAAAAAATGTCAAAAAAAAGCAAAAAATTGACCGTTTAATAGAAAAAAAGCAGGCAAACTGCATGTTTGCCTGCCTGTACTATTTACGCTTATTTATTTTTGACGGTATTATCAAATTGAGTTTTTCCGGTTCAACTGTCACTTTCATCGGCATTTCAGGAGAGAACGAGCGACCGTCTATAGCAACAGTGGCACCACCCAACGACTCTATGAATATCTCTGCCGTACGGAAAGGAGTTACCAGTTCGTAATTCAGAATCCTACGATGCACCAACATGAGAAGTCCTTCCAGTAGACTGAACAACTTCGGTTTTCTTATAGCAGAGACATCAAGCCAACCATTATATGGCACAGAACTTGGAGTCAATCCATAACCTACAGAATTACCGATACACAGCATCATCAGTTTCTGGTCTACAGTCTGGTTGTTCAAATGGAAACGCATATTGAAACTTCTGCGATGGAAAAGCATATACACCAATCCTGTAATACGGCAGACGAACTTGGCAAACAGAGACTGTTTTTCATTGGCCATTTCAACAATACGCGCCGACAGTCCCACATTAAGAGCATTCAGAAAAAATCTTTTTTCTTCACCTGAGTCTGTATTGTATGAGCAGCAACCCACATCGACCTTTCTTATCCTGCGCGCAATTATACAATTGATTGCCGTCTTGTAATCACCGGACTGCAAGCCCCAATATGAAGCAAAGTCATTCGCTATTCCGTTGGGAATGATACCCAAAGAGACATTCCCTGCATGTTCCGAGGAGAGGATTCCATTCAAAGCATCCTGCAACACCCCATCACCGCCAACAACCACAATAGTTTCATAACCGTTATCGGCGAACATACGCGCTTGCCGTTCTGCAGAACCATAGTTCTCCGATTCAAGGAAATCATATTCAACACCCTTTTCGACGAGGTATTCACGAATTTCCCTCCATCGCTTCATCGGCCTGACCGTTCCTGCTTTAGGAGAGTATATAATTCCCCATCGGTGCCTGTTTACTTTATGCAGATCAATCATACAACAATCCTTTTATCTGTTCTACCTGACTTTCACGCGGTTGCATTACATCAATCCAATGTATATGCACACCACGTTTTTCCATACCACGGAACCATGTCATCTGCCTTTTTGCAAATTGGTGAATTGCAATCTCAAGCCCTTTCACCATCTCGTCATAAGAAAGTTCACCTATTATATATTGTGTCAGGAATTTATATTCCAGTCCATAATACATCAATTGTTCAGCCGTAACACCTTTGTCAAGAAGCCCACGAACCTCATCCACCATACCATTTTCCAAGCGTTCATACAGGCGACGTGTTATTCTGCCGCGCCTGATTTCACGGTCAACATCAACACCCACTGTCAAACAATTTATCTGCGGAAAGGAGCGTTCCTCCACCGGGCATGTACGATAATACTCTTCAATCTCTATGGCACGTATCGCACGTTTTTTTGTATCTGTATCGGTATTATTATGCAAAGTCTTATATCTTGACAAAATCAATGCAAGCTCTTCCAGTGTCTTTTCTTCAAGCGACTCACGCAGTTGCTGATTTTCTGGGACAGGCAGCAAGCGATATCCTTTAAGAACAGATTCCACATACAAACCGCTACCGCCACACAACACGGGAAAAGCTCCCCGCTCCACAATGTCATTATATGCAACAAGGAAATCACGCTGATATTCAAACAGATTATACTTTTCTCCGGCATCAACAATATCCAAAAGATGAGACGGCACAGCAATTCCATCGCGTACATATTCTGCAAGATCCTTGCCTGTACCGATATCCATACCACGATATACTTGTCGACTATCAGCACTTATTATCTCAGCTTCCGGTATAGCCAAAGCCAGCTCAACAGCCAACGAAGTCTTTCCTGAAGCCGTAGGGCCGACAACAGCCAACATGTCATATTTTTCCTTGCGCTTCTGCATAGTGCAATACCTAATTATATAATATTACAATGCGAAGTTAATGCAAGTAAACCGCATTAACAAAACAATCATAAAATTTATCACTATAATAAAAAAACAGCAACGGACAAAAGAACTTTTGTCCGTTGCCATATTAAAGTTCGACCGTTACTTCATCACAATCTTGAATGAGCGCACAGCCTTTCCATTCTTGGTTATCACAACAACGTATGTTCCGGCATTTTCAACAGAGACTTCCACTGCTTCGCTGTCAGAGACCTCAACCGCATTCTTCGAAACAAGTTTGCCATCAGCCGTAAATACAGAAATGCCATATACACCACCTTGAGCGAACAGCACATTGGCTACACCCTCAAAAGGTTTTGGATAGATCATATATCCAGCCTCTGCTGCAGCAACATCATCAATGGCAGTAACAACAATATAATCTGAAATTGTCTTTGTTGCAGAACCCCAAGAGTTGCTTGCAACAAGAGTTACAGAATACTTACCATCTGCAACATCATAACTTGCATTAGCGGTAGTTTCTGTAGAGCTATTCAGACGGGCACCGTTGAACATCCATTTAGAAGACTCATACTTCACAGGGAAGCTACCTGTAAGCATTGGTACACCAAGAGCTGTAGTCAACTGATTCTGCTTATAATCATTTGTTCTGCCATTCTCTTCCTTACCTGTTGTCATGTATCCGCCAGGAACAGCTGCAGCATTCTTACCTGTATTCGGGAAATAGATATAACCATCCTTGTCAGTCATTGTAGACTCAAAAGTAAAATATCCCTCAAGATTTGCCGGTGCTGTCTGGAATCCCTTCATTGCTTCCTGAACTTCAGATTCTGTAAGCGCCTTACTCCATATCTGCACCTCATCTACCCAACCTGTCAAACTTGCAAGGTTAGTCATTGAACCTCCGACATAGAACTTAGCACCTCTCCAGTTCTTTGGACCAGCGCCACGTGATGTTCCGCTTGCAATAAGCTTACCGTTCAGATACAGGCTTATGTTACGTCCTGACTTGACAGCACATACATGATACCATACACCAGGCATCAGGCTATAGCCGTCAGAGAGGATATCGACATCGTTATTATGTTCATAATTACCTGTACCTGCAGGAGGAGCATCAGTACAAAGCGACAACTCATTTGCAGCGTTGTCACGCTTCAGATTATTGTTCTTAGCATAACCTGCAGGACGGATTGCAGTCCACATTTCGCCCCATACATTCTCGGTCCATGTACTGCCGTAATTACGGTTAACCTTTGTCATCAACAGAGTACCGAGTGATGCATGCTCGAATTTCTCCACCTTAAACCAAAGAGCAAATGAAGTATTGTTATATTCGCTCATGATTGCAGCATCTACAGTGAACTGATATGGTTCACTCATATAAAGCGACTGCGAAACGGAACATGGCACGCCGTTATAGTCAGCACCCTTGTTAATGTCCGCAACAAAATTCACCTCGCCATTTTCACCGGCAACGCTGTTGTCGACCTCAGTCCTGTCTGCTTCGATATTCAAGATTTCAGGCAAACGACCTGTCTCCTCAGGACTGACGAGAATCAAAGAACGGTTCATTATTGTCTCGCCGTTTGTAACAACCTGGACATCATAACTGCCGACAGTTGGCAAAGATGTAGTCATTGTCAAGACACCACTTGCACTTGCCACTGTGTTACCGGTCAAAGCATCATATATCACGATATCTGCTACAGGATGGTTTGGATCCTCAAAACCTATTGTAAACTCCTCATTAGGCTTGATAACACTCTTATCCACAGTCAATGTCTCAATCATTGTAAGAGGTTTCTCAATCTCATTAGACCAGACAATAGCACTCTTTGCACGACCGTCCTTACCTACTGCACGTACACCAATCTGCAATGTCTCGACTTTTGGTATCAATGTTGCATCGACAACGTATGCTGCCCAAGAAGTTGTTGTTGTCAACAAAGTCTCCTGACCTTCCTGCTTTACATAAATTTCATAATACCATGTACCGACTTCCTCGTTATATACAGGACAGCCCTCGTACTCAGCCTTACGTGTAGTTGGAGCAGGCATGTTGAAAACGACTTTTATATCAGCACGGTTATAATAACGCTTCATAACCTCAGCGTGAGTAATGACTGGAGTTGCTGGCTGTTCGTTAAAGCCAGAAGGAACAAATGCAAACTCACCCAACAGCACCTCAAATGCAGCATTTGTATTCTTTACAGAAAGACCTACACAGCCTATTACATCACCCGCAGAAAGACCCGCTTCAGAAGCCTTTATTGTTACATAATTCCACTCACCGGCTTTTATATCACCTGCAACAGGAACATATACGAAATTATTTTCACCATTCTCCTTGGCAACCATCAACTCAAGATTTGCCACAACCGAAGATTTAGGCTTGAAAACAAGACGGAACTCATCGTTGGCATCAGCAACATTCCACTTTGTCGCGAACAGACGTACATCAGAACGCTGGGTTGCACCATGAAGTTTCAAACAAGAACCAGCAAACCATGCATCATCATACGTGAAATCAAGATTTACTGCATCTGCAGGAACAGTCTTACCGTCACCATTGTCAATCCACCAACGCCACGTAGGCAACAAGTCCTGAATACCGTAGTTGTACCATTTGTGATCCCAAGTTGTTACACCTTCGTTATTGAAGAAACGACCGTTTCCAAGATTGAAACGTGTAACGAAAGGAACCTCATTAAGCGATGAGCGTTCGATAACAGCCTTGGCATAACCATGCCAATCCTCGAGGTCGCTGAATGATGAAGTTACATTATTATTATTCAAAGCAGGCAAATTCAAGACATTACGGTTACCACCGGAGAAGAGCATCTCCTGCTTTTTCTGATATTCGTTCTGTACAGCATAATCGCTCTGGCCACCTTCGGTAGAACTGATATACAACTGGTTGCGGTCATGAGCTCCCCATATTACAAGGCTGACAGGATACTTCATAAGAACTTCCCAACCAGCATTTCCATTACGTCCATAACCACGTCCCTGCATGTCAAAACCTGCATATACATCGAATGACGAACGACCGAGAGCCTTAGCTGTCTGAACACTCTCATTCAAGCCAGACTCACTCCAGTTATAATTCAAGAAATAGACATCTGTAACAGGCTGGTTGTAATCTGAATTATGGAACCAAGCATCATTGTCATAATTCAATTTACAAGCGTTGTCGTCCAACCAACCGTCGTTGGTAACAAATGCATACCAATCGACATGGAATGGATGATTCAGTTCCTCGGCAATCTTATGACACTCAGCAAGGAAAGGAATAAAGCGTGAATACACTTTCTGTCCCCAATAACCTTCAGGGTTAAAACACAAACCATCGATACCATAATATTTAAGGAATTGAACAAGCTTGCGAGAATATTTATAGTTATCGCCATTTGCATTGGCAGAATAAAGAGGTTCAGCCAAATCATACAATGTTTTTCCAGGATCATCCATATGGTTGACACCGGCACCCCAATCAATGAAATATGTACAACCGGTCTTTACACCATTCTTGTGGGCCACATCATTGAAAGCACCGGGCACACGCCAAAAACCGTTTGTCCAATTTGAATGAATGTCAAGATACTGCCACATATTAAAGTTATCACCATCAAAGTTATAGCGTGGCAACGCACCCCACTTCTTTGTCATTTCACCGGTAGGAGCCATCCAACAGAACTTTTTATTGTTCTCGTCGTTAAGGGCATCGTTGGCATAATCTCCCGGACGGAAACGTTCCTTCAACGGAACACGTGAAATCCAGAAATTCTCATCGACAAACGACGCATCACCATTCCATGGCTTGCCTGGTTCCCATTTATCCAAAGCACTCACAATGTTTTCAGGTGTGCCGTTGCTTACATACATCTCGTGTGTAGGCACACTCTGTGCCATGATACCTGTAGTAAAAAGCACCATGAGCAATGAAAATAAATTACGTTTTCTCATAATATAGTTATTAAGTTTTTTTTCGTGTTTATATAACACTTTGCTAAATTAAACAAATTGAATCAAGAAAAGTATGTTTTAACATTTTTTGTTTGAAAAAACATAAATAAAAAAAGAGAACCCTTTTGAGTTCTCTTAAAGTAGCGGGGGAAGGGATCGAACCTCCGGCCTTTGGGTTATGAGCCCAACGAGCTACCACTGCTCCACCCCGCGATGCGGTTCTTAAAACTGTTGCAAAGGTACAACTTTTTCATATACGCTCCAAATTTAAGGACAACTTTTTTCAAAAAAAAATCAGATTTGCCAGTCAAATCGATTGCACATTTGTGCAACAATGTGTATTTTTGCAACGAATAAAGAATTTACCGTTCATGGCAACAACCGACACGAAAGAACATCTTATCAAGGTAGCAAGAAGGCTATTCGCACAGCAGGGGATTGGCAATATAACCATGAATGATATTGCCCAGGCCGCAAACAAAAGCAGAAGAACATTATACACATATTTCCAAAGCAAGGAAGAACTTCTTGAAGCCTCCATCGAAATGGAGGTCATGAAAATATCTACTGCAATGACAAAAGTTGCAATGTCAACATTGCCACCGGACAAGAAAATAATAAAGCTGATTTTCGTACGTCTGCAACTTACACGCAGCATTGTACGCCGTAACGGCTGTATGCACAACGACTACTTCGTCATTATAGAACACATACGCAAGAGTTTCGATTCCAAAGAGATCGCACTATTCCGCCACATCATAGCAGAAGGAAACCAGAAAGGCTTGTTCAACACTGAAAGCCCGGACCTTGCAGCACGCTTCCTGCACTTCTGCCTGAAAGGAATTGAAATACCATTCATAAACGGCATTGTAAGCAGGAATAACGACGACATTTTCGTGCAGAGCTTCACAGAAAAGGTTATTCTGAACGCATTGGGACATACAGGAAAGAATTAACGGAATACAACAATGAACGTACTATACGAGGACAACCATATAATAGTCATCAACAAGGCTGCAGGCGAAATTGTACAGGGTGACAAGACCGGCGACAAATCGCTATGCGATGCGATGAAGAGTTTCCTGAAGGAGAAATACGCAAAACCGGGCAATGTATTTGTTGGGCTGCCACATCGTCTCGACCGCCCGGTCAGCGGTGTCGTTGTATTTGCAAAGACAAGCAAGGCTCTCGAAAGACTCAACACGATGTTCCGGGACGGTGCTGTCAAAAAGATATATTGGGCCATCACGAAAGGATGTCCCAATCCTGGCGAAGGCGAAATAAACAGCTGGATTCTACGAAATGAGAAGATGAACAAGAGCTTCTCATACCCCAAAGAGGTCAAAGGCAGCAAGCATGCACTGCTCTACTATCGCCATATTGCCGCTTCACAGAACTACAACCTTATAGAAGTGGAATTAAAGACCGGACGTCACCACCAGATACGTTGCCAACTATCATCAATAGGTTGTCCCATCAAAGGAGACCTGAAATATGGTGCAAAACGTTCAAATCCCGATGGCAGCATATCGTTGCATGCACGATACATAGAATTCATTCACCCCGTATCAAAAGAGGTGATAAAAGTTACCGCTCCATTGCCACAAGACAAATTGTGGCAGAGTTTCGAAAAATAAGAAGTTATTTTTTCAAGTAATAAAGCACAGAACTGTTTCCTCTACGGAACAGTTCACGTGCTGTCTTACGGATATCATCAGCCTGCACTGCACGATACATTTCAGGCTCGTCAAAATGCGATGAGAGGTTCCCGCGCAGTTCGGCCAAAGCGATATTGTTACATAGATTTTCGCCGCCAACATTCCTGAAATAGAATTCCGATTCAAAACGGTTACGCACCTTTTCCAACTCCTCGTCCGGAACAAGTTCTGTCTTGAGCAGATCAAGTTCATTCCACAAGGCATCTTCAGCCTCCTTAACAGAAACGCCATCGGCTACACGAGAATATATCCAGAACATTCCGGGATCTTCACAACCTGAAATAAAAGCATCGATTTTCGAGAACAGTCTCTTCTCTTTTACAAGGCGTACAAGCAAACGACCTGAATATCCGTTGGATAACACATCGGAAATGACATCACATGGATAATAGTCTGCCGAAAGCCTGCTCCCCATGTGAAAACCCATATATAAAGCATTTTCCGGAACATCGCGATATACGGTCTTGCGACGTTGTGATGTCTGGCGTGGTTCCGACGGCAAGAGCGCAGGTTTGAACCCCTTAGCCGGTATCCTTCCGAACCACTTTTCGCCCCACTCCACTACCTGTTCAAACGGAATATCACCGACAACAGCCAACACGGCATTGTCAGGAACATAATAGCGCTTATAGAAACCGCTTATTACAGATACCGGAACATCTGCTATATGCTTCAGTTCACGACCTATAGTCGACCATCGGTAAGGATGTACCTTGTATGCCATAGAGCGCAATATAAGACTTGCATCACCATAGGGACGGTTCAGTTTTGTCTGTTTGAACTCTTCCATGACGACCTGACGCTGAATGTCAACTTTCTTTTTACCGAACGTAACATTGCACATGCGGTCACTCTCCAGCCAAAAGGCAAGTTCAACATTCTGTTTGGGAAGAGCTATATAATAGTTTGTTACATCGTTTGTTGTATATGCATTATTCTCGCCACCTGCACTCTCAAGCGGTTCATCGAACGAGGGGACACATTTTGTTCCCTCAAACATAAGATGTTCAAGCAAATGGGCTATACCGGTATGCTCATAACTTTCGTTACGTGCACCTACACCATAAAGAAGATTTACATAGACCATCTGCATATCCTCCTTATGCAGATGTACAACACGTAATCCGTTAGAAAGTGTTGTCTTATTTACCATAGCCTTCAAGAATTGTTACCTTATTAATTTTAACATGTTGACGTGGACGGCCTTTGGATGTGGCATCAACAGTTGAAATTCTTTCAACGATATCCATGCCTTCCACCACTTCACCGAAAACAGTATAATGTGCATCAAGGTGAGGAAGACCGCCTGTGTTAAGATACTCTTTGCGCTGCTTTGCAGAATATTTGAATTCGTGTCCCTTAACCACAGCCCTTGCCTCGGACATAAGTTTGCTGACCAGTTTACTCAACTCCTCTTTCTTCCTTGCATCATGCTTTGCCGCATTGTTCAACCTATGGATCTGCTGACGATAAGGAGCCTGCAGCTCATGGAATTTCTTTGTAACAAGTTCCTCATTTACCTTTCTTTCACTCAACTTAAGTTCGTTGTCATCAGCCGGTTTACCGGTAACGATGTAAAAATGTGCTCCCGAAGAGTAGTCGCCCTTGTTGAAACTTGCGGCAGCTACCGCACCACGTTTGTGATAACGCTTCGAAGCGTCAATTTCCGAAGGAACTGTAAATTCCACATCCGTAACGCCCAAATCGGCAGCATCAGGTTTGGTCTTTGATGTATAATCACCTGTTTGTATGAAGAGATCCTTTTTAACTCTATAAAAGAGCTGACCATCGTAAAAACCGTTCATCACAAGATTAATGAAATTTTTGCGGTGTCCGGGTGTTTCGCGATAAAGTTTAATTGTAATATCCCCCATATTTGTCGCAAGCTTCACGTATTGGTCGCAGTCCGGGCTGTTCACATTGAGTTCCTTCACAACAGAAGCAGGTTCAGCAGGCTGTTCGGTACTATTCACAGCCTTGTCACCACCGGCTGCACACGAAGAAAGCAATAATGCGACAACAAACAAAAAATAACAATGAATCCTTTTCATAATACATTACCAATTAAGATCATTGCAACTGCATAAAAGCGGTTCTGTAACCCACTACACAGTTGCTTAAAACCATTATCATAGACAAAGATATGTTCTATTTTCGAGTTTCAGCTCAAAAACTAAGATATTTGAAGAAAAAAAATGATCTTACAGTCAGGAAACAGGCTATTGAACCGTTATTTATATGAACATGTTGATAAACTATTCATTTTAAAGAACTGTAAATATCGTA
>JAEIGA010002990.1_pt1 | contig 26656 bp, 37 predicted proteins | sample 9270691 | NCBI WGS metagenome assembly JAEIGA01 (sample SAMN17057246, study PRJNA624740) | gut metagenome | biome: biome; isolation source: fecal sample | host: Bos grunniens | place: China: Xizang | collected 2019 | reverse complement strand
TTATGGAGCAAGTAGCGGGAATCGAACCCGCGCTGTCTGCATGGCAAGCAGAAGTACTAACCGCTATACTATACCTGCATATGGAGCCGGCGACAGGAGTCGAACCTGCAACCTACTGATTACAAGTCAGTTGCGCTGCCAGTTGCGCCACGCCGGCATATTAGTTTCCCGAGGATTCGAACCTCTCAACGCCTATTCGTTACGCTCTAATGCGGGCACGCTGAACTACCTTGGGTCAGCACCGGAAACTATGGGTGTTGAGCGGATGACCAAACCCGCTCAACTGGTCAATACTTGATTTGCATATGCCTCGGACGATTCACAAGTTTACGCCCTGGACCCGGTAACGGGATTCGAACCCGTCCCACCTGCTTGGAAGGCAGGGATGCTAGCCGCTGACACCACACCGAGTTATGAGATTTATCTCTCATCTTTGTATAAATATTATATCAGATTTTTTAAGAAAAATCAAATTTTAAGGTCGTACCAAGGTAAATCTTACGACTTAGGTCGAGTCTGATTTCCAGACACTCGATTACCACTTAGACCGCACTGTAATCCCTTGGTACATCAGCCTAGACAATTTCTGCGGCCGCTAGCGACACTACTAGGATACTGTACCTTTGGTACCTCGGGGTGGATTTGAACCGCCGACGAGCCGGGTATGAACCGACTGCTCTACCTACTGAGCTACCGAGGCATAGGACTAACTTCTCTTTCCTTTTATACCCCGTGGCTGAAGTTTGCATCTTCCACGGCAAGTGGTTATAAAACCCGTCCGGTGCAAGCACAAGTCGGTGTAACTTCCACACTCAAAGTTTGAGCTACTTACTTCATTTTATAGGCGCGCCACCAATCACGGTAGCTTTCTTCGTAATTGGGCTCTTTTGCCCAGCGAGAATTGGGATTGTAGTCAAGCCACCAAAGATAGCTTCTCCACTCTGATTCCCAATATTCTTCCCAAGTACATCTACTAAAATAGTCACAAATTTCCCAAGAACAGTACACTTTTTTATATCCGCCCTTGGATAATTCTAAGTCCATTTTGTTTCGACGCACTCTACGATTTGCTTGATTCTTGCAGAATTTGTTTTTCCCACCACAAGTGGGTTCGTGCTTATAGCTTCTACTCATTGTTCTAAACCTCCTTAGAGAATTTAGAACACGGCCATCCTGAACATCGGAATCACTTCCTTAAAATAAAGTTTTTGGTCGAGGATGTGGGACTTGAACCCACGGCCTCGTGATCCCAAATCACGCGCGCTAGCCAAACTGCGCCAATCCTCGATGATTATTCTTCGGCTTGTTTGCGCGCCTTATCCTTTTCGCGTCCGCGATTATACTTGGCGCCCTTGCCTTTTTTTGCTTCAACCCTCGAACCTCGACGCCGAAACATGAGATATTCTTGCAATTCATTTGCATCCTTTTTTAGATACTGCTTATTCATAAATTCACTCCGTTCTTTGTCTAAAGGTTGTGAGCGATAAACTCTTGCGAGTCTCATTGGTTGACTAGGCGGCAAAATGTAACTTTTCTAAACCCAAATATAGATGTTTTCATTAAAAGAAGATTTGCTGTGTCCGCCTAAATTAAGAGGAAAGTTATCCAAACTTCCCTTAGCTTGTATAAATATTATATTATGAATTTGAGAAAAAATCAAATTTTTAACTCAATGATGTATCAATCCCTGCGGCCACTCGCAGTTGCAAAAGACTTGCGGATGCGAACACCCGGAGTATCTCCGTTGTTTAAAGGAAGCCAGAGTCAATTAACTGGAAACTTTTTTGTATAAATTGATACATCATTCAATTAAAAATGGCAAGGGACTAGGGACTCGAACCCCAACCGACGCTTTTGGAGAGCGGAATGCTACCATTACACCAGTCCCCTATATGGAGGAAGAAGTGGGATTCGAACCCACGGAACCTTTCGGTTCACCACCTTTCCAAGATGGCGCCATCGGCCTCTCGGCCACTCTTCCATATCATCGGGTCTTACCCTCAACTATCCCGACACCGGTCACCTAAATTGAATCCTACTGACCGCCCCTCTAGTCCCTTTTGGAGTTCTTCTCCAGAGGTTGGGACTTACCTCTTTGGGTTGTAAGACGAGACTTGAACTCGCACCTACCAGAGCCACAATCTGGTGCTCTACCAATTAAGCTACTCACAACATATAATGACCAGCTACCCCGTGAAACTGGTCGGGCTTGCGCTTCTCACCCGTAGGCTTTCTCTCTTGCCTTATCGGTTTACAGCCACGCAATATCACCACTTTTATTATGAGAGAAATCGTGACGAGGTTGTTTTGGTGCGGAATACTGGATTCGAACCAGTGACCCCTTGCTTGTAAGGCAAATGCTCTAACCAGCTGAGCTAATCCCGCATAAGTATGTAAGTATTATCTTGTGCTCGTTTTTTAGTACCCTCATCGCCTAGACACTATACATAGAAGCGTGTTTTCCTTATTACACCACGAGCTCCTCACCCGATAGGAATCGAACCTACATTACTTCTACAGTTGGTCTGCGGTGCCACTCCTTGTCAACCACGCCAAGGCCGTTTTGCTACCAAAGATTTCAACCTACATATTTACCCTTCACCAGACTGCATTTCAACCGAGCAAGGCAGTAAGACCATTGTGCAGCAGTGGTTCCAGAACTTCTATAATCTCTTATCGGTGTCCAATAATTCAATAATTCCGCTCTTACTAGCGCCAGCTCTTTCGTTACTGGTCACGAGCCACCTTATTACTTTCGGTGCTCACTGTCCAACGCGTACACCAGGGCGCGCTTGACCGTCTTTTCTGTTTCTGAAGTGAGAGATGTTAATCGGCATCTCCAACCTGAGCTATTCCACTTCGAGGCTTTCCAGGCTGCCTCCAATTGCGACTTGGACGTCTTGTCGCAGTTCAATTTTCCTTCAGCGGTGAAGTAGGACTCAACACCGCCTACATTGGTCTGTGGATATGAACCAACAACCCTAAATAGACTCCACGAACGCACTCAAACCAATCGAATACGCTGCTTCATGGTCGCCCCGGTCTATCTTGTAGCCGGCGCACCCAAGTATTTCCCACTTGGTGGGAGCCGTGCTTTATCATCCACGGCGATGGCTGGTATTATTGGCGCATCCAGCGAGCTACTGGTGCCTGGGAGTGGAGTCGAACCACCACCCGCCGGTTTTTCAGACCGGTGCTACGGACCGCAAGTAAGCTACCCAGGCATATAAAGGATTGCGTGGGAATTGAACCCACTCTTGGCGAAGTTGAGTCGCCTGTGCACCGTACACTATCGCTCCATTTAAATTTAAAACTAGACGCTTGTATAGGTATGTACATTTTAACAGAATGTTCCTTAATAAAATTGCTGCACGCGTCTAAAATTGGCGGGGGAGGTCGGGTACGATCCGACAACCTACGGTTTTAGAGACCGTCGCTCTGACCAATTGCGCTACTCCCCAGTATTTTCGTATTCGTCTGTCCGAAACGCCAAGCGTCTTTCCGCTTTGCCAGAAAGGAGGAATTAAAGCAAAGAAACAAGTGGTAGGGATAGTGGGATTCGAACCCACACTGGAAGGATTTTAAGTCCTCTGTCTCTACCTGTTGGACTATATCCCCATTTATGAGGAAGAAGACTCGGATTCTCACCGAGGACACAACCTCTTACAGAAGTCTTTGATTGCATATTGGGGACAGGGTGCCACCCCTGGGCGCATTTTGTGTCGCCAGTCATAAAGTGGGAATAGGCCCTCACCCACCATTGAGGACTTCTACCTCCTGCGCCATGCAGTGAATCCTCTTCGAGCCACTTCGCTAATTTGCCAGTTCGCGGCTACACCACTGGACTTCTTGAATGTGATTTCGTTTTCATCCTCACGCCACAGTTTGTATAGATAGGTATGTGGTATGTACCTTTAAAAAGTTCCTCGGATTTGCACCGCTAGGCAAGCACCCTATCAACTAGACTCCCCTCAACTCCTTCGGAGCAACTTCTTTTTTGGGTTGGAACTTCAAACTAGACAATAGATAAATCTTCTCCCTTAGCCAGCTTCGTAACATTTATATGGGCTTATGTCGGGTCATGACTCCCAACCTGGCGACTTTGTAATCTATCTGCTTCATAAACCAGTGCGGGTCTGGCGTCCATCTTAACATACAGAACGGCCGTGTCTGTATGCCCTAAATGTCTAGTCGGTCTCACACTTTATCCCGCCTTGACCTACGGACTGGGCGCTCATGGCTTTTCCCAGGGGTGTTTACGACTGTTCTCGGCCGGGAGAAAATGGGCGAAAGGATAATTCCCATCTCTCCCGACCTTGTATATATATTATATATTAAAATTGAGAAAATTTCAAATTTTCAAGGGTGAAAGGCTATCACATCTGCATTACCAGTCCGTCTTATATGCGTAGGCTTGCGGGCCCTGCAAGTTGTTCCCACCGAACACTGGGGTTAATGCTACAATTTAAAGGGGCGAGCTGTACCCTTACCATTCACACGGCGGGAGAGGCTAACCACTGCTCAAGCACAGGTGCCTTTCTGCTCTGTACCTCCGGCTCCGCTGCTCTCCGCTCACCTTGTATATATATTATATATTAAATTTGAGAAAAAGTCAAAATTTAAAGCTTTTCGGTGTAACCAAGATGGATCCAACCAGCGCCAGACTTTAGCTTACCCCAATCTCCACTCTCGCCAATGATTGTATAGACCTGATTTTTCTTAACAGTTCCACGGACTGGATAATTGAGGCCAGGACCCTGGCGATAATTTAGTTTATTGGCCGTAATACGTACTAAGTAAGGAACAAATTCCACGGCTTTTTCTTCCTCTTTCAAGCGAAGATATTTTTCATGAACTGGACTGTTAATGCTATGCTTACCATCCTCACTCTTATTGATTACTACTCGATCTCCAGTGGGAGTGTATTTAACAACCCAAGCCTTATTCTTTACCCAGGTAGGGATGGATTTCCCATTGTAATAGACGGCGTCTTCGGTCAAAATTACGATATCGCCCTCTTTGAATTTAGACTTAGAGGGCGCAGGAAGTGCGGGCTTAGTTGGCTCGATGTGATATTTATCATAATAAGATTGACCATACTTCTCACGCTTTACCTAAACAGATTCACTTTGGTCCGCAGGACGCTCAAACTTTAACAGTACTGCGTCAGAAGCCTCACGAACTGACTTCGCATTTTGAAGAGTGGACCAGACACTTTTGTAGCTAGTGGATAACTAATGACACAAAAACTCCATTTGTGTTTTGCCGTCACCAATTGACTTTCCTGCTTTTTTATGATAGTTTAGCATCTCTTGCTTTAGACTCCAATAAGTCCACTGCGCCAAGCCATATCCAGCACTATCTTTAACAAAATTATCATAGGAACCCGCATCGACTGCAGCAGTATATTCAGCATCGGTCAAGCCAAGCTTCTTTTCGTAGGAGTTCTGCAGATTCGTAGGCACTAGACCAGATTCGGCTTGTAGATTGCCCATTAAACCAGCAACACCATAGTCATTTAATCCCTTTGACTTAAAGAAGTCCCACATAACCTTGGCATCAACTGGAGAAGTATCAACCTTAGAAGTGTCTGGCTTAACTGGTTTAGGTTCTTCCATAAATGTAGAACGATACTCCTGTGCCTGTCCATACCAGAAAGATTTTGTGGGTCTTACATCAACGTGAACGAAATGACCGTCTTTGTCGGTTTCATATAAACCAATACCCTTAATACCAATAGACTCGGCATATTTGGCTATCTCTCTGGGTTCAACCCCATTGATGTATATATCTGCCGCCTGGCCTTTTGTATGATGAGAGCCGGTTGCGCCATCAACATTTTTATTATGAACTGGACAACGGTAACCACTGCTTACATAAGTTGCCTTTTTAAAGTGATCGTGAATCTTTTGTAGATATTCAACCAGTTTCTGGTCTACAAGAGTTTCAGAGCAGCAATCTTTTCCATGGCAATCAAATTCAGTAGAAACAAAACTGGGCGCCAACTGAACCTTTTCGCCCTTTACATAAACTCCATCGATCTTTCCATCTTCTCTTGGCTCGTCTTTGATACCCATTAAATCCGCCACGTCTTTTCTTACATCTTCTAGGGTTTTACCAAACTTCTTAAACCAATGCTAGACATCTCCGTGGTTTCCGCCCAGGCCTAGTCGATAAGAGGTTTGGTGGTCAAGAATAACAGGAACTTCAACCCCATTGTACATTACCATACCAAGTGGGTTTAAATTGTACATCTTGCAATAATAAGCGGTTAGTTCACAAGCCTCTTTGTAAACCTTGTCAAAATAGGCCTTGTCGGTTAAGTCGTCTTCGCAAATTTCAAATTGCATCCAGCCATTGTTACATGAGCCTTTCGGGCCACTTCCACAGCCCCAGGGTCTGAAGTCCCAAGGCATAGTCTAAATTGATACTACGGTTCCATCGGCCAACTTACCAATCCAAGCATTTAAACCGGCCTATCTTTCGATATGGTTCCAGTCATTATTGTACTGGTTTTTACCGATTAGAGCCAAAAGCTCATCCCTATCGAGAGCATTATCATCAGGCTACACATAACGCTTTAGAGTTGGATTGTTCGCGCCAGTGCTGTGCCATAGAACGCCCTTAGGAGTCATCTTGGAAGTGCCTTTATAGCAGGTACTTTGAGTCATCATACATACAAGAGGTTTGTTGTTTGCTGTGTATTTCATTTTATTACCTCCAAATGAATAGAATTTATTCTATTTCCATTTAGAAGTAAAAAAGGGAAAAGCTCCCTATAGATAGTTGTGTTAATCCACAAGAATCTCAGGGAGCATGGTTATATCATATATTAACATAGAATCGAAATTTGGTAAGGTTTTTGTCCACTTCCAGAAGTTTTTAGAAATTGGATAATACCAATCATCGAACTTCCTTGTGGGGTTAATAGTAGCTCCTATTAGCAAATCTTTTGGCCAATCTCGCACAAAGGCAAGATGATCACTCCAATATTTGTTATATTGTCGCTCGAATAGTTCATATCTTTCTTTGGATACTGGCTTGTTGAAAATATAATATTCAACATCAGATATATTGGAGCAGAACATACAGTTTTTGATATTTTTACTGTTCTGACAGAAATGGGAATTTGAAACGACTTCGCATCCTATAATTTCAGAAGAATTAAAAATTTCTTTAGAGTCAATTACGTTTGATGATTTTACTACCATGGTTGAATTACAAATATTTGAGCTTTCAACAATATTAATTCCTTTAAAAATCTTGTTTGAGTTCTCTATCATAGAGGAATAAAAAACCTGGTCGCTTTTAGTTATCATCTCACTATTTACGATATCAAAACTATCAGTTATTTCGGAGCTTTCAAAAACGCCTCTTGATCGTGTTACTATTTTGCTTTTTACAACATTGGAGCTATCTTTTACTTTAACACTATACCAATAGTTACTAGAGTTAATAATATCACAAGCCTTACAATACGCTGCTTGCTCTTCTTCATTGATAAGCAAATGTTCGCGACCCCAGTGTAAAAATTCTTTATTGATATGGCGATCCTACAAAATGTCTAAGGCTTCCACACCATTCGGATAAAATCGCTATATATATCGTTGACCTTGTTCGCAAGCATTATACTTTGCTAATAGTTCATGGGTTATAAACATTGTTAATTACCTCATTGTAAAATTTGGGCAGTTTTCTTTTGATGCTCTACTCATGTTCTTCAAAATCTGGATGCTCTCGCTCCCATATAATAAACTTCGCCCGGGCGTTCAATTCCTCAAGAAGTTCATTAGATTTTTGAGAAAGAGTAAAATATGCCACCGGAAATTTACTGCCTTTTCCAATAATTTCTGCTCCATATTTGTCTCGGCACATACGCAAATACTGAGCATATGTTAATCCCATTACTCGCGCACAAATAATATTAAAACTTCCCTGGGTATATTCTAGGTGGAAATTTTCATGAATTGGCTTTATTAAAAATTTCCCAGGATAGCTGGCCGATTCTTCTCTTTGAAAATATCTCATATCGTCAACTCCTCCCAAAGTCCTTTAATTTCTTCAGCCTCTTCCTCGCTTAAAACACATAGTTCTCCGTAGTTCTCAATACCTCGAAAAACTTTCGCGGCTTCTTTGTAATCTGGAATTAGACTTGTATCAAAACGAATTATATTTGCTTCTTCGACAGGTTTCCATCCATGAATCACATACTTCTTTACGGTACCAGCAGAGAAACCGGTTTGGCGCGCGACTTCTGCGTAAGTTTCATGTTTGTAATATAATTCATTAATACGAAGAATATCTTCATTTGTTACTTTATTCGCCATTTTCTTCGCACTCCTTCATAAGCTGTTTAATTGCCTCAAACTTAATGGGTGTATACATCATCCAAGAACGCTCTGCACTCGCGCAGAAGGTGCGAGAACTAACATCGACGTGTGCCGGGTCATCATGCACATGAGCGTAGATATTGGCATAAAGACCGTTCTTTTGAATATAAGTCTGAGGATAATGAGAAAGTATGTAAAATTCATCGAGAATAATGGAATGATTATAAATATATTCAAATCCGGCTTCTCGATAGGTATCAAGAGAGGCACCATCGTGATTACCAAGAATCAGACGCTTGCGTCCATTAAGAGCGCGACCCACCTCGATGATGCGGTCTTTTCCACAGAGGGCAAAATCGCCAAGAACATAGACAATATCCTGCTTGCCAACCACTTTGTTCCAGTTTTTGATAAGAGTTTCATTCATTTCTTCGACAGTCGCAAAGGGACGATTGCAGTAGTTGATAATGTTCTTATGCCAGAAATGCGGGTCTCCGATAATAAAAATATTAGGTTCTCTCATTTTCTTCCTCCGATACGAATATCACACCATGCAACATATAAAGCTTCTCACCGGTGGCTCGGTTCAGCCAAATGAAATCACGATAATAGAATTTGGCATTGCAACCAAGACAAATTGAATTCAAATATAATTTCTGTTTATTCACTCTTCCGCAAAATGGGCACTTTGTAACATAATGTGTAATTCGCATAGCACTCAATCCTTTCTCATTTTCTTTTATTATATCACAAATTTTCAAAAAAATCAAAATTGGGAGAGGTTACCCTCTCCCAACATTTTAAATGCGAACCTCACGGTAAGCAGGGCCATTCAGCACCTGGAGCATCAGCTCATAGGCAGTAATACCATCCAGATTCTGGCACAAGGCCTTGAAGCTAGAAGGAGACTGGCCACTGATGAAGATGACATCCTCAGACTGAGAGAGAACGGTGTCCTTACGGGCATTAACGTTCCACATCACAATCTTGGGCAGCTTGTAGCCCTTTGCCTGGAAGCGCTTACGCATTACATCCAGGAAATCCCAGTGACGGCCAGGACGCATATACTTGTCAATCTCCATGTCGGAGATAACAACAAAGGTCTTGGGCATCTCGGAAGCGGGCACATGGTGGAAGGTTGCGGTATCCAGAATTGCGTTGAACGCCTTTTCCAGATTGGTGCCATAACCAACACCGGCAGAAGCCACCTTCTTCACACATTCGTACAGGCTTGCGCCTTCGGGAATGTTAATGAAGTGGGGATCGTTGGTGAAGGTCATGTACTGATTGCGGTACCAACCAGTATTGTGCTGCGCGAAGTAAGTAGCCAAACCAATGGAAGTTGCCATAGGACGTCCGTTCATAGAACCAGAAACATCGGCCATAACAACAGCATTGACGGGCTTGGTCAGATAGTTAGGCAGTGCCTTCCACTGAGCCTCAACAACAGCATCTTCCTTCCCGGTCAAGTAGCAGTCGCCTGCGGAATTACGGCCATAACCATAAGAACACAGGTACTTCTCTACCAGATCGTAGGGGTACAGAGTGCTGGCGTTGATCTTTACTTCGCCTCTCTTTACGCTCTTCAGGTAAGCATCGAAGCGCTCATGGTCATGCTTAGCAAATGCAGAACCGTAGTTATGCATTGCATAAGAAGGAACCTTAGCGTAGTCGATAAGACCCCACTCGCCAGCAGACATCAGACGCTCGGTGACGTTGATGTGCTTACGCAGCGCGGACAGCATCTTACGATAGGCGCGAGGATTCAGCTTCAATGCCTTGATAGCCTTGTTAGCCAAATCGCGGGTCTTCACAGAACTTGCGTTCTCAGAAGGCATCCACTTTGCCAGCAGGGAAACAGGCACGTGCTTACGGGCGGTAGAAGCCTTAACTGCCTTGACATCTGCGATCAGAGTCTTAGCAATCAGCTCCCACATTGCAGACTCACAGCTAGTGCCAACCAGCACGAACAGAGAGTCGAAACGGTTGAAGTAGGGGATCAACTCCAAGTTCTTCAGAACAATGGAGGGATGCTTTTCCGCCATCCACTTCAAGCAGATACGGAAGGTTCTACGCTCACCCAGACCACCCTGACGGATGTCACCGGCATAGAACAGCATCTTGGTTGCCAGCAGTGTATCCTCACGGAAAGCTGCGGCAAACTTACGAGCGATCTCATCCTCAGCACGAGGACGCAGAGCGCCGACCTGAGAGAACAGGTCTAGCAGGGCGCCACCACCAGTGCTGTCGTAGGCGAAAGCACCGTTTTCGGTCAGCTTGGTGGAACCCTCGTGATACATAGCTTGTGCAAAATTCATTTACATTTCTCCTTTTACTCGATAATTTTTATTACTCCAAGCAAAGGCGAGGCGCTTGTCAAGATTATCTTCCGTTAAGCTATTCTTTCAGTAGTTTTGCTGTTCGCGCCTCAACTTTGTAAATATATTATATCTGAATTTTTCTAATTTTTCAAATTTTCAAAAACAAAAAATTCACCCGCGCTACATTAAAATAATGCGTGCGCGGGCGCGTGATAACATAAAAATTTTACAAAGTCAAATTTATTCTGGCTTTTGTTCAAGGTTTTCTTTAATTTCATCGACGGTATAGTTGACTTCCTTGGTCAAGGCAACCAGGTCATCGATCAAATCGCCAAGCTCCTTCTCAGAAATGGGGTAATTAATGGTATTGGCAGAAGCCTGCACCATAGCAATAACCCACTGCTTTCTATCTGCGCCTTCATCAAACTTCTACTCAGCCTTGGCCATCAATTGCATGACAAGACGAATCAGATTACTCCAGTTCTTCTCTTTTGTAGAGGTCTTGACATATTCAATCAGCTTATAGACCAGAGGAAGAACAATTAACAAACCAGATAGAATCTCGACAATAAGCTCTATAATTTTCATTTACATTCCTCCTTAACCGACCGCTTCAATCTCTTCGTCCGCGGCCATTTCTTCCATTTTATCTTCTTCCGTTGGCAACCTTTTAAAAGGCTATCCTTCGGAATCGATACCATATTTATTGCGGCTATTTTTTAATCCCATTTGATATAGCAAATAAGACATTAATGAAGCAATCACAGTAGACACACTGGTTACCGCCAAAGTAGCATCAGGCATTATTGAATTATATTCAATAGCTAGTTCGCATAGTTCATAGTATTTAAAGCCGCACCAAATACCATAAACACCCAAACTTAGCGCGATGATACCAGCAAATTTCTTCGACCACTCCATGCTGCGTAAGGTTTTCATAAAACTTTTTTTCATTCCCACACCTTCATGTTTTATTGTGTCATTAATAAGTAGCTTTTTATTCATTCATCTATAAAAATTTGAAAACTCAAATATTTCGTGTTATAATATTTATAACTAAATGAGAAAGGAGTAAATCAATGGAAATTAAAACTATTAGAGCAAGTGATCTATTTCGTGAATATGACGGCTTAATCGGCTTAACCATGCTGAATATTTATACTCTATCCAAGGAAAAAGGAATTATTCGGCTTTACCACTTCGACAGAAAAAATCGTGAGCATTTGTATCTATTAAGAGTTGCTTTGATGGCAAGAGATGTTTATCAGTTTCCTATAGAGGTAGAGGGTTCCAAATGGGATATTTTCTGTCTAAACTGGAAGTTGCGAAAAGGCTTTGAAAAGGTCGGGCGATACGAGCCTATTGCTGGAGAAGGCGAAGAGTGGCTGTATCAGAAGGGCGGTATTTGTGTGCCAGAGGTACTCGATTTCATGCGCCCCGATGGTAAGCGGCGTATCGGAGACGGCTTTACTTTTGCAGACATTTACACTCGATATTACGAAGGGAGTTGCAATTGATGTACGAGATTTACACAGACGGCGCGACCAGTGGTAATGGTAAGGCTGACGCACCCGGCGGCTGGGCCTATATTATCCTTAAAGATGGTTGTCTTGTAAGCCAAAATAGCGGCGGCGAAAAGGGCACGACCAATCAGCGTATGGAACTGACTGCTGCGCTGATGGCTTGCAAAGAAGTCGAAGCTATGGACGGTTTTGCCACCGTTAAACTGTATAGTGACAGTGCTTATTTCATCAATTGCTTTAAGCAAAATTGGTGGAAGGCATGGCGTGCAAATGGCTGGCGCAATTCTAAAAAACAGGCCGTTGCAAATCAAGATCTTTGGGAGCAGCTCATTCACTTCTTCATGAAAGCGCCCGGATATGATTTCATCAAGGTCAAAGGTCACGCAGGTAATGAATATAATGAACTCGTAGACAAGCTGGCGGTTCATGCCAAGGAGAAAATTATAAATGGTTAAAGTAGTAATAGTAAACGGACGTCCTGGAGTGGGCAAAAGTGAATTTGAAAGAATGTGCAAGGAAAGATGCGGCCTTGTAAATCGGATGCCTGGTTTTGAACCTGGACGAGATCTATGGGTTGATATTACTTCCACAGTTGATTTTGTTAAAGAAGTTGCCACAATGTGTGGTTGGGACGGAACTAAGACCTTGGAAAATAGGAAGTTCCTCAGTGATCTCAAGGACCTTCTAACAAAATGGGGAGATGTCCCCTATAAAATAATCATGGAGCGCGCGAGAACCCTTCCAACAAACGCAGACTGGATCATGTTTGTGGATTGTAGAGAACCTGCGGAAATTCAGAAACTGAAAGAAGGACTCAATGCAACAACAATTCTTATTCGCCGCCCCAAGACAGAAACAGCAGAGACTTCTAATCATGCCGATGCAAACGTGTTTGATTACGACTATGACTTAGAAATTACAAATGAATTTGGACTTAATGAGCTACAAATGATGGCAGATGCATTTATTGAATATATGAGAGGAGCACCTAGTTATGAGCATGATGATTAATGGAATTGACTTCCAGAACCTGGAAGCAGAAAAATATTGGTCCTTCCCCAAGTCTTTTAAGGGAGATCCCAAGGTGGAGACGCGCAACATGATTTTCTCCGGCAACTATATGGGCGCCAGAAAGATGGACGGTGCCTATTATAGATTTATCAAAGACATGGATGGCAATATGCGTTTACAGGGTCGTTCTAAGTCCGTAGGTGGTGAGTATCTGGACAAGTTGAGTCATGTGCCTCATTTAATGCCTTATTTTGAGAGTCTGCCCAACGGTACTTGTCTACTGGGAGAAATCTATTTTCCCAAGAATGAGGGCTCTTCAAATGTTACCACAATTATGGGATGTCTTGCACCCAAGGCAATTGAACGTCAGGCCAAGGGCGATAAGTTGCACTATTATATCTTTGATGTTTGGGCATACGGCGGCCATAGCAAAATGAATACCAAGATTGAAGACCGCGTGCGGCTGCTAGACGATATGTATGAGGCATATTGTGATGCTGGCAATAACGAACGTCCTGAGGCAATTGTAGAAATTGACTTTGCTGCTTATTGGAGTGGCAATGACCTATGGGAAGTTCTGCAGAAAACTCTCATGGGTGGCGGCGAAGGCATTGTCATGACCAAGAAGGGCACAGTTCCCTCTCCCGGTAAGCGCACAGCGCGAAAGACCCTCAAGGTAAAGAAAGAGTTGAGCGAAAACATTGACTGCTTCTTTACTGGACGTGGAACTGCCCCCACTCGTCTATACAGCGGCAAAGAAATTGAAACCTGGAAGTACTGGCAAAACATGAGAACTGGCGATAAAATCGAAGGTCTTATGTATAAAGATTATAAAGATGGCGTGGCGCTTGAGCCCGTCACCAAGCCTTATTTCCATGGCTGGGCTGGTAGTTTGGAAATTGGCGTCTTGAAGGATGGTGAAGTTTATCCGATTGGATTCCTCAGTGGCCTGGAAGATGAAATCAAAGCAAATCCCAATGCTCAGAAGATGAGATGCATTGAAGTTACGGCAATGGAAATTCTCCCCACAGGCGGCATTCGCCATGCAAAGTTGGAGCGATTCAGACCTGACCTTGCGCCAACTGATTGTACTTATGAAAAATATATGAGATAAAAAAGACCCGGTGGGATTAACCACCGGGTTTATTTTTTCGCTTCTTCGGCTATTTTAAATAGTCTTTTCAGTAATAAATGGGCCCAGTCATTGGATACATGAATCTCGTTTCTATGCTTAATTTGTACTTCTTCGGGTAATTTTGGTAAAGAAAAAGATTTGTTAATCATTTGGTTGGGCGCATTATATTCATTTTGCATTTTAAACACCTCACGTGCCAAAATTTCTAATTTGTTTTTTGTATTTTTCCAAAATCATATCTAATTGATTATTGGCTAGCTCTGGAAACAACTCTTGTACAAAAATCAATTCCGCGTAAGCAGCCTGCCATAGCATAAAATTTGACAATCTCTAGTTACCACCAGTTCTTAATATCACGTCCGGACATGGGGCTAAGGCTGTTAAAGCTTTGTTGATTTCTTCTTCTGTTTTCGCACCCTGAGATATCGCGCGCACTATTTCATCACGTCCACCATAGTCACAGCAAATAACTAGCGTTAATAATTTTCCGTGTGAAGTTGCTTCTTCCGCCCTTTCCATTTTTTTGACTAGAACTGGATCAAAACGATCTCGTCTACCACTAAATTTAACCTTTATCCCTTTGTTGACATACCAAGGGATATTGGTTTCAAAATAAGAGTGTGCGAGTTTGAAAATTGAGTCAATCTCTGATTTTTGCCTTCCCCAATTTTCAGTTGAAAAGCAATAAAAAGTTAGAAATTCTAAGCCATTCTGTATTGCCCACTCACAAACTTTTTCAATTATTTTTAGTCCCTGGGTATATCCAAGCTCGATAGGAAGACCATTTTTTCTAGCCCATCTTCGGTTTCCGTCTGCTATTATAGCCAAATGTTTCATATAGTTTCTCCTGCCTCATATAGTGCTATGTAATCCCATTTTCTAGTTTTCCAACCAAAATCCTGTGCCATACACACTTTTTGTTTTTCCATAAAGTACAGGTAGTTATTATAGAGGTCAAATGCCTCTTTAATAGCATTACTTATACCCTCTTTAATGATTATAGCATTAGAGCTATTAAAATTGTCTTTGAAACCACCGTTTTGTGTTACAATTGGAATGGCGCCATATTTGCTTGCCGCCATCGGTAACAAACCTCCACTTTCCATGAGGCTTGGCTGAAGATAAAAATCTGCACCAGCCAATATTGGTAGTACATGAGTTGGTGGCACTTTTTCTCTAAAGAAAAGTTTTTTCTTGTTTGCCAATTTGGCAAAAGCCTCTTGAAATTGTGGCTATATGGAACCAAAAACCACTAACTATCCACCAAGTTCATCAATAATGTCAGCCGCACTCAGTAAAGATTCCGCGCCCTTTATAAAAGAAATGTTGCCCATGGTTAGAAAAAGTGGGCCTTCATTCCACCATGCAATATCTTCTTTGAGTAGCTTTCTGCTGGTTTGTTTGTTTCCAAGCTCGTTTATGGAGTAGGGCTCTTGTAAAAGCAGCCCGGTCGCCGGGTTAAAGATCTCGTCTGTAATACCGCATCTTGTTTTTATAAACCTGTCTTTTATTTTTTCTATTACTGGTTTTCCCAAAGATGTTACATATTCCCAATATCCATGGGAAAAAGTGGTGAAAAAGTCATAGTCCTAAAGAAAGGGGATTTTATCCTCCAAGTAGGCAAGATCATCAAAAGTAAAAATACACTTACCCGGTTTATGTCTTAATCGAGAAACCAAAGATAGGTCGCAAAAATTATGTAAAATATCTGGTCTAAGTTCATTAATCAATTCTGGCCCCTACTGACTCCAATTTTCATTGTTAATGATGTAGTAGTTTATACCCATTAACTTAGCATAGCTGAATCCGCTTCCCCGTTCTTCAAAATCAACAATATGCTTAGAGAGAACCTGAGTTCCCTCTTTGCATATCACAGAAACCTCATAAAGTCCCACCAAAGACAGGGCCAAACTATCCACTACTTCGGCTATGCCACATTTAACATTGCCAGAGAAAAGAGACTCCTCTGAAAAGAAAACTATTTTTTTCATTCATCTTCCCCAGTTTTTGCAAACTTTAATGCGCGATTCGCGTCAATTGAAGAAACCATCTCTACCACTTTTGCGATAGAAGAAGTGGAAAGTAGTTTTTTATTTATTGCCATGGGCCCAGATAACAATCCATTGGCATAATAGGTGCCTGACTCTGTATACAGTCCATATTTTTTTTCTTTTCCAAACATTTTATTTCTTTGTAGCAAAGCCACCTGTTTCCCGTCATGGGTTAAAGCGTGCTCTCCAATCTTCCATTTTTTTAATTTTTGAGAAAAACCCTATTCGACATTGAAAAAACGATGCGGAGCTGACTCCTTAATTATAATATTATTTTCAAAAATATTAACATAATAAAAATCATCAGGCTCATTAACTCGTATTTCTTTTACCCTTGTTGGGCCATCTTGTCCTAAAACCAAATCTCCGATCTAAACTTCTCCCAATAATTTGGTTGAATTATCGGCCATAGTAATCTAAGTATCTGCTGTTAGGCAAGGTGTTGACTCGTTAATTCTAATATACTTACTAGAAGAGGGTGGCTCATCATTGTTATAAAATATTGACCAGAATATAATATCAACACCCGGTCCAGGACTTTCACCCATAAATGAAGAGCCAGATTGAGAAAATGGCATCATATTAAAAGTTTTTTCAAGACAATAGTTTTCAATTTCAGTAAAGGCTCTACCTGAGTTTTGTGCCTGCTCGGCATACAATAGATTGGCTATGCAATCATCTGTGTTCTAGGGCAAAACTATTTCTGTAGGCATTGACACATTCAAAAAAGCTGGTCCATATTTATAAACAGTATTATTTAAATAGATGCTTGGATTCCAGCCTATTTCATATGTTAGGTTGCTATTATTAATGACCGAGTATGTTTTAATATAAAAACCAGTCATCTTTAGCTCTCCCATGTCAGTTAAAGTAGCGGTTAAAATTGGAGAAGGTGGCTCATCGTTGTAAAAAGAAGCCCATATAATAGTAGTGTTAAAATTTTTCTTCTAAGAAGAAGTTTGGTTACTATTATTAATAACATAATCATATGGAGCAACCCTAGTGGTAGCCTAAAGCAGCTTACGTTCATTTGAGGTAAGAGAGCTTTTTGTTGAGGCCAAATATAAGTTTCTTATACAGGCTTCTTCTCGTTCGGTCTCATTTGTAATAAGACTCACATCAATAAAACCAGTAGTCTGTTTTAACTCCTCTACGGTTAGCGTTGTTGATATCAAACGGACTTCGGTATCTGTATAATCAGAGAAAACCCAGTTACAATTTGTTTGTATATCACACTGATTACCTTCATAAATAAACTCCTGATCCTTGGCAATAACGATTGTATTCAAATAGCCTAACGAATTCTTTGCCTCTATCGTCAATGTAGGCATTTCCGAAAACTCATTGTCATAGAAATAAGACCAAAACAAAACCGCCTAAAAACTACTTGTAATTCTAGAAGAAAACTCCTACTGAGTTGAATATCCATCATTTCTTATTTTTTCAAAAGTTTTGGTTAAAGCGATTCCAGCCGCCACATTTAGGCTTTGGCCACTTCTTAATAAATTGTAAGCATAAACTACGTTATTGATACAATTATGCTAAGAATCAGGTGATAAAAATCTTTCTGGCGGATCTTTTAAAAAAGTATCATCAATTCCAAGTATAAAAATTCCATTCTGATAAAAATCTGCCGGATTCCAAGATGCGGTCGCGGTAATCAAGCTATATTCTTTATAATTCTCTACAAATTCATGAGGCAATAAGCCTATAACACAAGCAGAAATGGAGCTTTTTGCCCTATAATCAATCCAATATTTAAAGATTTCGCTCAAAGAGGCCAAGGAGTCTGAAGGCTCAAGCTTCATCCATACTACTAATTCTGTTTTCTCTGGAATTGAAATCTGTGGAAAAACGAAACTATTATACTTATTAGCATAGGTTGTAAGAATATAGTCGTCTGTAAAGTCTTTCGGGCCAGCAAGCTAATCTATATTTTGATAAGATAGGTACACTTTTCTACCTGATGGCGCCTTACCTCTTAGAATAAACTGGGCGCCCCTCCAAACCTTTAGGGGGTAAAAGGCCACAAAAAAAATGTCTTTGTTTACATATACGGGCATTTCAAACATTGAAATCAATGTAAGATCATTGGCTTTACCCTCTAATATATCGTTCCAGTTAGAGGGAGACACCAATGCTGTGGCTGCGCCGCAAGTTAAATCAGTCTTCGTGTAATTATGTAGATTATTTAAGTCAGAAGCAAAATCTTCTTCTTTCAAGATAAAACCATAATTTAAATCAGTTCCTGCTGCGCCAATGCTAGGGCCGCTTGAAGGGATTAACGAAATCAATATACTCACCCCCCTAACTATGTTAACAATGAAATAAGAAGCTAAGGAACAAGCAGAATATCTCCCTTTTTGTATTTCTGAAGTTCAGCAATCAAGGCTCGTTTTGCAATTTCCACTCCAGTAGTTTGAATATCTCCGCCACTTCCATATACAACACCAAGCCAATCTTCTACTGTACCAATGGACTAAACATTAGAGGCCTTTCCGTCTTTAAAATATTGGCCGTATTGAGGCAATATCTCTGGGGTATAATAATTGAATTTTAAAGTGGAAATATACGCTCCGGTGGCCTCGCTTGCATAAAAATGGGTTCCAACAGCTAATTCCTCTGAATTAAAAGAAGAGCCTATGTCATTACTGATTGCCAAAATTTCATAAGGCATCTCCTCAGAGCCAGCTTCCAAGTCAAAAAGTAAAATTGCCAAGGTTGATAAACTCATACCAAGAAAACCAGCTCCGCAAAAGACGATGGCGTATTTATAGGGCTCATCGCCCTCATCCATTAACTCCTCTGCGGCAGAGGCGGCCATTGCAAGATCCAAGAAACCCTTAAAGTACGTGGGAATAACACAGTACTTTTCGGTTAATCCAGACATACTAATTTGAATATTTTTCATATCAACATTCATGCCACTGTAATAAGAATCACTAGCGTCATATCTTAATCCTTCGGCCATTTTTTCTTCGTCATTTTCCAAAATAACATAGGTTTCTAGCACATTGATTGGTTTATTTTTAATATATCCCACCTCACCCTCTTGAGCGCGCCAGTTTGATGCGGCGCCCACTTCGGGATCTATGTTGGCTTTATCAGGATTAATCCAAACAGCTCCTTCGCCAGCCTCAATTGGTTCAGTGTCTTGAACATATAGTTCGCCGGCAATTCCTGGCAAACTTTCAATTTTTGATACACCGTCTCCAATCTTCAAGCGAGCAGGAGTAGTAGGATCATGGTTTTTATCTTTATCTTTGTCACTATAAATAATTAACTCTCCAGACTTTGGAACAAAGCTAGAATATTTTTTCCACTAATCGGTTATATCGCGCTTTTGCTACATACGCGCGTTTTGAATTTGTTCACTCATTGTGCTCACCTCTTAAGAATAAACTGGAATTGGATCGTAGGTTTTTAAAGAAACTTGACCCTTTTTATCTTTTATGTCCTTATTTGTCCAAACAACCTCGCCAAGACCGATCTATCCTGAAATATCAGACTCTTCAAAAGAGCCCCACCCACTATCAGTACCCAACTCAAACCTACTACAAACCAATTTGGCAGTCTCTGTTATATAAATATCTTTGCTAACTGAATCGTAATAAAATGGTTCGGAACACGCAGAAGCAAAGTAAATAGTAGAGTTCATGCTACTTTGGTTTATGCTTAAATAGGGATACTTTTCTTTATCATAATCTCTTAAAACGGGTAAAGAAATATCGCCATACTTATATTCTATAATATTACGGATCAATATAGGCATGGTCGTACCACACATACCACTAATATACCCACTTAGCCAATCATTTAATCCCTCCCATTCGGAGATGTAGATGACAGAGGCAACAAGAGAATAAGAGGATTCCTCCCAGCCCCAAGCGCCCGTAATTTTTATAACATAACCTGGCTAAGATTCAGTAGTAAAACTAAAAGTGTCTACTTCTTGAATAACCCAAGAAATATCATTTTTATTAACCTTGGTTCCACTTTTGTTGAAAATTTCGTAAGACCATTTTAAAGTCTCGTGACTTAGAGGCTCTCCAGTTTCTTTATTTAAAATTTGAAATTTTTGAACCAAAGGGGTTCCGGGCCTTAATTTCTTTTCAGCCGGAGTAATGTAAACTTCGGTTATATTTGGCCAGTCTGGTTCATCAAGATATTCTAAAACAATGGAGCCATATTTATTGTATGATTCCTTGTAGTAGGGATTGTAGAATTCTGACCATCCACCAATACCTTCAGTGGTGTTACTATTAACCAATCCCACTCGTCTTTTAACGTAAATATAATATGTCTTGTTTGGTAGAATTTTTATATTCTTAAACTAATAGACTACCTTTTCACCCTTTTCTGTGACTCTATCTTTAGGATTTGGATGGCTTGTACAAAAGGTATGCGATATAAATCCCGGAATGTCCGTCTCATTTAATTGAGATTCTTTATCTATTTCATATACCTACTTACCAGTTAGCTATAGAGAAGTAAGTATGGCAGAGGTTCTACCGCAATTACTATAACCAACAGAGTCGGTCAAGTTTAAGGTAATGCTTTCTGCAGAAACAAAGTTCACGCCCTCTGTAGAGAATATAAATTCACTACAAAAATATGTACCTCCGTTATCTATACCTTCTCTTCCAGCATATACCTCATCATTTTTTGTTTCCCATTGGCTATACCAAGTACCTCCGAAGTTGTGCGCAGAATATGCAGCAGAAGCTATAGTTAGCTCAGTTGTTTTACTCATTCTTTCTCCTTAGAAACCCGTCCAAGTAGCTGTCCAGGGCACATCATTTGATTTGCCAGATATTGGAAAACCATTGCCATCTAATTTAATTGTATCGGTAACAGTTTTATCAATACCCTAAAAGGTGTATTTAATTTCGATATCTTGCCCCTCTCTTGTTACGTCAATCGCAGTAACCTACCGTAGTTTTTTTATCTCCGTAAAATTATCATCGGCTACTGTAACTGGCAAAGCGTCAAATTTTTCCGCTATGGCCGCCTCAACATCTTTGTCTGTTAAGGTTTCAACAAAATAAAGGGAATTGGTAGCTCCACCAGGGGTATATATAATACTACATTGTACTTCAGTTGAAGGAATAACTTTTGCAAAAACTTTAATTTTATTTTGTTCGCAGACTATTTTAGGAAAATTGACCTCATTCGCAGTCTTTAATAAAGTAACCGTTGAAAAATTTTCGGTCATTCCGACCATTTCAATTATATAATAATAAAGTTTTTCTTCGTCATTCCAAAGCCATTTTGGCTCATCCGAAACGTCCTTGCCAACATAATTTTCTTTCTTGTTCAAAATAAAATTTGCAGCCAATTCTGCATCTTCTTCTGTTAACTGATCTTTTGCGTTATTGTGTACATTTGCTGCTCGTCGAGCTATATCGTCTTCTAACGCTTTTCCATTCGTGCCGCCGCTCTCTTCATATAAAATTGCCTACATAATCATAAGACAATCATCTGTTCCAATCTTTCCATCTCCATTTACATCGCCCAGTGCGCGACCAGCAGGAAGATTAAGATTCAAAGTGCCAACCTTTCCAGAGGGAAAAGCGATATCTTTCCATTGTCCGTTTTGTTTTATTTTCATGCCCATATTACTCACCTCATTTTATATAACTTCCAGTTATATATATTATAACACAAAACTGGCGTGAAGTCAAATTTAAAACCCCTCTAATATAAAGAGGGGTTTCTGAGATATGATTTAATTGTTTTGCGTAGTTTATATTTATCAATCTTCAGATTTACCAATCTAGATCTATCCTCGTATTTTTTCACCGAACAATCTACCCATTAAAAAGGCATAACTAGTGCTTACGGGTAAAACTGGCTGGCCACCCGCCAAGAAAAGAGAATAGTCTTCATATAAAATATCATAGTTGGACCAAGAAATATCTGTTAACTAACCAGAGTTCTTTTCTACCTCATTATTAACATATTGAGTCCAAGCACTAGCAGATATGCCCGGAAAAGAATCCTTTAAATTCTCTGCAGATGATTCGTCTTTGGCCACAATCCATGCACTATAAGTACAAGGCTCATCAAAAATTACCCGTACTTCTTCTTCACTGGTCGCCAAATCCTACTGGATCTTTGCCACACCAAAAGTGCTGTAAGCTATCAATGAATATGTTTCAAAAAAGACTGATGTTCCAACCATTAATTTGGCCGGCTATATAATAGCATATGGTAGCGCGCTTTGATCAAAAGCTGGCGGAGGTGGTAGCATTAGTTTGCCATAATGCGCAAATCCAGTTGATCCGGTAAGCATCTCATTTGGAACTGGAACCGGCTGGGTTTTTTCTATATACTGCGCGCCAGTATGATCTGCAATATTGAAGCTCGCCCAAATGGTTGAATGATCCAGGTCAGGAGTGTAGTTGCGAAGAACTAGACTTTTTTCAGTCTCTTTTTCGCCACCTTCCCATGCTCCGCCAGAAGTTGAAATATAAGTCTAAACATTCTAACAAATTAAAAAAATTGCTCCGGAATTATAATCATATAGCACTTCGGAGTTGTCGGTTAAATATAGATATACAATCTCAGGTTCGGCCTCTCTTTTGATCATTACCTTATAAGGATACGCCTATTTGTCGTGTTTTGGTAAAATAGGCAGCTTTGTTTTATTGTATAAAAAATTACCCATTTTTTTCTCCTCTGTTTAATGCGTGGGGAGAACTATTCTCCCCACTAAATTAATAAGGCCATCCATCAGTGTCTGGGTCCCACGCTGTTGTGGTAACTGCAATTTGCCAAGACATTCCGCCATCATAATGGTTGTCCGTTGTAATACTTGCCGTGATTGTTTTTATATTTTCTGGAACTGTATAGGTATAGGTTCCTCTACCGCTAACCTTTTGTCCATTGAGCGTAACCCAGCAAGCAGAACCATCACTACCCACATTTAGTATACCGGACTGATGGCGCGCATGAAATTGAATCGTCATACCAGGATGCACTCTATCTGTTTCACCTAGTACATCTTCGCCCTTAACCGAAAAAATTAAAGAGCCAGTAGAGCTATAAACATCGCACCAGGTTTTATCAGTTACAAGACCCGATACAGTAGATCCACACTCCAAAACAACACCTGAAATCTAATAAGCGTGTTCTAGGTTATGTTCCTCTTCATTCTCACAAATTGTACTTGGGGTTACTCCACCCAAATTCCAGCCGTTTGGCTCACCGGTCTCTCTCCAATGCTTTGCCAGCAAATCTTTAGCATAACCATACTGCGAATACAAAGTTGGGTTGACATCGGCATACGCGCACCATGGATTGGTTTTGTAGGGTTTAGAACTGTCGTGCTGTGCTTTCGCATTTGGATAAAACCAAAAATCCACACGACCCGGCGCAGTTAAAAGTTCTCCTCTGGGAGTAATTGGCATTGTTCCATAAGGCTCTCCAACGTTTAGTTCACGCTAAGTGGCATTTAGAGTTAAATTGGAAATATAGTTAACTTTTACGCGCTTTTTTCCGAAGTCAAAGCACAATCTGGCCTTATTATCCACGCCAATATAAACCCTTTTTACCTTTCGTGCAATACCATCTACACCAACATATATTTTAGGTATTTTTCTAGCAATATTATTTATGCCAACATAAACTCCTTTAGCCATAAAAACACCCCTTATTCGTAAACAACATAGATTTTACCAGTAGTTAGCTCAGACGTTCCTGCGGTCAAATCAGTTGTGCTATATACAATTTTCTCATTAACGAAAACTTCTGTTGCAAGCTTTTTGCTACCAGCATCCTTGTTTGTGCCGCTAGTGGAGCCTACGTAAACATCTCCTGCATACCAGGCTTCGCCTGTTTTGGTTAGGGTGTGGGCATTAGAGCGTTCTGTATCACCCTCTCCGTTGCCCACAATATGAGAAAAAGTCTGTTTATCTTCGATGTTGTATGTACCCTATACGTGTTGAAAATCATTAGCAATTGTTCCAAAGCCCTCGGCATGGCTATCTATCCCTTTCGCTACTGTGTTCTATCCTTCAGCATGAGCCATTCCGCCAGAAGCGGTGGTCTGTGCTCCCTCGGCATGAGCGCAGAGCGCAGAGGCCGTGCATTCCTTACCCAGGGTAGATGATCCATTTATAACCGACGTCCCCTCTTTTCTATTCATAGAAAAAGTTCCAATAATAATTGGATCTTTTTTGTCTGCTTTTACTCTTAGGTTGTTGGCAACCCATAGTTTTAAGTCATTTCTTAGACGTATTAAAGCTTCAAGAATTGTCATTTTATTATTTAACCTCCTTAAGCATTAATATCATTAAGCACGGCGACCAATTTTCTAAAGAATGCATCACCAATTTGATAATATCCAGCTGATGTTGGGTGTACACCATTTGTTCCTCTCATTTCCGTAGTTGAGGTTAAACGTGTATTTACAGGATGTTCTGCCCAAGGCATCATATATTCAGTGTCGAATTGACCTTTAGTGTCTACATAATAGCAATATGATTTAAATTCATCATCATTACACAGATCTTCTAATGCTTTATCGTAGTCAAAAGCAAACATCATTGCGCCCCAAGCGTCATGATAGCCACCATTTGCACCATAGTTTGCTCCCATACCACCAGTAATGGAGCTAAGCTGCAATCCCATAATGATTAATTTGGTATTAGGCATATCACTATGCAATTGTCTAACTAATGGTTTAGCTTGATTTTCGATAATATCCTCAATTCGTTCAGTAAAATCAAAATAGCCATATGCGTCACCACCGCCAAGGTTCCATGATAATAGGCATGCAGCAATGTCCGCAGATTGATATCCATATTTTCTAGCATGATAAGCAAAGTCAACCCTACCATTGTCTACATCATAGAATGGATTTCCAGATTCCCATGTTGCAGCAAATGTAGATAAAGATAAGCCCAAAGAGGAGCAAGTTAAAGATGTGGGCAATGCGGTGCTTGCTTGTGTAGCATTATTGCCAGCGCCACGATTAAATTTAATTTTTGTATTAGACTCAAGATTTTCTAATTCCCATAATTTGCCATTATTATCTGTCCAAATTGATTTTTGAACCGTATTTAAATTATAGCCATGGTTGGAAGGTAAAGTTACAAAAATACCATTAACGGTTGATTTTGTTCCCTCTGCTGCCATGAAAGAATTCCATGCCCATCCTCCATATCCTTCGTGCTTAACAGTATAGGTATTAACAGTACTTGTTTTTGCTCCATATGTGTTAATTGTCAAATTAGGAACTTGGAAAGAAGATGGACCAACAGCAGATGAATCTGTACCTAAAAGTCTTCTAATACCTTCAGCTGGCCATGCTCCCGGCTCTGTTAGAGAGTCACCAAAAACCATTAAATTTACAGTTTTTGCAGTGTCATATGTTGGAACTGCATGAACTACTAATTTTGTCTTTCCTGTTGATATAAACGAACCTTCAATATCTCTACATTGCAAAGTTAATTCATATTCACCAGGTTCAGTAGGTGTACATTCAAAGTATCTCGGATATGCGTTACCAATTCTACATAAGACATTAATACCTTGTTGCTTAATATCAAAACATTTAATGACGCCTCTATAAAACATTTGAAAAGTATCGCCAACCACTAAGTCATATCTTTCTGGTAAACAAACTTTTGCGCTAGGAGCCATAACAATACTACTGGAAGCATCTTTAATTAGCTCTTGTAAACCCTCTGCAGGATACCATTTTTCCACACCTTTTAATAAGTGCCAAGGTTCGCAACTAGCTATTTTATATCCATCGGACCAATCTGTTCCTGCATCTAGTTGGGTTTTTAATGTAGTTGTATAGTTATAACATTCACCATAAGCACTACCATCAATCGCAGCTAATGCATCATATGCATAAGTATAATTATTACACGCCATTCTATAGCCAGTTACATCCATGTTATAACCAATATATAAATATTTACCATCTGTATTATAATATGGAGTTTCAAATATAAATTCAACAATGGCGCCTTCTTCGGATGCGACATTTAAATTTATATCAACTTCAACCGACCTAACAAGATTGGTATTTATACCAACGCGCAACATTCTATTTTCACCCTGTGACGTTACGTCTGGACGGACATCAGATGCATATAGATAACCCCACACTTTTGTAGCTTTTACATAATTACTATCTGACTTAATTCTAGTTTTTATACCAGTTTTAAATCCTGCAATCATTATATCAGCTGGCACTTTACCAGTACACCAGAGAAAACCTGAAGTTTGGTCAGAAATTGCATTATTTTTTACTTTTTCATTTTTATCT
>JAEIGA010002989.1_pt1 | contig 26658 bp, 26 predicted proteins | sample 9270691 | NCBI WGS metagenome assembly JAEIGA01 (sample SAMN17057246, study PRJNA624740) | gut metagenome | biome: biome; isolation source: fecal sample | host: Bos grunniens | place: China: Xizang | collected 2019 | reverse complement strand
CAAACAGATAATAAGATAACATCAATATCAAGAGAATCAATTATAAAATACAGCACAATTTGAGATAAAACAGTACAGGATTTCTGATGATGAAGCTTTATGGACCAAATAAACAAAGCGTTTATTGGTAAAGATTCAAAATATGTATGACCAGAATCAGATCAATTATTTAAATCTCAAAAAGAATTATTCAATTTAATAGACAAGAAACGAGCAGAGAGGTGATTAAAGAAGTTTAATGATGTACCAGTATATGGTAATATGAGTAAATCTGTATTGCCATTAATAGACGAAAGAATGTGAGATGATTTGGCTATTCAAATAAACAACATAATATCAAATACAGAATTATGAAAGCAAATAAGAATTGATGCTGATGAATTATTGGTTTGAGAAGATGTTATGCAAAATTATTATGATTATCTAAGAAATGCTATTTGATGAGATTCAATTATAGAATACTTATGAAATATAGAAATTGATTGAAAGTTATATAAAGGATACGATGATTATATTTCTAAGGTATCAGATAAAAAGATAGTGTCAGACGAATTTATAGAAAAATGGAATAGAGCTGTAGCTGAAAAAATCAATAATGAAGAATGATTAATAGAGCAAGCTAAAGATATTATGCCATTGCAAACATTTATTATGAGTAGATATACAATTAATATATTGTCTGCAATATGAAGATATGCTTGAGAATGAACAGACCTAATTAAGCAAATCAATAATTGATTGCGTAATTCTGTAATGGATAAATTATATACAGAATTAGCGAAGAGGTGAAATTATACTCCATTAGAAGATATAATGAATTCTCTTGCAGGTATGTGAAGATTGGAACAAAAAGATGTAGATGATATACTTATTATATTTGGTAAAAACAATCAAATATGAGATATAAAAAATCTACTCATAAGATTAAATAGGGTTACACCAGAAGATCTTAATAAAAAATTTGGTGATGATTTAAAAATATATATAGAAAGAGAATTCGAAAATTTATTAAATGATTTATGATTAGCTAAAAGTGATATAGAAAGAATAAATCAAAGTATATGAAATTATATTAAAACAACATATGGTTGATGAAACGAAGAAGATGCATTACATAAAACAACTTGAAGATTATATGACTATACAATAGGTACAGCAGCATCGTTAAGATACATGGAAAATCATGCAGGTAAATTACCTGAGCTTAAAAAGAATTTATTCCCAAGTGAAATCTATGATATTGAATGATTAGAAGAAATGTGACCTTCACATTATAGTGATATGATATCTTCAATAGAAACAGCACTTCAAGATTTCCAGAGCAATTATATTGATAAATGGTTTATACATGATGATCCATCATTAATGTTTAAGGAAACAAAACCATACAATATAACAGCTAATATATGAATAGAAGTTGGTAAATATGTTGATACAGCTCCTGGTAAATTGTGAGAGTCAACAAATATGTTAAAAGATGTTGTAAAAAATATTGATTTTGATTGATGAGTTAAATATTTAGCAAAAAAGAATATAGCTCAAACTATTGATTGAATCCCAACATCTAATCATTTCGACTATCTTCAAGCTTATTGATTCAAAACAGCACAAAACCAATGAAAAGTTGGTAATGTACGAGTTGAGTTAAGTAGTTTAGATAAAGAGAAAGATGAGGTATGAATATATCTTTGACTAGATTGAGAACCAAAGAAAAGATTTAATGATATACCAAGAAGATATAATCTGGCAACTAATCGTGTTATCTTAGAAGACGGTAAGACACCAGAAGATTTTAGTGCGTATTGACTATTAAGACAACTTTTGGTTAATTATGAAGAAAAGAAGACAATATGAATAATTGCCGAATTCCCTAAGGATGCATTCCAGAAACAATTAAGGAAGGGAGATTGAAAAAATATGAAGGTTAAAGAAAAAATAAGATGAGATCAAGAAATGTGGCAAATAAGTTGATTGAGATTATCTTACAACAATATCTTTAATTCATTTATTTGAAGAGAGGTTTGTAGAAGATTATGAATTGAGAAAGATTTCTTAAAATCATGACAGTCTACAAAAGAAGTATTGACTCTTATTCAATCAAGACTTAATAGTAGATATGTAATAACATCTTCAAAAGAAGAAAAAAGGTCATTGGCAAGTGTTATAAGTAGATTAAATAAAATATTATCTGAATGACAACCAAATTATTATGACAAGAGTCTTACAAATGAAATAAAATCTGAGTGATTTAAAGTTCTTAATTCTAATGGAAAGCAATTACCAATAACTATTGATTCATATATTCCAACATTTAACAAAACATATGTAGAATATGGAATAGACGAATGAAGCGAATTAGATTTATTCTGAAAAGATGAGATAATCCAATGAAATCAATGGATATCAAACGAAATATGATTCAGAAAATATTACGACGATTTAGTTGCTGAGAATATGTGAGATAATGTTAATTTAATACAGCAGACGACATGACCGATAATAGTTAAATGAACAACAAATAATGGTAAAGAAGTGTATTGAATCTTAACATTGTGAGCATGAGACTGGTGAGAAGGTGCATTCAAACTTTATAATTGAGCAACTGATTATTATAAAGAATTACAAGCATGAAATATAACAGAAGCAGAATTTGAACAACTTATCGCTCTATGAGATATCATAAGGAATGTTAATAAAGATAATTGAATTGTTACAAAATTCTCTGTAGTATGACCTGATCAACCACAAGAACTCCAATCATTAATTAGCGCATATAATTGATGAAATGAAAAATTATTTGGTTTATATAGAGAGCAAATAAGTTTGAAGCATGAGCTTGATATATCTGATTCAGCTAAAAAAGAAGATGAGTTAAGAAAAGAAATCCTTAAGAATCAAAAAGATATAGAAAAGACATGGTGACAAATGGAAGAATTGTGAGAAAAGATAAATAAATTTTATTGAGAAGACGATTTATGATTCGAAACGGATAAAGCTATTCAAGAAGTTCTTGATGAAATGGAACCAGTTACAGAAGAATGAAAGAAGTTAATTAGTTGAGAAGAAGTAAATGAATCAGAAATAACAGCTAAATGGTTAAGGTGAGATTTGAAATGATGATGGAGAATTGAATATGGAGATACAGCAATCGAGAAAGATTTATGAGAGGATTTAAAAGAAGCTCAAAAAATTAACCGTATTAACTGAGTTGTGTGAGAAGATTGAAAGGTATATTATCAATGAACTCCTGAAGCAGAAACAGCTCTAATGAATTGATGAACAGATTTGGCAATGCTACAAAGAGCAGCTGATTATATGGAATATATAACTCCTCAACAACAAAAAAAGATTGCTACAAACTTATTCAGTTTTAGTAACTATGATGTTATAGAAACAAATGAAGTATTGAAATGAATAGCATGACACAGAACAAGATTTATGGATAATAATAAAAACGCTCTAAAAGAAGCAATAGATAACTTCAATACATTAATATCTGATTATACACAAGAAGAAAAAGAAAAGTTGTTGAGAAACATTGTAAATCAGTCAAGAATGATGATGTGAAATGCAAGTAAAACAACTCCACAAGAATTTGCATTACAAGAATGTCTAATATCTCCATCTAAAGATGAAGCAATCAATGAAGCAATACGTAAGATATGAAATGTGTTTGCTCATACAGATACAGCATCTGAATTAAATCCAGCTTGGTCTTGGGCATTACAATTCTCTACATTAAATGAGAAATGATGATTTGATGATTTATGGATGAGACTTTCATCAAACGAATTCTCATCATCTGCTGATTATTTGTTTATGAATAATATAGCAACAATATATAATGGTAAAGATTTGAGAAAAGAAATTGCTAGATTAGCAAAATCAACATGAGCAAGCGATTGAAAAGTAGAAAGATTTGTACACGACTGGTTCTGAGATTCATTAGGAACTTCAGCATTGTATAAGATGGATGCTAACATGAAATCATTATATAGGATTATGAAGTATTCTCCATTATCTCCAATATCTTGAACATTAATGCTATTACAATCAGCTTTATTAGGTACAGCAATGTACTTATCTAAGAGGAGATGACTTGGATACATAATGAATATGCCTTGATTTGATTTATTAGCAACTGCTAAATGAACTAAGATAAAGATTAATTGAGTTGAATATGAATGACTATGATGGTTACATTCATTAACAAGACAATGAGATATTAACCTTAATTCCAATACAGACTTATGAAGAACATTTGTGGATAAAACATTGGATAGATTATTATGAATAGTTCCAATGCCAGCTAAAATGAGAGAATCAGTTCAATCTCTTATGAAGTGATGATTGCAATCATGATATGATATGTTTGCACAGAGCTCTATTAAAAACATGGCTATAGCACAGGCTCTTGCATCTAACTGAATCACTTCTCCTTATAAGTTTGAGCAGTTCTTAAAGGCATTACAAAGCGGTAAGGTTAATCAAGAGCTTGTTGCTAATATCTTAGGTTCAGCTGAAATTAACTATTCAAGATTCTTCAGTAACTCAGCAACAACAGTTATGAGTAGGAATAGATTTAGTAGATGGTGGTTATTTAACTGTATGAATAACTATACAATCTTAAGGTCTGATGAAGTAGTACAATGAATAGCTAAGTTCTACAGAGATTGGAAATCTTGAATGCTACACGATATGACATTTGGAGAATATCTATTAGAAGAAAATCCAGAGCTTAAATGATTAATGAATAGTGTAATCTTATGAATAAAGATGTGATATCACTTTAATCTTATGGCTACTGGAGATACAGATAATCAAGAGAACTTAGAGAAATATATTGTTGATTCATCTGATTACTTATCATCTATCCCTGCGACATTCTTCTATAATATATTATCTGCTCCATTCAAATGAGTATCTAATTATATAGATTATACAAATACTGTATGAGAATCAGAAACGTTCTGATGAGCAGCAAAAGAAGCTGCACTACAAACACTATCTACAACAATGAGTCAGTTCTTTAGAGAAGGTAAAGTTATAAATGTATTCAGAGATTGGCTTATAGCATATGCTAAAACAGATAACTTGGATTATGCTAATACTGTTGCATGAGTTGATTTAGAAAAGATAGCTAATTGATTAGGTAGATTTATGTTAGTAGAATGAACAGAAACATATTGAAGTGCAGCATTACCAGAAAGATGAGACTTCATATGACAAGTATTGTTGAATAGTTATGAAACAAATCAATATGGTAAAGCTAAGACAAAGCTAAATAATATAGTAACTGCTGAAGAATATCTTAATTGAACAACATCCGATAATATAGTAAACATATTAGCTTATATGCCAGTAATATGAGAGTTCATAAAGAACTCTATTACTGGTCAATGATTCACATTTACTCAAGCCAAATATAATGAGTTAGAAAAGATGGTAGATAATGACCAAGTAATACAAGATTTGTATAAATGAATATTTGATGTTGACCAATATACAGATGCATCAGTTAATAGATTGTATTCTGATTTAATTAAGTTTGATTATACAGCAAATAGGACTCTTGGTCAGAATTGAGAATATAAACTTGGTTCATATGATGCTAAAACATGAAAGGATATAACTCTTAACGACATGAAAGAAGCTGTATTCACTAAGAATATGTTGGATAAATTATGAATGACAAGAGAAGAATTTGTAGCAAAACTTAATAAAGCAGATGATTGAGATAAAAAAGCATTAATAAAGATTCTTGCTATAGCAGATGCTGCTGAGCCAGGATCAAGTAGAGTATGTCTATCTTATCTTGCTAACAATTATCATTACGATTTAATGAAGCAATATTCTTGAAAGCAATATCCAAGTTGAAATGATGTAACTGAAGAACAAGCTAATGAAATTAATAGATTAGTATTGCAAAGATACTATCCTGATATGTTTGTTGTAGATAAGACATCTTGGTATAAAGCAGTTAGAGAATATATTTCTATTGCAAATCCATCGATATTCGATACATTATATAAAGATGATGATTTATCTGGATATGTCAACTCCCTATGATATTTGGATATGTTAATGTTCCAATTCGCTCATGAAGGAGATGTTGATGCAAGATATATCAAGAATGCATTCTCATTAATTGGTAAGTATGTACCAGATACACAAGCAAGAGTATCAATAATGAATCATACAATGCAAACAATTGAAGATTTGGATACATATGATTCAATTAAAACAATGATGAAGATGTGAGTAATAGCTGGTAATACAGACATATACGATAAAATAAAGAAAGATGAGATGATGCAAATAATGAATCCGGATTTATTAAAAGATTATGAGAACTTTGTATGGTGAGTTGACCAAGAGATTAATCAGAAAGGTACTTGGTTAGCAATAAATGAATTAAGCGACAAAGAAAAGAATCAATACAAATGAACATATTGAAAGAATTGGAAATATTCTAATTACTCTAAATGAAACAATCAAGTTGAAGATGATGTTGAGAAGTTCGCTGCTAAAGTATTCCCAATAAATGATACACCATGACATAGACCATCATGATCAAGAAGCATTCCATCAACACAATCATCATTTACTCCTACTCGTCATAGTCCACTTTACTTCTATATTAAGATTTATGAAGACACAATCAGAGAAACATCAGATAAATTGGTGACTACAACAGGAAAGAAATACCCAGCACAAACAATCGAATGAATGACTTATCATTGAAGCACAAGCAATAAATGAAAAATCAGAGCAAAGCAACTTGAATTCCCTGAGCGTCGTAGAAGAGCCAAAAGTTATAGCACAGACAGGTGGGCATGATACCCAGGATGATAGTCTTATAATAGCTCTTGAGGAAGAATGAATAGATGATAAAAGAGTTGCTCAAGAGCTATCTGACATAATGGATAATGCATATACGGCATCTCCGACTTGAGAGATGCTTCCAGATTACAAGACGAAACTGGATGCAATTAAGGTTTATCTTAAGATAAAAAAGAAATTACCTTCAAATCAAATCAATATAGCTAATATATTTGGAGGTAAAGATAGTGTATTTTAGTTTTTAAATATATGTTTAAATGGCCAGAACTAAAAAGAAAGTTGAAGAAGTTGTTGAAACTCCAACAACTTGAATAGTAACCGAAGTTACTACTGAATTTCCAGCAGATGATTGAGAAACTCCAGTAGCAACTGAAGGATTAACTACAATTAATACAGATGAAACTGTTCAAACAGGAGATGTTGTAACAGAAATGCATGAAGATTTAGAACACATCAATGTTGAAATTCCTGAGGAGGAAAGAGAACCTATAATAAGGATTCGATATGTTCCAGGAATAACTTCTGTTGATTGCCATTGTGTTGAAAAAGCTTTAGAAAATGCTAATTGCCCATACGAAGCATTTAATATCAATGATTTCAAAGACATGGCAAGAGAAGATGGGGTTAAATGAATGTTTGCTGTACTTATAAAAGATGAAGTAATAACAAACTACAGAACGGCTTTAGCTAAATTAAGAGAGTATGGTAAAATATAAAAATGAGAGACAGTTTGTTACGGCTTATTTAAAAGAGATGAAGGATAATGGAGAACGGGTATATAAATTACCCGACTCCTGATTCTCTCTTAAGCCATTCGATGCTATCTCAATAGAATTATGAGTTCCATTTGCCATGGAATTCAAATATTGAGATGTGAGCACATATGATAAGATATATAAAATGCTTCGTCCAAACCAAATCTGATGATTGAAAAGATTTCAAGATGCGTGAGGTAAAAGTTTTGTCATATGATGGGATGTAAAAGAAGAAAAAACATATACATATCCGTTCGAATATCTATGAAATAATAAGAAAGAGCTGTAAGTACCGTCATCAAAAGTTCATATTTTATCACAAAAAAACTGAGTGGCACAATTGTCCACCCAGTTTTGTTTTTAATCAAATTTAAATCCATTTTTTATCAACCAACTTATTTAGAGTTATATTATCCAGCAGCAGTTGTTGTTGCAGGTGGATAAATAGATGTATAAGGCGAAGAAACTATTCGTGAAGGAATTGGGGTAGGTTGTAATTTGCTTAACAATTCAGATGTTTGAGCATTATTGTTAGCAATTACTCTAGCTTCAGCCAATTCAGTTCTTAACCTTTGTGTTTCTTGTTCACACAACATATCAAGTATCTTCTGTGTGTTAGCTGTACAATTAGTCATTATCTGACATGTATTTTGTACAGATTGTTGAACAGCTCTTTCAATGTTGCTGTTTGTGTTACAGAATCACATTCACATTTGGCTTGTTAAATTAGCAATACCTTGTTGATTAAATAATTGATTTTGCCAAGCTGTATTATTGTTGATTAGATCAACTGTATTATCATGGTTGTTGTTATTGTTTTGACTTCCTAACAACCAAGCAGCAGCATTGTTTCAACCGAATCAACCAAATCAGTTATTACCATTGAACAAGAATAATAATAAGATTATAAGCCAAATTCACATTCAGTTAAAAGACATTGCATTTGTGTCCATAGCTATATATATATGATATAAAACAATGGTGTCTTGTTTTTACGTCAGCCGACCACCATGTTTTATAGTCAATCTATAGCTTCTATAACTTCCTGTTTTGTCTGTCAACTAATTAATCAACTTTCTTTAATTTGTTTAGCTGCCTGTGGATTGTTTTTTAATAATCACGGCATAATTTTAGCAGCCAACACATTTAAAGAATTAGGATCATTAAAGTCTACTCACTCTAAATCTGATGGTTTTATTCATAGATTTAATAATTTGTTTTTAATTCATCAGAATGAATTTAACATTTGTATAAGTGTGGTTGGATTCATGGATTATTAATTATTCGCTAAAACGCATATCATATTCTTCATGTAGTTCTCTCATTTTATGTTTATATTTATTTTCGATTGCTTGTTTCTTCATTAAAAATCAAGCATAATCGATAACATCGTCAAGCAATTGTTTTGCTTGTCATGGCTTTTGCATCATTTCATCAAACAGAGCTTTTGTATCAATTTCTGTTCAATCAAAGAACTTTTCTATATGTTCCATATGAGATAAATAATAATATAAAACAACTATAACATATAGAGATATACATAATATACAAAATATAGTTATATAATCTTTTTGTGTTGACTTATACAAATTTTTAATTACAATAAACTCAAATCCAACCATCTTATCCAACCATCTTATTTAGCATGCTAATTGATTTTTCTTTTTACATTGTTATTGCTAAATGTGAGTATGTACAAGATGTTGAAAAGAGTCTTGAAAACACAAGTATTGTGAAGATTGTATTTCTGATAGGTCAAATGCGTGTTCAATAATAAGACAGAATAGTAATAAGCTAGCAAAACTATTCTGAACAAAACGATACACGCCAGAATGATTTGAGAAATTTTGAAAGTATATTAGAAATATGCAAAAACAAATAACAATACTTGTTGAGTTCTTGGAGAAGGACAATGAAAGAAGATTCAAATCGCTAAAGTAAAAAAAAGAGCAGAACTACTTCTGCTCCTTTTTTATGAAATTAACAATTAATTTATTTTGACTTTACAACAACTTTAGTTTTATTAGGCATAGGTCTAAGAGAACTAGACTTTCATTTATAATTTAATGTTGCCTTTTGTACTGGTTTCTTTTCTAATTTTTTGCCATATTTATAATTTAATATTTAAAAATTATTTTCTCCCACATATTCATTTATTTCAGCAAGCCATGGTTATATTTTAGAATATAAATATTATTCTCATTGTTCTTCTCATGTTCAGCCACAATTAGAACAAGCCATCATTCAAGTTCAGTCACAGTTTCAACAACTAATGAATCCTGCACCATCACAGTCTGGACACTCTGTTCGTGACTCTGGGTCTTCTGGGTCTCATATTTGTCACGTTCATGAACAAGTAGGACACATTTCTTGTCAAGTTCAACCACATATATTACATTCTTCCTCCCCTGTTCCTCAACATGCAGAACATGGCTCTGCTTGTGACTCAGGTTCAGGTTATATCGGAGATAGTCAATAATCTGCACAAGTTTGATTATAGTAATCTGTTATTTCTTGTGCAGACCAAGCTTTATCTTCTATAATAAAATTTGACATATATCAATTTATGTAGTTTCAGTTTCCATCATTTCAGATTTTATATCATCATGATGTGTCATATGAATAGCCATTGGTTAGAGTTCCAAGAGGTGAAGTATTAAGCGATATTGTAAAGTCAGAGCTTGCTCTATCAAAAGATACATAATATCGTGTGTTTGTACTTAATGTTTGTCGGAATATGGAATCCCAAGCAACATCATTTCTACCAATTCATAGTTTATTTCATCATATAGTCTGATATCACATAAACACATTTCAACGAGCAGTTCAAGCAAAACAGAACTGACTATTTATTGTTGATGTCATTTTTAACCAAACTCAAACATGAAAATCTCAGGAACCAAATGAAATATTATCTGCTCAATTTATATCTGAACTACCATTGAAATATCACACATCAATAGTTGCTTCGTTTGAAGCTAGAGATACTCAGCTATTTGTTAAGGTTAAATGATTATTTGAATGGTCTATCAAGTCGTCTTTCATCGGAACATACAATATAGTGTTTGCTCAAGGCTGTCGTCATCATCACCCACTTTGATATTCCCTTATCTTATACTCTTGTCAGTTAAGCATAAGTTTTGCAATTTTTTTAGTCATTTTAAAATAAATTAACAATTAAATATTTTATATGTTTCAGAATCTACTTTCTGTTCTTGGAGTGAGTTGATCTCTCCATTTCTTAAAATGTTCGTTATCTCCAAAAAAGTCTAAACCAATATCTATTTTTTTTACTTTCCTTTTTCAGTCCCATAATATCTTTTGTCTTGTTATCTCTCTGTCTTGAGTCACATCTGAATGCTTTACTATATTATTCCTATCTATTGATGGGAAATTTCACATAAGATATTCAACTAAATCAGTTAATCTTATAAGTTGATGTATGTTAAAGTCTCAAAATCATACAACTTCTATTCATAAGAATCAATTATTAACATTATCCATTCATCATCGACTTCAGTTTCAAGCGTGCCAAAGCCTATCGGTAGGATCTCATATCTTTCAGCATTCTCAATTCTCTCATATTACAAAGTGAACTGATGCTTTAGCCGTGGACTTTGACAAATACCTCATATTACTTGCGAATGTTCATCAAGCAGTATGATGAATGACAATTCAATAAATAGAATTTGTTCATTTAGATTTTTTGGTCGTCGTTTCCTTTTGGTCAAATGGATACATATTTTTCGTTTATTAATAAATCATTAATTTGTCTTGCTGTAGCCAGCATTCTTAATTTCAATTCTGGATCCTGTGTCCATTGGTATTCATCTTCCATTTCCTTTAAGCTATCATATAGTTCTTCTACTCACATTTTAATCTTCCCATTTAAAATCTCTCATTTTTAGAGTCTTAATTTTTAATTTAACTTTTTCAATACTTTCTTTCAATCAAGCCATTTTTATTTTTAATATTTCATCATAAGGATTGATTGCAATTTTTTCTTGTAATACATTTAATTGTCAAACAAGAGAGTTCTTTTGTTCTATTAATTCTTTTACTTCCTCTAGCATTTTTAAATGTTATAGGATAAAGCAATAACTATACCAATAAAAACAAGTATTCATAAGATTATTCATACAACATCAATAATAATCCATTTTAATTCTTTCTTCTTTTTGATCTTATTAGTTTGATCTAAAGATTTTCGTTTTAAAAGAATGTCAGTCATATAACGGCTTAGTGTTTAAAAAATTCTTGTTCAAGTGTAAGTAATCATCATAATTCGGATTGTATCTTCGTATTCACTTTATAATAATTGTATATATATTTATCAAGAACTTTCAACAGTTCTTTGACGAACTTATCACTAAGGATTTGCTCATTAAAGGTTAGAACATACATAAGCTGTTCAATTGGTGTCCTCGCATCAAAAATTCTATGCCAATTTACATGTGTTGTATCATTTATTGTCTTTTTATTAATTGGTACATTTGGTCACCCTGCTCAAACAGGTATTAGATGATGTACCGATGTTTTGTTGTTTTTTGACATTGAACTTCTTTGGAGTTAAAACAGCATCTTCAACACCCATTCATCTTCTTATCCTACTATCTATCATAGCCCTATCATCACATCTTCATATCTTATGACACAAATCAGATACAGAACTATATTCAATTCATTTATATATTACTTTTTTACTTTTCTGCATGTTATTCATCTGCTCGTACCATGTAGCCCATCTGCAATTCTCCTTACAATAATTTCAATTTACATCTATTCTATCTAACGTTGTTTCCTTTTCTCAAAATTCTTTACAGTGTTTTATGTAGCTCGGATACATATCTTTTTTAAATTCTTTGAATGAATGCCATAATATTTTTATTCACCTTCCTCAATAGCTTTTATATTTTTCATCATTTATATTTTCACATCTTCTTTTAGCTCACATATATTTCTTATAAAAGCTTGTATTTACCATACCATGTCTAACACTATGTAATACTCAATATAATTTAAATGAATACTTCTTTGAAGACTTATAGATGCTTGTCTTAAGATTATTACAACCACAGCTTATAGTTCTCCCATTGCATAAGTGGTCTTTTCTAACAAATTTTTCTGTTCAACATTTACACCTACACAACTCATATAAAACTCATCTTCACTTATTATTATATTCTCTTTTTGCACATCATAATGCAGTCCATAGTCAAAATTTCTGTCATTTTTTTACTTTCATAATATTTATAGTTAGAGTATAAATCTTATTTTGGGAGGAGATATTGCTCTAACCAATATCTCCAATTACGGTAGCTAGCCAACCATTATTATAAATATAATTATTCAACTTAAATTATCAAATTATTTATTATCCATCAGCGCATGATGACGGACGTGAAGTCTATCATCGATATATCTTTTATTAATTCATTGTTTTGTTGCGCCATCACCTATATCTTTTGAACTTGGTATGAGGTGGTGACAAGAATATTTATTATTTTTGCTCATTATTTGTTCTTTTTTTAAAATAAAATAAAAGGACTCCATAAAGGAGCCCAATTAAATTATTTTTTACTAGGGAGTGTAGATTTGATTTTGTCTCATCGGCTTTTAATAAGTTCCATAATATCATAAAAGATATTAGAACCAGTACCTAAAGCTAATCAGATAAGAATTGTAAGCCCAGCATTGATATCTAATCATACCAATGGTTTTACAGAAAAGGCACATAAAATTCATAAAACGAAAGCAATTACAACATTTATTGTAACAGTCCATTTTCATGCAAATTTTTTGTATGCTGGCTTCATTGCATTAACTATGCTTGTAATAATTGTTGAGCACACAACTCAAATAAGAATTAAATTTGTCATTTATATATAATTAAATTATAAAGAATTTTAACTTATACCATATAAAGATTTAGTTTGGTTGTAGTAGTCTGATACTTCTTGTGCTGTCCATGATTTGTTTTCTATTATAAAATTAGAAATATATCAAATAAGTTTTCTTGGTAAGCCTGGACTATCTCATATAGTATAATTAGTTCAAATCATTGAAAAATCTTGTACAGGCTCTGTTTGTGTATAATTTAAATTTTGTCATAATACGGTTATCGTAAAATTAACTTTATCACAAGTTAACGCAACTAAGAGCCATTCTGATTCTGTATTTACTGTGGTATTTATTGTTCCGAATGCAAAATCACTCCGATAATATCATCATAACCAATTTGCATATCAAAAACAATTATGTCATTCAGTAGTCCAAATTTTTCAATCTGTATCACTAGGCGCTCAATCTGTAAAGAACCAAGAACATATTGTGATTCACGTTAAATCATTGATGTCATATAAACTAGAAGATTGTAATCTTCAACTATTGTCATCAAAACATGCACAATCTACTCAATAATATGTTCAAAAATTAACGGTTCATATACTTGATAAATTATTATTGTTTCAGCTTAAATCATTTGTTGTGCTTGTACTTGTAAGTGGTCGATAAGCTAAAGTATTTGCTCATGGTTGTCGTCACCCTCATCCACTAGGAGCAGCGAATTCATATGTTTCTCAATTAAGTATAAGTTTAGATGTATACTTCATCGTATATTTTTAAGTTATAAATTTATTTCATATTAGCCATAATTCGGCTTAGGTTTGTTTGTATCTCTGCGAGTTTTGTTTGGATGTCATAGTATTGTCATTTTACGACATCTATCTCTGCTGTCCTATCTTCTATAATATTTACTCTATAATTTAGAGTTCATCGTGTGATTCATATTCAGAATATAGCTACAAGCAGAGAAATAATTACTCACGGATTAGTTAAATGTTGATATCGTTTTTTTTGAGTTTCGTTCATTTTATATATTTGGTCATTTAGTAAAATCTCAACTTCCAGAATTTGTATAAAATTGATTATTTATGGTGTCATACATTCATATTACATCATCGGATTTCCTATAGCATGGTACAAGGTTGAGAACATCATCAACTCAATCATTTATTACAACTGAATACCAACGACTACTTGAGTTTTGATTATTAGCTGCACAATGGTCTAGAGTAATTGTTGTTGTTCAAATAAAACTACTTGTTGGTGTTCAAGTTCAAATATTAGTTTCTGTATCTAAATCTTTGACATAAAAATTACCAACTTCTAAATTATAGTCTGTATCAATAGTAAAAGTATTTTCAGCCGTTTCTATTCTTTGGTTTATTGGTATATCAAATACACATCTTCACGGACTTCGTATTGTTCCATCAGCATAAGCATAACCAGTAAAAAACCTATAGTCAGTTTGGTCGTTATCACTTGATTGATTATATCCAAAAACAACATTTCAACTAAATGCAATGAATCTAACTTTAATTTGACTTACTGTATCTTGATTAGGTATTACTCAGGTATCAATCCATTGTGTTCAACTACTTTCTATATATTCAACTTCTTGATATTCAGCTGGCAGTCTAGATGGACTTGCAAACTTTATTCCATACATTTCTCCGTTTAGATAGTATCTATCTATATATTTTATCATTTCTTATTCTTTTGAAAATAAATCAGAAGAATAGTCCGAAGACTATTCCTCTGTATATATGAATCTGATTATTCAATCTGTAGTCTTTGTTGCAGGTAAAGCATCATATTGTGCTTGTGATATTACCTGTGGATATTCTTCTTTTGTCACAACTCATGTTCTTAATTTATCTACAAGATTTGAACCATATGATATACTTATCTGTACTGCTAATGGGTTCAAAGCATCACCAAATGTGAGTATTCTTTCTGTTCCATAATCGTTTGCTGTATAATTATTATCAAATTCTACTTGATATGTTACAGGATTTCATAGAACATAGTAGATATAGTATTCATCATAATCAAATTCTACTCACATATTTACAACATTTAGCAAATCTGAGTATGTGAAAGGCAACACTTCTATTCTCTTTACATATGTTTGTGTCTGTCAGCTTATTGCGTCGTATGTTTCTCATACACTAGGCATACCATATGAATCTGTAGGAAGTGATGTACTGTTTACATCTTCTGTAGGAATTATTACTCTGCTTATTTCATATGGGTCTGTGTTTGTATCTTGTTGTCCACTTCGTTTAGGATGTACAGATATATCTGAGTCTGATAAACTCTGTGATACTTCAACCAAGAAATATCATGTTTCATCATGTGGCATATAACAACTTGTAGATGTTACAACAGCTCAATCTGTATCTACAGCTGTTCATACTTGTAGAGTTGCATTTAAATCATCTACTCGTCAACAATTTACTATGTATCCATCTGGACAATATCACATATATCAGTTTACAACTCATCCATAAGCAGGGACTCGCACGATATAGTTATTTCCTGATACGATTTCTCCGTTCTGGATTTCTACATTACTCAATACTGTTTGCCCATCATATTGATTTACTCCTGTAGCTTCAAGATAACCAGGAGTAGAGTTTGTTATTTCTCATCTGACTTCTGCTGTGAATATCAATTCTAGAGTTCAGTCTGTGCATTCATCGTAGTAACTTACATATACTACATCCGTTGTACTTCATGGAGTTGTGATTCAGAATATTGTTGTATTTGCGTTTGTTCGTGTATCTGTTCAGTTAGATAATGTCCATACAGAATTATCTGTGTCATACCATAATCTGAAACTTCCTCTAGATGTTGTTACATATGCTTTGAATATATCTCATGTGGAGTCAGAGAATGTTCAATTTGTTATAGTAAACTCTTGTTGCTGTAATAGAACAGTTAATCCATATGTTGAAGGGTTTGTATCCCAAACTCAACTAGTCAATGTAAATATTGTTGTTCCTGATGTATTGTTTGTTACATACAATGTTTGATATTTATTTATATTTGTAACATAAATTCAGTCTGATGTATTGAAGTTGATTACACATTCTGTTCTTGCAACTGTTTTTACTGATTTTCATCTGATATAATTCAATGAAGCTGTTCAAGAACTAGGTACAGATTGAGAACCTGCTGTTGTTCTGAAGTTCCATGTATCTACATCGATGATATTATCATTTGTATATAGGTTATCTGCCAATCAAGCATGAAGTGCTGGATAGTATCAAGTAGGGTCAAAATCTCATCAACCTCATCACTCTCAAACAGTTTTCCATTGTGTTCAATCATAATACTTTAAAACATCATTTTCTGTATCATACCATAAATCTCATTCTGTTGGATTTTCAGGAGCTGTATCAGATTTCTGAACAACTTTTCAATCAACATAAGATTTAATAACTTTATTTTGTACTGCGTTTTCTGAAGAATCGCTCATAGATGAGTCTATAGTTGCTTTAACAAATTCCTTTACAGTATTTAAAGTTACTTTTCAGTTAGAACCTCATTCAGCAAAAACAAGTTCTTCTCATCAATCTGGAGTAGTTTTGGCTGTGAGTTCTGAAATTTTTACATCTGCCATTTTTAAAATAGTTTATATAGTAAAATTTATTATCAAGTAATAAGATAATCTCATAACTCAGTAATAATATAATCTCAATTCTCTAAGATTATATATTTAGAAACAAGAGTTCATCAATCATAACTCAATGATGCTCTATCTGTCCGTTTAAAATCAAATCAAACATTTCATTCAGGAAATGAATAATTTAATACTCATGTATTAATATTATATATACATCTTCTTATTCTCCAAATAGGAGAGTCAAAGTCTGATTGTCATCTAAATCATGTACTGTTTGGATTTAATTTATCAGGATATTTAGCAATACCGAAATATGTAACCTCTTTTCAATCATCGGTTACTTTTTCTACAATAGTCTTATAAAGCTCTGTTGAATTATATATTTCGTTTTTTATCATTGCTTATTATTTTAAATCCTAAATATAAGACAATGAGTCTTTATTATCCCAAACGAAATTATAACCAGTATCCCCGCTTGGAAAGAAAGTTTCTGTTACTCAAGTCGAAGAATCTTCTTCAATTTTTTTAATTCTTCGAATTGGTTTTGACGTATCCGCAGAATCTCTATATCAAGAATCATTAGAATACGCAGGACGAGGATATCTAGCTACTCAGATATAAGTGGTCTTAACTGATCAAGTAGTTGTCTCCTCTGTCATGAGTTTCCTTAACTCAGTAGAATCGTAGACTTCAAATATCTGCATATTGTATATTTAAATATATAAAATCTTATTTGCTATATACTTATTTTTTTTATAAAATAAAGAGAAATTTTTAATATCATACAAATTTAGAATCAGAAATATTTTTTCGCATATTGTCTGTAGAATTTTTATATGCTTCTAATAAACTTAATGGAACATATACCACAGAAATTTTAGCATCAGTAAATCAAAAATTTCATCATTGTTCCGTTTCTACAATAGGTCAATATACATATACAGTTGCTGGAGTGGTAGTGTTTAAAGCTCAATCAAATTGTAAATATCTACAATAATTATGATTTAACGATGCTGGTGGTGCTTGTATTCATGAAACAAGAGTAATTCAAGTATCTCATTGATATTGCTGATGTCTGAAATGATATTGAATAGATGAAATAGAACTTGATAACGCTTCTTTTGCTGTTCTTGTTATTTTAGGACAATTCCTATACTGACAAAGTCTAAATTGTGTATAAATGGTTGTTACGGTATCTGGCATAACCTCATCAGAAAGAGTAACAAGATTAGAACATCACTCATATTGATTACATCTAAAATGTTCATATATAGTTACAAGATTAGGTGGCATTACTTCTGCGGCTGCAGTTGTTATATTTATACAATTACGATATTGCCATCATCTGAAATGGTCTCATATAACAGTAACAGTATTTGGCATAACTTCTACAGAAGAATTAGTTAGAGAAGAGCATCAATCATATTGGTGTTCTCTAAAATGTGCTTTAATTTCTGTAATACTATTTGGAGCTGATTCTGTTCATGGAGTTACTAAACTTACACAATCATGATATTGATCACATCTAAAATATGTTCATGTATCAAGAACAGTAGCTGGGAGATATTCTTCATAAGCGTTAATTAAATTAGTACATCAATAATATTGAGAACGTCTAAAGTAATTTCATGTACTTGTTTCACTAACAGCAAATCAAAGAAATGTTGAGTCAACTATTATTTCCTTCAATCTATCAGCAATAGATGAATTATATCGTCAAAAAGCTAAAGCCCATCAATAATTGTTTAGGATATCATAAGTTCTAATAGTAATTATATGTTCACTATTAGGAGTAAGTCATGTAGCAATTGTAATACATTTTGAACTTCAAGTTCATCATGTTCAAACGTAATTGGTATAAGTTCATCAATCATAATTTATATGCCAATTATATGAACAATTTTGAGATCAGCTATGACTATATCAAGCCGTAGGAACTTTTAAATTACCAGAAGAATCTGCCATAGATTTAAACATTATATAATCTTCAGCAAATTTTCAGGAATATCATTGTCTATGCAATAGGTTTCTGTTGTATGTAAACATTTTAGCTATATCTACTTATAGAAGCAAAATACATTCAGTGTTGCTCATCAACAATTAATTTACTAATTCATCAAGCAGTAGTATCTTGAGCATATCAAGATGCATACAAGAATCAATTAGGTAAATGTATTCTATGTCATCAAACTGAATCTTGAATTAGGATTATTTGGTATACACATCAATTAGTAAATCAAGCATGTCATTGTTCTTGACCAAAAGTTAAGTAACAATCTCATGTTAATGTTAATGTATAATTAAGTGATTGATTCAAGTCAATATCAAGATTATAAGCATATGTTAATTCTACTGGATCATTTTGATGAAGATATACCTTTCTATATGTTCATTTTACTTGGTTTGCATATCAATAATGGATAAACCATCAAGATAATATAGTATAATAATTTCATAAATTAGAAGTTAGTGTTTGATTATAACTAATACTTACAGTACAACCGAACCATGCTTCAAAGTATTGTCATTCTCTATAAAACAATCTAACTGGATATGGTTGTCACAATATTTCATTTGCTCAAACCTGATATGTTCATGGAGTTAATTCCCACAAATTTGTATCTCTAACCAAATCTCAAACTCAACTTTCTTCTTGTTGTTCCAAAGCAGAACTAAGGTCTATGATAACATCTCAAGTTTGACCATTAACAGATGTTACTCATGTTTGAGCTTGTCGCTCTAAAGTTGATGGAGAAGTGGCCAACATCGTTACTAAAGTAACACGATTTGGAGCTAATATAAGATATCAAGTAGCTCAAGATATTCAACTATTAAATATCAACATATGTTCTATATTATCTGTATTAGCCACTCTTGCAATATATTGCTGTCACTCTTTTAGATTTGCTCATGCATTAAATCTAATATCGTGATCACAAGATATGTTCATAGACAAATCATTTATTGTATATGTAATAGCAGAAGGATAGGCAGAGAAATGATAATCATCATACTTCATATCTCATGCATCATCTATTTGTTGTTGAATATTACTTGTAACTCATTTAAGATAACTTAATTCTGTTAAGTTAGGATATGTGTTTACATTTAAACTTATAAGATGTTTAGTTGAATCAAATCAAGCTATTGTATCTCAAGTAGCTCATTCTATTACTGGAGTTCAAGATATATGTGTATTAAGTATTTTGTGTCAATTCATATTTAAATCTCATTCCATTGGAGTTGAACCATCTAATCTTAAGAATCATAAATCAGAACCAATAAACAATCATCTTAAGTCTTCTATTCATGTAATAGATGACGTATCTGTAGTGATTCAAGCTAACAAGAATAAATATGGGTCTTGGTTATTTTTAAATACATATTCATTTCAAGCATCTGCAGAAGAATCGAAATGCAAATATTGTATTCAATTATTAGGTGTTACTGTTAAAGTTCTTGTAGATATGTTTCTATTTAATCATCATTGAACAAATATATTTCATCAAAAAACTTTTATTTGAACATTAGATACCTGTTCAACTTGTCAGAAATTATCAACATTAGAAGATAATGAATTAAACAATTCAGCAAAATCTCTAAGTCAAACAACAGCTCACAACTCATGTCTAAATTTTCAAGTAGGAGAAATCCTTTTATCATATGTTAATGTATTTCAAACCCTACTTACTATCCTAAAAATCTCTCTTTCTCATGATGTTTGAAAATCGACATCAAGCCAATAGTATCATACTTCTGGCAATGTACAATGTTCGTTCTCTACAGAATCAACTTCAAATGTACCAGTTTCTGATGTCTCATTTATAACAGAGGCAAGAGTTCATAAATAGTAGTTTGATGTGTTAATGTACTGTTTCATTAATTATATTTTATAAATATAAATTAGTGGTAATATGTATCTGATATTTCAAGAGCTATATTATCTCAAGATTCTAATGTTAAAGATAAATTATCATCTGTCTCAAATATATAATCATCTAAAACATCTCAGAATTTCCAATCATCTATCTCACTCCACCATGACGCATTTTGATAATCATCAATTAAATTAGAATCAACAATAACTCTATAAACATTATCATTATTTAATCATAATGAACGATAAAAGTATGTTGATGTATATCTACAATCAACATTATTTCAATTAATATAAACAACAATGGGTGTTGCAGAGTCTCAACAATTAGCGAATTGACTCTCTCTAACATTATATGAAAGGCTATATTCATATGCTTTAACTCATGAAATGATTTTAAGAGATCAGCATCAACGATATTGCCAACTCCTAGGTTGTCATCATATATTAGTCGCATTATCTGTAAATGCTTCTATTCAAGAATGAGTCAAATAACCACAATACGCATATTGTGCTGCTCTAAATACATTTCAAATTGAAACAACAGAATTAGAAAATGCTTCATCTGGAGCTATTATTATTTTAGAAGAAGCGTATTGATAATACCTAAAATGACCTCATACAGATACAACATTATTAGAAAATGCTTCTGCTCATCAAACAGATATATTTGTATTTGAATATTGTTCTTCTCTAAAACTACCTCAAATAGAAACAACACTATTTGGCATTACTTCATCAACAGCAGAATTAAGTTTTCATTTTCTATACTGCCATGACTTAAATCAATATTGATAAGCTCTAAAATTATCTCATATAGTTGTTACAGTATCTGGCAAAACCTCACTAACTCAATTTAATAAATTATTGCATTCATAATATTGTCAATACTTAAAATAATGTCATGTATTTGTTGCAGATTTTCAGAATCATATATATGACGCATCATAAATAATTTCTGTTAACGAATCAAATGGAGAAGATAAAGCTCTTGCTCGTCAATACATTATTTTTTTAGGGACAATCCTAACAGAATATTCTGTATTAGAAGATAATCAAGTAGCTATTGTAACATAAGAAACCAAGTCAGGAGTTCATCATCAACTTGTATTTAAATTAGGAGTTGAGTATCAAACAAAATTTCAAACATATTCTCAATTAATATAAACTAACCAATTATATCAAATAGATTCTCAATTAAATCAAAATCAATCTGTATTAAGATATAGATTTCAACTATTATCACTCAACAATTTCCATTCAATATATTCTCAATTGTTGATTGAATATGGGTCATATTGTGTAGAAGAAAAGTTTCATCTCATTGGAAACTAATTGTTGTTACTAAATTTTCTCCAAATTGGATTTGATTTTAATGTATTAAACGCATCTGTTTCTTCTTGTGATTGAGAAGATGTTTTATACTTATTTCTAGCGTTTGTATACAATTGAGCTATTTTCCTTTGTTGTACAGGAGAAAAAGCTTTATTTGATTTTAATAACTTATTTAATCAATTATTAATGTTTGTTATATAACTAGTAATAGGCATAGATGTTCAAGTGGTTTTAACTTTATTTGGAAATGTTGGCTCTTGAACTGTAGTAGGCATTTTTTCAAGATTAGTTCAATCTTGATTGTTTGTTTGTCATCAAATAGTAGGAGTTTCAACAGTTTGTGGCATCTTTTCCAAATTTTGAGCATCTTGAGTTTCACCAATTTGTTCATTAAGGTTGAGGTTTTGCTCTCTTAATTTTTTTGCTGCTCAAAGAATTTTTGAAAAATCTAACATTTGATATATAATTAACAATTAAAATATTTCTAAATTTAATGAATTATTATTTTCTTTTGCTGTTCTATAATTAACATTAGGAACTTTAGAAGATTGATATTTATTGTAAAAATAATCCATAAGCTTTTGATTTTGCAATTTTGCGGTATCATAATTAAACTTTTTCTTAAACTCATCATAATTATTAAATACGTTTGGATTAGCATAATAATAACTATTAAGTTTAGAATAAAGATTTAAATAATCTTGATATTGCTTTAATGGAGATTGTCATCATCACTGCAATAAATCCGCATTTGTTTCTTTTTTCTCCTGTTGAGAATTAAGTTGTTGTTCTTTATTATCCATTTGTTTCATCTAACCTAGATAAAGCATCCATCATTTCAAATATAGATAATCAATTGTTTTTATAATACCAATTATGTCTTTTAGGATCATATTCAAAATCCTGAAACCATCACTCTGAAGTAATGTTGTCTCAATTAAGCAATCAATATTTGTTCATAGTTGCCATAGCAGAATTCATAAGAGTCATTGCCAAGTCCATTTCTTCGTCTCAATATTTTTTAGATAGCTTATCAAGATTTTTTAATCATTTATATGTATTTGATGCCTTATATGTTTCTCGGATCTTTTTATCTATTTTACCTTGTTTTTGTTGTTCTTGAGTATTTTCTCGAGGAACTTCCCATCATAAGTTTTCTTGATATCGAGGCCAAAATTCATTAGCTATCTCCATAACAGTAGATGGTATTCAAAGTCACATAGTTTTTTCAGTATTATTAAGTAATCACCATAAGAATTGTTTCCAATAAGGTAATTTATTTCATTCTCTATCTAATGTTCTACTTTGTCAAACATATCATTTTGTTCTATCAATAGCATCTGGGGCAACATCAGTAAGTAATCAAACAGTTGAAGCTCATCGGTATCAAGCTCATGCTTTTGATAACCATTGCACAAATTTAGAAGATGCTAATTTTCTAAATGGTCGTCAAAGAGCCTTTAGTAATCAACCTCATTTAGTCTTTATTAAGGCTGGAAGTAATCAAAGAGATCTTACTATTTGTGGATTAGCAGCAATATATTCTTTAAAATCTTTTTCAGTTGCATCAGGATTGTTTTCATAATATTCACTTATTGCATTAATATCTCATTTCATATCTTCAAAACTATTATATCAATACTTGTTTAATAATGTATCAAGAGAATCTTGATCAATAGAAGTATTTTCAGCTCAAGCTTCTAACTCATTAAGCCTATCTTCTCATATTCATTGAGCAGAAAGTAGGTTTTTAAAACCATTATATGCTTCAGATTTATTTACTTTAGATTCTGTATTGATGGGAGATTGAGTTTCTGTTTTAGTCTCTTTAGGAGTTTCTGTTTTGGATTCAACTCAATTAATAGTATTTCATTCTTTTTTAGATTCAGTAGTTGGAACTTGTTCTTCTGTTGTTATTCAATTAATTATGTCATTATTAGTAACAGAAGTATTTGATGTATTCGTATTTGATGTATTCGTATTTGATGTATTCGTATTTGATGTATTTGTATTAGATGTATTATTTGTTCAATTAATAGAGATATTAGTATTGGAATTATTAGAAGTAGAACTATTTCAATAATACCAATTTCAAGTTCAATATGCTCTATTTAAACTTTCATCGATTTCCGCTTGAGACAACTCATATCATTGTTCTGAAAACATCTCTTTAAACGATTCTACCATTTCTGGTGTAATAAGTTTTGCCATAATTATTAAACTTAATAAAATAAACTATTTTATCCAAGAGCATCTCGAGTACTCTTTATTTTAGAGTTTATATCACTATCTTCTTTTTCAAGGCTATTCCAAATAGATGCAATAGTAGAATCAACTCAAGATGTTGTAGATGCTTTTGTAGAAGAACTTGTTGTTTTCTTCTGATACCTTCAATTCTGTGCTATATAATTAAGAGCTTCTGTTAAATCATTAAAGTTTTCAGCAGCATATTTAATTACATTATAGTTATAGTTATCTAATGTTTCTCAATCTCAAATAATTTTAACAAGATTATCTGTTAAATATTGAGCTCTTGAATAGAAATCCATAGCTTTGTATGCAGAATTTTTAGTTTCTTTTTTAGCATTTGTTCAAGCTTCATCTGTAACAGCATCAGTTCTTGACCTATACCAATTTTCCCAAGCTCTATTTATTTCATCTATTGATGTTTGTTGTGCTTGAGATAAAGCATCTAATGTGGCTTTAAAATTATCATATCAAGTAACAAGCATATCATATTCGTTTTGATCAAGATTGTCTCTTTCTTGTTGTAACTGAAGCATAAATGTTCAATAGTTTTTATTTAACTCATTAGCTAAATTAGCTTGGTCTGCTAATAATGTATTAAACATTTTCCTGTAATTCTGCTCAATTCAATATAATGAGTTCCTTAATAATCATGACATCTTTTTAGCAGACATCTCTGATGTTAATCATGCCATTTCTCAAGCCATCTTTTCTTGCATAGCTTGTTGAGCTTTTGGATAATAATCATCATATAATTGTTGTATTTGTGCAATTTTTGCCATATAATTATTAGCTATATCATCAAGATTAGCTCTAGCATCTCTTAATCTATCATTCATTTTTCATTCTATATCATCTCGTCTATCATTTAATTGGTCGATTATATCTTGTAATGTAGCTAATTTATCATCTCGTTTATCTTGTTCAAATTTTTTCTCTTGTTCTAATATTTGTGTTTCAACAGTAGCTGCGTCACTTCTGTTATATTTTTCAAACAATTCATCAAGAATAGCCTTTTGTTCTGGTCATCTTTCATTGTAATGGAAAAATTGATTATATGTTCATCTATCAACAAATAAATCTGGACGAGTATGTACATATCATTTTTCAATATTATTTCTTACCTCTTGCAATCTATCAGGATCATTAGTTGTATAATCCCATCGTCAAGAATCACTAACTGGTTCATTTATGTTTGTTCAATCATTTACTCATTTTCATGCTCAAGCAGTTGGGCTTGGTCAATAATTATGAGTTCAATCTCAGTTAAGAGATATAGTTCAATTCCTTAAAGCTTTAAGTATAGCGTCATTTTCCCAAGCTTTTCATGAATAATTTTTTATTCATAACTGGTCTGCAAGAGGTTTTCTGGCCTTTAAACTTGTATCTGTCCATCAAGCGGTACTTAAATATTGTGTAAGACTATTTCAATTATAATTTACTTTTTGTGTTGTTGTAGATGTACTATTTGTAAGATTAGTACTTGTACCAGATCATTTAAATTTATCTTCAAACCAAGACCTCAAAACCTGTTGTTGTGCTTGAGACCTATCATTATAACTGAATTGATTAGCAAAGCTATTCCAATCTTTAAAATAAGCAGCATTAGGATTTGAAGAATAATATCAGTTCAAATTGCTAACAATCTGTGCCATTCTATCTGAACTATCATCTTGATAATTTACCATTTGGTATATTTATGATCTAAAATAAGGAACAACATCTTCATAAGGAGTGAGATGATCGTCATGAACTAAAGCTCATAATAGATTTCATCATATTTCGAATTGTCAAACAATTGTTATTTCCAATACAGAATATGTTAATCATAATGGGATATCAATAACATCTATATCAGCAACAAAAGTTCATATGAGACTATCTTCACTTAATCATCATAAAACTTGATATCATAACAATGAATTTCACAATGTCTCATCTACCGACAGATTATCTATTTTATTTAAATAATCAACATTATTAAAAGGAATTTTATATTTATATGTTCAAGTAGATAATCTTGCTTTATATAAACAATATGATTCTTTATCTGTTTCTGGTCATAAGAATAATTTATGATACAAAATCGTCTTTAAACTAAACACATCAGCATCTCAATGAATAAACCT
>JAEIGA010002988.1_pt1 | contig 26662 bp, 23 predicted proteins | sample 9270691 | NCBI WGS metagenome assembly JAEIGA01 (sample SAMN17057246, study PRJNA624740) | gut metagenome | biome: biome; isolation source: fecal sample | host: Bos grunniens | place: China: Xizang | collected 2019 | reverse complement strand
CGCGCCGACAAATGCCACCTTCTGGCCGGGTTCCGCAAACAAGTTGATATCAAACAATACCTGTTTGTCTTCCACATAGCCAAAGTCGACATGCTCCATCGTAATGCGTCCTTCCATCGGAACCATTTCGATGCTGCCATCTTCCTGTGGCACTTTCCACGCCCAGTGACCGGTTCTCTCTTCGCACTCTGTCATCGTGCCGTCTTCCGCCACGCGTACACGTGCCAGATTGACTTCACCGGTATTACCTTCTACCTTCTCATCCATCAGTTCAAAGATACGTTCCGCACCGGCAAGCGCCATAACGATAAAGTTGATCTGGCCGGACACCTGTGCCAGCGGATTGACAAAGCTTCTTGAAAGCTGCAGGAATGCAGCGATTCCACCAAGCGTCATCACACCGATGCCAGTGATCGTCGGATTGATCACACCGGCGATGCCAAGTGCGCCGCCAACAATCGCGATAATAACATAAAGAATAAATCCGAGGTTGTTCATGATCGGCATCAGAATGTTCGCAAAGGTATTCGCCTTTGCAGCATTGATCCGCAGATCTTCATTCACAACATCGAACTGCTCTTTTGCCTTTTCCTCATGGCAGAACACCTTAACGACCTTCTGGCCGTTGATCATCTCTTCAATATAGCCATTTACCACACCGAGGGACTGCTGCTGTTTGAGGAAATATTTCCCGCTCTTTCCGGCAATAAAACCAATCGTCGCAAAAATGATCACACAGAACGCTACCACTACCAGCGTCAGCCAGATACTGATCGACAGCATCGCGATAAACACAGCAATGATCGTGATCGAAGATGACAGGATCATCGGGATACTCTGTGAAAGCATCTGCCGGAGTGTATCGACGTCATTGGTATAATGACTCATGATATCGCCATGTGTATGCGTGTCAAAATACCGGATCGGGAGCTTCTGCATATGCTCAAACATATCATCCCTGATTCTCTTCTGAATGCCCTGTGAAACGACAACCATCAGGCGCTGATACATATACCCTGCAAACGCACCGATCAGGAAGATGATCAGGATCTGAATGATATAATGTGCCAACCCTGCCAGATCCGGATTGTTCTGTGTCACAAGCGGCGTGATGTAATCATCGATCAGACTCTGAATAAACGTACTGGATATTGCTGTTACAACAGAACTGATGATGACAAAAATAATGACCAGTGTAAAACGGAGTTTGTATTTTCCCAAATAGGAAAACAGCCGTTTGATCGTCCCTTTCGCGTCTTTGGCGGTACGCGCCCGTCTGTGTGTCACGGCATGGTTGCCGTGTCCGGAATCATGTTTGATATGTTCAGCCTGCTGGTTTTGCATGGTTTCAGGCTGCATGTTTTTCTTCTTATTCATCCTGCAGCCCTCCATTCTGCTGTGATTCAAACACTTCTCTGTAGATGATACTCTTCTCAAGAAGCTCTTCATGGGTTCCGACATCCGTGATCTTACCATCATCTAGGACAACGATACGGTCCGCATCTTTTACGGAAGAGATTCTCTGCGCGATAATGATCTTCGTCGTATCCGGGATTTCCTCTAAAAATGCCTGACGGATTCTGGCATCTGTCTTGGTATCAACCGCGCTCGTCGAATCATCCAGAATCAGAATCTTCGGTTTTTTCAACAATGCCCTTGCGATACACAGACGCTGACGCTGCCCGCCGGAAACATTGGTTCCGCCCTGCTCGATCCAGGTGTCATATTTTTCCGGGAATCCCTGGATAAAATCATCTGCCTGTGCCAGCTGACATGCATGCACCATCTCTTCATCTGTGGCGTCTTCCTTACCCCAGCGCAGATTATCCTTGATTGTTCCGGAAAACAGGATGTTTTTCTGAAGAACCATCGCCACATCATTACGAAGGGTCTCCAGATCATAGTCTCTGACATCTACACCGCCAACCGTAACGCTGCCGGCTGAAACATCATAAAGGCGCGGGATCAGCTGTACCAGACTCGACTTCGAAGAACCGGTACCGCCAATGATACCAATGGTCTCTCCTGACTTGATATCCAGGTTGATCTGATCCAAAACAGGCTTTTCCGCCCGCTCTGAATAAGAAAAGTTAACATCAGAAAACCGAATGGAACCGTCTTTGACTTCCATAACCGGATTTTCCTTATTCTGAATATCGCTCTCTTCCTTCAACACTTCTACCATACGTTCCATGGACGCACGCGCAATGATGAACATGACAAATACCATGGAGATTAGCATCAGACTCATCAGGATCTGTAAGGCATAGGTAAACAGACTCATCAGCTGACCGGTTGTCAGTCCGCCTGCTCCCGCAATGCCGCCGGAAGCGATGATCGTCTTTGCGCCAAACCATGCGATCGCAATGATGCATCCGTAGATCGCCAGCATCATGATCGGGAAGTTGATGACGATCGTCCGCTCTGCCTTCATGAAATACTGATAGATCGTATCGGAGATCTTGTTAAACTTTCCAATCTCAAAATATTCCCGGCGGAAGGATTTTACCACGCGGATACCGTGCAGGTTTTCCTGCGTCACCTCATTCAGGCTGTCATATGTCTTGAACACCTTCTCAAACAGCGGGTGTACTTTGGTAGCAAGCATCAGAAGCGCAAAAAGAATGATCGGAATGATCACCACGAAAATGAGCGCCAGCTTAGCATTGATCATAAACGACAATACCAGCGCCGCGATCAGCATGATCGGACTTCGCGCCAGCGTACGGATCGCCATCTGATACGCATTCTGCACGTTTGTGACATCCGTCGTCAGACGCGTAATGATACTGGCCGTCGAAAAACGGTCAATATTGGAAAACGAATAGTTCTGTACCTTATAGTACATATCCTGTCGCAGATTCTTGGCAAATCCCGCAGACGCAACCGCCGCACAGCGGCCGGAAAGCGCACCGAAAAACAGGGATACAAACGCCATCACCAAAAGTGCGATCCCGATTCTTACGATCACACTCATATTTCCTGCTTCAATACCACGGTCGATCAGGATTGCCATGACATAGGGAATTGCTACTTCCATGACGACCTCGCCGATGATCGTCACAGGAGCGAGAATACTTGGCCTTTTATATTCCCGCAGAGATTTCATTAAAAACATCAGGTTCTTTCGCATGTCACATTCCTCGTTGTTTCTATTTATGTAACTGCTCAGCCCGCCTCTCGGCCTAAACAGTTACTCTTTAATTACAAAAAGAGCGCTCGCACAGGCAGTAATGAAATACTGCCTGTGGGCACTTTTTAATATACACAGATAGAGTTATTATACTTTGTTCGTTTCAGGAATTCAAGCGGTTTCCGCCTTTCCCTCCGGGCGCCGAATCAGCAAAAAGATCACAAATGAGATTACTGTAGCGATGATCATCATCAGTGTGATCGTCACATAAGTGCCGGATGATCGCTGCGTTGTTTTGTTTTCATGAATATTTTTGCAAAAAGGAAATCCGGAGGTTTCATTCTCCCCCCGGATCCTTTGTCTCAAAGACACTGATGTATATTATTTCTGGCTTCTTCCGATCTCAAGACCTTTCTCAAACGCTTCTTTGTTCAGCGGAAGCAGTTTTGCCTTGGATGCCAGCTTATGCTCGATCGTTCCCCATACGACTTCCGGAGATACAACCTCTGAATAGCCGATGTAAACACCCAGCATGATAACATTCAACACCTTCGCATTGCCCATCTCAAGCGCCAGTTCTGTTACCGGTGCTTTGACAACCTTGACGTCCGGTCTGTCTGTCGGCTCGTCTACGATGGAGCTGTTGATGTAAAGTGTGCCGCCTTCTTTCAATGTCGGCAGGAATTTTGCCAGAGACGGTCCGTTCATAACGATCAGATCATCCATGACATCACCAAGCGGTGCGCCTACCTGCTCATCAGAGATGACAACGAAGCAGTTTGCTGTACCGCCACGCTGCTCTGCACCGTAGGACGGGAAGAAGGTGACATTTTTATCTGTAGAATCGCAGGTTGCCTGCGCCAGGAATTTTCCAAGCGTCATAACGCCCTGTCCGCCGAATCCGGCTACACATAAATTAGTTTCCATAGTCTTCTCCTTTCCCTTACGCAATCGTATCTCTGATCACACCCAGCGGATACTCCGGAAGCATCTTCTCTTCGATGAAATCCAGAGACTTCATCGGATCAAGTCCCCAGTTGGTCGGGCAGCTTGTTACGATCTCAACGATCGAGAAGCCCTTGCCTTCCAGCTGATTCTTAAATGCTTTTGTGATCGCTTTCTTGGTCTTCATGACATTCTGCGGATTATTGCAGCTGGTACGCTCGATATACGCCGGTGCTGTCAGCTTGTCTAAGATTTCGCCCATATGCATCGGATAACCGTGCTCTTCAGCAATACGTCCCTTCGGAGCGGTAGAAGCCTTCATGCCAAGCAGTGTTGTCGGTGCCATCTGTCCGCCGGTCATACCATAGATACCGTTGTTAATGAAGATAACCGTAAAGTTTTCTCCACGGTTTGCTGCGGAAATGGACTCAGCCAGACCGATTGACGCAAAGTCACCGTCACCCTGATAGGTAAAGATCAGAGAATCCGGGCTTGCTTTTTTCATACCTGTTGCAACAGCACATGCACGTCCGTGCGGAGCGGTAATGGTATCATATGCAATATAATCCATATGCAGGCCGCAGCAGCCGATTCCGGTAACCAGTACGGACTTGTCGATCACACCCAGTTCATCGATAACTTCACCGATCAGCTTGATGACCGTACTATGCATACAACCAGGACAGAAACCGGACACTTTATCTTCCTGGATGGTTTTTGTTCTTGAATAAATTAATTCCATCTTCTAGTTTCCTCCTATTTATTTTCCAGAATCTTGTTAACAGCTTCGATCACGGCATCACGGCTCATGATGTTACCGCCTGAGCACAGGCAGGTCTCAATCTCTGCGCGATGATGGATTCCGCGGTCTACATCAGCGATAAACTGTGGCGGAATGGACATCTCAACATCCAGAACTGTCTTGCAGATATCATAGTTGATCGCATCATATGCATCATACGGGAACGGGCTGACTGTGATCGGACGGATCAGACCAACCTTCTTGCCTTCCGCGCGAAGAATATCAACTACAGATTTGCAGATACGGGCAGAAATGCCATATGCTGTCAGTACAACTTCCGCATCCTCTACCTGATAGATCTCTACTTCCGGAACCCATGTCTTATACATCTCATAAGCATCTTCGTTCCACTGCTGCATCTTAACAGTATCCCACTGTCCCGGCTGGATCCAGGAACGATTTGCGTAGTCCAGCTTATGACCGATGCATGCCCAGTCTTTCTTTGCATCCTGGATTGCTTTTACTTCTTCATCGGATTTCATTTCCGGCAGCTCAACCGGCTCCATCATGGTTCCGATGACACCATCCGCAAGGATCAGGACCGGATTGCGGTCTCTGTCTGCATCATCAAATGCACGATAGGTCATATCTACTGCTTCCTGTACGGTTGACGGTGCGTAAACGAGCATACGGAAACCACCATTACCCTGGGATTTTGTAGACTGGAAATAGTCCTGCTGTGCCGGCTGGATCGCGCCAACACCCGGGCCCCCGCGTGCCACGTTACAGTAAACGATCGGAATACGTGCTGCTGCACAATAGGAAATACCTTCACTCTTTAATGAGATTCCCGGGCTGGAAGATGATGTCATTGCTCTTGCGCCTGCTGCTGCCGCGCCGTAAACCATGTTGATGGATGCGACTTCAGACTCACCCTGTACAAAGTTACCGCCCACTTCCGGAAGTCTTCTTGCAAAATACTCCGGAATCTCATTCTGCGGTGTGATCGGATATCCGGCAAAAAATCTACAGCCGGCTCTTACTGCTGCTTCCGCGATCGCTTCGCAGCCTTTCATCAATACTCTTGCCATACTTTTTTACCTCCTAGTTTTTGTATACCTCGATCGCACCATCCGGGCAGATACGTCCACAGATCGCACAGGCGATACAATCATCCATGTTCACCGGTTCAACATACTCGTAGCCTTTGGCATTTACATTCTTACCGATGGCGAGAACACCCTTCGGACAGAACTTAATGCAGTAGCCGCAGCTCTTACAGCGATCTGCTACAACCTTAATTGTTCCTTTTCCCATTTGAACAATTCCTCCTCTCATAAAACCGTTAACTATGTTCCCCTCAAGACTGTCTGAAGCAATCTTATATTTATCTCAAATACATGGTCCGATTCCACCACGTATTATCAACCGAATTTATCCTCTTCCCGGCATCGGCGGTCCGCCCGGCGCGATATTCACATCCAGATCCAGATCTGCGTTCAGCCATTCATAAGTCAAAAACAGCCGGATCGGGAAAACCGGAATCTTTTGAGATGCCTTTACATTCTCATACAAGTCTTCTTTGACACAGGCAAAATCAATTGTCGCATACGGGGAGATGATCTCCTCCATCCTGCTGCAGCCATCCAGGAATTCCTTCTCTGTCGTCGTCAGGCCATTATTCGGATTGTTGATCATATGGAGTTTCCCCAGCTCAATATGAGACACGCCAAGGATCTTACCCAAAGTACCGTCAATATGATCAATGTCATACGACCAGGGTCTGTAGGAATTCAGCACGTAATATACAATCGTCTGATCCGTATTGATCTGCGGCGCATATCCTCCCACAGAGCGGGCGCCGATATAATCTCCGCCGACATCAAGGATCACATAGCAGTCAGGATCTCTCAAAAGACGGTTCACGCCGCCGACCAGCGTCGGCGCATCCATAAACTGTTCCTCATAATGAAAGATGATGCCTGCTTCTTCCATCTCCTCACAGACATCGCGGGAACGGAACAGGGGCTTTGTCATATCCAGATCGAAAAAATGAACAGGCTTATCCCCGAGATCTTTCAGCCAATGCGCGAAATTCAGTGCGATCTCACTCTTGCCGCTGCCTGCCTCACTGACAAATATGAAATTCACATGCTCCCCGATCTGGGGTCTGATATCAACCATGATTTCTTCCATCCTGTCGTTCATTATTATTGAAACGCTATTGATCGTCTTTTCTCTATGGTAACTGCATTTTTATTGTACTACAAAAAAGGGCGCTCGTCACGCCCTTTTTTATATTAAATATTATGTTTTATATATTATGCACGATTTTTACTTCTGGCTCCTTCCAATATCAAGCCCCTTTTCAAATGCTTCTTTGTTCAACGGCAGCAGCTTTGCCTTGGAAGCAAGCTTGTGCTCGATCGTTCCCCATACGACTTCCGGTGAAACAACCTCGGAATAGCCGATGTATACGCCAAGCATGATAACATTCAGGACTTTTGCGTTACCCATCTCCAGAGCCATCTCTGTTACCGGTGCCTTTACAACTTTGACATCCGGACGATCTGTCGGCTCATCTACGATGGAGCTGTTGATATAAAGTGTGCCGCCCATCTTTAATGTCGGCAGGAACTTTGCCAGTGACGGTCCGTTCATAACGATCAGATCATCCATGACATCACCAAGCGGTGCGCCTACCTGCTCATCAGAAATAACAACGAAGCAGTTTGCGGTACCGCCACGCTGTTCTGCGCCGTAGGACGGGAAGAAGGTGACATTTTTATCTGTAGAATCGCAGGTTGCCTGCGCCAGGAATTTCCCAAGCGTCATAACGCCCTGTCCGCCGAATCCGGCTACACATAAATTGGTTTCCATGTTTGATATCCTCCTTTCCGTCTACTGAATGTCTCTGACAATGCCAAGCGGATATTCCGGAAACATCTTTTCTTCCAGGAATTCCAAAGACTTCATCGGATCAAGACCCCAGTTGGTCGGACAGCTGGTTACGATCTCTACCATTGAAAATGCTTTTCCTTCCAGCTGATAGCGAAATGCTTTTTTAATCGCATTTTTTGTCTTCATAACATTCTGCGGATTGTTGCAGCTGGTACGTTCAATGTAAGCCGGTGCTGTCAACTGATTCAGAATCTCGCTCATATGCATCGGATATCCGTGCTCTTCTGCGATACGTCCTTTCGGTGCAGTAGACGCTTTCATCCCGAGAAGTGTCGTAGGTGCCAGCTGTCCGCCTGTCATACCATAGATACCATTATTGATGAAAATAACAGTGAATTTCTCACCTCTGTTTGCCGCGGAAACAGATTCTGCCAGACCGATCGCTGCAAAGTCCCCATCGCCCTGATAGGTGAATACCAATGATTCCGGATTGCTTCTCTTGATTCCTGTTGCCACCGCACAGGCACGTCCGTGTGGCGAGGTGATATTGTCATATGCGACATAATCCATATGCAGACCGCAGCACCCGATTCCGAGTGTGCATACAGCATGCTTTACCATATCCATTTCGTCCAACACTTCACCGATCAGTTTCATAACGGTTCCATGCATACAGCCCGGGCAAAAACCGGACACTTTATCTTCCTGGAGCGTTTTTGTCCTCGAATAGATTAATTCCATCGTCCTGTTTCCTCCTCTCAATCTGCAAGCATCTTGTTAACAGCTTCCAAAACGGCCTCCCGACTCATGATCTTTCCGCCGGAACACAGACATGTTTCTATCTTTGCGCGCTGCCGCACGCCAAAGTCAACATCTTTTACAAACTGTGCCGGAATCGACATTTCTACATCCAGAATCCCCTTGCAGATATCATAATTAATCGAATCATAAGCATCATACGGAAACGGACTTACAGTGATTGGCCGGATCAGACCGACTTTCTTTCCCTGCGCGCGCAGAATTTCCACAACTGATTTTGCGATACGTCCCGAAATGCCATATGCAGTAATGACGACCTCTGCATCTTCCACCAGATGGCATTCTGCTTGCGGAATCCATGTTTCATACATAGCCGCCGCATCTTTATTCGCCTGTTCCCAGCGATCGTTGTCCCACATGCCCGGCTCGATCCATGCACGGTTCACATAATCCAGTTCATGTCCGATACATGACCATGCCCGTTTGCTCTCTTTGATCGCCGCCACTTCTTCATCCGATTTCATTTCCGGAAGTTCTACCGGTTCCATCATGGTGCCGATGACACCGTCGGCAAGAATCAGGACCGGATTACGGTCTCTGTCTGCATCATCAAATGCCTGATATGTCATATCGACCGCTTCCTGTACGGTAGAGGGCGCATATACGAGCATTTGAAATCCACCATTACCAGATGCCTTTGTTGCCTGAAAATAATCCTGCTGTGCCGGCTGGATCGCACCGACACCCGGGCCGCCGCGCGCCACGTTACAATAGACCATCGGAATCCTTGCTGCTGCACAGTAAGAAATCCCTTCACTCTTTAATGCAATACCGGGACTCGATGATGATGTCATGGATCTGGTTCCTGCCGATGCAGCCCCATATACCATATTGACAGACGCCACTTCCGATTCTCCCTGCACAAACACGCCTCCCACTTCCGGGAGTCTTCTTGCAAAATATTCCGGGATCTCATTCTGCGGTGTGATCGGATATCCGGCAAAAAATCTACAGCCGGCTCTTACCGCTGCTTCCGCGATCGCTTCGCAGCCTTTCATTAATACTCTTGCCATATCTTTTTTCCTCCTGGTTATTTATATACCTCGATCGCACCGTCCGGACAGATACGTCCGCAGATTGCACAGGCAATACAGTCATCTGCATTCACCGGTTCAACATATTCATATCCTTTTGCATTTACATTCTTACCGATGGCAAGAACGCCCTTCGGACAGAACTTAATGCAGTAGCCGCAGCTCTTGCATCGGTCTGCGACAACTTTTATCATTCCTTTTGCCATATTTTCCTCCTCCTCATGAAGAAAATAATTCAAAACTATCGGTTTTTAAATTACTGATCAGCGTCAATCCATAAGCTTTTGCCATATCGATCGCCGCACTTGTCGGCGCTGCCTTCGACAAAAAGACCGGAATCTGTGATCGGATTACTTTTCGCACCATATCCGCAGAGGCTCTGCCGGTTGAATAGATCATACAATCTGCCGGATCTATGCCATGAATTGACAGATATCCGATCGCTTTATCAATTGCATTATGTCTGCCAATGTCTTCACACTGATATACCACTTGCTCTTTGAAAATCAGAATCCCCCCATGCGTTCCATGTGTCTTCCGGTAAATCCGTGATCCATTTTGTATTTCTGACGTAACTGCCAGGATTTGCTGCGGTTCCCAACTGACCTTAGAAACCGGGCGGATATCTGTTGCTGTTTCTGCATGCATATAGATGTGATTATCAGAGCAGCACGTGGGCGCCTGTTCGACAAACGGGGTCAGTTTCTTTTCGGAATCGACTAAAAAAACCCTGGCTCTGCTGGCTTTTTCACAGATATAGATCTCCCGAACATCTTCTGTGCTTTCCAGGATTGCTTCTGTCAGGAGCCTCCCGATCACCAATTCGACAAAATCTGACGGCGTGCAGACAAGCTGTGCTGTAAGCCGGTCATTGACAAAAACGGCGATCCGGTGTTCGCTGACGATTTCTTTTTTGATTTCCCGGAAGGGCACCTGACCTCTCTGATAAAAAAGAGCGGCTGATTCCTGCATCTGATCCTGTATAAGATTGGGATTATGCAGATCCTTAATGATCATAGCCGCTCCTTTCTTCAAAATGGTGTGCTTACTCGCAAATCGCCCTGCAAGCTTTACAAATGATTCGCGCATAAGCTTTCGTGTCGCTCCGCGCGATTGCGCTCCCGCGCCACTACGGCTATTCGCAATTCGCACACTAGTGCTCCTTGCTCATATCCGTTGCCTTGCGCAATAATCGCCGGGCCACGACTGCGAGCAGCCGCTCCCGGCGATTGCAGCGCAAGAGCTTATGCGCTTAGATGACAATACCACCATCTACATTGTAGGTGAGACCACCGATGTATCTTGCATAGTCTGAGCAGATGATCAGTGCTGCGTCTGCGATATCTTTCGGCATTGCGATCTTACGCAGGGATGTCTGCTTTAATACCGGGCCGCCCGGAGCAAATGCTGGAACGATGTTTCCGTCGTTATCCTGGGTCATACCTGTGATGGTCGGTCCCGGGCAGATCAGGTTGATGCGGATGTTATCCGGGCCGAATTCCATATTCAGACTCTTTGACATCAGCTTCGCGCCTGCTTTTGCCAGGCAGTAGAACGGATCATAGTCGCCCGGACGATCGGATGACTTTGAACCGAACTCAAGTACAACACCGCCGCCCTGTGCCTGCATCATCGGAATTGCATTCTGCAGCGTATATACATGTGCCAATCCGTGAATGCCGACCAGCTGACGGAACTGGCTTTCCGTACACTCCATAAAGTGTGCCGGGATATTGTATCCTGCAGAATTGATCAGGATATCGATTCTGCCGTATTTTTCTTTGATGATGTCAAACAGTGCATCGATCTCATCTCTGTTGAACGCATTTGCATTTACATATGTCACTTCGCAACCACATTCATTTAAAAATGCTGCGTTTGCCTGACCGATTTCTTCTTCAATACCTGTAATGACAACTTTTGCGCGATGCTGTGCAAATACCGTTGCCATTGCCAGACCGATTCCGAGTGTTGCGCCCGTGATCAGCGCAACTTTTCCTTCTACAAGGCCGGTTCCTTCCGGAACAAGCTCAACTTTTTCTGTTAATACTTTTCCCTTTGAATCATAATCCATCTTCATTGCCATGGTAATTCCTCCTTCTTATGGAATAAGCGATTGTCGGATCCTTTTCCGTTCAATTGCTTTTAGCAGTCTCTTGCGGTCATATGCTCGCCGCCTACCCATCCGCCGTCTACTTCGATCAGCGCGCCGGATACGAAGGACGCTTCATCAGATGCCAGATATACTGCCGCACCTGCCACCTCTTCCGGTTTCATGGTACGTCCCATCGGAATAACACCCGGATCAATGAAATTCTTCCACAACGGAGCTGCTTCAATCGCATCCTCAGTAATACCTGCGGAGATACAGTTTACACGGATGCCTTCTTTTGCCATATCCATGTTGATACATTTGCTGACATGTACCAGCGCACCACTTGCAAAGGACTGGAATGCAGCCTCATTGTTCGGACGGTTTGCGCCAATCTTAGAAGCGATATTTACCACAGCACCGGATTTTGCTTCGATCATGTAAGGAAGTACTTCCCACATCGCATATATGTCGGTTAACAGGTTGGTATCCATGACATTCCACCAATCCTCATCCGTACACTCCAGGAAAGGTTTGCTGAAGTAGATACCGTTCGCATTTGCCAGGATATCAATCTTTCCGTACTTATCCGCAACTGCCTTTGCCATAGCTTTGACCTGTTCACGGTCTTTCATGTCTGTTTCCACGAAATCTACGCCATCAACAGCACTTGTGTCTGCTACCACAACCTGTGCACCTTCTGCTGCATATGCCTTTGCAATCGCAGAACCGATCGGGCCGGCTCCTCCGGTGACGATAGCAACTTTACCGTTCAGTCTTCCACTCATAATTTGAACCTCCTCTTATAAGATTAATTAGGGATAGGATGGTGTTTGAATCACCTTTGGTCTAATTAAATTATATTTCAGAGGCTTTTCCATGAGAAGAATTCATCCCGAATACTACAATCGACAAAATACTATGATTGTATTTCTTTCAATACATTCAGAGGTTGATCATAGGTGTTCAAAAAATCAAAAAACATATCTACCGATGCATTGTTCGTTTTCTTTTTTCTCAGGAATCCATATCTTGAAAACAGGTTTTGCATCGGGAACAGATCAAAACGATCTTTACTCTCAAGACGTGTCAGATAATCCGCGATCCCGACGCCATATCCCGTCGCAATGCAGAATATTTTTGCTTCCATCGAATTGACATACATGATTTTCCGGGGTTCTGTCTGATATTCTTCAAGCATTTGCCTGATATATTCCGTTTCAGACGGACCGGCTTCTTTTGAGATCACGATCAGGGTTTCTTTTTCCAGGGCATCTTTGTTAAACGGGCGTTTTTCCGTATATCGTCCCTTTTCAGCTAAGATACAAAGCGGATTTTCCAGCATCATTTTACCTGCGAGATTGTTTTTAACAGACATTCCCTGCTCAAATGAAAAGATCACATCCGCCTGTCCACTCTCAAGTTGCTGCAACAGCTGATTCTCATTTGCACTGGATATCTGGATCATTATCGAAGGGTGTTCCTTCTTAAAAATCTCAATCAGCTCAAGAGAATTCAAAAGATCATCAGAAATCATTCCGTCAATAAATGCGATCCGCAATATATTGGAGGTTCCTTCATGCAGCGCCTGCGCTTCTTTTGTCGCATTCTCAATCATTTCATGGGCACGCTTGAAAACCGGATAAATAATGCACCCTTCCGCAGACAACGTCACCTTTTTATTTGATCGTTGAAACAAAGGGGCTCCGATATTCTTTTCAAGAGCGGAAATGTGCGCACTAAGGGTTGATTGTGAAATACAAAGCGTTTTTGACGCTTTCGTAAAATTCAGTTCTTCCGCCAAAGTCAGAAAACACTTCATCTGCATCTCAGTCATGATCTGATTCCTCCTGTCTGCAGTAAATATGACTCATTATTTGTTTTGTGATTTCCTACCCTTATGCTATAATACAAATGTCAGTTGTGCCATTTTCATTATAGGGGAGGATATGTTATGAATTCTACCCAAATCGAATATTTTCTCACACTCTGTAAGTATAAAAACTATTCAGAAACAGCCAGAAGGCTGTATGTCTCCCAACCGACCGTCAGCAAGCAGATCTCTGCCCTGGAAGAAGAGCTTGGCTTTAAGCTTTTTCATCGCTCAACGACCAGCCTTCATCTGACCATGCAGGGTGCCATGATGAAAAAAGCTTTCACCGAAGCGACTGATATCATTGAAGAAGCCCGGTCAGAAGCCAAGAATCTTCACGATCAGATATCAGAAAACGTTCGCATCGCATTTCTCGAAGGCAGTGGGGTCGCTGCAATCATGCTTGATCCGTTTTCCGATATCATTCAGCAGTTTCGCAGTAAAACCAATATCTCGATTGATTTTATGACGCACAAGCAGATGAACGACGCGCTGAAAAATAATGAAATTGACATCGGCGTCACCCTGCTTGACGAGGTCCGGAACAATCACACACTCGACTATACGCGGTTAAAGGTCATCAATTTTGGTATTGTGGCACATAAATCACTTGGTGTAACGCAAAACAATATTCTTGACATCTCCCGCGTCAGACAGCTTCCGTTTTATCTGTCTACGGAAGGATCTCTTGGTGTCAAGAATTTTCAGAAAGAACTGGAGGAACACGCCGGGATCAATAAAGCACAGTTTGTATCACAGCCGAATATTGATTCTGTCATGTTGAATGTCGAACATGGGATGGGGATTGCTGCTGTAAGTAGTTCGCCCCGGGTTGAAAACAATGATGAGTTGGAATTCTACCCGATTGGCAATCTCAATACGACGATCGTCGCCGCGTGGAACCAGCAGAACAAAAACCAGACACGCAACCGGATCATCAAGCGGCTGCGCCGTTCGATCATTGAAAGCCGTCACAGTTCATAGCACATGTTTTTTACAGGAACAGGGCTGTCCCGGGTGAGAGGTTTTTCGCTTTACCCCGGGAACAGCCCTGTTTTACTTTTTGTTTTTACAGCTGTTTTCTGTTCTGATTCTGATATACGAAGCTTATACAACCCTGTTGCATGTGTATGGTTCTACCTCTCCGTCTACGATCCCATCCAGCGTTTTCCCGAATTCGATCGTAAACGGTTCTACAAAATGTGCTTTGAAGTCATCATCATTGTCCCATACTTCATGGATCAGAAACGTATTTTCGTCTTCTCTGCTCTGCAGCAGTTCATAGGAAATGCATCCTTTGCACTGTCTGGTCTTCGGTGCAAGTTCAGCAATATTGTTCTTAAAGATGTCTGCTTTTCCCGGCAGTACTTTTTGTTTTGCAATGACTGTAAACATAGCTTACTCCTCTGCTGCCTTTGCATCCGGTGCGTCCGGATTTTTGATGTTGATATTTGGTACAAACAGCATGATCAAAGCAGCAATCAGTACGACAATTGTGATTCCAAAGAAAATGATGTAGATATTTGCCCCTACGATCGCGCCCAGGATATAGGACGGCACGAGGAATGCTCCCAGGTTCTGGAATGTCGACTGCAGACCACCTGCTGTTCCGATCGAATCCTGCGGGATGCCCGGAAGATAAGCCGGGAACTGCTTCATCAGCGGAATACCGTTTCCGATCAGAGAGATGCCGATGATCATAACTGCCATAACCGGAACCGTAAAGTTCGGTCTGGACCATGCCAGGCTTACCAGGATCGCGCCGACTGCCAGAATCAGGCAGGTACCGCCCTTGATCTTTCCGGTCTTCGTGATGATCGCCGGAACAATAATCATTAACGGGACCGCAACGATTGCGGAAATACTCGAGAATGCACCTGCCTGGATCTCTGTCAGGCCCTTGTAAGTAACGGTTCCCACTACCATGTAGGTAGAGCAGGAAATGAATGCACCCATCATCAGGAACATTGCAATTGAATTCAACCACAGGTGTTTATGTCCGATAACATCTTTGATATATCCGGCTGCAGATTTCACTTCAGTCTCTTCAGGATAACCTTCCGGTTTTTCTCTTGCCAGGATTACCCATACGATAACTGCGATGATAACGGTTACCAGACCGATGATAAAGATACCGCGGATATCCATACCGCCTGCCATCAGGATCGGTGTGGATGAAAGTGCTACTACTGCACCAACAGTTGATAATGCTACATAGATCGACATGATCAGGCCCATCTGTTTCGGATGAAACCAGCGTGCGATGATCTTAGCGGAGTTCGCGTTCAATGCCGCCATAACGACACCGATCAGGAACATGCCGATAAACAGTGTGACAAAGTTCTGACTGAATACACGGATGATCGCGCCGATGATTGAAAGCACACCTGTAAGTGCGATAACTTTTTTTATGCCGTACCGATCACCCAAATTGCCGCAAATGAAACCAAATATTGCACCGCCCAGGAACGAACAGGATGCAACTGCGCCGAACTGTGCTGTCGTCAGATTCATTGCTTCGATAATATTTCCTGCCAACGCAGAAATCTGAATGTTTGCAAAGTTAGTAGTAAACTGGATCAGTGCGATCGCAACTAGAATAACCCATCTATATGGCCGGAAATAATACTCCTGTCCGGCTGGAATGTTGTTTGCCATAATAATCCCCCTTTTCAATTCAGAGTTACTGGCTTCACGTTTCAAAACTAACCGTTACAATTCAACCCATCCTATGCTTATATTGTAACCAGATTGTATTTTTCTTAGAACACGGCATTTTGGAATACTACTATCGAAAAAAGGCTATCTTGTTATACTTTTGACAAGCGCTGATGGCTCAGATGTGCATAAAAAATGTACCCGGATCGATCCGGGTACATTTGTATTCGTTTTTCCGCTATGTCCACACGAAATAGCACAGTCAGATTTTAAAGGCCTCTTGCCTTTTTGAGTGCGTCACCTGCAACCTTTGCAAACCATGCATTATCCGGGAATGTCAGAATGACATTTGTTCCCTGTTCCAGACATTTCTGGATCTCTTCATGATCCGGTCCAAGCATATTCGGGATATCCCAGATCATATTCTGCTGCAGGAGACCACGTTCATGCGCTGCTTTCTGAATGACAGGCACATACTTGGAAAGAACTTCATTTGGATCGACCTTCTCGTCTTTTTTCAGAAGTGAGAATCCGAGATCTCCCATACCGAATCCAATTCCGTCTCTGCCCGGTACGAGTTCGTCCAGAATCGCTTCCCAGTCCTCCAATGCGCTGAGGTCTTCAAACAAAACAAACGTACTGAGGTTTTCATTGATCCACTCTCTGTAATCAGGATAATTATCGAGTCCGAAATTACTGTGTCTGACAGCCGGGCACATGCCGAGTTCACCGCCACCTCCAACGTTGCCGTTTGGATTGAAGTGGGAGTAAGCAACCGCTTTTCTGGCATCCTCACCGTTTTTGATATGCGGAACAACAACGCCCTTGCCGCCAATTTCAATGCAGGAACGGATCAGGAACGGATCATTCTTGCCGACACGGAAGATCGGCGTAATGTCATTGGACTCGCACGCTCTGACCAGATCCTCCATATTGGAGAAATCAACGCGGGTATGCTCCATATCGAGCATAACATAATCATAGCCGGCCCACCCATACATATCCATCATAATGGGATAATGCAGATAGCACTGTACGCCCAACGCAACATCGCCTGCCTTTGTTCTGGTGATAATCTTGTTTTCTCTTGTGTTATAAGCCATTTTGTCCTCCTCTTTGGAATCAATACTATTTGTTTTCTTATGATACTATTGTACAATGATTGGATTCCCCCAAAAACAGCCTGCTTCGGAATACTGTTATCGGGAAAAGGCTATTCATTTATTTGGGCAGCTTTCCGGCTGCTTCCAGTTCATCCGCAACATCTTTCAGACCGTACTTCTCATACTGATCCCTCGGAATCCATCCGGTTTCTTTATCCCAGCCGCGTTCTTCATAATATAGATCAACAAGATCATTCCAATCTTCCCAAGATGTTGTCAGTCCTACGGAATCCGGATAGGTCAGTCCCGGATAGATCGCATTGACTTCCTGTTCCCTGCTGCGACCTGAATCACGAATCAGAATCGCGCGGAACAACAGTCTTCCACGAACCGCCATCTCATGCATCTCGTCTAATGACATATCCTGGCCGGTTGCAGCATACAGCATCTCTGTTTCCATTGTCGGCCAGTAATGATCCGGCGCCTGCCATTCACATGACATAAAGGAATCCTTTATGATCTCACGGTCTTCGCATTCAATTACATTCTGCGGTACCAGCCGGTTGTGATACGGATCATCTTTTACCGCCTCATGGTAATCCCATGTTGCATGGAAATGTGCTACTGTCTGCGTATCACGGGAAGATAACATCAGCTGCAATGACGCAGGTACCCATCCTGTAATATCGATCGCTGACTGAAAGCCTCTGCCCTGCCAGTGGAACATGTCGCCCCATGCTGTTTCCAACAGAATCGGGATATCCAGCTGTTTCCCCTCGATAATGCCGGAATATCTGTCATGATAGATCGTCTTCCCGAATTTTTCCTGACCAAGAGAACGGACAGCACGTGCCATACCTTCCGCCAGAATGTCTCCGTACGGTCCTTCGCGATAAGCAATACATTTCAGGATATAACGAACAAACTCTTCTGACTCCACGTCAATCGGCATACCGAAATCCATGCCTTCAAAGACACCTTCTTTTTTACCCATGGCAAACCAGGGCAATACACCTACCGTCGTTTCCCATTTGTCGATGCCATACTGGTTGCAAAGATCCATCATGACATTTCCCTTGTCATAATCGCTCTTCCAGAAATTAACCTTATCCGCATTTCGCCATGCAAAAATCTCAGCTGCATGCGGGTCTGTCAGGTCCGGCGGATCCATATCTCCGGAAAGAGTCTTACACGGCGCAGCATGATTCTGTTCTGTAATAAACGTCTGGTTTGGCATCCAGCCGCAGTTTTCTTCAAAGCCCATGGCAAATACACCGACGCATTTCTCGACACGGTTTTTCCTTTTTCTGGAAGTTCCGGATTTTACATCTACCAGCATTCGGTTGCAGTGCTGGTTGCAGCCATAGCTGCAAGCCACCTGCGTTTCTTTCATACCGCCTTCCACAGGTGCATTGACATTCGGACCGGCCATAAACGCATCCAGATGTTTGATCGGATTTGTACGATCCGGCGGTGTATTCATGGTTTTTCGCAGATACAGTACCTTTTCGATGTCAAACGGTGTGATTTTACCTGTTCCTCTGCACGCAACTGCCTTCAGATTTTTAGAGCCCATGATCGCGCCAAACCCTCCCTTAGCGGCTGCGTTATCATTTGCAGTCGTAATCGTGGAAAAACGTACCAGACGCTCTCCTGCGGGCCCGATTACGAAACTCTTAATATCCTTTCCGTGGATCTCCTCCAGCTTTTCCTGTGTCTCGTGTACATACTGTCCCCAAAGATCATCTGCGGGAAGGAATTCTACTTCACCGTCATTGATAAAAATATACGTTGGTTTTTCTGCTTTCCCCTCAATGATCAAGCCGTCAAATCCGGCAAACTTAAGCTCCGCTCCAAACCATCCGCCAAGACCGCTCCAGGTACACATTTCCGGTAAAGTTCTCGGGGAAAGAGAGACAAATACAGAGCGGCCGCCGGATGGAATTGCCGTCGCAGTCGTCGGCCCTGTCATATAGATCAGCTTGTTTTCCGGATCAAGTGCCTTGATGTCCGGATTCATTTCTTCCCAATAAATACGGTACGCAATACTGCGTCCTCCGATATATGTCTTTGCGTATTTTTCGGTCGGGATCAACTCTGTCGACTGGTCTGTCAGATTGATCCTCAGGATGTTTCCGGCATAGCCGTAAATGGTCTTTTCTTCACTCATAGACATTCCCTCCTAGAACAATCCTCCGCGTTCTCCGGTATCTGCTTCCGGAATCGGATCCTCGCTCAACCCAATGCAATTGACCTGACAATACTCTACGCATGCCGGTCCTTCCGGACGTGTCCGGCAAAGATCGCATTTGATTGCCTTTCCCCTCGGTTTTTCCAGCCCCAAATGAATCCGTTTCGGTTCAAACGGACACGCTTTCACGCAAAGGCCGCATCCGACACATTCATCTTTATTCACATAGGCAATCTCTAATTCTTCATCGATCAGCATCGCTTTATCCTTTTTGGGACAAGCTTCATAGCACGGATGATCTTTACACTGCTGGCAGGACCAGATTGTGTGCATCATCATCACGGTACTGCGTTCCAGATGAAGCCTTGCAAGCGACGGACTGACTGCACCATCATGAACCATTGCACAGACTGCTTCACAGGAGGTACAACCGGCGCAGACCGACACCTCCGGCGGATACTGTACGATATGGTTTGAATAGTTTTCACTCTTCTGCCCGTAGAGTGTTTCCTGTTCTCTCATCGTGTCATCTCCTTCATCATTTCCCCAATCTATATCTGCTGCTTCACGGCCCTCCGGCCAAATTGTTTATTGATAGAATTCCGGCGACAACTTTAATGTCTCTTTTTGCGGGATATCATGCCCGAACACCAGCCAGTACCCTTCCTCTTCCAGATGTTTCAGCTTTCTAAGACTTCTTAGCGCTTCCCATGGGAGTGAACAAAATCCCGGCAAGACCATTTCATCCATATTTTCTCTAAAAGAAGCTGCATCAGCGGCCAGGCATACCTTTCCGGTTTCTTCCAGGTCCAGAAGAACAGACTGATGCCCTCTGGTATGTCCCTTTGTGTCAATCAGGACAACACTTCCGTCCAGAAAGAGATCAAACTGCTCCTCGTCAATCGGCTGGATATACTTATAATCTCTGGTATCCTTATAATCCGGAAAGCAATATCCCTTTTCACATTCTTCCGGCCACCATGCTGTTTTTAGTTCCTCCTTGCGTACCACAAATGTTGCGTTCGGAAAAGAAGTCATATAAGCCGCATGATCGATGTGCATATGGCTTAAGACCACATATTTGATGTCGTCGGGCATAACGCCGATCTCAGCAAGCCGGTTGACAACCACATCCTCCTCCCGCACCGCTGCAGGACCGCCATGATTCATTCCGCAGTCCACCAGCACTTTTCCTTTCGGATGATCGATCAGGTAGCAATATGCCGGAAACGTTATGATTTCTGCGGCATCTGCAGTCCCCGGCGTCATATGTCCCTTCGGAAGTGTGATACAGCCGGTGTATAAAACATATAATTTCATGTCTTTCATAATCCTGTTTCCTATTTCTGTTTATTAAAGCAAAGTCCGCATCAAGCCAAACCGGGACTCAACGCGGACTCTGTATACCTATTATGAACTGGTTCCGGCAATTTCTTATGTAATCTTTTCGGAATCTTTATAAGCTCATATCGATTGCAGCCTTCAGATCTCTTCCTTCCAGCATGCTCTTCATAGCCTCATTTGCCTGCTCTAACGGATACTTGGTAGAAATCAGCTCTCCGAACGGGTATTTCTCACGGAATGCTTCAATGAACTTCAGCGCTTTGACAAAGTGACGGATGTCAGCAGAACCGCTTCCAAGGATTACCAGCTGCTTATTCATGATATCGTTCGGAATGATCTCAACACTCCTTCTCGATGTCTGACCAAGGATCAGATAGGTTCCGAACTTCGAGAAGTAATCCAGTCCTTCGTTAAAGGCTGCCGGAACACCGGTACACTCGATTACAACATCAGCGCCGATCCCGTTTGTAATGCTCTTAACATACTCCGCGCGCTCATGTGCATCCGGAATGTCTTTCATGCTGATCGTATGCGTTGCTCCCCATTTTTTGGAAAACTCAAGTCTGCTCTCTACCGAATCAACAGTGATGATCTTTGCCGCGCCTGTCTGTGCAGCCATAACTGTCGAATACAGACCGATCGGTCCCACACCCTGGATAACAACCGTGCCGCCTGTCGGCACGCCACCGTGTGCCATGATCTTGTCATATCCATTCACTACTGTACGGAATGCACATCCTACGCCCAGAGCCTCTTCATCCTTTACCGAATCCGGAACACGTACAATGTCCGTTCCTTTTGTAACAAGCTCATATTCCGCAAAGCCGCCACGGAGCAGGGCAGGAGGTGCGAATCCGTATCCCTTGCTTCCAAAACATGCATATGGCTGCTGAAGGATCTTGCAGGCATAGCATTCGCCACAGAACTGATGCGCCCAGAGGATTCTGTCACCTTCTTTTACCGGTGTACCGGTCACATCTTTCGTCACACCCTTCAACTCTACAATCTCGCCCAGTGTCTCATGTCCCTGGATCATTGGTGTCGGCGGTTTGATGGAAAGATCACCGATCTGCTGATGAACATCGGTACCACAGATGCCTGCCAGCTTTACTTTTACCAGGATATCGCCATCCATTAATTCCGGAACGTCAATTTCCCGCATCACATCCGGCTGACCATACTCTTCCAGTACCATTGCTTTTGCTTTTTTGAGATAACTCATTACTCTTCCTCCTTTATATTATTTACTTTCACGCTATTGATTGTACGTATCTAAGTACATTATATTCGGCGCGTTTTACCACGTGAAATATTCAATATGCATATGGCTATCGCGTTTTATCGATATGGCTCCCGATCCCGCTTCTTACTGGTAATTGTCGTACATTTCGCCCAGTTCTTCTGCCATTACCTCAGGTGTGATCTCCTTTAGGGAACAGATAACAAACCAGTTCTTTTTGACAGCACCTTCCGCGCACGCGACGACCTCTTCTCTTGAAAGGCCGCGCTCCTTTAAAGATTTAATCCCGACTTCCTTCATCAGGCTTCGGATCTTTGCCGCACAAAGCTCACCGATTTCTGCTCCGCCTGCCCCTTCCGGCACGGCAATTCCCAGGGCTTTCGCTATCTTTGCTGTTTTCTCCGGGATGATGTCTGCGGAAAAACGAATGACTTCCGGTAAGGCAATCGCACATGCATCTCCGTGAGGCATATGGAACTGAACTCCCAGTTCATGTGCCGCAGCATGACCGAAATGTACACTTGCATCGTTAAACGCCATTCCCGCAAAGTTACTTGCAAGACTTAAGTTTGTCCTGGCCTCCAGATCGTTTCCATCCTGAAATGCAATCGGAAGATTATCAGTGATCAGTTTGATGGCATGCAATGCCAGAAGGTCTGCTTTTGGATTTCCGCAATTTGTTGTTAACGCCTCTGCGGCATGTGACATTGCATCCATACCGGTCGATGCCGTAACGAACGGCGGCGCACTCATTGTCAGACATGGGTCCAGAATCGCAAGATCCCCATGACGAAGCACAAACTCTTTCGCATCTGTATCTTTATCATGAATAACGGCCATGATCGTTACTTCACTTCCCGTTCCGGCTGCTGTCGGAACCAGGATCAACGGCCTTTCCTGCTTGAATGCCTTTCCCTTATGCGGATAATAATCTTCAATCGGCAGAGGGTTTTCGATCAGAATAGAAATCGCCTTTGCAGTATCCAGACTGCTGCCTCCGCCAATCCCGACAATTGCATCGATGTTGTTATCCTGAGCAAGTTTGCCTGCCGCATTCACCATTTCTTTCGGAGCATCCGGCATAACTCCGTCAAACCGGAGAACTCTCATCCCGTTTTCTTCCAGGTCTTTTTCGAAAGCATCTACAATGCCTGTTCCGCCAATTCCTTTGTCATAGATAAGCATTACTTTTTTAACGCCCATTTCTTTTGCTTTTTCACCCAACTGTTTTGACGCATCCGGCCCGAACAATACCGGACAAAGCTGTGTATATGTACTTACCATCTTCACGCCTCCTTCAATATATAAAAAGCTGCCAGGTACAATGAATGATTCTGCTTTCATTGTACGTGACAGCTTTTTTATATAGAAATATCGGAATCGCATACTGTTATCGGGATTTTACGATACAGCCCTCCCCTCAGGCCTGCGGACCAGCAAAAAGATCACAAAAGAGATCAGCGTAGCCGCGATCATCATGACTGTAATCGTAACATAGGTACCTGTGACATCATACAGTTTCCCGGCCAGTGTCGATGCAAAAGAAGCCGGCAGCAGATTTAATGTGATCAGCGAGAAGTTCGTCGGATAGTAGGTCCTACCGTAAAAATCACTGATGATAGCGGCATTCGTCGGCATGATTCCGCCGTATGCAAGCCCACCGACTACAAACCCGACTGTCAGAGTAGTCACGCTTCCACTCTTCAGAGCAGACATGATGACAGCAGCTGCGATCAGAAATACAATGGTATCCAGAATGATGGTCAGTCGGAATCCTTTCTTGTCAAAAATCATCCCGAAGACCACTCTCCCGATTCCATTCAGAATGGAGATCAGACCTACGATCGTAGCAACCATTCCGGCGCTCATTTCCTGGCTGACCTGCCCGGCGATTCCACTGGCCTGTGACACAAGAGCCAAGCCGGAGGAACTGGCAAATACCGCCCAGAAAAAGATCATCCAGAAACTGAATTCCCGAATCATTTCTCCTGTACTGATATCCGAGGCCGGCTCTCTTACAGTCTTTTTCTTTTTTGCTTCAGGTACCGAATAATCTTCTCCGGGCCTGACAAAAAAGAGCCCGCAGACAATAAAAACGATCAAAATCAAAATGCCCAGTATCCGGAACACGCTCTTCCAGACATCATCTCCTGTGGGAGGTGCTGTGGCAGCAAATATTTTCCCTATAATAAAGGCACTGAAACCAAATCCCATCAGCAAAATCCCGGAAATCAGCCCCTGCTTATCCGGAAACCAGGCCGACATCGTACTGATAACCATATTGTAAGCAAATCCGGATCCGAGACCACACAGGATTCCAAAGCCCAGATATAGCATCACCGGCGAATCTCCGGTCATGGATGCAATCAGAAAACCTGCAAAAAACAGAACAGCTGATACAACCATAAGCAATTTCGAACTAAGTCGTTTGCTAAGAATTCCAGCGATCAATCCCCCAATACAGAAAAATGCCATAACCAGTGTAAACGTTAAAGAAAGTGATGCCGCACTCCAATCGGGATGCTCTGCACCGATCGTCTTTGACATTACCGTCCATGTATAGACCAGACCTGCCAGAAGAAGTACGATCAACCCAATTATGACATATTTCCACCGATTCACCTGCTTCATTTTTATCCCCTTTTCCCAAAACAAAAAATGCCTGTAACAGATATTATCTCAATATTTATTATAGGCATTTTGCTATTATGTCTGAACGGCTCAATTCAGCATATTATCATAGAGATTTAACGATACATAATCCTATATCTGATCAGTCTCCCCATTCCTTTCGTCCGCTCTTATCCGGAATTCCCATTTCCTGACGGTATTTATTCACCGTTCTTCTTGAGATCGGAATCTCCATTTCCTTCAGACACTTACTGATTGCCTCATCCGACAGCGGTTTTTTCTTATCCTCGTTATCGATCACTTCCTGCATCTTGCTCTTGATATATTCCGGTGTCTGCTCCTCTCCCGACTGCTTATTTGTGGCCGCCACGGATGTCAGGAAATAATTCAGCGGGAACACGCCCCAGTGGCACTGCAGATATTTGCTCCTGAGCGTCCGGCTGATCGTAGACTCGTGAAGGTCTGTCGCCTCCGCAATATCGATCAGGCGCATCGGCCGTTTATTGCCCGGTCCTTTCAGGAAAAAATCCTGCTGCTTTTCTACCAGTACGTTCAACACTTTTGACAGAGTCGAATTCCGCTGTTCGATGCTGCCGGCAATATTCTGCGCCTGTGCGATCTTTTCCTTTAAATATTTCTTTGTTTCCGCATCCTCAACAGTTTTTGCCATATCCTGATAAAAACTGCTGATCGTAAACTTCGGATACTGATATTCATTGATCAGAATCTCAAAATGATCATCGACAAGCACGACGACTGCATCCGGGCTGATATAGCGCAGGCGCTCTCTGTCACTGAACGCGTTTCCCGGCTTCGGATTAAAGGAACGGATCTCCTCACAGGCATCCAGAACTTCATCCACAGAGATCTTCATCTTCTTTGCGATCTGCGGCAGATGATTTTTCGCAACCTCATCCAGATAAAACAGAATGATCGCTTCCGTGATACGGGAATAGTTCTCTTTCCTGTGAAGCTGCTTCACAAGGCATTCTCTTAAATCCCTTGCCCCTACGCCGGCCGGATCGAGCTCCTGCACTTCTCCGAGAAGATGCAGCACGGTATGCTCAGAAACGCCGAAGTGCTGCGCAACCTCCTTGGCATCCTCCGTAAAGTACCCCTTTGAATCCAGCGAATAAATAATATAATCTATGATCTGGCGTTCTTCCTCCAGATAGTCCGCAGTCAGAAGCTGTGACATAAGATATCCGGCCAGATCCTCTCCTGCATCACGGATGTCCTGCCAGTTGCTCTCTGCACGCTCTGCACTGCCATCATCTTCGTAGTACACCCGGTTCTGCGTGTCCGTAGAAGACAGCCATTCCAGTTTTCGCGCCATCTCAAGTGCCTTTGCATCTGTTTCTGTCTGCCGGTTCTCCGAGATTTCGACCACCGGATTCTCCATCGAAAGATTCTCCAGGAACTCTTCCAGCTCAACCGCACTCATCTGCAGGATTTCCATGGACTGGATCATATGCTGTGATAGTATTTGTTTTTGTGTCAGTTCCAGATTCTGATTCATCCTCAAACCCCTGTATTTCCATTTCTGTTTACAGATATAGTTTACCTTATTTCCTGAGGATTGGGAATGCAGCAGATCAATTTCGGCACTTTTACCTAAGCTGCCAGCGCATCCAGTCTCCTGTTGCGGAAATAAAGAATAATATCGATCGTCACTTCCGTAATGTTGATCAGATAGAATGCGAATCCCAGCCAGAACAGCCAGTCAAAAGTCCCGCCACCCGTCAACTGCAGGATCTTTCTGACGATTCCGAAAATATACCCGATCCAGATGATCACCTCAAATCCGAGACTCTTTCCTTTCGCGGTTCTTGATGTATATGATTTATAAATTGATACCGGCCATGATAATCCAAAGCAGATGATCATCAAAGCTTCCAGTAAATTCAGCATGTTTTTCTTTCTCTCCACATGAGAACACCCGCCGGTGTTTTCGTT
>JAEIGA010002987.1_pt1 | contig 26662 bp, 19 predicted proteins | sample 9270691 | NCBI WGS metagenome assembly JAEIGA01 (sample SAMN17057246, study PRJNA624740) | gut metagenome | biome: biome; isolation source: fecal sample | host: Bos grunniens | place: China: Xizang | collected 2019 | reverse complement strand
TAGTACCTTATAGTCGATATAGCGAATACAAACTCAGGTACAAATGGGCAGAATGAAATTCGCCTTGTAGTTAAAATAATATAAGTAATATTAAAAAGCACAAGGCGATTCTTACGTTTGTAAGGATCGCCTTGTTTGTGCAGGAAAGGAAAACATGATTTTTAAAGGAACCGATACAAAGGCCTTTGCGAAAGCAGGAAAAGAAAAAACGCCTCAAGCAAGAAGTGCTCGTTATCAAAGGGAAAAGAGAAAAAATGAGATAAAGGGTGCAATCAAAGATGGATTATCTTCGCTTTTCAGTGGTTCATCTAATGTGTCTAACAGACGAAAAAATGCACCTGAATCAAAGGCTGTTGATAAGCGTACGGAAAGAAAACTAGCCGAACACAAGAATCGCAAACAACAAAAAATCAAGAATACTATTTTGGATTATGTCAGAAGTGAACGAAGTCCGAAGTTAATCTCTGATTTTTCTGACGGAGTGGCTAAATTTTTGTTAGGCTTAACATCCGAACAATTAACAAACAGACAGTATAATTATTTGCGTTCGACTATTTCTTTGGTAACCGCGGAAGTGTTGAGTGGATTGCTTAAAAAAGAAATAAAAATGGTTAACGATCTTAAAACATATATCAAGGTTGGAAAATGCATATATGAAGTAGGTTTAGTTATTAACGAAGAATTAGGCAAGGTGGAATTCGATAAAGCTAGAATCAGAATGGTAAATGATCGGGACAAGCATTATCGCGCCTTTTTGAAGAAACATTCGCAAATTCAAAAATACTACATAAAGAACGATTTTACTGAATGTTTAAGCAAAGCGGAAATTGAGCAAGGCATAAAATGCCCTCGTGCTGTGTGGCTTAGCCGACAGAGAGATATATCTAAAAACTTCGACTCCCCTAATGGATGTCCGTATTACAATTACTGCATAGGAGAAAAATAAAATGGAAAACAAAGAGCAAAGAGGTCCAAATCCAACCGCTAAAGCTGTAAACTTGCTTATTGCTCGCGCTGGTGGTAGGTGCCAGTTCAAGAACTGTAACAGAAATATATTTCTAGATAAATTCACTTTGACAGGAGCCAATAATTCCAATGTTGCGCACATAGTTGCATCTAGTCCTAATGGTCCCAGAGGCAATGAAAGGTCTCTCGAGTTGTCCGATAAGATTGAAAATTTAATGCTTATGTGCAAAGAGCATCATCACATTATAGATCACAACGAAAAAGAGTACACCGTTGAAATTCTTCAGGCAATGAAATGTGCACAGGAAGAAAAGGTTCGGAAAGCATTGGACTATCTTCATGCAGAAGAAACAACTATTATTTATTTTACATCACCAATAAAAGGTAAGTTCGATGTCGCATTTTCCAGAATAGAAGCTGCAAAAGCCGTATTGCCTAAAATGAAGCCGGACAATGAATTTGGATTATCAATTGGAGTTGAAGCAAAGGGTGAGTACACGTCACCAGAATATTGGTCTTATGCTTCTACATGGTTAGAAAATGGATATGACTGCACGGTGAGAGCAAAACTTAAACTTTGTCCGGACGCTCATTTTTCTGTTTTTCCAATTGCACCTATTCCTTTGATAATTAAATTAGGTTACTATATGGGTGATAAGATTCGCGCGGATGTATATCAGAAAAAGCGCCATCCAGATACTTGGAAATGGGAAACGGAAGAATTAACGAACTCTTTTGAGGTATTGAAAATTGAAAATGAAACAGGTTCGGGTATAGCAGTAGTGGTTTCGATAACCGCTGAAATCGATATGGACGCAATTTCAAAAGCGGGATCATTCAAAACCATTTTTATACTAAGATCTAAAATACAAAGTGTTGATAGCATTAGAAGTCAAGAGGATCTTTCTGCTTTTTGGCATAAATATCAGGAATTGCTAGAACTAATAGCACACAAATACGAGGATAAAATTATTCACGTATTCCCCGCGGTTCCTGTATCGGTTGCATTTGAGATGGGTAGACGCTATATGCCGGGAGTGTATCCAAAAATGTTATTATACGATAGAGACGAAGCGTTCTTTGAGACTATTAAGATAGGAGACTAAAATGATAAGTAGAGAAACGCTATACGAAAAGATAGCGGAAGGTATTAACATTTCTGAAGAAATGTTTGACTATGCAGATTCGGAATACAAGAGAATAGGAAAGTGGATAGAGGAAAATGCCAAAGAATATGACATTGATATATATCCGCAAGGTTCTTTTGCATTAGGTACGGCAATAAAGCCTTTGGGGCGTGAGGATGAATATGATGTTGATTTAGTTTGCGAATATCAGCGTGACTATGGATTTACAGCGTATCAGCTAAAAAAGAGGGAAGTGCATTCTATTCTTGATAGGTATGCTCGTGCACATAGGATTATCGAAAAACGTCGTTGCTGGCAGGTTACATACGAACACAATAAAAAGTTCCATTTGGATGTAATCCCTGCGGTGCTTAGAAGCAAACACATAGATATAACAAACCAAGAATCCGACGGTCAATATTCCTATATAGGTAGCAATCCCAAGGGCTATATAGAATGGTTTCAAAGCAAGCAGAAGATTCGTTACAATGCTATAAGAGATAGCATCATAATAAGCAGAAAGGGAATTTCTGCTTATAGAGCTGAGATAGAGCCGATAAAAGAGTACGCTATCCGCACACCTTTACAAAAGGCTATTCAAATATTAAAACGCCACCGAGATGTAATGTTTAAAGAGGATTCAAATAATATTGCTCCCGTTTCAATACTTATAACTACAATAGCAGCAGATTTGTATTGCAATGAGAGCTCTGTTTCGTTAACGTTGAGCAATATCTTAAGCAAAGCGAAAGATTATGTAGAAAGCAGACGATATGAAGGTAAATATTACATTCCCAATCCTAGTTATCGTGGCGAGAACTTTGCAGACAAATGGAACGAACATCATGAAAGAGCAGAGGCTTTTCTTAATTGGATAGACGATGCAAAAAGAGATTTGGTGGACAATTTCGACACGGCGAGAAGCGATGTCGAAATAGCTACTTTGATAGAATCGGCACTCGGTGAAACAGTAGCAAGATTTGTTTATAAAGCTTTTCCGGCTGTTTTGGATAAAAAGGCTGAGGAAACTGAAGGGCGAGCTTTGATTACTCAAAAGGTAAGAAATATAATATATGCCCCACACCGACAAAAATTAGATAATTATCCCAGAGGATATAGAGTAATTATAGGCGCAACGGTACGAAAAAACGATGGTACTACATACAGATACGATAATGACGGTGAAGCAATTGATAAGAATTGTTCAATCATATTTACGGCTGGATTTAGTGGCATCAGGAAGCCTTTCAGGTTAAAATGGCAGGTTGTTAATCTGGGTTATCAAGCGGCTTATGCCAATTCTCTGCGCGGTGAATTTACAACTGCGGCGGAGAACGAAACAAAACATACTGAAAGCACATTATATACGGGATCTCATTCTATTCAATGTTTCGTTATGAAAAGCGGAAAGTGTGTGGCGCAAAGCAAGGTGTTTATAGTTAATATAAAATAATCTATGTATTTTTGAGAACTGAAACAACAAAATTTGGTCTGCCTTAAACAAAGAGAGGGGATATCATGATACGGATATCCCCTGAATAATTTGCCTTGAAATATTGAAAACAAGCATCAAAACTCACATGTGGTCAGCGAAGTGGTCAAACATGTGGTCAAACCGCTTTTTTGAGGTTATATGTGGTCAAATTGTGAGAGCCTTTGAGGCTGGATTTAGGCCGCAAAATGCGAGAAAATGGGCGATTTTGGGCGAAAAACAAAGAAAAAAGGAGATTCTTACGAATCTCCTTTTTGGTCTGAGTGACAAGACTTGAACTTGCGGCCTCTACCACCCCAAGGTAGCGCGCTACCAACTGCGCCACACCCAGATAATTTAATTTTTTTTGCTCGCCTTCCAGCAGAGCCATTATATTATAGCACCGAGTTTTTGAAAAGTCAAGGGGTTTGGATAAATATTTATGCAGAAATTTGGTGAAATCTTTTGATGCGTTGAAGTTTAACTGTTGAGGGCTGTGTTGATGGGTGAGTACGACCTGTTTGTTTATCAGATACATCCTTCTTGTTCTTCTTAAAATCTTGTTAGAGTCTTGCCGCTGTATGTTTCGTTGTGGTTTCTTAAAATTGAGCAGCCGAGGCGTTTCGGTGAGATAATTGTGCCTTTGATTGCTTCGGTGGAGGTATGAAAAGGATATTGTATGAACAATCAAAGCGGTCTTTTGATGTGGGTTTCGATGTATTGATCAGACGGGAAAATGCTGTTAATAATAAGAATCCGCCCTCGTTTTGAGGGCGGCTTTTGAGGGTAGCTTTCAGGGGCTTTTGAGGATAACTTTTGAGGGGGAGCCTTCGGGGGCTTTTGAGGATAACTTTTGAGGGGGAGCCTTCGGGGGCTTTTGAGGATAACTTTTGAGGGTGGGTGAGGGCGGTTTTTTGAGGGGCTTGCTTAGTTGATATAGAGTCTTTTTGCCGCTCGTTCTCGCTTCCGCTATCTTTTTTGACACGGGTGGCGGTTTCTGTTGGCGGACGGGGATGGTTGGGGTCAGATGCTGTAAACTATTATTCCCAAAAAGGCGGAGAGGGCTATGAGGAGTATGGGCGAGGCGGGGCGGCGGCGCAGCTTTTTGTACGCGAGTGATGCGGCGGGGATAAGGGCGAGGATAATCACGGCCCGAAGGTCGAGGGCGAGGGGTTGGGCGAGCGAGCCGTCGGGGGTGATGCCCTCGAAGCCTACAAGCTGTCTTAGGAGCATCAGAAACGCGGTGGCGAGAATCATACCCGTCACAGCAGGGCGCGCTCCGCCGAGGAATGCCTTGACTCCGCCCTTTTTCGTCAGCTCGCCGAAGACGGAGGCTATAAGAAGCATCAGAAGAAACGCGGGCAGGACAACGCCCACGGTTGCGACAAGAGCGCCGAGAAAGCCACCCTGAGTTGATCCGACGAAGGTTGCCATATTGACCGCTATCGGGCCGGGGGTGGATTCTGCGGTGGCGATAATGTTCAGCATTTCTGCCTCGGTGAGCCAGCCGTGCGCGAGTGCTGTGTCGCGCATCAAGGAAATCATTCCGTATCCGCCGCCGAAGGAGAAGGCTCCGATTTTCAAAAACTCCAGAAAAAGCTCAAGGTAAATCACGGGTTCTTCCTCCTTCTTTCGCATAGCCAGACGATAATGCCAAGGCATCCTGCGGCAAGGATATAGTATATGCTCGAAAAGCTGACCGACAGTATGGAAAACGTCTCCATACACAGAATAGTCAGCGTCATAATAACTATATTGAGTGGAGTTTTCTTCAATTTTTTCGAAATTCTCATTCCCGCTGTTAAAATGAGATAGATAACGCACACCTGTATACCCTTGAACGCCTTAGCGACAATCGGCACGGACAAAAAGCTGTCAAAAAACAGGGTTATGAAATATATAATTAAAAATGACGGCAGACACATAGCCAAGGTGCCGACCAGGGCCCCGAGAAAGCCTGCGCGCTTGTATCCTATGTAGGTGGCGGCGTTGATTGCTATGGGGCCGGGGGTGGACTCGGCTATCGTGGTAAGGTCGAAAAACTCGTCCATATCAATCCATCTTTTCCTCGTGACGAATTCGCGCTCCAGCAGGGCTATCATAGCGTAGCCGCCGCCAAAGGTGAAAAGACCTATCTTGAAAAGCGATAAAAACAGCTCGGGAAGCCGTCTTAGCTTAGTCATATCTACCTCCGAATAAATTTAAAATAACAGGTTAATATTAGCATTGAGTATTATAGCACGGCGAGGCTGTTTTTTCAAGTGAGGGGGCGGTTTTCGACGGTTTTGGCTCAATTTCCTCTGAATTTTTCGGTATTCGGGCTTTTTGTAACAAAAAATAAGGATAATGTTCATACTTTATTAACATATTGGTGGTAAAATTAGGTATCCGTGAGGGAGTAGTTAGCGCATAAGCGTAGCAAGTCAACATCGTGTCGCGTGACAAACGCGTCTGGCTTTGCTTTAAAATACCAGACTTACGTATGCCTTGTGCTATACGTTGGTCTTAGAGTCGAGTGTAGCAGAGGCTTACTCGGCTTTTTATTTTTTTAACTAATCTAAGGAGAAAGAAAAATGTCAAACGAAACCGACAGAACAAAGCACAATCCGTACTCGGTGAGCTCGGACGAGGTTATATCCCTGCTTGGTACGGACGCCGCGCACGGACTTGACTCGGCTGAGGTTGAGGCTCGCAGAGAAAAATACGGAGAAAACAGGCTGGCTGAAAAGAAGAAAAAGACGCTTCTTGTCAGATTTCTCGAGCAGTTCAAGGACGTGATGATAATTATACTTATCATAGCGGCGGTTATTTCCTTCGTGGTTGCCTGCGTCGAGAAAAATCCAAGGGAGTTCTTCGAGCCCGTGCTCATACTCCTGATAGTCGTTATGAACGCGGTTATGGGAATAATACAGGAGTCAAAGGCTGAAAAGGCGCTCGACGCCTTAAAAAATATGTCAGCTCCGCACGCGAGAGTTATCCGCGACGGCGAGAAGCGGGTTGTCAACGCGGACAGCCTTGTCCCCGGTGATATTATACTGCTTGAGGCGGGAGATTTCGTGCCCGCTGATGCAAGGCTGATTAAGAGTGTGAGCCTGAAGAGCGAGGAATCCGCGCTCACGGGAGAGTCGGTGCCTGCGGAAAAGGATGCGGCTCTGCCTGTCAAGGAGGGCGCGCCCCTCGGTGACAGAACGAATATGGTGTTCTCGGGCTGCAGCATCACCTACGGCACGGCGGTTGCTGTCGTTACCGCGACGGGTATGGATACCGAGATGGGCAGGATAGCTAATCTGCTCTCGGGCGAGGAGGACGGCGAAACGCCTCTCCAGCGAAAGCTCACAAGGCTCGGAAAATACCTCGGACTCGTGGCACTGGTTGCCTGCGGTATAGTTTTCGTCGTCGGACTTTTCGGCTCGATGGAGATTCTGGATATATTCATGACCGCGGTATCTCTCGCCGTGTCGGCTATTCCCGAGGGCTTGCCCGCCATAGTGACGATAGTGCTCTCTATCGGCGTGCAGAGAATGGTTAAGAAAAACGCCATTATCCGCAGGCTTCCCGCCGTCGAAACGCTCGGAAGCGCATCGGTTATCTGCTCGGACAAGACGGGTACTCTGACGATGAACAGAATGACCCTCGTGCGCGCGTACGTCGACGGCGAGGCTGAAACGGAAGATATAACCGACAGCGTATCCGAGAAAACAAGACACCTGTTAACCTACGCGACCCTATGCTGTGACGGCTCGGTTTCCTTCGATGGAGAGCGAGAGGTGCATATCGGCGACCCCACCGAGACGGCTATCGTTCTTGCCGCGCATAAGAATGGAATTATCAAGAGCGAAATTGGCGAAAGCTACCCCCGTGTCGCAGAATTGCCCTTTGATTCGGACAGAAAGCTGATGAGCACGGTCAACAGAATTGACGGTGAGCTCGTGGTTATCGTCAAGGGCGCGGTTGATATGATGGAGTCAAGGTGTATCTCGGGCGACCTTTCTCGCGCTAAGGCGGTGAATGAAGAGATGAGCTCGTCCGCTCTGCGCGTTCTGGCGGTCGGGTATAAGAAAATTGATAAGCTCCCAGAGAAGCTTGACAGCGAAACGCTGGAGTCGGGGCTGACATTCCTCGGACTCGTTGGTATGATAGACCCGCCAAGACCCGAGGCGAAGGTGGCGGTGGCTACCTGTCGCGAGGCGGGCATCAAGCCTATAATGATAACGGGCGACCACGTAGTCACCGCGTCTGCTATCGCGAGAGAGCTCGGAATTTTAGTCGAGGGTGACGAGGCTATAACCGGCGTTGAGCTTGACGCTATGACCGACGCGGAGCTTGACGCGAGGCTCGAGGGCATCTCCGTGTACGCGAGGGTTTCTCCCGAGAATAAGATAAGAATAGTCAAGGCTTGGCAGAGAAGGGGTCAGGTCGTTTCAATGACGGGCGACGGAGTCAACGACGCCCCCGCCCTGAAGGCGGCTGATATAGGCTGCGCTATGGGAATAACGGGCACAGACGTTGCCAAGGGCGCGGCGGATATGACCCTTACCGACGATAACTTCGCTACGATAGTTGACGCTGTGCGCGAGGGTAGAGGCATCTACGCCAATATCAGAAAGGTCGTCGGCTTCCTCTTAGGCACGAATATCGGCGAGATAATAACTGTATTTCTCGCTATGCTCCTGTGGCGCACGACTCCCCTGCTTTCTATGCAGCTTCTGATGATTAACCTCGTTACAGACAGCCTTCCCGCGATAGCTCTCGGTATGGAGGCGGTTGACGCGGGAGTTATGAAGCAGAGACCTAAGCCCAAGGACGAGGGAATCTTCGCGGGAGGGCTCGGCATCCGTGTCGTGCTCCAGGGCTGTATGTTCGCGCTTCTGACCCTTGTTGGCTTCGTTGTCGGTACGGGTCTTAGTGTAGGTGAAATATTCGGTGGCGCGCTCACAGAAAACGCGACCGCTCTCGCGGGCGGACAGACGCTCGCCTTCATGGTGCTCGCGCTGTGTCAGGTGGTACAGGCGTTCAATATGCGTACCGAGCGCTCGCTGTTCGCCATAGGTCCCTTCACTAACCGTACGTTGAATCTCGCCGCTCTTGGCTCGACGGCGCTTGTCGCTCTCGTTCTTTTCACACCCGTGAGGGTTGCTTTCGAGCTTGTCGCGCTTGACTGGTGGAAGTATTTAATCGGTCTTGGTCTTTCGCTCGTTCCGCTTTTCGTTATGGAGTTCTGTAAGGCTGTGGGACTTATCAAGCACAGAAAGCACTGAAATTTCACACGGGTATAATTTTAGCCCCCGCTCGAAATCGGAGCGGGGGCTATTTTCAGGATTTATTTTGATTTGATATGTAACGTCGGGTTAACAATTTGGTCGCAGGCGGCAACGCTTGTCTGCCTTGCTGAGATAAGACGCATACCGATGTTTTCGATAAGGTTTCTTGGCGGCAGGGGAAGGTGGCGCAGCTCCTTGGAGTTAATCTGCTTCGACTTCGAAACTATCGAAATATATCTGTCGTATATCGTCGAATTGATAAGGGCGAAGATGCCGAACACAAGGCGCGCGCACATCTCGCCGTTTTTGTCCTTGGTGTCGATAAAGTTCACCTTGTTGTGCGTGGAGATATACTTATACTGCGGCTGCTGGCTTGCCAGATATACCGCCGCGTTGACAAATCTCTCGTCGCTCTTGGCGGGCACGCGCTTGATAAGCACTAGGTTCTTGTTGTTCTGAATGAGCTTGGTGTTCACAGCGGCGAGATACTGATGCTTTATAGGCAGGGGGAATCTCACCTGACCGTTTTTCAGCGCGACGGGACGGAAAAGCGGCACGCAGCCCTTGATTGGCTCTGTGAAAAGAAGCCCCTCGCAGCGCGAGTCGATAACAAGACCCGTCGATACCTTCAGCCCGAGGCTGTCTATGGTCTCGGGGAAGGAGGAGATATACTTCACTATGTTGGTGTCCTCGACGCTCTTGGGCAGAGTGAGAGTGCCGTCCTTCTTATCAACGACAAAGTCGTAGGGCAGGGCGGGAAGCATAACCGTGTTTTCGGGCTTTCCCCAATCGGTAGAGGTGGTTATGATAACCGTTTCGGGCTTTTCGCACTTGCCGTAGGAGAGAATTATCGACTTTTTGAGAGGCACGGCTCTTTTCGGATTCTTCTGCTTTCCTATGAAAAGGTGTATCTTGTCAAGAGCGAGGCGCTCTGCCATTTCCTTTCTGTACGCGGTAAGCGCCGACGCGCTGGCGACCGTGGTCGGAAGCATGATAACCAGTCTGCCGTCCTCCTCAAGATGCCTTGCCGCCATCTTGGCGAAAAGAAATGCCGAGCTTATCTTGACCTGAGTCACGCCGCCCGCGCGATTTGCCTCGCCCGAGCCCTTTTCAATAAGCTCCACGGGGGGATTGCAGATGATAATATCAAACCTGTCCTCAACCGTCTCGGTGAGAGTAACGGTGTAGTGATTCTGCGACTCTGTGATATAGTTTTCCTCATACACGGTGACGAACAGCTTGACGTCGTAGTCGTGGCGAGCCTTCTTCCTGATGCGCTCGAGGTTATCTTCAAGCATAGGTATAAACTCGGGATTGTTCTCGTAGCAGGTGAGAAAGATTGCCCGACAGGAGGTGCATCTTTCGCAGATTTCCTCAACAACCGCCGCAGAGAGAATACCCGTGCCGGCTCCCGGGTCGAGAACCGTGTAGGCGCTCTTGGTCGGGTCGAGCTTTATCATTTTCGCCATCAGCCTGGCGGTCTCCTTTTTGGTGAACAGGCGTCCGAGGCGCACGTTGTCACTCTTTGACTTGGCGCGAATGAGCTTTCCTGTGTTTCTAACGGCAAGATTAAGCATTTTTTGCCACCCTTTCTATCCATCAGGGCATTTCTGCCCGAAATTATCTTACAGTCATTTTATCATATCGGAGAGATTGTTGCAAGGGCTTTTTTGAAAAATGGCGAAAAAACTTGATAATTGGCGCGAGCGGTAAAAAAACTCCCCAAAGCCTTGCAAAAATATTTTAGTAGTGTTATAATTAAAAAAATAATACTTTCCGAAAGGAATACCGAAATGAGCGAAAGCTATCAGGGCAAGAAAATAAAAATACTTCACTGCGCGGATATTCATCTGGATACACCCTTCGCGGGACTCACGCTTGAGAAGAGCGAGGAGCGCAGACGCGAGCTTCGCGCTTCATTCATGAAGCTTATGGAGTTCGCCAGAGAGCGCGAGGTGGACTACGTGCTTATCTGCGGCGACCTTTTCGAGACGGACTTCGCCACCAACACCACCCTGGAGATTATCATACGCGAGTTCAGAAATTCGCCAAAGATTAAGTTTATCATAGCTCCCGGAAAACAGGATTCCTGCAAGGACAACCCCCTCTACGTGTCGGGCAGACTTCCCGATAACTGCTACGTTTTCACCTCGGAGACGCTCGGAAGATTTGACTTTGAGGACGACAGGCTGACTGTATACGGCTGGGGATTTGTCGACGGCGCTATCACCGAGAGCCCACTCCTCGATAGAAGGGTGGACGACAGCTCGAAGATTAATATCGTGTGCGGCTATGCCGACCTTGACGGCGAGATTGGTTCTCCGCTCTGTCCTATATCCTCGCAGGATATCAAGCAGTTCGGCGCGGATTACTACGCCTTTGGCTCGCGCCACGGAAAGACCGACTTCATCAAGAAGGGTGGAGCTATGTACAGCTACTGCGGCTCGATTAACTGCACCGGCTTTGACAACCCTCACATCGGCGGAGTCAAGCTTCTCAACATCGACTATAACGAGGGAGAGCTCTCGATAGACGGAAAGAGCGTTTCCTTCGGACACCTGCAGTTCGTTACCGAAAAAATCGACATCACCGGCGTCAATGCCAATAACGAGATCACCAACCGCATATCCAGGCTTATCAGCGCCAAGAAGTACGGCATAGATACCGCTCTTCGCGTTGAGCTCGTCGGTGACATAGACCCCAGATTTATCCTTCCTCGCGCTCTCGAGTGCGATGCCTTTGGTCTGTATTTCTTCGAAATGATAGACAAGACCATGCCTCTTTTCAACACCGAGCCCTTCAAGCGCGATATGTCCGTCGCAGGCGAGCTCTACCGCCGCCTCTATCAGATGATGACAACAGGTCAGGAAGAGGATAGGCTGGTTGCTGCCCGTGCGTTCCGCGTGGGACTGGCTGCCCTCGAAAACCGCGATATCGACCTCTAAATCGGTATTTTTTGTACATATCGGCCGTTTTCTCCCACTCGACGTAGCCTCCTACGTCTTCGGGTCGAAGAACGACCAATCTGTATCAAAAAATCCTCGAATTACAATCGGTATTTTGTACATATAGGCACGCTATTGGGGTTTGGCGTAGCATTCTTGCGCCATCGCCGCTCCATCGCACCAATCTGTATAAAAAAATCCTCGATTTACAGTAGGTATTTTGTCCGCGCAGGCGAGCTGTCGGAGTCCGGTGTGAGCTTCCGTGCTTTTCGGCGGGGGCTGCTTCGGGCGGTGAGATAACCGAATTTTATATCATTTTTTGAGAGAAGTCGCTGTGGCTTCTCTCTTTTTTTCTTGGGGACTTGGGCGCTTCGGGCTCGTCGTCTTTTTGTCCTCGGGAATTACTAAGTATAATTAAGTATTGCATTTATTCTTGATTTGTGCTATGATTGATATACACAATGGGTAGTGTACGAATTTGAAAACCGCATTGGGACACGCTATTTTCTGTGTGAATTTTGATTGAAAACGGGAGCCTTTTGGGTTATTTCTTCTTCGTGATGGGGCTGTTGGCTTTCGCTGTTTTGGTTGGGCGGTGCTCTTGCCGTCTGCCCATCGGAGATATTATGAAAAACAAGAAAAAGACTAAAAAAGGAAAAAAGGGCTGGATGCGCCCGAGGCACAGGCTTGTCAGAAATATTCTGTCTGTTACTCTTGGTGTATACACGCGCTTTAAATATAAGATTAAGGTAGAGAAATTTCGCGAGCAGGAAAAACGCCCCTATCTCATTCTCTTCAACCATCAGACCGCCTTTGACCAATTCTTCGTCGGAATGTCCTTTCGCGGTCCTGTGTACTACGTTGCGAGCGAGGATATTTTCACCAAGGGCTGGGTATCGAGACTGATAAAATACCTCGTCGCTCCCATTCCTATAAAAAAGCAGTCTACCGACGTCAGGGCGGTTATGACCTGCCTCAGAGTCGCGCGAGAGGGAGGCACTATCGCGATAGCGCCCGAGGGCAACCGCACCTTTGGCGGAAGCACGGGATATATGAATTTCGCCATAGCGCAGCTGGCGAGGAAGATGGGACTTCCCATAGCGCTGTATCGCATCGAGGGTGGCTACGGCGTGCACCCGAGGTGGAGTGACGCTGTCAGAGGCGGCGGAATGAGAAGCTACGTATCGCGTGTGATTATGCCCGAGGAATACTCGGCTTTGACCGATGAGGAGCTGTTCTTTGAGATAAAGCAGGGACTTAACGTCGTCGAGGGTAGGGGAGAGCGCGAATTTCCGCACAAGCGGCGCGCAGAATACCTCGAGAGAGCCTTCTATACCTGCTCTTCCTGCGGGCTTAGCGAGCTTCGTTCCGAGGGGGCTACCGTGCGCTGTAAGAGGTGCGGACGGAGGATTTTGGTCAACTCCGATATGACTCTTAGCGGCGATGGCTTTGACTTGCCATATAAAAATATCGGTGAGTGGTATGATTGGCAGTGCGAGCTTGTCAACTCTACCGACACAACCGTTTTGACCGACACACCGCTGACGAGTGACGTGTGCACGCTCTTTCGGGTTATTCCTTACAAAAACAAGATTAAGCTGGGAGAGGAGCTACCCGTGTCGCTCTATGGCGACAGAATAACCGTCGGGGATAAGACCTTTGACTTTGATTTCGCATCGGTTGTAACCGTGCTTGGAAGAAACAAGCTGAATATATACTACGGTGACGAGGTGTATCAGATTAAATCGGGAAAGAGGTTTCCTGCTCTTGAATATATGAACCTCTACTACAGATATAAGAATTTGAAAACGGGAGGAGAAGAAAATGACGGATTTTTGGGACTCTAGTGTATGGGGCAGCTTCCTTGTTATAGGACTTCTGCTTGCCGTACTGCTTATATCGAATATTATCAAGAAGGCTCTGCCATTCCTCAGGCGCTCGCTCGTACCGACCTCGGTGCTGGGCGGACTTCTGCTACTTGCCTTCTGCGCTGTGTTCAGGTGGATTTCGGGTGTCAACTTTTTTGATATCAAGATGGAGAACGGCGACTATTTCTTCGGCACCAACGGCGGCGTTGATATTCTCGAGACGCTGACCTATCACTGCCTGGCTCTTGGATTTATCGCCTCCGCGCTGAAATCCTCGCCCAACAAAATCTCAAAGAAAAGAACTGCTGAGATTATTGACACGGGTGTAACCACGGTTGCTACATATCTGTTGCAGGGTGTATTCGGCCTTGCTATCACTATAATTGCCGCCCTCTTTATCCCAGGCTTCTTCCGCGCGGCGGGAATACTCCTTCCCTTTGGCTACGGACAGGGCACGGGCCAGGCGATGAACTACGGCGCTATATTTGAGGGTGAGTACGGATTTGACGGCGGACTGAGCTTCGGACTTACCATAGCCGCTCTCGGCTTCCTTTCCGCGTCTGTTGGCGGCGTCATACACCTCAACGTTCTGCGCAGACAGGGTAAGCTCGGAAAATCCGAGAGAGTAGACTCAATACTTCACTCGGAAGAGATTGAGAGCCCCGACGAGATACCTATGCAGGAGAGCATTGACAAGATGACTCTGCAGATATCGCTGATTGCCGTCGCTTATATGCTCACCTACGGTATTATGGCTGCTATCGTCGCTATATTCCCCGGGCTTCGCACGCTTATCTACGGCTTTAACTTCCTTATCGGAGTCCTCGCGGCAAGTCTTATCAAGGTCAGCCTGAAGCTTATGCAGAAGCTGCATATAACCAAGGAGAGATATACCAACAACTTCCTTCTCACACGCGCGTCTAATCTTTTCTTTGACGTTATGGTTATCGCGGGAATTGCCGCTATCGACCTCAGCGCGCTTGAGAGCTACTGGGGAATTATGGCTATTCTTGGCGTGGTCGGTCTTGTTGTCACCTACATTTATAACCATATCATTGCCAAAAAGCTGTTTCCCGATTACCGCGAGGAGCAATTCCTTATGATGTACGGTATGCTGACGGGCACCGCCAGCACGGGTATTATCCTGCTTCGTGAGGCAGACCCCGACTTCAGGACGCCCGCGGCGGATAATATGGTATTGCAGAATTTCCCGGCTATCGCGCTCGGCTTTCCTATGATGTTCCTTGCCACCTACGCGGCGGTAAGACCCGTTCTCACCCTTTGTATTCTGTCGGTGTATTTCGTAGGACTTAATCTGTTCCTTTTCCGTAAGTTTATTTTCAGAAAAAGAAAAGCGGCTGAGGTAGAGGAAAAAGCGGGCGAATAATCGCGCCGATGCCTAAATAATTGTCTATATATCTCCTCTTTCCGTATGGGAAGGGGAGATTTTTTTGTTTTTAAAAAACTTTTCTCATTTCTGCGAAAAGATTTGCCCCGTCGGGTTAAGTGTATGTAACGAGAGAGCAGACAGCTAGTCGGGTTTACTCCCAGCGCAGAAGCCGGAGGTCGTGGGTTCGAGTCCCATCCCGTCTACGACGGGTAGCTCAGAAGGTAGAGCACCGGAGATAATCCGACAATATCGTCAGGAAACGGTCGCGGCGCGCACCGTGGCGGCACGGGCTCTCGGGGGTGATGGGCTTCGGCACTATCTCCCTTCGTTACCGTGTGATATTTTGGGTGAGAGAATTTTGGCTATTTAATTTCCTTTCTTTTTAACTTCCTTTCTTTTTAACTTCCTTTTAACCTTTCATTTTTTAACTTCCTTTTAACTTCCTTTCAACCTTTCATTTTTAACTTTCATTTTTTAACTTCCTATTCTTACATACAAAAGGACATCACCCCGAGGCAGAGCTGAGAAGGCTCTGCCTTGCTTCTTTTTTTGTTTGTTTTTTCACGACTACGAAAAAAATAAAAAAACTTTTCTCATTTCTGCGAAAAGCTTTGCCGTGGCGAGTTAAGTGTATGTAACGGGAGAGCAGACAGCTAGTCGGGTTTACTTCTAAAGATAAGCCGGGGGTCGTGGGTTCAAATCCCACTCTGTCTATGACAGGTAGCTCAGGCAAGGTAGAGCACCGGAGATAATCCGACGATATCGTCGAAAAACCGTCGCGTTGCGCGATGCGGCGGCGCGAGCTCTGGGGGTGATTGGCACCTCGGTGCTAACCCCCTTCGTTACCGCGTTATATGGGTGGGGATTTCGATTCCTTTCATTGTGTTTCCTTTCTTTATCCTTTCTTTATCCTTTCTTTTTTGTACGTTGTTTTACATACGAAAGCTTCACCCGGAGCGAAATCAGGCAGAGCCAAAGCGACTCTGCCTGATTATTTAAGATGTGTTATTCCATTGCTGTGGAGGTATATATTATGAAAAATGTATTTAAGGATTTTCTCTTTTATAAGGGAATATTGGTCAACGACTATAACCGCGAGGAGAGCTGCTCCTTTGAGGTGCGCTTTTCGCTGGCTTATCTTTTCGCGGTCAACGTCACAGAGGGCATAGAGAAGCTCGACCGCTCTATGATACCCTACGTCAGCAGGATGCTTGGAGAAAACGTACCAAAGCCCTTCTATAACGGCTTCCCGCAGTCGGTAAGGGAATTGTCGCCCGACGCGCTTCTCTTTGACCAGCTTCTGCACTATACGAGAACCTACGGTCTTGGCTGCTTTGACGGCCCGGGATATTCGGTTATGGAGGAGAGCTTTGAGAGATGCGCCTTCAAGGAGGAGGTAACGCCGAAAAAGTTTATCTGCCTTGACGAGAAGGAGGCTGAAAAGCGCCTCTTGGGATATGTCAGCGATATGCTTGCCTCGACACGCCCCCTCTCTCCCGCCGCGTTTTCGATAGTGCTCGATTATATAAGGGAGTATGGAGTGCTTCCCGAGAGAATAGCGTCAAAGCACACTGTGGTTTGTCTTCTTGATGAGCTTCGCGACATGAGACTTGTCAAGCATCTTTATCTTTCCGACGTCCTGAAGCTCGTTGAGGAGATACAGTACAACCGCTATTTCTCGACGGATATCAAGAGGCTGAATTTTAAGAACTCGGACAGAAAATTCATAAGCGACGTGCTTGATTTGATATTCGCCGAGGGATATCTTGACGTGCGCTCCTGCTATGAGAAAAAGGCTCTTTGGGCGGGACTTCTGCACCATATCCACTACAAGCCGAGATGCGAGCGCGCCAGGGAATTTCTTGGGCTTATGCGAAATCACGGCAATGAGTCGGTATACTCAGAGCTTGAGAGAAAAATAGCCGAGGGCGATATACGCGGCGCGGTTGACTGTCTTGTCGAGGGCAAGGGCCAGGGCGCGCTTATAAGAAGCCTCAACTATCTTGCCAGCCGCGCATCCGATGAGGACGTGGATTATATCCTCTCGAAGCTTGACAGGGTCAAGCCTCTTCTGCTTCTGCAGATGCTCATACGCTTCGCCACCTACGATACCGAGGGCAAGTCTCGTCAGTTCGGATTTATCAGGCAGGGACTCTACCACGTGCACAGAGAAACCGGCAGCGAGATGAAGCACAGAAGGAGCCTTCTGTCCAAGGAAAAGGCAGAAAAGCTCCGCTCTGCTATCGAGGAGCGCCTCGTCGAGCGAATGAAAAACAGACTCGGCAGAGTGTATATATCGAAGGAAATGTACGACGTTGCAACTCCCCTTAAGGCTGCCGCAGGCTCTCTGGGCTACGGCGTTCTGCCCACGGGCTCGCGTATGCCCATAGGCGAGGGAAAGAAAATACGCGGCTTCACCTATTGGGAGAAGGTATACGATATAGACCTTTCTATAATAGGTGTCAAGGACAACGGAAAGCGCCGCGAGTTTTCCTGGAGGACGATGTACGCGAGTCAGACTGAGGCTGTAACCTTCTCGGGCGACGAGACCTCGGGCTACAACGGCGGCTCGGAGTACTACGACCTCGACCTTGACGCCTGCCGGAAGCTCTATCCCGATATCAAGTACTTCGTCTTCTGCAACAACGTGTATTCGGACTCTCACTTTAACGAGTGTATATGCAAGGCGGGATATATGATGCGTGACACGGAGGACTCCGGAGAGATATTTGAGCCAAAGACGGTGAAGTCCTCCTTTACCGTGGACTGTGACAGCTCGTTTTGTTATATGTTTGCCATAGACCCGTGGGAGCGCAGATTTATCTGGCTTAACACCTCTATGCAGGGCGACAGCCATCTGGCGGTTGAGGGTGATATGGGCTTCGTTGAAGACCTTGTCCGCATGTGCGATATAATGAGCGTGGGAAGGCTCTTCGAGCTGATGGCGACCGAGCTTGTAGCTCGTCCTGAGGACGCCGAGGTTATCCTTTCCGATGAGGATATAGAAGCGCCCGAGGGAGCTCTCGTTATAAGAAGCTGTGACTTCGAGAAGGTTCTTGCAATGCTTGAATAACCCACCCTATAACTCTAAGCTATAGACCAACAGAAAAAAGAGAGAGCATTTCGAAAAAACGATCTGTTCTCTCTTTCTGTACAGAACCCCGAGGCGAGCCTCGGGGTTCTTTTTTGGTGGTCTATTCCTCGGATAAAGCGACACGGTTAGGGTGACGCTCTGTTATGATGTCAACAATAGTTTACTCAGCGGCGGTAACCTCGAGGTTGTTGTGCATCTCGTAGAATATCTTGACTCTGTTGATAAATCTGGTGACAACGCGCGGGTCGTGTGGAATACAGCGATAGATCCTGTCGCCGTCCTGAATCTCAAAGTATTGGTTCGGGGAGAAGGGCAGGGAGGCGAAGCTTGCTGTGGAAATCTCGATATTAACCTCTTCTCCCTGGAGGGTGCCAGATAGGGTGAAGCGCTTTTCACATAGGGTGACGGTGCACTCGCCCGCGTCGATATACTTCTTTTTCTTCGTGTCTGCGGTCTGCACTCTGGCGGGAACGGGGATTTCTCCGCCGCACTGTTCGATGTTTTGTCTTTCCTTATCGTGTATGAGCCTGTTCCAGTCGGAGACGTAGCGTATTTCCTCGCCGACCTCGCTCGTCTTGTGAAGGAATCCGTAGCTGTCGCATACCTCCTCGTATCCGCACTCGGTACAGTAGATGTACTTCTTTTTTCTCACCCTCATCGTGTAGTCGCTCTGGCAGTGCGGGCAGGTGTAGAGCACGTTTTCAAGGCCTCTTATATCGCTTCCGCCGCGGTACTTTATCATCAGCTCCTCCTGCTCACGATAGGCGTCGAAGAGCAGGGCGGCGTTAGCCTTTTCGCGAACCTCCTCTATATCCATACCGGCGAGCTCATCCTTGTCAAAGAGCTTGTATATGTCAGTGTAGGTTCTTCCTCTGCGGCGCTTTCTTCCCGTTGCCCACTTGGGTGTGCAGAAATAGGTGCCCTCGCTCCTTGCCACATATATATCAGCGCCTATCCATTGGAGAAATTTATAGGTCGCGACGGGTATGGGCGTTGAAACTCCGTCCTCGCACATAAGCCCTGCGGGGTAGATAACGAGAATACCGCCATCGTCCACCGTGTGCTTCATTTTTCTTAGGTCATCAAGAGCGGTCTGAAACTGCTGCTTCGGGATAAGACCGAGCCTGTCAACGATAAAGCTCGCGGGAAGCATCTGATAAAAGGACTTGCTTATAACGAAGCGCATAGGCTCGCGGGTCGCGGTTATAAGGTTGGTGAAATCAAGCGCCGCCTCGTGATTTGCCAGAACGACGAAGGGACCCTTTTTCCCCTTGATTTCGTTTCGCTTTTTTCGGTTAGCGAAGAAAAGCTGTGACGCTATCGACGACAGAAAGCGCACGGTAGCGTAGAAAAATCTATTCGTCTTAATATCTTTTTTCATAATATTTTCCTGCGGCGGCTGTCTTTCCGCCGTTTTTTCTTGATTTTATGACTAATCTATGAACATTTTAGCACATTTGAGCGCTGAATGCAAGCAAATTATTAAAAATTATTAAATCTTGCGTCCTCTGGAAAGAAAAAACAGCCCGTTTGGGCTGTTTTTGGTATAGATTTGGTTAGTTTTTGACGCTGATTTCAGCTCTCGCCGCCTTCGTTTTTTGGGTGACCCTGTGTATCGGTGTGCTTTCCGAAGACGAAATAGCGCATATAGAGGTACTCGAGAACGAAGTTTATTAGCATAGTGAGGGCTTCAACTATATAGGCGTTGATAAAGCCGTCGGGCTTCGCCAGAACCGACGTCCACCAGGTGGACAGGGGAGTGAACACCAGATAAAAGGCGAAAAGCTTCAGCATAGCTATGGGGATATTGTTCGCCGCGTGGAAGGTGAATTTTCTGTTCAGGGTGAAGTTCCACAGCACCGAGAGTATAAGAGAAAACAGGTGCGACTGCCAGGCTACAAGGTGGAAAACCTCGCTGAAAAGTGAAAAGCTACCTATCTGAATAAGCCCCGCGCTCGCAGAAAAGAGGGTGTATTTCACAGCGCGCAGGAGCTCCTTTTTTCCGTCTGTCATTTTGTACCGCCTTTCTTTTTTTGGTATATTAACCGAGCGAGCAAGCTCACTCAAATTTCCACTCGTTTTCCTTGAAAAAGTCATAGTAGGCTCTCACCGATTCGAGCTCGGTCCACCTTCTCACCTCGGGCGGAGTGGAGTCAATGTCGTATATTCTGGCGTGAGCTATTGAGAGTAAGAAGGGTGAGTGGGTTGAAATGATAAATTGACAGCCGTGATTTCTCACACAGTCCTCGATGAAATATTTCAGCTGTATCTGATTCTGAGCCGAAAGGCTGTTTTCAGGCTCGTCCAAGAGGTAGAGCGTGTCGTCCCTTATCGCATCGACGAAGAATGAAAGAGCGCTTTCTCCGTTGGAGCGCTCCTCGAGATTTCTCACGAGATTTTTCCTTATGAAGGACGACTGTGATTTGTTCGGATTTCTTATATCGCTTGCCCTCTTCCACCTGTCAAAGTCATCAAGACCGCGCAGTGTGTTCGGCTCCTCGCTCGACACCTCCTCGATATACTCCCTGACAAGCCGCTCGCGCCTGTCGTCGATGCCGTCGTTGAGCCTTCGAATATCCAGCACTCGCTCGAAAACGCCGTCGCTGGTTATTATTTCGCTCTGCCTCGGGATAGCTCTGTCAAGAGTATAGTCGCACAGCCCGACGTAGTCGTCGAAAAAATCCGTGCGGTTGTATGGCGCTGTCCTGTGAAGGCTGAGCTTTTCTGCTATAACGTTCAGGAGCGTGCTCTTTCCGCTTCCGTTATTCCCGTAGAAGACGGTGATATCGCTGAAGCTCAGCTCGGGGAAATCCCTATATCTGAAAAGCCCGAAGGGGTATTTTGAATCATAGCAGGTTCTCTGCGCCTTGACGCTGTGAAAGAAGCCGAGCTCGTCATCCTCGCTCGGAAGGGAAAAGCTGCCAAGATATATCATTTTCTCACCGCCCCTCGTTTTTTTCTATTGTACAACAAATCCGCGAGGTAGTCAATAGGTAGAAAAAAGAGGGAGCCTCGGGGAAGGAGTTAATACCCTCTCGACCTTATAAAATGAAAATTTTTCCTCGCGTGCCCGACAGACAGACAGTAAGTCTATTTCTTTAATATACTCTTTAATATACTCTTTATCATTGGGTGTCAGATTGACTGCTTCGGCGCATCCTTCTGACAGCCCTGACTTATCAGATTGAGCATTTTCGGTCGGCAAAATGCGGTTGGCATGCTTCAACCGCTTTTTCACAGCATCTCTCCTTTTTCGAGCTCGCTTAACCCTTGTATTCATCAATTTGAAGCAGGATTCTGTACAGCTGCTCCTGTTCGTCTTTTGATTTGGATAAAAATAGCTCATAGCACAGATGAGGCAGGCTGTTTTCCTCCGCCTCGGGTGCGCCGATATTTTCAAACAGTCTTGAGAGCGGAACACCAAGAGCGGTTGCAATTTTCTCTATGCTTTCAATAGTGGCGTTCTTCTCACCTCGCTCAACCTGACCGATATAGGTAGAGTGGCAGGAGGAAAGCTCTGCCAGCCTTTCCTGACTAAGACCCCTCTGTGTCCTGTAATTTCTGATTCGTTGTCCTAATATTCTGGTTATGTTGCTCATTTTCGCCTCCACCGTTATTCTTATATATCTAGTCTATAAATATTCAAAAAGATATTCCACAGACTATTGATATTGTTTTCTGGTGGTGATATACTATAAGTATCAAAAAGCGAAGTTTTAGTGCTTATAGTAGTTGAGTGTGAGGCGATTTATGAACGTATATACGGTTTCACTGTTCGGACATAGAGAAATAACTGATTATCGTGAGTTGGAAAATCAACTTACAGAAATTGTCAGGAAGCTGATACAAACCAAGGAATATGTGTCCTTCTTAATCGGTCGGAACGGAGAATTTGACGAATATGGAGCAAGTATAATCAAGCGCGCGAAAGGGGCTTGATATGGAAAGGAGCGACTTGACTTTGGTGCTTCCTTATATTGTATCAGGGCTGGAATACTACGAAAAATACTACGATAATGTTTTAATCCCCGACACTCTTTATCGCGTGCATCCCAAAAGGGCTATAACGCTAAGAAATCGATGGATGGTGGAAAATTCCGAGCTGATAATTCCACCAAAGACGCTCCTTCGGCGGAGCTTATGAGGCGAAAAAGTATGCTGAGGAGCTTGGGAAAAAAGTAATTATAATATAAAAAGGGGCTATCTTTATCTGATAGTCCCTTCCTATTGGGTATACCGAGTAGTCTTAACCGAACATTCCCTCTATCTGTTCTATGGTATAACCGCTTCTCAGGGTGGCGATAATCGCGATCATATATCCGCTCTCTTTTCTGAGATAGTATACCTGCGTCATAGTAGTTCCGTATGCCTGGGTTCGACATTCGAGCTTAGTGAATTCAACCTCGCCAAGCTTCACGGTTTCGGGCTCCTTGGGGAAGGTGACGGTCATGTTTTCCACCTCGGAGAGCTGATTTTTCAGCGCCTCTATGTATTTTTCCATAGAGATAGTGGCAGAAAAGGTCTTTTTCAGGTTTTCGTAGGACACGATAATGTTCGTTCCCGTGGATGCGTCGGTAACCATCATATCATATATTGAGGGGGTGTTCTCGAGAGCGTCCTTTAATTTGTCGTCAAGCAGATTTTCCGCCGCGATATTCATAAGATCCGCGATCTGCTCATCGGTGTAATAGGTCCAGCCCGAGGGCTTGGTGAATTCAATTCCGATAAATTCGTTTTTGTAGAGGTTGCCCGCCTTGGTGCCTCTGGAAACCTCCTTGCCCTTTGGAGCAAGCCCCGAGCATCCGACAAGGGCAGTCAGAATAACAACTACGAGCAGAAGTGAAATAAGCTTTTTCATTTTTGTTCTCCTGAAAATGTATTTTTTTATTGATTACTTAAAATATGCCGTCGGTACACTCAACGACGTCAATTTTTAATATATGCATCTCGTCCTTGATTTCTGCCCACTCGGCTTTGGTGCCCTTGTAGATTATTTTTTTGGGGCGGAACGCCATTGTCATAGAGTAGGGCGGGATTTTTTTGAGGCTCCTCGGAATAACCATCTCGGTGAGATATTCCGTGGAGTATATAGCATCATCCTCAAACGTTGTAACTCCTTCGGGCAGTATCAGGCGGTACAGATAATTCTCTCTGAACCAGCCGCCAAACGCGCCCTCGCCTATGGTGTGCACGCCGTCGGGAACGATAACGGTGGATTCAAGTCCCTCGTAGCGCACGAGCACTCCGTCGCGGATAACGAAGCCTGCGGGGTCGTTGATTTCGTTTTCGTCATAGGCTGTGCAGACGGCGTTTTCGATGCCGTTTTCTATTCCCTCAAGCTCGGTTTTCGTGCCTGCGAAGAATATGTGCTCGAGAAGGTGACATTCATAGAACATACTGTACTCTGACATTTTCTTGAGAGAGCGGGGAAGATAGAGCGTCTCAAGGCTCTCACAGTAATTGCATAAGCCCTCAGGCAGCTCGGTGACACCCTCGGGAATTTTCAGCTCCTTCAGCGCGCGGCACTCCTCGAAGGCATACTCGCCGATGATAAGATCAAGCTGATCGGGCATCCTAACCTCTGTCAGCCTGCGACAGCAATAAAACGCCTTTTTTCCAATAACCCTCAGGGTGCTCGGAAGCACTACACAGCTCATTCCCGTGTGATGAAATGCATTATCTGCAATTTCGGTGACGCCCTCCGGAACGGTAACTACACTATGCCCGCCTACTCTTACCTCGCCGTAGGAGAGAAGAACGCCGTTTTCAATAACTAAGCTCATATATTATCTCCCTTCGGAATAGCTTTGTATTTCTACCTCTAGAATAGCACATTACCCCAGGGGTGTCAAGTTTTTTGGTACGCGCGTACCAAAAAAATCAACGGCTTGCCGTTGTATATAATCCGCAACTCGTTGCGGCATATCATCAACACAAAGTGTTGTATATAATCAAAACAAAGTTTTGTATATTTGCTATTTGTCGGTCGTACACGACAAATGACGCAAGATACCGCGAGCGGTATGCATCAATTCCGCGAGAAAATACACGCTGATGCGTGGTGAGATACAAGGGCAACTCGTGCCCTTGATGATATACTCGTCAAAAACAAGATATGCGCGTTTTTGACGGATGATATGCCAAGCCTGCGGCTTGGATAAAAATTAAAGCGACCAAGAGTCGCTTTAATTTTAGTGGCACCTCCAAAGGAAAGAAAAACGGCATCCCGAGAGGGATACCGTTTTCTTTGGAGGCGTCACCCAGATTTGAACTGGGGATAGAGGTGTTGCAGACCTTTGCCTTACCACTTGGCTATGACGCCGTGTTCCAAGTGCTATAACATTATAGCAAAGCAAAATTGAATTGTCAAGGGGGTAGGGGAATATTTTTCGGCGTTTCGGAAAATTATTTTTTGACGGATTTTTTTGTTTTTCGGGCTTCCCCCGGGCTCATAAATTCAGGCGTGCAGTGGGGATGTTAAGTTTTGCTTGACTACAAGATGTGCGTGTGATAAAATAATCTCACGACGCGCTCCAATCATTCGGGAAGGTGAGGTGATATAATGCACAAAAGGCTGTGGAATAAGGATTTTGCAGTTCTGCTTCAAGCTAATGCGGTCAGCACGATAGGCGACGTGATGTATAGCGTTGCTATCGGTTATTGGGTATATCAGACGACGGGCTCGACGGCTCTTATGGGCGTTATGTCCTCCATCTCTATGCTTGTCACGATGTTTTTCTCCCCATTCTGCGGAAGCATCGTGGATAAATGTAACCGAAAGTGGCTGATAGTCTGTATCGATATCGCACAGGGCTTGATAATGCTGACGGTCGGCGCTCTTGCATATCTGAACGCGCTGAGTGTGCCGATAGTGCTCGCCGCCGCGCTTCTTGCGGCATTCGGCGGTGTATTTTATTCTCCGACAATCAGCACGGTAATGGTGGATATTATCCCTCGTGACGATATGGTGCGCGGTCAATCCATTCATTCGGGCACCGTTTCGCTTATCGATCTTGTAGGCTCGGCATTCAGCGGCGCTATGGTTGCCTTCTTCGGCGTTCCGCTTATCGTGGTAATCAACGGCCTTAGCAACATATATTCTGCTATCACAGAGCTTTTCGTCAGAATCCCAAAAACCGTTCAGGAAAATACTCCTGTCACCGTGCGCGGAGTGCTCAGGGATTCGCTGTCCGCCCTGAAAACCATTTTTTCCGACGGCTGCTTAAAAATATTCGTGCCCTGCGCTTTGATTATAAACCTTCTTGGCGCGGGAGTTTTCAGCCTTCTGCTCCCGTTCTGTATGGAAAAGGGATTTACGGTGGATATGTACGGATATCTTGCATCCGTGTATTCTGCCGCATGCCTTTTGGCGGTTTTAATACTTGGTATAGTTAAGCTTTCGCCCAAGGCTCAATTTTGGTTTATGAGCCTCGGATTTACACTCTGCACACCCTGTATGATTGCCGCGTTTCTTTGTCGGGAGTTTCTTCCGATGTGTATATTTGCATTCGTGGCAGGATTTTTAAACTGTGTGGGAAACACAATATTCAACGCGTCTATGATGCTGGCGTTGCCCGAGGAGAACAGAAGCGCCATACTCGGGGTCTTCCGCTCTGCAAGCGTTGGCGGATCGGCGCTGTCCGCTGTAATATACGGACTTCTTGGAGAGATTTTCCCGCTGTACCTGATCTTCTCTGTAGGTAGCGCTGTTTCGCTTCCTATTATGGCGTATATGAGCTTCCACCCGAGAACCAGACATTTTATCAAGGACCGCGAGGAAAAGGAAGCCGAGGAGGAAAATGCCGCGGCATAGCTGTTGTGAAAACGCCTTTTTGAATAATCCGGGGACGCACCTCGAATGAGGCGCGTCCTTTTTTATCTTATCAAGCGAGAAAAAAACTTACCTTTTAAATTTAGTCAATATAATCAACATCGTATATACATTTCGTATACTCAAAAAGAAATATAATTAACAGATATTATTAAATAGTAAATTATGTATTACCACGGTCGTATTTTGGGGTTATGAAGGTTTAAAAAAATATTTTTCAGAAAGCTATTGACAAATAAAAAACCTTTTGCTATAATAGTTGAGCATTTGACGGAAGGTTAGCTCAGTTGGGAGAGCATCTGCCTTACAAGCAGAGGGTCACAGGTTCGAGCCCTGTACTTTCCACCATAGAAAATACAGAGGCAGAGGGCGAGCTTAACGCATAGCGCAGGGCTCGACACAGTTGCATTGGCAACTGTCTAGCCACTGTACTTTCCACCAGAGAAAAGATAGCGGCGGAACGGCGAGTCGAGCCCTGCTTTTCAAAGTGAAGTATACGGCTTGGTAGCTCAGTTGGTTAGAGCGCTAGCCTGTCACGCTAGAGGTCGTGGGTTCGAGCCCCATCCGAGTCGCCATTACTTCAAATTTAATACCTGCGGATTTAGCTCATTTGGTAGAGCGCCACCTTGCCAAGGTGGAGGTGGCGGGTTCGAGCCCCGTAATACGCTCCAATGGAAAAAGGACACCCAAGGCGGTGTCCTTTTTTCAT
>JAEIGA010002986.1_pt1 | contig 26663 bp, 42 predicted proteins | sample 9270691 | NCBI WGS metagenome assembly JAEIGA01 (sample SAMN17057246, study PRJNA624740) | gut metagenome | biome: biome; isolation source: fecal sample | host: Bos grunniens | place: China: Xizang | collected 2019 | reverse complement strand
GCGATGCAGGGGTTAGTGATGAATCCTAAACTTTGCGAGATTGAAACATCTATATCAATAGCAAGTACAGCAACCACTATTGCATCAGCCTTAATTGATAAACTAAAGGAGGAATCACAATGCGAGAAATAAAGTTTAGAGGGATAGACTGCACAGGGCAATTTGTTTATGGAGATTTAATTCATAAACGCCACACTAACGAATCAGTCCTTATTCAAGATTACACAGGATTAGGTAGTGATGTAGATATAACAACTATCGGCCAATACACAGGCTTGAAAGACAAGAATGGCAAGGAGATTTATGAGGGGGATATAGTAGAGTGGGTGTTCTTTTACGAAAGGTTAGGTGCTAATATGGGAGTGAAAGAATGTGATACGATAGTGAAGGGTATTATCCGATGGAGACAAGGAGGGTTCGTCCTTGAAGTTATAGAAAATGACTTTGAAGATGCTGGTTACTATTCTATCTCTGCTTTATACACCGATACCGAATCAGATGTAGAAATTATTGGCAACATCCACGATAATCCAGAACTAATTAAGGAGGAAGAAAAATGAATGTTTACTACTTGAGAGAGTTCCGGAAGGCAGCATTTCACGCCTTCAAAATTATGAAAAGGTTAGATTGTTACCTTATTGTAGATAAAAGGGTAGGTCTAACATGTGTCGGCAAGGCGTACACCCTGGAGGAAGCGAAAGAAAACCTCAAGGCGCATAGAGAGGAATATATAAAGATGTGCCTCATTGAAGTGCAGAACGAGAAAAAGCTGTCAAGATTATGAGAATAGAGATTGACTGCAAGTATTTAACGGGCAAGTTCAGCGAGGGTGTCTGTCTTGCCCACAGCACATACAAGGAGGAGAGATGCGAGGGAGAGTGCGAGGATTGTAAAAAGAAAGAAGAAAAATCATGAATAACTATTGTAGCAAATGCAAGTTGAAAAACTCTTGCATGAATATTAACAGAGGATACAGCAAGGTTAAGCCTTGCCCACAAAGAAAAACTAATTAACTATGGGAAAAGCACCAATTATGATGAAGGAGGACTATTGGGCAAACACTCAGCTCTCCATTGCAAGATACTACGGAGGTATAACTTTTTGTGGTAAGGATTACAGGATAGTGAACAAGCAAGGCAGGGATTTGTTTGAGTTGTCTGATCCTGAAAGTAGGCACTATGTCGGTGAAAACAAAAAAGCCATTGAGCCGGGGGAACCGGCAGACCTTGTGCAAGTGAAATGGATACCCGTTTACCGCAAGTTGGGAAGGGACAAGTTTATTGAGCTGTTGAAAAACAATCCGGATATAACTCTCTCCCAAGCAAAGAAAAAGATGAAGGAGTTATGTTGAGTTTGAACTATATGGCCAAGAAGGCCTTGGAGACTGCAACCAAGAGGGGGAAAGTGGACAGCCGGACAACCGATATGGAACAGATTGCGGCTATAAGGGCGGAGCTGGCAGAGCTGGCCGATGCTACGGAAAAGAAGTCCTTACATTTACCTTGCTTTACCGAGCAAGAGGAGGAGGCCGCAGATGTGATAATTGCAACACTCACATACCTGGCAAGGAAGAATGTGGATGTGGATTTGTTGCTGATAGCAAAAATGAGTTATAACGCAAACAGGGAGTAATAAAAAAGGGAGGCACTCCCACCTCCCATTACTCATGCAATAGCTTCACCATATTGAGCAAAGCATATGCAAATATAGTAAAATTATTTAATATATGGAATATTCAGGAAAGGTTTTAGGCACTCCTGTGTCAAAGAGTAATGCCTACCGGATAATCACGAAGAATGGACATGGAAGTTTAACCAAGACAACCGCCATGAAGAAGTATGAGGAAGCCTTCCTCTGGCAAGTGGGAGCAATAAGGGATGCCAATATTGGTGTCCCTTTTGAGTTTTATTTGGATGTGTATTTCCCGTCAAAGCGCAGCGATCTTGACGGGTGCCTCAAGGGTATCCTTGATTGCCTCCAGACGGCTAAAGTGATAAAGAATGACAATAACTGTTGTCTTATCAAGGCAAGGAAATTCATTGACAAGGAGAACCCAAGAATAGAGTTCAAAATAGTAACCATAGAATAATATATCCAACTTTTTGGAATATTGAACAAACTGATTTCTAAATAGTTAATTTTGAAAAAGGTGTTGAGATGAACGGAATAGTAACAGAGAAGGAATACCAAGAGTATGAGCAGGGGAGGCTGAAAGCAATAGCACTCAGGATGCGTGAGGTATGCAGACAAGTGCCGCTATATGAGATAGCCAAAGGGACGGGGTTAAAGTGGGATACCATCAACAGAGTAAGGAAGGGGGAAAGCATATCCTTCCGTGCGCTATGCCGCATTGAGAGATACCTGCAAACTAAAGGACTGATGTTATGATACAAGCACAAGAGATTAAGTTAAGCAAACTGTCCCCTAACAAGGGGCAAATAGAGGGTGTTCCTACCAACCCAAGAAGGGCAACAAAGGAGCAGATAGAGAAACTTAAAAAGAGCATTGAGGAAACACCGACAATGTTGCAACTGCGTGAAATTATTGCTTACGATAACAACGGGGAGCTGGTTATTGTTGGCGGTAATATGCGCTATCAGGCACTCAAGGCATTGGGGTATAAGACTGCACTTGTGAAGGTGCTGCCAAATGATACACCAAAGGAGACAATCAATGCGTTTATCATCAAGGATAATGCACAGTTTGGAGAATGGGACACCGAGCTGTTGTCAAATGATTGGGACAAGGACTTGCTGGAAGATTGGGGAGTGAGCATTGATTGGGGCGGAGAAGAAAATACCACAGAGACAAAAGAGGCCCAAGAGGATAATTTCAGCGAGGAGGAAGCGCAACAGGCTCCGGCAGTGGTTAAACGCGGAGAGGTATACCAGCTTGGAGAGCATCGCCTCATGTGCGGAGATAGCACCGATGTAGAACAGGTTAAAACGCTGATGGGGGGGGGTGTTAGCCGATTTGTGGCTGACTGACCCACCGTATAACGTGAGCTATGTGGGCAAGACAAAAGATGCTCTTAAAATCAAGAACGACTCAATGGAGGATGAGAATTTCCGTCAGTTCTTGATTGATGCATATAAAGCTGCAGATGCTTCAATGAAAGATGGTTGTCCTTTCTATATATGGCACGCAGATAGCGAGGGGTTAAACTTCCGATATGCCGTAAGAGAAGTTGAGTGGAAATTGGCTCAATGTATCGTGTGGAACAAAAACGCACTTGTTATGGGAAGACAAGACTACCAATGGAAGCACGAACCTTGTCTGTACGGCTGGAAAAATGGTGCGGGGCATAAGTGGTACGGAGATAGAAAGCAAACGACAGTGATAAACTTTGACAGACCAAACCGCAATGATATCCACCCAACAATGAAGCCGGTGGGCTTGTTTGGCTACTTGCTTAACAACAGCACGAAGGTTGGAGATGTGGTACTTGACAGCTTTGGCGGTTCCGGAACAACGCTCATTGCTTGTGAGGAGCTGAAAAGGAAAGGATACCTGATGGAGCTTGATGAGAGGTACTGCGATGCAATCATAGCAAGGTGGGAGAAACTGACAGGAAAGAAAGCGGTAAAAATTAAGGAGGCAGAATAATGGATTGGGGAGAAGATATAGACAAATAGCGCAAAACGCGCGTAAAACGCAATAATTATGGGATTTGAAAAGGGGAACAAATATCGGTTTACAAGCACAAACCAACCGGCAAAGAATGGAAGAAAACCGGCAATATATACCAAGCTGAAAAATGCCTATTCAATCTCATTGGAGGAGTATAAAAGGGTTGTGCAACATTTGATGAACTGCACCAAGGATGAGATAACGGAGTTGGCGCAGGCAAAGGACACCCCTATTTGGATAGTGAACCTTTGCACAGCTCTTGTGAACGACACGAAAAAGGGTACGACATTCCTTTTGAGCGAGCTGACTGATAGATTGTACGGCAAGCCTAAGCAGGTGACCGAGAACTACAATGAGAATCTGGAGAAAAACAAAGCTGTGGTGATATTCACAAAACCAAAAGAGGAGCAGAGTTGTGATTGAGTTGCATTATAAGTTTGAACCGCTACTGACATCTAACGATAGGTACAAGATAATAACGGGTGGCCGAGGAAGTATGAAGTCATTTTCTACGGCTACCCTTATTTTGTTGGAATCAGACAAGGATGATGGTGCGATACTCTATACCCGTTACACCCTTACCAATGCAGAACAATCTATCTTTCCAGAGTTTGAGAGTAAGCTGGACGAGTTGGGGTGGCGCAACAAGTTTCACAAATCCGGCAACGATTATATCAACCTTGAGAGTGGCGGTAAAATTCTGTTCAGGGGTATCAAGACCTCCAACGGAATCAATACGGCTGCACTCAAGTCTATACCCAAGCTGAAGATGTGGGTAAATGATGAGAGCGAGGAGTTGGTGGATGAGAGCATATTTGATACGATAGATTTGTCAATACGCGATGCGAGGTATAAACTGCAGGTGTGGCTTATCCTCAATGCTCCGGATGAGACACATTTCATTTATCGCAAGTTCTTTGAGGGAAATGGGGTGGACGATGTGTGGAACGGCTCCAAGGATAATGTGACCTACATACACACCACTTACCTTGAGAATAAATACATTGATGCCACATTCCTGAAGTTGGCAGAAAAGTGCAAGGCTGTTGATATTGAGAAATACAACAACTTGTACTTGGGTAAGTGGAAGAAGCTCACAAAAGGCAATATTTATCAAGGCTGGGAGCAGATCAGCGATGAACAATATCCTACCAATTTGGATTGCTGGTATGGAGTGGATTGGGGTTTTGCCAATGACCCTATGGCTATTGTGCGGCTCTGTTTTGATAGTGATACGCATACATTGTATGTCAAGGAGCTATGCTATGAAATGGGAAGGCTCACATCTTTTGCTGCCGATATTATCCGCAAGGATATACTCAACAGGAGGACACTCTTATACCAAGGCGAGGATTGGGAAATATTCCATTTTGGCGGCAAGTGTTGGATAAGGGAACAATCCTACACAGACAATGAGATATTGGAAGACGGGCGAGGAAAAGGGGCAAAAATCATAACCTCTGATATAGAGAGACAGATTGTACAGCAGAGGTTGGGAAGATTGCTCAGGTTGTTGGAGGAAACGTATTGTGACCCAGCGAGGCCGGAGCAGATATACGAAATGCGAACGCAGTACGATATCAACTCAGTTCCGGCTACCAATACCGACAAGGTGGGCCGTATTGAATACTTGAAGTATTTTAATGTGAAATATATCGGTGACAATATCGGGAGGGAGTACAAGAGTTATAAATGGCAGACAAAAAAGAATGATACAAGCATATATATCAACAAACCGCAAGACGGTAACGACCACCTGATGGATGCAATCAATTATGGCGGTGTGACACATCTGCGGAGGTTGGGAGTATCAAACAAAATTGGAGAAAACTAATTTAAAAGGCAGAAATATGGATTTATTTGGCAGAAAGGCAAAGAGGGAATTAGAAAGCCTTAAGCAAGAGGTTAAAGGCTATTATGACAATCAAAATGAACTTAACAGATTGTTCAAACAAATCTTTCCATACGGAGGGGAGATGTTGGAGTTTTCTCCCGTTGATAGGAGAGAGCTACTTGCGTGTTACAAGGGGACTGATTCAGTCTTCGGTCTTATCAACCGCATTGCAACCCGATGTGGGGAAATCGGAAAGTATATTGAGCTGGTGGACGCGAAGACCGAGAAGGAAGTACAATCGCATTGGCTGTTGGATATGCTGCAGCAACCGAATGACCGCTATAACCTTCAGAGGTTCCTTACAGGCTGGGCAACGCAGAAGCTCATCTATGGAGATGTGTTCACTTACTGCGAGAAAACAGTTGGTTCCAAGAGGCAGATAAAAGCCATGTACTTGGTGCCGGGGGAAAAGGTGATGATTAAAAAAATGGGGTGGCGAGAGCCGGTAAAGGGTATTACATTGGAGCTTGGAAACAATGAAACTCTTGGAATAGATGAGGTTTGGCAGAGCTTCTACATCAATCCTGATTTGGATTCGTTCTTTGGTTTTTCTCCTCTGCAAGCTGCAGCAGCAAGTGTGCAGATTATACGCAATGCGAAAAAAAGGCAGAATACCGGCATAAGTAACGGAGGTGTAAATAATCTTATCACACCAAAGCCTGATGCAATGGGGCTTATGCCTAAAGACACAGCCGACCTTGAGAGGGAGTTAAACAGCGAGAAAAGTATCAATAAAACAAAATATCTGCGTACCGGTATTGAGGTACACAAACTTGGTTCTACTCCTGTGGAATTGGGGTTGCTGGATTCCTCAAAAGATAGTGTTACCGCTTTATGTTTTGCTTATCAATTCCCAATAGACCTCTACTACGGACAGAGCAAGTACGAAAATGCAAGGGAGGCAAGGAGAACCGAGTATGAGAGTATTGCCATACCTATGGTGGAGGAATTTTGCAACGATTTGATTTCTTATTGCAATAATCAGTTCAAGGAAACCAAAGGTCTCAAGTTTATTGTCAACAGAGATAAAATTGACGTGTTGAAGACTTCCCCAACGGAGATTCTAACCAACCTTGGCCTTATGGGTGCATCGCTCAACGAAAAGAGAGAAGCATACGGCTATGCGCCAATCAATGCACCATACGCAAATGAGCCAATGTTGCCTTTGGGTGTGCAGTTTGGCGAGAATACCTATGACATCAACGAAAACGAACCTATCTAATGGAAAAAAGGGTAAGGATAAGTCCGGCATACAGGAGGCAAGAGGATTTGCTCAGGCAGCGAGTTCTCTCCGCCTCCTTGCCTTTTGAGAAGAAATTGAGTTACCACCGCACCCGCCTTGTGTCCTCCATAGCCAAAGGGTTGGCAGAGTTGCCACCGATAGAATGGGAGGGTTATGTGCGTGATATGGTGCAAGAGCCTTACTTGCAGAAATGGTTTACCGAGATGTATTGGGCAGCCGGAAGGCCAGCCGGAGAGAGGGCAATCAGGAACTTTCTCAACATCAAAAGTGATCCAATGGATAGTTGGGAGTGGGCATTGCAAGATTGGCTAAAAAGAGAGGCGGGAAACAAGATTGTTATTGTGCAAGGATCAATGAAGAAATGGCTTGTTGACTACTTGCGCCTCTATCTTGATGAGAACAGCGACCTTGGTGTGGAGCAGATAGTCCGCAACATAGAGGGTGACCTTATGAAGCAATGGAAAGATGCAAGACAATGGCAGATAAGGCGCATTGTACAAACCGAGAGCCTTACCGCAATGAGTGAGGCCGCTGATGTGGCCATAAAGGGGCTTGGCATCAAGTACAACAAGACTTGGGGTATCTCTGGTCATAACACCCGTAAGGCGCATCTTGCAATGGATGGCATAACCATTGGACAGCTTGATTTGTTTGATGTAGGAGGCGAGAAGATGGAATACCCAAGAGATGCCAAGTATGGAGCAACCGCAGCCAACATTATCAATTGCCGTTGCTACTGTATCCGCAAGCCTCTTAATGACCGAGGAGGGCTGATAACTGATGAGGACATACTTGGAATGGTGTAAAATATATCCAACTTTTTGGAATACAGCAACTTTGAACGGTTTATGACGTAATTTTGTTATAAACCGTTTTATGTATGGAGAATAAAGGAATATCAAGAGAAAATCTGTCTGTCAAGAGCGAGGGAGCAAACCTATATCTTGAGGGATATGCTGCGGTTTATGGCAATGTGGATTCCTACAAGGATATTATCCAAGCCGGTGCTTTTGATGCCTTCCTTGCAACGGAGGAGGTCAAAAGGGTTAAGTTCTGTTATAATCACGATATGTGTCAGGTTATTGGGGTTGTAGAGGAGCTTAAAAGTGACGAAAAAGGTCTATACTTCAAGGTTAAGTTAAGCAACACCACCTTGGGGAGAGATGTAGCGGTACTTATTGAGGATGGCGCATTGTCGGAGTTTTCCATTGGTTACAAAACCGAGGATTCCATTTACAAGGAGGATGGTGTAAGGGTGCTTACAAAATTGTTCCTGTATGAGTTTTCGGTTGTTTCAAGGGCAGCCAATTCGAAAGCGGTATTGACAGATAGCGAGAGAAAGGATGAGGAGGTTAAGACCGACTTTTCAAAAATGGACTATGCCCAGCTTAAAAGCAAGCTGGAGGAGTTGGAGGCCCAAAAGGCTGAGATTCTTGCAGAAATGGGTGCAAGAATAATAATGGCAATCAATCTTAATTAAACAATGTAGTTATGAACGAGTTAGAGAAAAAAGCAGAGCAGATTGAGAATTCAATCAAGACAGCGCAAACTACAGCCGAGCAGGCAAAGACCCAGGCTGAGGAGGTAAAAAAATCCGTTGAGGAGATCAACACCAACATGGAGGAGAAGTTTGACAAAGTTGATGAGTCAATGGCTGAACTTAAAAAAATGATGGAGGAGAAAAGGGAAATGAAAGAGCAGACTTTAGAGGCGGCTTTCAAAGAGGTTCTTGAGAGCAAAGAGTTTAAAGACAACATGGAGGCTCTAAAGAAAGGTCAGATTGTTAAATTCACACAGGAGATTAAAGTTGATACTTCTGCAGTAACCGGAGATGTGAACAGAACTGTGCAGAATACAACTGTATATGGCCCTTCTTTCGCTAAGTTGTCATTCTTGAACAGACTGCCACGTTACACTATCCCAGAGGGGAAAAATAGAATCTTGTATCCAAATGCATCATTCGTTGACAATACAGACTATGTAGGCGAGGGTGCTGCAGTTGCAAATGGCAACAGCGGAACACTTGTGGAGAAATACCGCGAGGTGGCAAAAGTAGGTAATAAGCTGGAGTTTACCGCAGAGACAGCTTCGGATATTCCATACTTCTTGAATTGGCTAAAAAATCAATCAAGAACAGCTGTGTACGCAAAGGTTGATTCCCTTATTTGGAATGGCGATGGTGCTGATGGTTCAAAACCTAAACACATCTACGGTATCAAAGGTGCTGCAACAGCATTTGATGCGAATAAGGCGGGTCTTGCTGGCAAACTTCCAAATGCAGACTTGAAATCATTGCTTCTTGCAATGCAGGCGCAGATTGAGAAGGAGACCAACGAGGCACACTCACCTAATACCGTATACATGTCAAGAGAGGGCTTGGTTCAGTTTATTGATATGAGGGATTCAGGCGGTAATCAGTTGAACTTCCCGTCATTTGAGAAAGCTCTTAACTGTGAGGTTTTGTCTACAAGCAAACTTAAAGGTGACGAGATCCTAATGTTGGATATCAATGTAGTTCAGTTGCATGAGAAACTTGGTTTTGAGCTGGAGGTTGAGCGCGTAGCTTCTACCGATTCTTATGTAATGTACTTGCGTTGGAGAGGTAACGTTGCAATCCCTGACGAGCTACAGAAAGCAGTGGTATATACTGCATCTGCAGAGACTGCAATCAACGCACTTAAAGCCTAACCGTTATGGCAAGAAAGGCTGACAATGCGGCCTATGAAAATAAAGCAGAGTTGATTGGTAACCCAGATAGAGTGTTGATAGAGGTTGTAAAGCCTCACGATGGGTTGCAGAAGGGTTACCAATCTTTAAAGCCGTATGAGGCCGCAAAAAGAATGATTGAACTTGGATATTGGAAAGAGGTTAAACAATTGGAAACAAAATGAAATACACAAAGTATCAGCAAGGCGACAGCATAACCCTTGAGGGATTGAAACACCACCTCCGCATTGTGGATGATTCCAACGATGCAGAGCTGGCTATGTTGCTCAAGGCAGCAACCCTATATGTACAGGAGTACTTTGACAAGGCTCTTGTATCTTGTTCCATCCTTCAGGATCAGCCGCAAGCGGATACCAATTTCATTCTATTCCTTAGTGACCAAAGCAATATCCGCGTAAGGGACTACAAAGGTAACGAGGTTGGCTTTGAGCAGAGCGGTAACCATATCACTCTCTCACAAGCTGCCTCTGTTAAAATTTCCTATGATTGCACACCTGTAGAGGATGTGGAGCAATATGCGCTTATAGTGTACCAGATAGCGGCAGCCAATTATGACGGGCAGCCGGATGAGATTGCAAAAATTCTAAAGAATTACCCCGTTATCTGATATGTTGACAGCAAGGAAATATAAAGAGAGAATAACTCTTGTTCTTTTCGCAACCATTCAGGATGAATTTGGCAAGGAGGTCAACTCGTCTGTGCAAGATGTGCTTGACACCTTTGCCAATATCATCCAAACCGGCAACAGTAGGGTAAGGGTGGAGAATGCCAATGCAAGGCAAGAATCCTACAAGTTCACTATCCGCTACACCGACAAGGCTTTCAATGCCGTAAGATGGAAGGATAATGTCTATGTAGTGCAATCCACCGAGAACCTGAACCAAGAGGGCCGAGAGCTTGTTATTTACGCACAGAGAGCCGAGTGATGAACCGCAATCCCATACAAGTAGACCAAAGGAGCCTTCAACAGCTTAACATGAACTTTGACGAGTTTGCATGGGAGCTGAACCGCGTGTGCAAACAGGCACTTGCAAATTTGGGACAGCGGATAATCTCACAAGCGCAAACCAACCTCAGAAGGGGCAGAAACGTGGCCACTTCGTTGCTTATAAACAGCGGTGCCGTCAAAGAGAGGCTGGATGATAATAGCATATTGGCGGGTTTCCCAACCAAGTATGCCTATTACACCGAGTTTGGGCGCAGAGCTGGCAAATGGCCTCCTTTTAATGAGATTTTGCAATGGGTGAAAGTAAGGCACATGGTGAAATATCACACAAGGGAAGAACGCAAGGAGCTTGGCAGAACGAAGATGCAAGATGTGATGATTGAAAGATACAAGGCTGCTTTCCTTATCCAACGGAGCATAGGCAAGAAGGGCACAAAGCCCCATCCGTTTTTAAGGCCTGCGTTTGAGAAAAACAAAAGGCTGTATGAGCAAGTAATCCGCAAGGGAGCGAGTAAGATATTAAATAAAGACTACACACGATGAGATACCTTAAAAAGAGCCTATTTAAGGCAATTGTTGCATACGTTCAGGGAGTAAACCCACGATGGATTGATAAGGGGGTAAAATACCCCAAAATTGACCTCCATTCGTGGATTGAGAATACTCCCATAGACAAGGACGATGCTGTAAGGGAGATTTCCTTCGTTGTGGAGGCCTACAGCAACAAAAGCTACGATGAGGCGGTAACGATGGCGGATACCATAGCACAAGGGTTGTGCGAGAACCCGCCAACGGTAGATGGGGCAAGGGTTATCTCAATCGTGCCGGATGGCACAGAGGAGATAGAGGAACAGGACAATAACAATGTAGTTCTTTACAGACAATTAAACAGATTAGTAGTAACAATTAAAGCATAAAAGTTATGGCACATAATGGAAATGAAATCAAGCTCTATCTGGTGAATGAATCAACCAATACTTATGTTGTCGGACAAACCTCGGTAAATTATTCACTAAACGATGATCTTATTGAGGTATCAGACAAGTTGACACAATGGATAGAGTATATCTCCGGAAGGAAGTCATGGAGTGCTTCATTATCACTAAATCTTGACAATTCTGCAACTGCAAAGCAGATAGAATTTGTTAACGGCATAGAAAAGGGGCAAAAACTGAAAGTGTTTATCGGCATCCTGAAGGCAGAACAGCAGAGTGATGGTATTGCCGGTGATGTTTGGGTAACAAGTGTTGAGAATACAGCAGATGCAAACTCTGTCGCATCAAGGACTGTGAGCCTCACAGGTAATGGAGAGCCAACAATAATTAAACCAGCATAGTATGGAGAATCCGTTGCAAATAGTGACGATTGGAGGAAAGGAGAGGGAGTTGCTATACACCCTCTCTCTTTACAAAATACTTAACGATAGAAAACAGCAGATTGTCATTGAGAAGGGTGCAAGCTGGGAGGACGTGGTAAGTGCATTCCTCCGTATGATGTACGCAGCTTATCTCAATGCCATACAAGTAAGGCAGATTGACGAGCCTACATATAACCCCACTCCGGCCAAGTATATGGATTTTGTGATATGGAGCGAGAGCAATGCTCCTGAGTTCTCCAAGCAGATGCAGATATGTTACAAGTTCATTACCGGCAAGGATTTGGAGGTTGACGTAAAAAAAAAGACTATTCAGCTCAAGGAGGAGAAGAAGACATCCATCTGGAGCAAGATTGGGAGGATATTCAAAATTTCCTGATAGGGGAAATCCGCTTGAGAGAGAAAGAATGCTACAACGTTACTTTCGTTGAGTGGAGGGCCTATAACAAGGCATACGAAGAAAGGCTGCTACAAGAGTGGCGAATAGCGAGGTTTATTGCGTGGCAGAATCACATGTGTAGCACAATAGACCATAAATACAAGAAATGGAGTGCAGAAGCATTCTGGCCTTTAAAAGGCGACAAGAAACCATCTGCGGGAGAGCCGCAGAACCAACAGCTCACACAGGGAGAGGAACAGGAATTATTCAGGATAATTGGCAAAATAAAGAGAGATTAGACTATGGGAATACTTGGAGAGTTATGGGTCAAGCTGGGCTTGAGGAATGAGGGCCTGAACAAAGGACTTGACGATAGTAAGAAGAAAGTTAGCGGATTTGCCAATTATATGAGCAAATTGGGCGGTATGATGGCGGCTGCTTTTTCAGTTAAGCAGATTGTTGCCTTTACCCACCAAACCGCAGAATTAGCCAATAAGGCTGCCGGAGTAAGAAAAGCATTTGAAGCCTTAAATAAGCCCAATCTCCTTGCTGACCTACGGAGGGCAACACTTGGAACGGTGGATGATTTGCAATTGATGCAACGAGCCGTACAAGCAAAGAATTTCAAGATACCATTAGATCAGCTTGCAACTTATTTGTCATTTGCTACCAAAAGAGCAAATGAAACAGGTATGTCAGTAGACTATCTTGTTGATTCTATTATTACCGGTCTTGGAAGACAGTCTACATTGATACTTGACAACTTGGGTATCTCAGCCGCAGAAATCCGCGATAATATGAAAGATGGTGCTTCAATGGCAGAAGCTGTTGGTAAGATCATCAAGGAGCAGATGGGCGAGGGTGCAACCGAGATTGACAAGGCGGCACAGGCAACGCAGAGATTGCAAGCATCTTGGACTAATCTGCAAACGACTATTGGTAGCGGCACAAGTGGAATATGGAATGCGATTAAAGGGTTTGCGGCTGATAAAATAGACACTGTAAACAATGTGCTATCAAGTAAAAACCTCAATGCTTGGCAGAAATTTTTTGCATTTACTCCTGTTGGCTGGATAATGAATGCGGCAGGGACATTTGATAGAGCATTTGCCGCAGATGCAGCAAATGCGGCAAATGCGGGAGGAGATACGCAAACCGATGAGGAAAAAAAGAAGACAAAAGCCCTTATTCCTCTTATCCAAAAAAGAAAGGAAGAAATAAAGCTGTTGGAGGACAGGCGCAACCTATCTGCTAATAAAACAGAGATAAGGAATATCAATGATCAGATAGCCGCTTTAAAAGAGGAGTTAAGGCTTCTTGAGATGACCAATGAGGAGTTTGCGGAATACCAGGCAAGTTTAGACCACAGCATAAAACCCGTTGAAGGCATTTTTGATTTACCGAAGATTGAGGCAAATACAAATGCAGGAGTAGAGGCATTGAGGAGAGCGAGAGAGGCATGGGAGCAAGAACAAGCAGAAATTGTTGCAAAAACTAAAGATTGGCAAGATAAAGTAGATGAAGTCGCAGAGGCTTTCAATCAATCTATTGTGTCAGGTATTAGTGGCGGAGTGCAAGAGTTGGCAAAGGCTTTAACTAATCTTGAGGGGGCAAATCTTGGCACTATTATTCAGGCATTACTTACCCCAATGGCAGATGCACTCATTGCTGCGGGAGAGATGATTATTGCTGAGGGTATAGCTGTAGAGGCTTTTAAAGATTCATTAAAAAATTTGGATGGTAAGAGGGCAATTGTAACAGGAGCGGCCTTAATTGCTATTGCAGCAGCGGCCAAAGCTGGTTTGCAAGCTATTGGAAACAATCCAAAAGGAGCCGGTGGCTATGCAAATCAAAATGTTACTTCTTACTCAGGAGGCTACGGAGTAAATGGTAACAATTACCAGCAAGACAACAACTTTGCCCTATCGGCAACATTGAAAGGACAAGACTTGTTATTATCAATTCAGAGGACACAACAGAACAATAGGAGATAGAGATGTACGGTAAGTGGTTATACAAGGAGATTGGAACGGAGTATGGTGCTTGTAAGGTTGAGATATACCGCAAGAATTACACAGGAGAGAGTATTGAGATTGGAGCATTGGCGGCTGACAGCCTTTCCATTGCATTGGAGAACTTGGGAAGCATTACCGACCCAATAGGCAAATCAGTTTGTTCGTTTTCCATCATTGACACCGACCAAGTGGAATATGATGACTTCTTTACTCCTGATGCAACAGCTCTCAAGGTTGTTGTATCTACAAGAGTAGGGAGTGGTGCGTATGTTACTCGTTGGAGTGGATATGTAACACCAGACTTCTTTGCGGAGAACCTATCTTATCGCACACCTATCAGCATATCGGCAAGGGATAATATCGGTTACCTTAACGATGTGGACTTTGATTTGACTGCAACCACAATCACAGTAAGGGAGTTCATTCAGTCAGCATTCAGGAGGATTGCGGAGGACTACCCAATGAGTTTGTCTTTTGTATCGCAGAAGCAGACCGCAGAGGGTATCCTTGCCATTGATGCGACCATAAGTACAACCCTGCTGAGGGAGATGTCTTGGGGCGAGGCTTTAGAGACCATTTTGCACGATTTGGGCTTACAGATGCGTTGGGTGGATAACAACACCATTGCTGTGCTTGACCTTTCCCAAATCCCCGAATATTACGCAATACAAGGTTTTAATTTCATTGATGCGAGTGGATATAGGGAGATTGTTCCGGCTTGGAGGGAGTTGAGCCAAGAACAAGACTTTGGATTGAAAGAGAATTTTTTTGAGGGGTGGCTGAGAGAGGATAATATAACCTTTGTAAAATCAGTTGTGATGCGACCTCCCAATGCAACCAATTGGACTACAGATATAGCCTATTATGTTCCAAACAATTGGGGTGTAGCAAGGGATATATACACAACAGACCCATCATATTATGGCTCTAAATTTGGCAAAAAAATATTCTTTACAGGAGTAAGCGAGCAGAATCCAACCACTACATACTTTAGTTGGAGGCAGCAGATACAATCTTCAATTGTACCTATGAAGATGTCTTTTAAGGCATTTAACTCAGTATTGTACCCATCAGAGAAATATGCAAGCCTTACAACCCCATCCGGCCGCAGATTGGTTGCGTACAACCCTAAAGATGCGTTTCACGGCCAAAAAGTGGGAGAGTATTTGCAGATAGGTTTGAAAGCAAATGTATTGCTGCATAGTGGATTGAAAACATATATCCTAAAAAGTGAATGGGTAGAGATTAGTGATGATGGTGCTGGTTGGCAGTTGGATTTCACTCTCCCTAAAGTTGAGCTGTCTTATATAGAGGGTAACCAAGCAACCGCAGTAGAGCCGAGAGAGGAGGAAATAACAATCAATATTGCCACTATTCCGTATGATGGAGAATTGGAATTTAGGATATATGGTTGGTATATTGTAGGCAAGCATAACTATTGGGAGGATGATTATTCTGTAACCAACTATACTTTTGATTGGTTAAAATGCCTTGCTTATATCAATGAACCAACATTCTCGTTTAATACTGATGAGGCAGATTCGGGTAGAGAGACTAATGTAATGATAGCCGAGGCTCACAATATTAAGCAAGAAGAATCTTATATCTTCGGCCAAACTTTCAGCAATGGCGGTGGCTTGAATGCCTATGCGGGTGCTTTAGTAGGGACGGATGGCAACGAGCTTGTTGGCTTTCAACGCAACGCAAATGCAACCAATTACAACCTCTTGGAGTTGGTAGGTAGGGAGTTGATACACTTTAACAAACGCAACTATAACCGCCTGTCCGGCACAATCAAAAACCTCAATAAAGAGCCGTTGATGTTCAACCGCCTCTTTGTGCGAGAGGGTAAGAAATATGCCCCATACAACTATTCGCTGAATGTTATCTCCAACGAGATGAACATAACCTCAATGCAAGAGGTGGTGCCGTATGAGACTGCAACATTCAATACGATAGACAGCCAGATAACCACAGGAGGAGGAACAGTAAGCGGAGGAAATAATACGATCCTACAATATAGCGAGGAGGCCGGAAATGAGAAAAGGTTGTATGAGTTGCAGACCGCTACCGAGCAAGAGAAGAATGATGCGTATGTACTTGTAGACAAGGCGGGATTTCCTGAAGCAAGAAAGGTGCATATATCTGAACTTGGAGGCTTTGATGTCAGCGAGTTGGAGCAATACCTTGAGAGTAACGGATATGCCACTTTAAAAAGGATTTGGGAGGTTGATTCTGCCAATGCTGTGGTAAGGACAACCTATAATGTTGTATCAACACAAGAGATTATCTCAGGTCGCAGAGCGAGTGGCGCAAGTAGTGATGTAACAGGTGGCGGTGGTATCTCGCAAGTGACTGCACAAATGATTGTGAATGCATTGGGGTATGTGCCGTATTCATCACAAAACCCATCGGGATACATTACCTCTGCTGCTCTCAATGGCTATGCAAAGACAAGTGATATACCTTCATTGAGTGGTTATGCAACTGAGACTTGGGTAACCAATAAGGGATATATTACATCTGCTGCTCTAAACGGTTATGCAACACAGGCTTGGGTAGAAGGCAAAAAATACCTCACAGCTATACCAAGCGAGTATATTACTGAGACTGAATTAAGCAATACTTTGGGAAGTTATCAAACAAAAATAACATCATCCAATAAGTTGGCTTACTCTCTCATTAGTGGTACACCTACATTGGCAACAGTAGCGACAAGCGGAAAGTATAGTGACCTAAGTGGTACACCTTCATCTCTCCCTGCTTCTGATGTTTCTGCGTGGGCAAAAGCTGCTACTAAGCCATCGTATGCCTTTAGCGAGATTACAGGCAAGCCTACAACATTGGGTGGTTATGGGATAACAGATGCGATTGGCACAAGTGGTGGAACATTGCAAGCTGATTCTGCTGATTTGCTTGTGATTAACAGATTATCAAGTACAAATACCGCGTATATAACCTTCAAGGGTAATAATAGTTTGCGAGGGAGGTTAGGCTTTAATGCTGATGGATTACCTATAGTACAAGTTCCATCGATTAGTTCTAATAACTTATTCCTCATCCACTCTGGCAATATAAGCTCATATAATGCTGGTAGTGCAGATGTTGTGGCAAAGACTTATGGAAATCAATCTATCAATTTTGCCAATAATGAATCCAAATTAAGGCTTATTAAATGGGGAGGAGGTGCTAATTCGGTAGATAACGGATACCCAGGAACATATATGTCAGGACTAAGTGTTATGACAGACTATACGGGTTGGCAGATGGTGACATATGGCTCCATCGGTACTCCTAATCCTTACTTTAGGTCATTTGGAGATGATGGAAGAAGAAGCGAGTGGAAACAGCTTGCTTTTCTTACCGATAATGTAGCCTCTGCAACCAAACTCCAAACCGCAAGAACCATCTGGGGAAAGAGCTTTGATGGAACAGGGGATGTAAGTGGGAATTTAATACTTGGATATAATAAGATATACCTTGCAAATGGTAATGATAATTACTATTTAGGTTGGAATGGAAGCTCACAACTTGTATTCAAAAATTACTACGATATAATTTTCAATACATCAGGTGGCAATGTCCTCATAGGTACTACAACCAATAATACAACAGGGAAATTGCAAGTTGCTGGACAAGTAGCCTCTTATAACTCCAATGCGGATGCTGGTTTTAGAGCTATTGGTTCTTCTTACTCTTTATTTTTTGGAATTGGCAATGGAAATGTTAACCGAGGTATATATGATGATACAAATGCAAAGTGGTGGATATTCAGAGATTCCACAACTAATACTTATATACCTCAAGGTAATGTCCTCATAGGTACAACGACTGATAATGGTGGTAAGCTACAAGTAGCAGATGGCCCTGTTAAAGTATTTATGGCATCATCCTTTGATGATGCGATGTTTTATGGTGAGCGAACAGACCTTGGCTATAAAATAGGCATAGGCATAGGTGCCTCAGCTAATAGAGGTATTTATGATATAAGACTTGGTTGGTGTTTTAAAATAGATACTACTGATAATCTTAGCATATTAGGCCATACAGTTACAGGAGGTCTTAGTCTTGCTGATGTGACAGGAACTTCTGCAACTTCAAATAAATTGAAATTCATAAGGAATACTATTTCCGATGATTATTGGGACTTCGGACTATACGCGCAATCAACCAAGGGCCTAACTTTCTTTATGTCAAATAAAGGTGTAGATACCGACATAGCATATTTGACAGGCAATGGAGATTTGGTTGTTACAGGTGAGGTTATCTCAACACGCAGAGCTACATCATCTGATGCAAGGTTAAAGAATAATATCATTTATTTAGGCGCAAATGATTGCCTTGAACTCATTAGACACATAAGGCCTGCTGAATGGAATTGGAAAAATGATGGAAAGCACTCTTTAGGCTTTATTGCTCAAGATGTTGAACAATATATACCTTATGCGGTTACAAGGATTAAAGATGACAAGCTGGGAGAGAAATTAAACCTTCAATACGACCAATTCATAGCACTTGCAATTGGTGGCGTTCAAGCAGTAGATAACGAGGTTCAGCAGCTTAAAAAAGAGGTGGGGGAATTGAAACGAAGACTATCTAAATACGAAACAGTATGGCAATAATTGGTACTAAAATATCATCTACCACAGAGAGTGGTGCTGTGGTAGGTATATCTGCAAGTGAGGTGGCGCAAGTGCTTGGCGAGCCACTAATAACTGATAGTGTTACAGGAGTAACAGGAGATGCTGTCGGTTATCTCTGTGGCTCATCTAAGATTAAAAAGTGGAATATCCACAAGCCTATGCTCAAGTCTAAATACAGCAAGTTGGAGGAGGCTGATTATAGAGGGGAAAGTACAGATATTGCAAAGGGTATCATCTATGGGCTACAGGCCGGTATCGCAAGAATTAACCCTGCTGGATTGCATACCGCAGATTGGTCTTATGTTGGTAGACCTACAACCATTAATAGACTTGGGGACTTTGATGGGTACGATCATAGCATTGAAGCTCCGAATTTGTCAGGGACAGGCTTGGAGGATGGGCAGCGAGTTAATTATACAGCAACTTTTGATGTGCAGCTCATTTGGGCAGCAAGGGAGGGAGCAATAGACCTTGCACAAGTATTCTCAGTAGAGGCAGACTACAGCAAGATGTACCTCTGTGCATTGGTTGGTACTTATGGCCGTTGTTGTGTTAATAATGATGCAGGGGGTATATATCCCATTATTCACAACTCTGTACAATGTAGGAGCTTTTCAATCCCTGCTGTATCTCCAATTACAAGCTATGACACAACCAAACAAGTGACCTTATTTTTTGCCTCCAAAACAGATGTGGATAACCTTGTGCCGGCTCTAAAGACAAGTTGGGTGGACTTTTCAACGGCTCCAAACTTTAACCAACCTTTAGTTTCTGTGCCTAATCAAGTTAATAAGACCATCAACTTTGTAAGGCAGCTTGTTCAATATATTGCATCATTCTCAATCAGCGAGAGCAGAGGTTCAATTTCTATGTCAATCACTAAGGGAGACAGTTGGGACAGGGCAGATGCGTATAGGGTAATGTGGGCAATCAAGGATGCTGGAGGAACTACATATCCGCTAAGTACAAGACAATACACAGCACTTGACAAGTCCCTCGCTTTTGTGCCTATCACATTGGTAAGTGACTTGATGACTGATGCAAATGTAGTGACCAATAATAGGCAATATAGCATAACAGCAACAATGCAACATCAGTTGAGTGGGATATGGTCAAGTAGTACATTTAGCAGCACAATAACAGTAACATATTAACACCAATAAATATGAAAAAAACAATGCAATTTATGTCCTATATTGTCGGTGTAATCACGATTATAGGAGCAATCAGCACCGCAGATGCGGTGTTTGTGATAGCAGGGTGGATATCTGGACTTCTCCTTGCAAAACAGATTAAAAGGTTCATTGATGCTAACTCTGGACCAATAGATAGTAATAACCAATAAAAACAATACAGATATGAAGAATGTAGACTTTAGAAAAATTGAGATTGAGAACATTGAGGGCGCAAAAGAAGCTGTAGATTTAAGTAAAATCATCGGCAATGCCCTATTTACCCAAGCTAAGACTTTTGAGGTTCACGAGCTTGGAAGAAGCATTTGGAAAGAGGGAGAGGTTGAGTTGAAGGATGAGGATGTAAAGATACTTGAAGAGCAGATTCCTCAGTTGTTCCCAACTTACATTGTAAAAACAGCAATTTTAAACGCAATTAAATAGTATAGTTATGGTAGGAAAATTAGTTAAAACAATCTACAAGTATGAGGATGTTCAGCTTGAGAGTGGCGCAGTAGTGACTGCAATGGATGTAACCGTACAGGACGGTAAGGTGGTTAATGTTAGTAATGGAGTGGTAAGAGTTGAAGATAAATCTTTCAGCTTCTCTATCTTCAATTATGGCATTAACGGAGATATAACTTACAGCCTTAACAATGTTCCTGCTGATGTAGATGGGCAGAAAATTGTTAAGGAGTTCGTTCAATTTGTGGAAAATGATATTGCTTAACTGAGGGAGGGGCAACCCTCCCTGAAACTTAACTTAGACGATGGAACTTACTTGGGGGAATATTATATCTTGGCTTCTTGGAGGGGGTGCATTACTCCTTATCACTTTGAGAGAGAAGAAGGGGCAAGAAAGGGAGAAAACAGCGCAAGAACACGAACATACAAGGCAAGAGAAGATTGACACCTTGCATAATGAGTTTACCTACTTGCGGGAGAGGACAGAGTTTGCAGAAAAACACATTGGCGAGTTGCACACCAAGATGCAATGGATGCAAGGCAAGATGGAGAGCTTGGCAGAGAGGACAATTTTCGCTGAAACACATATCTGCCTGAACACTCCCTGTAAAAAAAGAAGGCCGGCATTGGGAACTTATGACTGCAAAAAACAAGTACAGGAGGAAATGAATAATGGAGAAGATATACATTCCTAAGTATTTTGAGCTGTACGAATTGCTCCCTCCAGAGTTGTACACTTACGATATGATGACCTCTGAGGATGCAAGGGAAAGGGCCTTTGCCACCTATTTTGATGTTAAGCTATTAGAAACAATAGACATCATAAGGGGAGAGATTATTAAGGCTCCTCTCATCTGCAATACTTGGTTTCAAGACGGCAACAGAGTTGCGAGTGGGTATCGGACAAGCAAATGCCCTGTAGGTGTAGCTAAATCACAACACAAGGAGGGTAAGGCTGTAGACCTTGTTTGTAACAAATACACAGCAGAGCAGATGAGGCAGATGATCAAGGAAAATGAGCATTTACTCCCTTACCCTATCCGCATTGAAGATGGAGTATCGTGGTTGCATATTGACACGAAGGAGCGGACAAGCGGGCCACGCAGTAATGAAAAAATTTACTTTTTTAAAGGATGATACGAAAACCAAAATTTATGAATATGGAAAAAGTTGAAATGACACAGGAGGAGCTTAATGCTTCTATTGAGATTGGAGAGGTAATTGAGACAGACAAAGGCGAGAAACTGAAGTGTATTGGCAAGGAGAACGGAGTTCCTTTGTTTGAGAGGGTGTAGCCGATAGTTTCCAAAATGGAAATAGTGGGTGTTTCCAAAATGGATATACCCATTTTTAATTGTGGCGAATCTGCCATAATTGGCTCTTTGAAATACTGACTACTGTTGTTAACTTTGCAAAAAAAATATTTATGTTCAGAATATTTAGAAGAAAACGCAAGTTTTCGTTAACCTTTGCTATCTCTGGATGCTCATCCACTATGTTTACATGTGAACTCAACGGCTTGTCAAGTAGTTCGCAATTTCACATTGGTTATGAGGTAGAGATTTATGGTAAGGTCAATAGAGATATTATCATGAAGACAATTAGAGATTATGCAAATAAATGCACTAATGAAGAAGAGAAGAAGGTGCTAAAATATCTAATAGAAAATGCTGTTTTAATTGCTTGGAATGTAATAGATTAGTTTTTATTTCTTATCTTTGTATCGTATCGAGCTGCAAATTAAGATACTTAGCATTAGGTAAAAGTCGTTAAAAACGGTAGTCAGTAATGATTGCCGTTTTTTTATTTATTAAAATATGAAAGATGAAAAACCTATGGATTATATTGTTGTCTGCTTGTGTCGGGGCCTTGCTGAGTATGATGCTAACGAGATCGTGTCGGACAGAGATACCACCACAACCGCAGATAATAAGAGACACAACGATAGAAGTGCAGATTGATACGCAATACTTCCCAAAGCCTGTGCCGTATAAAGTTGAAGTGAGGGATACGGTCTACCTTTCAAATCCGCAATATCCGCAAGTCTTTGTTCAGGAGATTAAGGAGTACAAGGATAGTACTTATTACGCAAGAATTAGCGGTATAAACGCATATTTGGAGGAGATGATGGTATATCCTAAAACCATTACTCAATATATAACCAACACCGAAAGAGTGTACATACAACCTAAGAAATGGTCTGTTGGCATACAGGGAGGAATCGGCTTCACACCGAAAGGACTGCAACCTTATCTGGGTGTGGGAGTAACAAGAAGATTGGAGCTGTAAACCTTTCCGGCGGTTGCTTGTTTTATAAAAAACGAAACAATGAAGAAGTTAATCATTACAGCAATTGCCACCACCGGAGCCGTAATATGGTTGGGGTACTTACTCTTGGCAGCTCTCTATGGGCAATATTGGATAGTCATTATTGGATTGGCAATTTTGGCATTGGCTTTCAAATTTGCATTTAAATAAAACGAGTATGAAAAGATTGACTATTGCTTTACTTTGCCTGTTCTGGCTGTTCCTATTTGCCTATTTGGTTGCACAAGGCCTCACAACGGTAGTTGTCCTGAGTATGATATTATTAGGTATGACCCTCGCATTTAGCAACCAGAACGAGGGAAATTAGTGGAAAACTGAGGAAAATTTCCTCTAACAAAGTGGTCTAAATTGACCACTTTATTTTTTTTGCAAATTTCTTGAAAAATGTATTGCAAATTCAAAATAAAGTATTACCTTTGCATCAACAAACAAAAACAACAACACAATGAGAGCATTTGATAGAAAAAAGACTTTGGCTTACGCAGTAAACTTCATATTTGACAAACCTTGCAACTTTATGATGGGTAAAAAGATGTACAAATATATAAATACTGTATGGGATACTTTAGAGGATGAAAGTTCAACAGCAATAGCTATCCTTTATGATTACTCAAAAGGTCAATATATCAGCCTTTGTGTAGATGATGCAAAAATAGGCTCAAGACAAATAGAGGCTTGCTAAATTATAAAATCTCTCCCCTCCCCATAAGGGGGGGGATAAACATAATAATAACTAAACTATACAGATATGAAACAGTATGATGTAGCTATAATGCATAGGGTTGGAAAATTTGAGGATGATGACTTTATAACTGAAGATTTTTTAGATGCTGCGAATTATAAAGATGCCGTCAAAATAGCAAAAGAGTACTCAATGAAAGTAGATGCTTGCGATATTATTTGTTATTGTGAAACGCCAGAAACTGAGTATTGGCAAATATTTAGAGAAACTTATATAGCTGGTAAAAAGATTAGAAGGATAATGTTTTAATATGGCAAAGAACACTTGGGGAGGCGCAAGGCAAGGAGCCGGAAGGAAGAAAAGCGCAGATACAATTCCTTTCAGTTGTAGGTTAAAAAAGGAAACCAAGCAATACCTACAAGAGGAAGCCGACAAGGCTGGGATATCAGTAACGCAGTGCTTGGAAACGATAATACAGATTTTCAGGGATGAACACAAGGAGGGGTAACACCCTCCTTTTTTTATTTAAACCAAAGGGCCAAGAAGATTGTTTGTAATAAAAAACGATTGAGTATGCTTACAGATGATTTTGATTTGGCTCTTTACATTGTAGCTGATGTAACAGAAGTGGATGCACAGGATATTTTGTCCTCTTGCAAGAAGATGGAGTATGTAGAGGCAAGAGTTCTGCTCTATCAGGTAATGAAAGATATGGGCTACCATCCGGCTCAAATTTCCACAAAGGTGGGAAAATCAAAGCAAGGTGTTGTAATCCTTCTTGAGGCCTTTGAACAAAGGATAAAGGAGAGTGCTATATTCGCAAGAATGTATAAAGAAATTAGCAACAAACTATCAATAAACTAACAAGTTACGCATTTGTGGCTCATAGTGATATACTGAATTTTGCGTCAAGGACAATGGTGTCCGAAACTAAAAAATTCAAGCACTATGAGCGAATCAAAAACTTATGTTTTCGGCAACGAAGGTGCAAGTGGTAACCTTCTTGCCTCATTGATTCCAACCCTTCAAAACAAGGGTGTGGATACAGGCTACCTTCTTGGTATGCTAAACAACGGTAACAATGGCGGGCTGTTCGGCGGCCGAGGATTTGAGGACATTATTGCCCTTATCATTGTTGCGGCTCTATTCGGTAACGGCAACGGCAATGGCCTATTCGGTGGTGGTAACAACACCAACTCCGCAGAGAGGGAAATGCTGATGTCGGCAATTCAGCGCAATGGTACCGACCTTTCTCAGTTGGCACAGACTATTGGCTGCTCTACCTCTCGCATCCACGATGCTATCGGTCAGGTAACAACTCAGATCTGCAACCTTGCGGGACAGAATGCAATGTCATTCCAGCAAGTTGTCAATGCTATTCAGGCGGGTGATTCAACCCTTTCAAGTCAGCTCTGCAATTGTTGTTGCGACCTCAAGGCTATCATGAGTGAGGGCTTTTCTTCAGTCGGTTATGCACTAAGAGACCAGACTTGCAACCTTGAGAAAGCTATTGCTGCATCAACCGAGAGCATCCTTGCCGGACAGAGGGCAGCAGAGATGCGTGAGATGCAAGACAAGATTGATGCACTTCGCGAGAAGAATGCACAGCAGGCGGTATTCTTGAACAACGCACAGCAGACTGCACAGTTCTCAGCAATGTTGGCTCCAATCGCAGAGGATCTTGCCTCAATCAAATGCAAGCTGCCAAAGACTGAGGTGGTATCTGTTCAGCCGGAGTATATCCCAATCAACCGTAGTGTCAATGTTCCTTACGGCCCTTATTGCGGAGGTTTCGGAGGCTTTGGCTTTGGCAATTTCAGCGGTTGGAATGGTAACAATTGCGGTAATTCTCTTTGGGGTTAATCTTTAAAAGGAGGTAGTTATGTCTACAGTAATACCATTGAGAATAAACACCAATGTTAACGGGATACCTCGCATATCAAGCCTGAGTGTGTCGGTTAATACGGCTGGGGATAGGGTTACATTCAACTTCCAGAACCATCCGGTTGTAGGAGGCCCTTTTGTTGGGTGGATAACTGTCCGCCTCGCACAGGCAGTTCCTACCGGCACCGCAGACACAGCAGAGTTGTTCTTCACAAGTGAGGGAAGCGCACCTACTCCTGTGTATGGATATGACGAGACACCCGCAACGGTGGCCAACTTGAGAGGAACGGGAGTGTACTTGTTCTTCTTTGATGGCAATACCAATTACTTGCAATTGGTAACGGGTAATTTCACTTAATGTATAATCTAAATTGATACGATATGTTTCAGGGACTAAGACAACAGGGACTTATATACATTCTTGAGAAGACTGACAACGGGCTTATACTTCGCACAGGGCAAGTGGTAAGTGTCAGCAATCCGCAACCAAAATACAACCAGATGGGGACAATGCCTCACTTTGGGGCGCAAGCTGAGATGGTTGTTGATGTGACAGCTAAGGTTGGCGAGGAGGTTGTTGAGTTCAAAAAGCTGGGAGCTAATCTATCAATTGCCAATAGTGGTAATGTGGTAGTGAGTGACAGCCGAGAGGCAATGGATGCCGAGGTTGATGGACTTATACGCACAAGCCAACAGCATATTGACAGCACCCAATACCACGAAAAAATCGTGGAATCAGGGATGATTATCAAGCGAGACCTTAACCCTCAGTTCAAGAAGGAGGTTGAGCAAGAGGAGAAGATGTCAATGCTTGAGGGCGAAGTAACAGGTATCAAGGAGACACTTGGAGAGATGATGAATATGTTGTCTTCAGCTCTGGGGCAGAGTAGAAACAAAAAGTATAAGGAGGAATAGTTATGTATATGATAGAGATTGAAGAAAGCAAAGTGGACAAAATGTCTGAGCTTGCAGAGAAGATGCTCAAGTATGGAGGCAAATTGATGTCTTGCATTGAGGAATTGAGCGAGGAGAGCCAGAAAGGCGGTGCTATGGGCAACAGAGGCTCCGGCGGTGGCGGTGGCTCAATGGGCAACCGTTATGGCGAGAGAGGTGGCGGTGGCTACGGTAATCGTGGCGGTTATGGCGAGAAAGATGATGATGAGGACGATGAGGATATGGAGATGGGAGAGCGCAGAGGTGTCAGAGGTACCGGCCGTTACTCAAGATTCAGGAGATAATCAACAAGGGGGAGAAATCCCCCTTTTTAAAAACACACAGCT